>Ga0187892_10009748_pt1 | contig 12480 bp, 9 predicted proteins | sample MA1701073metaG_FD_139345 | JGI IMG/M metagenome (GOLD analysis project Ga0187892, IMG submission 139345) | Bio-ooze microbial communities from a basaltic lava cave in the Kipuka Kanohina Cave System on the Island of Hawaii, USA - MA170107-3 metaG ...
CTTTTTCTCCTTTTTCTAGCGGCGCAGGACTTTGCGCTGGAGCTTGCCGGTCGCGGTCTTCGGGAGCGCCTCCACGAACTCGACCAGGCGCGGGTACTTGTAGGGCGCTATGCGCTGCTTGACGAAGTCCTGGAGCTCCCTGACCAGCGCCAGGTCCGGCGCCCGGCCCGGGGCGAGCACAATGCAGGCCTTGACGACGATGCCGCGCTCGGGGTCCCGGGCGCCGATCACGGCGCATTCCCGCACCGCCGGATGCGCGAGCAGCGCCCATTCCACCTCGGGCCCGGCGATGTTGTAGCCGGCCGAGACGATCATGTCGTCGGCGCGCGCGACGAACCAGAAGTAGCCATCCTCGTCCACGCGGTACAGGTCGCCCGTGACGTTCCAGCCTTGCTGCACGTACTCGCGCTGGCGCTCGTCGTCGAGGTAGCGGCAGCCGGTCGGTCCGGTCACCGCGAGCCTCCCGGTGCTGCCGCGAGGCTGCTCTCGCCCCTCCTCGTCCAGCACGCAGGCCCGGTAGCCCGGCAGCGGTTTGCCGGTCGCGCCCGGGCGGATCTCCTCGCCCGAGGCCGAGATGAAGATGTGGATCATCTCGGTCGCGCCGATGCCGTCGATGATGCGGATGCCTGTCTTCTCGTGCCAGAGATCGGAGACTGCCTGCGGCAGGAACTCGCCTGCCGAAACGCATCGTCTCAATGACGAAAGGTCACGTCCCTGCAGCTCGTTCGCAAGCGCCCGGTAGGCGAAGGGTGCGGTGAAAAGGCAGGTGACGCCGTGCTTCTCGATTGCGGCGAGAATCGTGGCCGGCGCCGGCGCCTCGATCGGTACGGTCGCGGCGCGAAAGCGCAGCGGAAACACGAGCAACGCGCCCAGCCCGAAGGTGAAGCCGAGCGGCGGGCTGCCGGCATAAATGTCGTCCGGCTGCGTCCTCAGCAGGTGGCGTGCGACCACGTCCGCCATCGCGAGCACGTCGCGGTGGAAGTGCATGCAGGCCTTGGGCTGGCCGGTGGTGCCCGACGTGAAGGCCAGGAGGCAGACGTCGTCTGCGGCGGTATCCACATTTATGAAGCGGTCGCCGGCCTTCGCCATGCGGCCTTCGAGCTCGCCATCGCCCCAGCTCAGGATCGTCTGCAGCGCCCCCGTCGCATCCGCGGCGGCTTTGAGTTCGGCCACCAGCCGCCGGTCGCAGAGCGCGAAGGCCGGCCGGGCCTTGTTCATGATCGCGGACAGCTCCAGCGTGCGCAGCATCGGCATCGTGGTGACGGCGATGGCGCCCGCCTTCATGACCGCGAGCCAGGCGGCATACAGCATGACGTCGTTGTAGCCGCGCAGCAGCACGCGGTTGCCCGGCATCACGCCGAGGTCCACGAGCACGTTGGCGATGCGGTTGGCGCGTGCGAGCAGCTCGCGATAGCTGACGGCGCCCTCGTCCGCGAGGATCGCAGTCCGGTCGCCATGGCCTTCAGCGATCGCGTCGTCCAGCAACACGGTCGCGCAATTGAGCCGTGCCGGGTATTGGAGCTCCGGCAGATCGAAGTGCAGCCGCGGCCACTGCTCCTTCGGCGGCAGACGCTCGCGCGCGAACGTATCCACGCCGGCATTCTAAAGGGGACGCATCCCTTTTATCGCGATAAAAGGGATGCGTCCCCTTTAGAATCGCAAGCATGGAATTGGACCAGGAACTGGCGCGGCTGGCCAGGAAAGCGGCGGGGATGCGCGGCGGGCCGCGGGTCCTGGTCCTTCCGGGCATCATGGGTTCGACCATCGGCCGGTTGCGCAAGAATGGCAGCCAGGACGTCACTTGGTTCGACCCGTTCGAAATCGCCCAGGGCCAGCTCGCCAAGCTCGCGCTGCCCGCCGGCAGCCGCTACCTCGCGCTCGACGTGCTGCGCTTCGCCTACGAACGCCTGCGGCTCGTGTTGCGCATCGCGGGCTTCGATGCCCTGTTCCATCCCTACGACTGGCGCCGCGGCCTCGACTGGAACGGCCGCGAGCTGGCCGCGCGGCTCGAGCGGGAACGCCGCAAGGACGTCATCCTGGTCGGGCACAGCATGGGCGGGCTGGTTGCGCGGGCCGCACTCGCGCACCGGGGCGAGCATCGCATCGGTCGCGCCATCCAGCTCGGCACGCCGAACCGCGGCGCGTTCGCCGCCGTGCAGGCGCTGCGCGGAACCTATCCGCTGGTGCGGCGCCTCGCGCTCCTCGATCTCAAGCACAATGCCCTTGAAATCGCGCGCGAGATCCTTTGCACGTTCCCGGGGCTTTGCTGCCTGCTGCCGCCGGCCGAAAGTTGCAAAGGCTTCGATCCGTTCGCGGCACCGCATTGGCCCGCGGGCGCGCAGCCAGCGGCCGCTGCTCTCGCGGCGGCGCACAAGGATCTCGCGAAGCTGCCCGCGCCCGATGAGCGCTTCGCGCTGAACGCGGGCCACGGCCAGGACACCGTCGTCGACTTGCGCCGCCGCAAGGGCCAGCTGGAGTTCGGCAGGAGCCACGCCGGCGACGGCACCGTGCCGCTCACGCTGGCGCACTGGCCGGGGCTCACCGCCTGGTACGTCGAGGAGAGCCACGGCTCGCTGCCCGGCAACGCGGATGTCGGCCGCGCGGTCATCGACCTCGCGCGCGGCGAGACCACGAGCGCGCTGCCACACGTGCTGCCACGACGCCGCGCGCTGCCGATCCTGTGGCAGGAGGAAACGCGCGCCGCACCCGCGGCCAAAATCGACTGGAACGACCTCCCGGAGCGCGAGCAGCGCGAGTTTTTGCGCGAGTTCGTGGGTATCGCGCATGCCGCGCCCGCCACTGCGCCGGGCGCCGAGCGCGGCGCGCCGGTCAGGCCGGTCGAACTCGGCTTCTTCGAGGGCGGGGTCACGCAGAGCGATGCGGCTGCGCTCGTGCTCGGCGCCTTCGCGAATGTCGAGCCGGCAGGGGCGGCGCAGGCGATCGACCAGATACTCGACGGCGCAATCAGCGATCTCGCGCGCCGGCGTGCGATCAACGCCGCCGCCGGCGAGGTCTTCGTGCTGCCGGTCGGCCGGCGCGAACTCGCCGCGCGGCTCGTGGTATTCGCAGGCCTCGGCAACTTCGGCAACTTCGGCCCGGATGTGCAGCGCCTCGCAGCCGCCAACGTCACGCGCACGCTCGCGCTCGCCGGCATCAATGATTTCGCGATGGTGCTCTGGGGCACCGCCTCCGGCGCCAACGCCGAGGATGCCGCGCGCGCCCAGCTCGAAGGCGTGCTGTCCGCGCTCGGCGATCTCGCGCCGCAACTGCGCATCCGCCGCATCACGATCCTGTCGAGGAGCGCCAAGCGGCTCACTGCCGCGCGCCGCGTGGCGGAGGATCTCCTGCGCGTGCACCCGGCCGCGCACTGGATGCGCCTGGTGCCGGAACGGCGTAGCGCGCGCAAGGCGGCGCGTGTCGTCAAGCCCGCCGCGACCCCGCTCGCCTGGCTGTTCGTGCAGGAATCCGCGGGTCAGCTGCGCGCGGCGCTGCTCGGGCCGAACCCGAAGGCGACGGCGCTCGTCGCCTCGCACAAGCTCGACCTGCGAGCCCTCGAGCGCGAGCACGCAAGGCTCATGCCCGGCATGTCCATGGGCGAGCTCGACGACTTCGGCGAGCGCCTCGCGGAGCTGCTGCTGCCCGGCGCGGTCGGCGAGGCGCTCCCTTCCGTCAAGGAGACGCCGCTCGTCGTCGTACACGACAGCGCGAGCGCGCATTGGCCCTGGGAGACGCTCAACATCGGCGGCTGGCTGCCGGCGGCGAAGAGCGGACTGAGCCGCCGCTACGCGGCGGAGGGCATGTCGGTCGCCAAGTGGCGCGAGCAGCGCCGCCGCGAGCGGGAGTTCAACGTGCTGCTGGTGGTCAACCCGACCGGCGACCTGCCGGGGGCGCTCGCGGAAGGCGAGCGTGTGGCGAAATTCCTGGCCCAGCTCGACGGTGCCGGCATCACGACGATCCGGGGCGGCGAGGCCACGCGCGCGCGCCTGCTCGCGGAGTTCCGCTCCGGCGACTACGACGCGATCCACTTCGCGGGCCACGCGTACTTCGAGGCCGCGGCGCCGGCATCGAGCGGAATCCTCTGCGCCGGCGGGCGCGTGCTCTCGGGCGCGGATCTCGCGGCGATGGAATCGGTGCCCGCGCTCGTGTTCTTCAACGCCTGCGAATCCGGCCGCCTGCGCACCGCGGTGAAGGCGCTGCGCCAGCTCGACCGCAGCGTCGGCTTCGCCGAAGCCTTCTTGCGCGGTGGCGTCGCCAATTTCATCGGCACCTGGTGGCCGGTATCGGACGAAGCGGCCTCGACCTTCGCCACCACGATCTACCGCGATCTGGCGAAGGGCCGCTCGATCGGCGAAGCGCTCAATGCCGCACGCCGGGCCGTGCGCGCGCTGCCTTCGGCCGACTGGGCGAACTACCTGCACTACGGCAGCTTCGATTTCCGGCTCAAGGCCGGACGCTGATCCCATGGCGACCGCCCGCATCGCGAGCCTGCACGTTTACCCGGTCAAGTCCTGCCTCGGCATGGACCTGCGCGACGTGCGCGTGGTCGCGACCGGCTTCGAGTGGGACCGGCGCTGGATGATCGTGGATGCGGCCGGCCGCTTCCTCACGCAGCGCGAGCGCCCGCGCCTGACCGCGATCTCGGCTTCGGTCAGCGGAGGGCGCCTGCGGCTCACGACCGAGGGCCAGCCCCCGCTCGTGCTCGACCTGCAGCACGACGGACTGCGCCGCCGCGTGCGGATCTGGAAACACGAGGCGGCGGCGATCGACGCCGGCGACGATGCCGCCGACTGGCTGCTCGCGCTCATGGGCGAACCGATGCGCCTGGTGCGCGTGGTCGAAGGCGAGCTGATCGAGGCCGACCCGGCGTACGCGGGACCCGGCCCGAACCCGATCAACTTCTCCGACGGCTACCCGATCCTGATGATCTCGCGCGCCTCGCTCGAGGACCTGAACCGGCGCCTGCCCGCGCCGCTGCCGATGAACCGTTTCCGGCCGAACATCGTGATCGAGGGCGTGGCGCCCTACGCCGAAGACGCGATGACGGTGTTCCGCTTCGGCCGGGTGGCGCTACGCGGCGTCAAGCACTGCACGCGTTGTGCGACCACCACCACGGACCAGCAGAGCGGTGCGCGCGACCCGCGCCAGGAGCCGCTGCGCACGCTCAGGAGCTACCGCTACGACCGCAAGCTCAAGGGCGTGGCTTTCGGCCAGAACTGCACGATCAAGGGCGGCGTCGGCGAGGCGCTCGCGGTCGGCGCCGAGCTCGAGATCGATCCCTACCAGGTGTAGCGCACGCGGTAGCTGAGGACCGCCTCCCCGCCCGCGGGAATCTTCACCGGGAACTCGATCGTGCGCGCGTCCTTCTTGTTCGAGGGATGCGACTGCGTCAGGAGCGTCCACTTGCTCCAGCGGTAGAGGCTCTCGCGCACGATCACCTCGACCGCCTGCTCCTTGTGGTTGCGCACCTTGATCTCGAAGGATTCCTCCATCACGCGGCCCTTCGAGTTGACGGCGAAGTCCGTCTGGCGCCGCTCGCCGACCACGTCGAAGGCGGTGCCGAGCCTGACGCGCACGTCCTCGTCCTTGGGCGTGTGCTCGATCGCGTCCTCGCCGATGAACTCCAGGCTGCCATCCGCCTTGTCCTGCTGCGAGACGCGAATCCTGCCGGCGGGCAATGGCAGCCCCATACCGGAGGCCTTGTCGTTGCGGAAGGTGAGCCACACGTCCACCTCCTTGTTGGAAGCGGGGCCGAACTCGCGGTCGATCATCGGCGAGCCCCAGTTACCGAGGAAATCGGCGCCGTAGTAGACCAGCTGCTTCTTCGCCGGCACGCGGGTGGCGGCCTCGAACAGCTCGATCTGCTTGGTCGAATTGTTCGGGATCGTGGCCGGGCGGCCGAGCGTGTAGAGGTGGTACTCGAAGAAGGATTTTTCCTCGAAGCCCGGCGCGTCGGCCGCCAATTCCATCGTGCGCATGCGGGCTACCGCGGACATCGGCAGTTGCTTCGGCTGTACCCGGTTCACGTCGCCCGCGATCAGCTTGAGCTTGGCGTTCTCGTAAGCCGTGCCCGACTGATTCAGCAGGCTGACCCAGGCGCCCACGTCCACGAAGCCCGAATTCGCGTCCGCGCCCTCGGTGAAAATCAGGTTGTAGTCGGACCACCAGGTGATGCCGCCGGTCTGGTAGGCGATACGCGCGCGCTGGGTGCCGCCCTTTGCGGAGATCACGTCCCATTCCAGCGTCGGCCGCGTGATCAGCCCGCCCGGCAGCTCGCCGAAGCGCATGCCACTCCATTCGCGCAGCGCATGGATCCGCCCGTCAGAACCGCGGAGCACGAGCCCGTCGGTGGACGAGAGCAGGGTGCCCTCGATCACCTTCATCCCGTCGCCCTGGCGCTGCTCGACGGAAACCGACCGGTCCACGTAGCGCGACAGGAGCTTGTCCTGGCTCACCAGGTCGAACTGGAAGTTCTGCTCCAGCACCTTGGTTCCCGAGGCATCGTTGAGCGAGAGGAACTGCACCGTCGTGGGATCGATGAGCGCGGCCACGTCGCTCACGCGGATCGTGCCGCGGCCGCGCGTGAACTCAAGGTCGCGGTCCATGCGCACCAATGCGAAGCCCGGCAGCTGGCTCGCCTGCGGCGTGCCCATCCCGGGCAGGGGGCGATACCACTCCGCGGGGATGCCGCCCGGTTCGGCCGAGCTGTAGACCGTCAACGCGACCTGCGGCTCGGCCGCTGCAGCCGACAGCGCAAGCAGGACGCCGGCCGTCACCAGGCCGCAACGGCAGATCTGTGAACGCATGGGGCCCTCCTTGGGCTCGGAATGCATAGAATAAACGCAAGCCACCCCGGAGAAGGGTCAATGGACGAGGAAGTTCCGACCTGGATGGAGCGAGTCCGCGAGCCCAAGGCCCTGGCCGGGATCGCCGGCCTGATCCTGGTCCTGGTCCTCGCCCTCGCCTGGACTGCCTGGCGCTGGGGAGTCGCCGAGGATCGCTACGAGATGATGGAAAAGAAGGCGGGTGAGGGTTTCCTCCAGGCCCCTTCCTCGACGCGCAGCGTGCGCATCGACCCGCGCCAGTCGCGCATCGTCGGCATCGACGCCGGCGGCATGCCGCAGCGGGTCGACTTGATGATCGCGGCGGTCACCTCGAACCACGAACGCTTCCGCGTTTCGCTGCTGCGCGACGACGGCACGCTGGTGCTGCATGCAGACCGGATGGTGCGGGACTCGAACAGCGACCTGAAGCTTTCGTTCAATACCTCGCTGCTGCCGAACGGGCGATTCCGGCTGCGGATCGAGGGCTACACGAGGGGCGGGGACTTGCAGCCGTTCGAGGAAGCGACGTTGCAGGTGATGGGCAGGTAGTCCAAAGATTGCGGCATGCCCCGCCCCGCTGCCCTCTCCCCCTTCCTCGCCTGGCCGCCCTATCTCGCGAAGTTTCCGGCGACCTTGAAGGAAGTCGTCCGCGGCCTCGAAGCGGCGGACCGGGCGCCGGCGGAAGAGATCGCCCTCGGCCAGCAGTCGCAACTCCTGCTGCTACTCGAATGGGCCGCCGCCAACGTCCCTTACTATCGGTCGCAGGGTGCGCTGAAAGCAGCGCTCAAGGTGCTACGGCGCGACCCGGGCAAGTTCGACGAGGAGTGGCGCAAGCTGCCGCGGCTCTCGAAGGAGACGCTGCGCAGCGACGGCGCGCGCCTGATCGCTCCCAAAGTGCTGCAGGCCCATCTGCCGCTCGCGCCCGTGCGCACCTCGGGCTCCACCGGCATCCCGGTCGAGATCCAGACGACCGCGGTCACGCGCCTGCTCTGGGAAGCGCTCGCCGTACGTGAGCATCTGTGGCAGAAGCGCGATTTCGCCAGGCGCCTCGGCGTCATTCGCTCCTATGTTCCATCCGAAGGCCTGCGCGACGGCATCGACAGACCCAGTTGGGGCCCGCCCGTCGCCGATCTGTACCGGACCGGTCCCGCCTCGGTCGTGCACGTCAAGCAGCCGGTGGAGGTGCTGGTCGCCTGGCTGCGCCGCTTCGACCCGCATTACCTCCTCGCCTACCCGAGCGTCGCGGCGGCGATCTTCGATGCGCTCGGGCCCTCCGGCCGGACGCCGGCGCTCGAAGAGATCCGCCTGATGTCCGAGCCCGTGGACGCGGCCTTCGAGGAGCAGCTCAAAAGCGACTGGGGCGTGCGCGTGACCGACATCTACTCGGCGAACGAGAACGGCAAGATCGCGATGCGCTGCCGCGAGCGCGAGAACCTGCACGTACAGCCCGAGGGCATATTCGTCGAGATCCTGCGCGAGGACGGCGGCCGCTGCGCGCCCGGCGAATCCGGCGAGGTCGTGCTGACCTCGTTGCATAACCTGGCGATGCCCTTGATCCGCTACCGGATCGGCGACTATGCGACCGTCGGCGAGCCCTGCGACTGCGGCCGCGCCTCGCTCGTGATCGGTCGCGTGCTCGGGCGCGTCAAGAACATGGCGGTCGCGCCGGACGGGCGCCGCTATTACCCGATCAGCCTCTACAAGATCCGCGCCGTGCCCGCGATCCGGCAGTCGCAGTGGGTGCAGACCGCGCGCGATGCGATCGAGTTGCGCGCCGTGCTCGACCACCCGCTGACCGAGGCCGAGACGCAGAAGGCGATCGAGACCGTGCGCGAGACGCTCGGGCATCCGTACCACGTTAACGTGGTCGCGGTCGATTCGATCGCGCGCGGGCCGACCGGAAAGTACGAGGAATTCCTGTCGCTGCTCCCCGAACCGGGTAGCTGACCGGAACTTGCGATTGCGGGGTGGCGGTCTCAAGATCGGCCGCAAGTCCGGCAGGTCTCTCATGCATCGAACGCTCACCGCCCTGGCCCTGATGTCTGCTGCATGCGCCGCGGCAATTGCGGACGATTGGCCGGCCTACGGTCGCGATGCCGGCGGCTCGCGATACTCTTTGCTCGCGGATATCCATCGCGGCAATGTCGCGGATCTGCGCGTCGCCTGGACCTTTCGCACCGGTCACCTGGACGTTGCCACCGCCAACGCGCCGCGCTTCGAAACCACGCCGATCGTCGTCGACGGCACCCTCTACCTGACCACTCCGCTCGGGCAACTGATCGCGCTCGACCCGGTGACGGGCCGCGAACGCTGGCGATTCGATCCGAAGTCGCGGCGCAAGGCGAGTTACGGCGACTTTGCCAATCGTGGCGTCAGCTCGTGGACGGACGAGCGCGCCCCGGACGGATCGGCCTGCCGCCGGCGCATTTTTCTGGCGACGATCGACGCGCGCCTGTTTGCCGTGGATGCCGAGCGCGGGCGCGCCTGCACTGCATTCGGCCGCCAGGGCATGATCGACCTGCGCCGCGGACTGCGCGTCTCACCCTTCGAGTTTCCCGCCTACCAGGCCACCTCGCCGCCGCTCGTTGCAGGGCACCTGGTCGTCGTCGGCTCGGCCATCGCCGACAACAGCCGCCTGGCACCCGCGAGCGGTGAGATCAGGGCCTTCGACGCGCGCACGGGACAGCTGCGCTGGCGCTGGGATCCGATCCCGCAGTCAGCCGACGATCCGGCCCGGGCCAGCTGGGAGGGCGACAGCGCCGCGAGAACCGGCGCGGCGAATGTCTGGTCGGTCATGGTCGCGGATCCCGAACGCGGCCTGATCTTCGTGCCGACATCGAGCCCGGCGCCGGACTATTACGGCGGCCACCGGCAGGGCGACAACCGCTACGCCAATTCGATCGTCGCGCTGCGCGCGGCGGACGGCTCGGTCGTCTGGCAGTTCCAGACCGTACACCACGATCTCTGGGACTACGACAATGCAGCGCCGCCGGCGCTCGTGACGATCCGGCGCGAGGGGCGCGAGATTCCCGCCGTCGCGCAGGCAACCAAGTCGGGGATGCTCTTCGTGCTGCACCGGGAGACCGGCGAACCGCTCATTCCGGTCGTGGAACACGCCGTGCCTGCGAGCGACGTTCCCGGTGAGCGCGCCTCACCCGCGCAGCCGTTCAGCGCCATTGCACTAAGCCCGTACGGCATTTCGAATGATGAGGCCTGGGGCGCGACGGATGCCGATCGCAGCGCCTGCCGCGCGCTTTTCGCGGAGCTGCGCAACGAGGGAATTTTCACGCCGCCGAGCCTCAAAGGAACGCTGGTACGACCGTCGAACATCGGCGGCGCGCATTGGGGCGGCATGGCCTGGGACGCGAAGCGGCAGATTGCCGTCGTGCCCGTCAACACTATCGCCTCGATGGTCCAGTTGATGGCGGCGGACTTTGACGACGATGCGGCGGAGGAGGAATCGGATCGGCTGGGGCTCGGCTACCAGTACACGCACATGCAAGGTACCGGATACGTGATGCGGCGCCGCTTTCTGCGCGCGCCATCCGGCGCGTTCTGTACGCCGCCGCCCTGGGGGCTGCTCGTCGCCGTCGACCTGTCGACCGGCCGGCGCGCGTGGGAAGCGCCGCTCGGCTCGATGGCGAAGGACGGGCCTCCCACCGGCTCGCCGAATCTGGGCGGGCCCATCGCCACCGCCGGCGGCCTGATTTTCATCGGCGCGACGCTCGACAAGCGCTTTCGCGCCTTCGACGTGGATACCGGGCGCGTACTCTGGGAGGCGGAGCTCCCGGCGGGCGCGCGCGCCACGCCGATCACCTATCGCGCAGGCGGGAAGCAGTTCGTCGTCGTTGCCGCCGGCGGCGGCGACAGTTTCGGGCCGGGTGATTATCTGATCGCTTTCGCCCTGCCTTAGCTACCTGCTTGCGAGGTATTCGCCAACTGTCTGGACGAACATCCCTCCAGTCACGCGCGGCCGGTTCATGAACGGACCGAAGTGGCGCGTGTCGCCCGTCAGGAGATGCGTCGCGCCGCAGGCGCGTGCCGCGAGGTAGATCGGCCGGTCCTTCTCGGGAAGTGAGATCGTGGATTGGGTAGTGGCAGGCTGCGGCACTTCCGTCAGTCGAGCCAGCAGTGTCTCCAGGCGCGCGGAATGCTGCGGGTATTTCGCGGCGATATTCCGCCGCGCTTCGCCAGCGGCGAATGCGCTCGCTACGAGTTCCCAGCGACCGAGTTCAAGCGCATCGAAGAGCGCGGCCGCCTTGCCGTCGGGGTTGTGAGCCGCGGTGAACAGTACATTGGCGTCGAGGAACAGCCTATCCACGCCGCCTCTTCAGGCGGCGGTCCAGTTTCTCGCGCTCGCCCGGCCTGAAGGCATCAGCCCGGTCCCAGGCCCGGATCTGTTCATCCGTATAGCGTTCAGTTTCAACCACGACTGCCGGGGTCAATACGATTCGGCCATCGACCGCTTCGGCGGTGACGACAGCGTTCTTGCCGATGCCGAGGGATTTGCGCATGGCGGCCGGCAGCGTGACCTGTCCGCGATCCGAGACGACGAGGCTTTCTTTCATGGCGGGTATCCGAATATCCGTAATACGGATATTCTGCCACCAAACTGCGGCCCAGCATAGCCTCGCCCAAGCCGTTGGCGGGACACGTAAATCCGGCGCGATCACCCGGATTCGGCTCAGCCTTCCCGCAGTGTGCTGATTGGCGGGTGATTCACGACCCCGCGCGCGGCCAGCGTCCCCGCTCCGCCGACGATGAGCGCGCCGGCCACGAGGCCGGCCACCCAGACCCAGGGATCGATCGCGTACTCGAGTTCGAACACGCGCGAGGCGAGAATCCATCCGACCAAGGTCGCGCCGACCGCCGCCAGCACGCCCGCGAGCATGCCGAGCGCCGTGAACTCCGAAGCGACGCCTGCCAGCACCACGCGCCGGCGCGCCCCCAGCGTCCGCAGCATCGCGCTCTCGTAGCGGCGCTCGTCGCGGGTCGCCTGGATGGCGGCGAGCAGCACCGTGATGCCGGCCGCCAGCGTAAACAGGAACACGTACTGCACCGCGAGCGAGGCGCGGTCCATGACGTCGCGCACCTGCGCGAGGATCGCGTCGATGTCGAACAACGACACCGACGGGAACCGACGCACGACGTCGACCAGCAGATGCCGCTGCTGCTCGCCGAGCTTCATGCTGGTGAGCCAGGTTCCGGCAAGGCCGTCGAGCGTCCGCGGCGGGAACACCAGGAAGAAGTTCGGGCGGAAATTGTCCCATTCGATCTCGCGGAAGCTCCTGATCTCGGCATCCAGGGCCTCGCCCGCAACGTCGAAGCTGAGCCGATCGCCGAGCTTCAGCCCGAGCTCCTCCTGGTAGTCGGTCGCGACCGACACGAACTCGCGCCCGTGGTCTGCCGTGGTCCACCATTCACCCGCGACGATGCGATTGTCCACCTGCAGCTCGGCCGCCCAGGACAGGTTCTGCTCGCGCTCGGCAAATCCGCGGCCGCGGTCCTCCCGGAAACTGAGCTGATCGACCGGCGTGCCGTTGATCGCGGTCATGCGCGCCCGGATCATCGGGAACAGCACCGGCTTCGGCAGCCCGCGCTCCTCGACGAACGCGGCGAAGGCCCCGGTCTCATCCGCCGGGATGTTGATCATGAAGAA
>Ga0187892_10009749_pt1 | contig 12478 bp, 12 predicted proteins | sample MA1701073metaG_FD_139345 | JGI IMG/M metagenome (GOLD analysis project Ga0187892, IMG submission 139345) | Bio-ooze microbial communities from a basaltic lava cave in the Kipuka Kanohina Cave System on the Island of Hawaii, USA - MA170107-3 metaG ...
CCTTGAGCGCGACGCGGCGGCGGAGCGGGGTCTGCTCCGCGAGGTAGACGACGCCCATTCCCCCGCGACCGAGCTCGCGGAGGAGTCGGAAGTCGCCCAGGATGGGATCGACGCTCTCCGGCACTTCGGCGCGCTCCGTCTCCCCATCATACGTTCATACGGGCGGGCCGGAGCGCCCGTGAAAGGAGGGGAGACGGCGCGGGGAGGCTACCCCCCCGTCGCCTCGCGGAGCTGGTTCTTGAGGAACCGCATGTCCTCGGAGAACTGGCGGATCGCGTTCCGGTCCTCGTCCTTGATCTCCGCGAAGCGGGCGCGGACCTGGAGCGTCCCCTCCTTCGAGGTCGTGCTCGAGTCGACGACGGAGGGGATCTCGAAGAAGTTGTGCCGCTTGTAGAGCGGGAGGCGGAACTTCACGGCGAGCGAGGACCCTGTCGCGAGGACGGAGGCGGCGGAGCGGACGTCGACCTTCGTCTCGCCCCCGCCGACGATGAAGTCGAGGCCGTGCTCGTCGACCGCGAGGAGCCGTCCCACCCCGACGGACCGCCCGAACTTCTTGCGCCGCGCTTCGTCGGCGAAGGAGAAGAGAACGCTAGCGTCGTCCCCCACCTCGACCGGCTCCGTGCCCGAGAGCGCGGCGACCGCCGCCCGGTCGTCCTCGAAGACGCGGACGATCTTGTCGAGGCCCACCTTCTGGATCGCGTCGCGGACGAAGGGGGAGGGGTGGGAGAGGACGAGCTCCCCCCCCGCCTGGGAGAGGCGCTTGCGCGCCTTGACGATCGCCCCGAGCGCGGTCGAGTTGATGAACTTCGTCAGGCGCAGGTTGAGGGCGACGCGCTGCACTCCACTCTCGAGGAGGGCCTCGATCTCCTTCTCGACGAGCGGGCAGAAGATCGTGTCGAACTCCCCCTTGAGGTGGAGGATCGCGTGATCGGGCCGGACGACTTTCTCGACGTTCATCGCGGGGTTCCCCGGGGGTTGGAGGGAGTGTAGACGGGGCTCGGAGGGAGGGTCAAGCGAGCCCGCGGGCGGGCGGGACCGGGAGCGCGTAGAATCGCTCCGGATGGAGACCGCCCGCCCCGAGGACCGAATGCCGCGAGCCGGGCTCGTCACGGAGACGACCCGTCTCATCACCGGAGACGAGGCGCTCGACGGCCGGCGGCTCGCCCTCCTCCTCGAGGCGATCGGCGCGGTCAGCTCCACCCTCGACCCCGACCGCGTGCTCGACAGCATCGTCGACAAGTCGATCGCCGTGACGGGAGCGGAGCGAGGGCTCCTCCTCCTCCTCGACGGGAACGAGGTCCGGGTGAGGGTCGCGCGGGACGCGCGGGGGCGAGACCTCCCCGCGACCGTCCAGTACTCGACGACCGTCGTGCGGCGCGTCCTCGACACCTCCGAGCCGATCCGGTCGATGGTCGGCGGGAGGGAGGGGCCGATCGACCTCGGACAGACCGTCCTCGACCTGCGGCTGCGTGCGGTGATGTGCGCCCCGCTGCGCATGCGCGGCCAGACGATCGGAGTGATCTACGTCGACAGCCGTGCGACGACGCGGGAGTTCACGAAGGGAGATCTCGCCTACTTCCAGGCGCTCTGCACGCAGATCGCGATCGCGCTCGAGAACACGCGCCTCCACGCCGACTCGATCGAGAAGGCCCGCCTCGAGGCGTCGCTCCGCCTCGCGGGAGACATCCAGCGGCGCCTCCTCCCGACGACGCCTCCCTCCATCCCGCAGCTCGAGCTGGAGGGTCGGTTCGTCCCTGCCGAGGAGGCGAGCGGCGACTCCTACGACTTCGTCGCGCTCCCCGACGGCCGCGTCGCCGTGATCGTGGGAGACGCCTCGGGGCACGGCGTCGGGCCCGGGCTCGTCACGGCGACCGCGCGCGCCTCGCTGCGGACGACGCTGCGCCTGCTGCCGGAGCCGGGGGAGGCCGTCACGCGCCTCAACGGGGAGATCCGCGGCGACGTCGAGGAAGGGATGTTCCTCACCCTCTTCCTCTCCGTCTTCGATCCCGCGGCGCGCACGCTCCACTACGTGAACGCCGGGCACCCCGAGGCCCTCGTTCGGCGGCGCGACGGCGCCCTCGAGCGGCTCGATCGGCGCGACATCGCGATCGGCTTCGCCGACGACGTGCGGTACTCGGCCGTCGGCCCGATCCCCTTCTCCACCGGCGACCTCTTCCTCGCGTTCACGGACGGGCTCGTCGAGGCGCGTCCCCCCGGGGGAGAGCCCTTCGGGATGTCCGGCCTCGAGTCCTTCCTCCGAGATCGCGCGGATCTGCCGGCGGCCCGCCTCCTCGACGACCTGATCGGGGAGGTCACGCGGTTCGCGGGGGGGAAGCTGGACGACGACCTCACCCTGGTCGCCGTCCGGGGTCGGTAGGCGCTACCCCGGGGCGGCGGGACGGCGCCGCTTCGTCATCCGGATCTCGATCTCCTCCCCGCACGTCCCCACGCCGACGCGGTCGACGCAGGACCGCACGAGGAAGAGACCTCGGCCGCGCTCCCAGTCGTCCGGAGGGAGGCGGTGCGAGGCGTCTATCCCCCGCTGGAGCGAGTCGAGTTTCTTCCTCGATCCTCCGATCACCCTGACGAGGATCCGATCCGCCCGCACCGCGGCGAGGACACGGACCCCCTTCGCGCCGCCGTGCTCGAGGGCGTTGTCGCAGGCTTCCGTGACGGCGAGAAGGAGGTCGTCGACCGTCTTGGAGGCGACTCCCCGGCGCTTGCAGAAGGTCCGCAGCTCCTCGCGAACGCGCCGGACGACCGCGAGGTCCCCCGCGACCCGCAGGTCGAAGCGGGGGCCGCACGAAGGGCCGCGTTTCAACTCAAGGCGGCCCCCGCGGGGCCGGCGTCGGGTCGGGTGGGCACGGGTCGAGGGACCCGTCCGATTCTATGCGCTCTCCTCCGACGCTGGGACCGTTCGGCCCGCGGAAGCGCAGGTCGTCGCGGATGCCGGCGAGGGTCCGCGGCCCGATCCCGGGGACGGCCATCAGGTCGCCGACGCCGAGGAAGGGACGCGAGCGTCGCCGCTCCACGATCGCGCGCGCGCGCTCCGGCCCGATCCCGCGCAGGAGCCGGAGCTCGAGCGCCGAGGCCGTGTTCGGATCGAGGCGCTCCCGGAACGCCTCGAGTTCGGCGCCCCCCGTGTCCCGCGGGCGGCCGGCGAGGTGGAGGCGGAGCAGCGTCCCGTCCGCGACGATCGCGACGAGGAGCGCGAGCGATCTCGCGGCGGCGCGGTCCACGTCGAGTGGACGCGCGAATCCCCGATCGGTTACGCCGGGGGGAGGAGGGTCGAGGTCGTGTCCCGCCCTTCCGCGGCGGCGAGGGCCTGCTCGAGTCGCCGGCCGTAGCTCCCGGTCGGCGGAGCCGCGTCCTCGATCGCGCGCGCCACCGGCTCGAGGGCGGCCGTGACCGGCGATTCGGGGTGGGTGAGGGGGAACGGCCGGCGCCGGGCGACGGACTCGACGACGGCCGGATCGTCGGGGAGGAATCCGAAGCAGGGGACGTCCCGCTCGAGGAACCGCTGGGCGACTCCGCGGATCCGCGCGGCGGCGGCTTCCGCCTCGGCGAGATCGCGGGCGCGGTTGACGACGATCCCGATCCGGGCATCGGGATCGCGCAAGGTCGACACCTTGATCCAGGCGTAGGCGTCGGTCATCGCGGTCACGTCCGGAGTCGTGACGACGACGACGACGTCCGCGCAGCCGGCGAGGAGCACCGCCGAGTCGGCGACGCCGGCCGGCCCGTCGAGGAGGAGGAGGTCGCAGCGCTCCTCGAGGGCGGGGAATCCCCTCGCGAGGAGGCGGAGCTGGAGCCAGGACGGCGTGGAGAGGCCGGCCACTCCCGATCCTCCGGGGATGACGCGCACCCCCGTCGGCGCGACGGCCGCGACCTGCTCGAGCGCGCACCGGCCGAGCATCACGTGGGCCACCGTCCGCTCCGCGACGAGCCCCTGGAGAATGTGGGCGTTGCCCACCCCGAAATCGATGTCGAAGACGAGCGCTCGCCCGCCCCCCGCCACCTCGCGGTAGGCGAGGGCGGCGCTCAGCACGGACTTCCCGGTCCCGCCCTTCCCGCTGACGACGGCGATCGAGCGGGCGGAGCCCCGCTCGGGCGCGCCGCCGACGAGGCGGCGCAGCAGGCTCGGCCTTCCCAGCCGGACGTCCCCGCTCGTCGACACGGGCTACGCCGTCAACTCCCCGACCTCCTCGTCCGAGAGGATCTTCGCGGGCGGAGGAGGAGCGGCGGCCTTCTCTCGCTCCGCGACGGCGGCGAAGAGAGGGCGGAACGCGACGTCGAGGAGCCGGTGGAGACCGACGCGGTCCCGCGCGTCCCCTTCCGTCTCGCCGGGGACGATGACCCGCACCCGGTCGGAGCGCGCCCCGATCACCGCGACGATGCGGTCGCCGAAGCGCGCCTCGACGTGCTTGGGCCTCGTGACGATCTCGAGGGACGGGTCGAGCCGCTGGAGGCGCTCGACCGCCTCGCGCCAGAGGGGGCGCAGCGCGTCCCCGAGCGTGCGCTCGGGGTCGAGCCCCTCGGGAGTCGTCTCGCGGAGGAAGGCGATCCTCTTCACGCCCCCTTCCTTCCACCACTCGACCCGGATCCGCGTCACGTCCATCGAGGCGAGGGCCTCCAGGCGCCGGCGCGCGCGGTCGTTCGAGTCCGAGAGGAGGAGGAAGAGGCGGGGCTCGGCGGCGACGTCGATCCGCCCTTCGCCGATCCGCTCGAAGAAGGGGGGCGCCTCGCGCGCCCAGCCGAGGACGTCGAGGACGCGGAGGAAGAGCGCGTCGTCCGTCTTCTCCGCGACGAGGACGAGCGCGGCGCGGCCCGTCGCGTCCGCCGCGAGGAAATCGATCTCGATGCCGCCGGCGACCTCGACCCCTTCGCGGAGGAGGGCGAGCCCGCCCTCGAGGTCGTCGGGCCGCTCGCGCACCTGCTCGACGATCTGCGCCTTCGTCGGCCGGTTCGGAGCCCGGCTCCCCGCGCGGCTCGTGGGGGTCACGCGACTCCCCTCTCGGACGCGAGGGCGCTCTCCGCCGCCCGCGCGTGGCAGAGCGCGATGGCGAGGGCGTCCGCGGCGTCGGGCGATCGCGGAGGCTCGGCGAGCCCGAGCCAGGCCTGGACGAGCCGGCCGACCTGAGGCTTCGAGGCCGTGCCGTGCCCGACGACGGCGCGCTTCACCCTCGCCGGGGCGTACTCGTGGATGGAGGCGCCGGCCTCCGCCGCGGCGAGGAGGACGACGCCCCGCGCCTCGCCGATCCGGAGCGCCGCGGCGACGTTCGGGCCGACGAAGGGGGTCTCGACGGCGATCGCGTCGGGGTGGTGCTCCTCGAGGAGCGCCTGGAGGCCGCGGAAGAGGGAGAAGAGGCGCGCCGGCGCGGCCTCGCGACCCGCCTGGAGCGCGCCCGCGGCGACGAACCGCGTCTCGCCCCCCTCGAGGTCGACGACGCCGTAGCCGCAGACGCGGCTGCCGGGGTCGATCCCGAAGATGCGCATTCCGCGGCGAGAAAGGGCGGGGGAATCTATAGGGAGGGGCGCGATCCGACAACTCCCCTCCGTCTCGGGGGAGGATACGATCCGGCGGATGCCGTCCGTCTCGGCCGTCGTCGTCGCCGCGGGGCGCGGAGAGAGACTCGGCGCGGGCCCGAGCAAGGCGTTCCGCGCGCTGGGCGGGAGGCCGCTTCTGGAGCACTCCCTCGAGGCGCTCGCCCGGGTGTCGGACATCGTCGAGGTCGTGCTCGTCCTGCGCGAGGGAGACCTCGCGGCGTGGGCGGAGCGGTCGGCGGAGGCGAGGAAGCGCTGGAGGGTATCGCGCGCCGTCGCGGGAGGTCTCGAGCGGTTCGACTCCGTGCGGGCGGGGCTGCGGGCTCTCGGCGCGCGCAGCGACCTCGTCCTCGTCCACGACGCGGCGCGCCCCTTCGTCCACGCCGCGGCGGTGCGGCGCCTGATCGAGACCGCCGCGCGCGTCGGCGGCGCGATCGCCGGCTCTCCCTCCTCGGACACGCTGAAGCGGCTCGGCGAGGGGAACCGGATCCTCGAGACGCTCGACCGGGAAAGGATCTGGCGCGCGGAGACGCCGCAGGTGTTCCGGCGCGAGCCGTTACTCGAAGCCGTCGAGCGCGCCGGCGGCGCGGGCTCCCGGCCGACGGACGAGGCGGAGGTGGCCGAGGCGGCGGGGATCGCCGTCGAGGTCGTCCCTTCCGAGGAGCCGAACCCGAAGATCACCCGACCGGCAGACCTCGCCTTCGCCGAGTTCCTCCTCTCGGGCCGCGCCGGAGCAGCGTCATGAGCGAGTTCCGCGTCGGGTCCGGCTTCGACGTCCACCGCCTGGAATCGGGCCGACCCATGAGGCTCGGCGGGTTCGAGATCGCCTGCGATCGAGGTCCGGTCGGTCACTCCGACGGGGACGTCCTCCTCCACGCGGTCGCCGACGCGCTCCTCGGCGCGGCGGGCCTCGACGACCTCGGGACGCTCTTCCCCGACACGGACCCGCGCGGAGCCGGTGCCGCGAGCGCGCGGCTCCTCGGCGACGTCCTCGCCAAGGTGAAGGCCGCGGGCTGGGAGATCGCGAACGTCGACGCCGTCGTCGTCGCCGAGGTTCCCCGCCTCGCCCCTCACCGGGAGCGGATCCGCGCCTCCCTCGCGAGGATCCTCGGCGCCACTCCGGATCGGGTGAACGTGAAGGGGAAAACCGCGGAGCGCCTCGGCGCCCTCGGAGCGGGCGACGCGATCGCCGTCCTCGCGACCGCCCTCCTCCGGAAGGACTGACCCCCTCCCCGTCTACTCTCTGCCCAGCGTAGCGGGTGTCGGATTACGGCAGCGCACGGGCGAGCGCACCTTCGATCCACGCCGCGCGCGCCGCCTCGAGCCAGAGGGGCTCGATCGTCCCCTCGATCACGACGTCGTCGATCTTCAGGGTGAGCGGCCCCTTGAGGTAGAGGAACACCCCTCCGACCGTCATCTCCCGGAAGACCGCTTCTCCGCACTTCACGCCGTTCACGGACGTCTTCGCGACGCCGTCCTTCCACTCGATCCGGACCTTGGCGTCCTTGCTGAAGAGGACGGCCGGCGTCCCCGGGATCGGGGGCGCCAGGTCGACGGGGCGCGTGCCGGCGATCCAGAAGAGGTGGTTCCCGCTCTGGGCCGTGAGGTAGTGCCCCTTCCCGTCGTCGAGGATGCCCGGCAAGAAGAGGTGGTCCACCGCGGGATCCTTCTTCTTCCCCTTCTCGAGGGGCTTCATGTTCACGGTGAACGAGAGCGCGATCGGTCCCGTGAACTTCGTGCGGTGCCGCGCGACGGCCTTCCCCACGCCGACGAGCACGCCGCCCTCGACCCTCCAGGGATGCGACTGGTCCTCGTCCCCGGACGAGACCTCGGGCCACGGCCCGTAGTCGAGCGCCGTGTAGGCGCCGATCTCCCAGTCCTCGATCTGATCGCCGTGCGCGAAGTCGTAGGAGATCTTGACCGCGCCCCCGCCCGCGTCGGCGAGCGAGCCCCGGAAGATCTCCTTCCTCCCCTCCCGGGCGAAGTAGGCCTCGAGCGCCGAGCGCACCGCGGGGACGAGATCCGTGCGCCGGCGCCGGTACGTCGCGGTGTCGACGACGGCCGGATCGAACCCCTCGCTCAACGCCTTCTCGACGAGGCGGTCCGCTCCCCCGTCGAGGATCGAGAGCGCCTTCGCCTCGCGGAACGACTCCTCGATCGAGGGGCGCGCCGCCAGCAGCGAGGTCGCGAGCGCCGCATCCTCTCCACCCTCGCGGCTCGCCTCCTCGACCCACTTCCAACCTTTCTCGGCGTCGCCGGCGAGGACGAGGATCCATCCGGCGAGGCGCCGCTGCGGCGCCTTCTCCGCCTCCGCTCCCTCGGGGCGCTCGAGGAAGGCCGCGACGTCCGCCCACTCCAGCTCCTCCCAGCGCAGCCGGCTCTCCTTCCCCCGATCGACGACGGTGATCCCCTCCGCGTCCGCCGCCTGGACGGTGCCGCGCACGCGGCTCGTCTTCCCCAGCGCGGTGGGAAACCGATCTCCCACGTGCACCCTGCCCTCGAGCGACGCGAACGCCGCACAAACCTCTCCGAGGAGCGCGCGATCGAATCCGAGGGCCTCGGCCGCCGGGGGAACGACCCGACCCTCGAGGCTGTCGAGAGCCTTCGCGGCCTCGCCGAGGCGGCGCTCCAGGAGGTGCCGAAGGTAGGCCCCCCGCGCCTCCCCGAGCTCGAGCGCCTCGTCCGCGCCGACCGGCGGGGAGAGGAGCGTCACGAATAGGAGACAGGCTGCGTTGCGCATGGATCGTCCTTCGCTCGCCTCTATATACGAGCGACTCCCTGAGTTTCGTCGATTCCGCTTCGGGGACCGGCGGTTGGACGGCCTACGAGGCCGGGCCCTTCCAAATCCCGGGCCGCCGGCCCTTTCCCCTACTCCGCTCCCCCGCCGTCCGTCCTCGGAGAGTCCTCGAACTGGCGCTCGTAGAGGCTCCGGTAGAGTCCGCCTCCCGCGAGGAGCTCGGCGTGCGTGCCGGTCTCGACGATCCGCCCCTCGTCGAGGACGACGATGAGGTCGGCCTTCCGCACCGTGGAGAGGCGGTGCGCAATGACGAAGGTCGTCCGCCCCGCCCGCAGGTTGTCGAGAGCGTCCTGCACCGCCGCCTCGGAGGCGGCGTCGAGGGAGGAGGTCGCCTCGTCGAGGAGCAGCAGCGCGGGATCCCGCAGCAGCGCCCGCGCGATCGTGATCCGCTGCATCTCGCCCCCCGAGAGCCGCGCGCCCTGCTCGCCGACGACGGTGTCGAATCCTTCGGGGAGGGACGTGACGAACTCCCCGAGGTGAGCCGCCTCCGCCGCGTCGCGCAGGTCCTCCTCCGTCGCGCCGGGGCGGCCGTAGAGGATGTTCTCGCGGATCGTCGTGTGGAAGACGAAGGGGTCCTGCGACACGATCGCGAGGCGGGATCGCCACGCCGCGCGCGAAACCCGTCGCAGGTCGACGCCGTCGACGAAGATCGCCCCTCCCGTCGGCTCGTGGAATCCCGCGACGAGATCGAAGAGGGTCGACTTCCCCGCCCCGCTCGGCCCGACGATCGCGACGGTCCTCCCCGCGGGCGCGGAGAACGAGACTCCGCGAAGGACCTCCGTCGAGTCGTACCCGAAGCGGAGGTCTCGCACCTCGATCCCCCGCTCGACGCCCCGCGGGACGACGGCCCCGGGGATATCGGGCGGCTCGGGAGCGAGGTCGAGGACGTCGAGGAGCCGGCGGGTTGCCCCGAGGGATTCCATTACGGTCGTGTACGCGCGCGCCACGCGCTTCGTGTGCGCGTAGAGCGTGCCGAGAGGCAGGAGGAAGAGCGCGACCGCTCCCGGGCTCGCGAAGGCGTTCTGGCGGATCTGGAACCAGCCCAGCGCCGCGATGAGGAGCGCCATCCCCGCCCCCGTGAGGAGGAGGAGGAAGGACTCCGTCGCCGCCTTGGCACGCACCATCGACATCGTCCGCCGCAGGAACCGGCGGTTCGCGGAGTCGAACTCCTCGACCTCGCGCGCCTCGGCGCCGAACGCCTTCACGACCCGGATCCCCGCGAGCTGCTGCGCGAGGGTGTCCGTCGCGTCCCCCAGCGCCGCGAGCGAGCGGCGACTCCCCCGCCGGACCTTCCGGCCGAAGAGGAGGACGGGGATGGCGACGAGCGGCAGGACCGCGAGGAAGGCGAGGGTCGCGATCGGGCTCACCGCGAGCATGAGCCCGAGGCTCGCCAGGATCATGAACGGTTCCTGGACGATGTCGTCGAAGAGGAGCGTGAACGCCCGGAGGCTCACCTGGATGTCGTTCGTGAGCCGCGAGAGGAGGTCGCCGAGCCGGCGCTTGCCGTGGTAGCGGAGCGGCACGCGCAGCAGCCGATCGCAGAGATCCCGGCGCAGGTCGACGATCATCCGCAGCCCGAGACGGCGCGAGAGCGTCGCGAATCCGTACTGGATGGTGGCGCCGAGGACCGAGATCGCGACCCCGAGGATCCCGACGACGGCGAGGAGAGCGAGCTTCGAATCCTCGGAGGGAACGCCGCCCGGCTCCGCGCCGAGGACTTGCCGGGAGAAAGAATCGTAGGTCCGGTCGAGCACCCCCCCGAGGATCGGGACCTTCTCGAGCCCCAGGTCCGCCAGCGCCTCCCCGCGGAAGATGACGTCGACGACCGGCTGGACGAGGGGGTACGCCGCCTTCGCCGCGACCGCGGAGATCGCGCCGAGCCCGACGACGAGGAGGAGAAGCCCGCGGTAGCGCAGCAGGTACGGGGAGAGGCGGGCGATGTCCCGCCACTCCCCGGGAGCGGCCTCCGCCCGGCTCAAGAGCCGGTCAACGGAGCTCGACGGAGGACTTCGTGATCACCCCGTTCGACCAGTCGAGGAGGCGCTGGTTCACGTAGTCCTCGCGGACGAGCTGGCGCTGGTTCTCCTGGGCGAGATCGATCCCGCGGTGGCCGGGGACCTTCGCGACGACGCGCGCGACGTAGTAGCCGAAGGGGCCGCGCAGCGGGCCGACGATCTCGCCGACCTTCGTGTCGTGGAAGAGGAGATCCGCGATCGAGTACCCGCGGAGCACGGTGTCGAACTCCGTCTCGCCCAGCAGGGTGCGCAGGTTGTTCTTCTCCTGGAGCCCGAAGCGCCCGCCGTTCGGCTGCGGCTGCTGCTGCGGCTGGCTCGGATCGCCCGGCGCGGGGGTCCAGAACTCGGAGTATCGGTCGAGGAGCGCCTCGAACGACTCCCCCTTCTGGAGCGCCGCCATCACCTCGTCGGCGCGCGTGCGGGCCGCCTCGAAGGCGTCGGGGCCCTTCCAGCTCCAGTCGTTCCAGTCCCGCGCGGAGAGCAGGATCACCTGCGCGTCCACCCTCCCGCCGCCGAGGAAGTCCCGCACGCGATCGAGGTGCGAGCGCAGCGCCTCGTCCGTGATCTCCGACTCGATCTTCTTCTCGTAGGACTTGCGGATCCGGAAGTGCTCCTTGTAGAGCTCGTAGGAGGGGAACTTCTTGAACGCGGTCGCGACCATCTCGATGTTGAGAGGGGAGTCCTTGTAGGGCCCCTCGTGCTCCTCGAACGCGACGGCGAACTCCTCGTCGCTCGCGTACGCGCCCTCCCCCTTGAGCGCCTGGCGCGTCGCCGTCGTCCACAGCAGCCACGCGAGGACGCGCTCGCGATCGTAGGGTGTCACGAGCGGGGAGACGGAGCGGAACGCCTCCTCCGTCGGAAGCGTCCAGTCGTTGACCGCCAGCACGATCTCCGGCGGGATCCCGCCGCTCGCCATCTTGACGTTCGAGACCTTCCGGAGCTCCTTCTGGATCCACTGCCGGAAGAGCTGGCGGTAGAAGGGCGGCATCGGCGCGGTCGGGTCCGCCTCCTTCGCCTTCTTGAGGCCGTCGACGATCTGGTCGACGAACTGCTGCCCTCCCGCGCTCGCGAGCGCCTGGCGCGTGGACTCCGGCCACTCGTCGGGCTCGTCGGGGAGGAACACCTTGTCGAAGAGGCGCCACGACTCCTGGTCCGACCACAGCTCGTCGAGGGTGAACCCGAGGAGCCGGAAGAGGGCGTCGGGGTCCTTCCCCGGATTGCGCTCGGCGAGCTGGCCGCGCAGGTCGTCGATCTCCTTCGCGACCTCCGCGGTCCCGACGACGAGGTTCTCGAGGGGATTCCCCGCCTTCCGCCGGAACTCGAGCTCGTCCGCGACGAGGAAGTCGCGGATCTTCCTCTCGAGGTACTTCGTGCCGTAGAGGTAGACGAACGACCGCATCATCGCGACCGGGGGGACCTCCTCGCCGTTGATGCGGAGGCCGTAGGCGCCCGCCGCGCGGCGGAGGCTCTCGACTTCGGCGCGGAGCGCCTCCGCGCGAGCCGTGAGGACCGCCAGGTCTTCGTCGCCGGCGACGGCGCAGGCGCCGAGAGTGAGCGAAAGGGAGAGGACGAGCGAGAGCATGGGTGCCTCCGTGAGAACCTTCTGGCCCCCTCCCCTCGGAGGGCGGGGCGTCGAAACGGCCCATCGTAGTAAAGACGCGCCGGCCCGGACAACCCGGGGCCGGAACCGTTCCATCCGCCGGTCGATACGGACGGGCCCGGGCGCTCGTTGGCGAGCCGGGCATAATGGACGCCAGCCGCGAGCCCCGACCCGGCTCGGGGAGCCGCGGCCGGACGGATCCGGCGAACGCGATGGACTACGAGCCCCGGACGATCGCCTTCATCACGGAGATCTTCCACCCTCCGGTGGCCCACGACGCGCGCCGCCTCCAGGAGGTCCACGGCGAGGTCTTCGCGAGCACGACGACCGGGTACCGCAACTTCAACCTCGTCCCCGGCGGCGCCACCCTCGCCAACCCCCTCCCCCAGCCCGGCGCCGTCTCCGCGGCGTCCTTCCTGGCGGATCGGATCCAGGTCCGCGAGGAGGGGACCGGCGTCGACGTCGAGGGATTCGCCTCCCGTCTCGACGCGCTCGTCCGCCTCGCGGGGGAGCGCCTCGGGC
>Ga0187892_10009750_pt1 | contig 12477 bp, 11 predicted proteins | sample MA1701073metaG_FD_139345 | JGI IMG/M metagenome (GOLD analysis project Ga0187892, IMG submission 139345) | Bio-ooze microbial communities from a basaltic lava cave in the Kipuka Kanohina Cave System on the Island of Hawaii, USA - MA170107-3 metaG ...
AGGAGCAAGCTGGCCGCAGCTGTCTTGAAAGGGGCGCAGAACATTGCTATAAAGGAAGGGTACGTTGTCCTATATATCGGCGCTTCCACAGGAACTACGGTCTCTCACGTTTCCGATATAGTCAGTTCTTCCGGCTCTGTCTACGCTATTGAATTTGCCGAGCGTGTCTTCAGAAATCTCCTTGATCTGGCCGCGAAAAGGAAAAACATATTTCCAATAATCGCAGATGCCCGCCACCCCGAGAAGTATCCGTGGATCGAGCAGGCCGACATTGTGTACGTGGACATAGCGCAGGAGGACCAGACAAAAATAGCGATAAGGAACGCCAAAGAGCTCCTGAAGAAAGAATCTCTCTTAATGCTTGTCGTGAAATCCCAGAGCATTGACGTGACAAAGAAACCGGAAGACGTGTACGAGGAAGAAAAAAAGAAGCTGGAAGAAAGCGGCTTTGACGTCCTTGATCTTGTCGATCTGGAGCCGTACGAAGAGAAGCACGCGATGATTATAGCGCGAATGAAATGATCACAGGCAGCAGAAGGACGGATCGATAAAAAAGAATTGCTCTGTAGAAAACCTAGTGAAAAGCATCAACGTGAGCCCCATCTTCTGTGGAAGATGGGCTAGCTGACCTCTACATCTGCTGATGTAGAGGTCTACGTTGATGCTTTTGTTGAGCATTTCTACAGAGCCAAAAGAATCAACTGCTCGCCTTTTCCCTGCTTTTTATCTTACAACCACACTTGTTTCTGCCTTGTTGACGCTGATTATTTCGGCGTTGCTGTCGCCTACGAGGACCTTGCCGAAGGCTATGCTGGACGTTCCAGGACTCTTTGCAGTGAAGTACACAGAGGCGATCACGCCGTCACCGTTATTGCCCGGCACGCCGAGCTTTACAACGACTATGTCAGATATTATTCCCGGGATGGTCGTGTTTATGACGTCAAGGAACATGGTCCCTACACCGCCCTGCTTCATGAAAGTACCTTCCTCAGCCCTGTCATAAGTAAGAACGTTAGGGTTGTACTGCAGCGCCGCCTGCACGCCTATAACGTCTGCCAGGCTCTTGCCCATTATATCCACCTTTATTTTTTCACCAACCACAGCCCCTGTTGGCGCCGCCTGCAGAACCAGGGTAGGGCTTGTGTACTGCTCCTGTAACTGCTGCCCCAGCTGACCTAATTGCTGGGCAGTGAAGCTTTTTGGCTGCCAGACGTAGACGACGGCGGATGCAAGGACTATCACCACAAAGACTGCAAGTACCCACTTCCCCTTGCCTCCCTTTTTTTGTCTTGTTCCAGAATCAGTCGGCTGCTCTTCCATCAGACCATCTTTTGAATATTCTATTTCTTGCTGTTTATATAGGCTTTTTATTAGCCAGGTTCCTGACGTTATTCATGAATGGTTCCCAGTCGGCAGAGTCAACGGTGGCGCCTGCTGCTGCCTCGTGTCCGCCGCCGCTGGCTCTTAGTCCTTGGCACGCCTTTTTCATGACATCGCCAGCTCCTATGTTCTTGTCCTGGTTTCTTGCCGATATTTTGTACCTCTTTCCGTCCCTTATGCTCCACACCATGACCAGCTTGTCCCTGTGCTTCTCGCTCAGCTTCGTGGATATTATGGAATCAATGTTGTATCTCGATTTAATGCTGTAAGACACGACGTTTTCATCCTTCCTTGCGCTTATTTCAGCGTCCTTCATGACGTCTTCTATCTCAGTGTTTATTACCCTCAGGGATTCTACCAGCTTGTCGCCGCCGTGCGTCTTTTCCATCCTTTCCGGGTCACCCGTCTTCAGGAACATCTCGACAATCTGCTCGCACGAGAGCATCTTTGTCGCGCGCGCAGCAGGTATCATGTCAGCTATCCTGCCGAGGAAAGAGTCGTACGGCCTGCCGTCTATACTGTATTTCTTCTTTGCCTCGTTTATTATGTCCATAGAGTCTTTTGTCTCATAATCGGATATTATGCCGACGGCCGATATCCATATTTCCTCTTTTATGTCCTCTATTTCAGAACAGACCTTGTACGCGCAGTAGGAAGTGGACTGGTATATATCACTTTTTGTGAATCTAGGGTTGAAGAATGTCACGTTGCCGCCGTTCATGTCCCTGCCTATCTGGTGGTGGTCTATAATGAGTACGTCGGCTAGTCCCCTGACCTTTTTGAGTACGTCTTCCTGCTGGTCTACGACCAGGTCGAGGAATATTATCTTGCTCGGTGCGCTTGTCTTTATCCTTTGCACCAGATTTTTGTCCATGGGCATAGGCTGGGAGATTATGTACGGCCGGCCGCAGCCTTTTTTTTCCAATAGTTTTGACACGAGTACGCACGAACAGATGCCGTCGCCGTCGTTGTTGAATACTATGACTACGCCGTCCGTTTTCTTTATGTCTCTCAGAAATTCGGCCGCTTCCTTCAGGTATTTCATGAGAATCACCGCCCGGATTAACGCGCAAAGCGCGTTCTTTCTCTTGAGAAAGCAATAGATCAGTGCTTTTTTCTTCTGCCTACTTTACCACTGAGAATTTAAACTTCACCCTGTGCTCGTCAACAGAAACAGAGCCCGTCTCCTTGTCCACGCCGCCGAAGTGCACTTCCTTTGCGCCCACTTTCTCTTTTATCTCCCTGCTAAACTTCTTCATCGATTCGTTGTCTATGTAAAGAATAATCCTGTCCTTCACCACGAGCCTGTGCTGCTTCCTGTGGTTCTGTACCTCCCTCAGCAGCTCGCGCAGCAGGGCCTCTTCCTTCAGAACGTTCCTGCTCACGTATATCTTGCCGCCGGAGAATTCTTTTTCAGCGAAGCCAGCTTCGCCCTGGCCTGTTTCCACGCGTTTTGCATTTGCCATGAACTCTATGACTTTCCGCAGGTCTTCAACGGCCTTCCTTGTTTCAGCGTTCTTCGTCTCGATTATTATTTTCTCAACTGGCCACCGCTGCTTCTGCCCCTGTTCCTTCCTGACGGCGTTTATAGTTTCAGTTATCTCCATTACTAACGTCATCCGGCTCTCCAGTTCTTTGTCTATAAGATTTTTGTTCGCTTTTGGCCACGGAAGAAGATGCACGCTATCGCCCTTATGCCCAAGGGGTCTGCAGACGTCCTGGTGAATATGCTCGGCAATGAACGGCGATGCCGGGGCCATCAGTCTTGAAAGGACGCTGGCGCATTCAGACAGCGCGAAGAAAGCCGCGTGCTTGTCCTTCCCCTCGTAGGCAGGCCACGTCCGGTCACGAACCAGCTTGATGTACCACCTCGAGAGGTCGTTTACTATGAAATTCTCTATAGCCGTCACTGCCTTGTGCGTGTTATAGGAAGAGTAGTCGTTTGTCACGTCCTCGACAAGGGAGTTGAGTCTTGAAAGTATCCACCTGTCCTCTTTTCTCAGCGCCACCTTCTTAGGCTTCGATACGTAAGTCTTCACGAAGTTGAACGTGTTCTCCACGACAACAAAAGATTTTGCGACCGCCTCGACGTCGCTCCAGTTGAAGTAAAAATCGTCCCACGCAGGGCTGTTCAGGAAATACGTGCGCAGGACATCACGGCCGTACTTTTGCACCACCTCTTCTGGCATGACAACGTTCCCGACGCTCTTTGCCATCTTGTTGCCGTGTGCGTCAAGTACAAAGCCGTGGAATAAAACTGTCTTGAAGGGGGCCCTGTCGAAGGTTATTACGCTCGTGATCATCTGGGAATTCCACCAGCCCCTTATCTGGTCGGGCCCTTCTATGTTCAGGTCAGCCGGCCACATTTCTTTGAACAAGGTCTTGCTTGCTGGATAACCGAGCGAAGACCACGAAGACAGTCCGGAGTCAAACCAGACATCAAGCACATCAGGCACACGCTTCATGACGCCTTTGCACTTGCATTTCAGCACAACTTCGTCGATGTAAGGCCTGTGGAGGTCCTTTATCCTCTCGCCTAGTTCTTTCTTCGACCCGATAACGCGCACAAAATTGCAGCTTTCGCAGATCCATATAGGCAGCGGTATTCCCCAGTAACGCTGCCTGCTCACCGGCCAGTCGCCTAAACTTTCCAGCCAGTTTTCAAACCTGTGCCCTGCCCAGGGAGGGTGCCACTTCACTTTTTTGTTTTCCGAAAGCAGCTTGTCTCTTATCTTCGTGACACGGAAGAACCATTGGGGGACGGCCATGAACAGGAGCGGCGAGGAGCACCGCCAGCATTGCGGGTAGTCGTGCGTTATCTTCTCCTCGAAGAGAAGCACACCCCTTTCTTTTAATCTGTCTATTATCATCCTGTCCGCTTTCTTGACAAATATCCCGGAAAATTCCCCGCAGTCTGTATTAAATGTGCCGTTCATGTTCACCGGCGAGATTATCGGCAGCCCGTTTTCTATCCCTACCTTGTAGTCTTCCTGACCGTGGCCTGGAGCGGTATGAACAATGCCTGTTCCTGTATCCATAGTCACGTACTGGCCTGACAAGACAACACGGTGAGCGTTCTTCAGTGCTCTTTGGAAAGGAAAAAGGTCTGCTAGTGGATGCGAATATTTTGTCCCTTCAAGCTCTTTGCCCTTGAACGTCTCCAGTACAGAATAGTCAACGGCTCCTATCTTCTGCATCAACCCTTCCGCGAGGTCTTTTGCAACTATCAGGACCTGGTTGTTTACCAAAACCTTGACGTAGTCTGCGTCCGGCTTCACCATGACGCCAGTATTTGCCGGTAGGGTCCAGGGCGTCGTTGTCCACACTACCAGGAATTCGTCTTTTCCCTGCACGCTGAGCTTCACAAATATCGCAGGGTCTGTGACCTTCGTGTAAATTATCTCGTTATATGCTACAGCCGTCTCGCAGTGAGGGCAGACATGAACAGAATAGACGCCCCTGTAAAGAAATCCCCTGTCGTAGCCCACCTTGAAGGTGTGCCACGCCCCTTCTATGTAACTGTTATCCAGCGTTATGTACGGGTTATCCCAGTCCATCCACACGCCCATGTTCTGAAACTGCTTGTTCATGGTGCCTATAAATTTTGTCGCAAAGCGCCTGCACTCTTCTATGAATTTCTCTATGCCTACCCTTTCTATGTCCGCCTTTGATTTGATCTGCAGTTGTTTCTCGACCTTGTTCTCTATAGGCAGACCGTGCGTGTCGTAGCCGGGCTTGTCCCACACAGAAAAGCCCCTCATCCTCCAGTAGCGTATGTAGGCGTCCTTCAGTATCTTGTTCCACGCGGTTCCTACATGGATAGAACCTGTGGCGTATGGCGGGCCGTCCAGAAAGTAGAAAGGTTTTCCCTTTTTCCTTCTGGCTTTCTCTGCTATCTTTCTTGCCTGCCAGAAGTTCAGTATTTCCTCCTCTTTTTTGTGGTCCACGTTATCACACAACCATTCTATTCTTTATTCTGGTTTTAAAGTCTTGCAGGAAGGAAAAATAAATCAGGAGCGGGCGGAAGCACTTTATGCTCTGATGGCTGCCGTGATGTAAAGGTAGCATAAACAAGACATGCTCTTGGTGCATGAGACTGTGGATCTCTTCGTCCGGGTTCGAATCCCGGCGGCGGCCCTTATTTCATTCTCTCAAGACGCCTCAACAAACGTCTAAAATTCCAATAGACTATGATAACTAAGGTAATGCCTAGTAATGCTTTTGGAAAATAGTTATTTTCAAGAAATCCAGTAACGAATAGACCAATTCCTATAGAAATAACAACGCCGAGTAGTGTCGCCATAAATCGAATATAGAAGTCGTCGGCTTGTTTCTTCTTAGTCAAGCCTCTTGATGACGTGCCAGCCGAATTCTGTTTTCACCGGCTGGGATATCTGGCCTTTCTCCAAAACGAACGCTGCTTTCTCGAACGGCTTCACCATGGAGCCGCGGCCAAAAACACCTAAATCGCCACCCTTCTTCCTCGACGGGCAGAGCGACTTCATCTCTGCTAATTTAGAGAAAGAAACTCCGTCTGCTAAATCGTCTATTATTTCCTTTGCTTCCTGCTCTGTTTTCACAAGAATGTGTGCGCAGTGTACTTGGTTCGCCATAATTTTTCAGATTATAATTAAGTATAAAAACGCATCAAAATCTTACTAGCGCCCATACAACAGCAAGAATCAAGAATATGACCGCAAGACCGACGGAGAGTGGCGACGTCTGCCCATCTGCAAAGAACGAGAAAAGCACGCTCAGCGACAGCAGTATACCGAGCACGAAACGCACGTAGCTGCCTCCTGACATGTTATGATTTTTCATGAAATCTTTAAATGAATTCTGCACGCCCCACAAAGTCTTTAAATCGGTTTTTATCACAGATCATAGTGTGGTAAAAATGGAGCGTAGTGCTGGTGGATTAGTTCACAAGGGACAGGACTAGCGCTCGCTGCATAAAGTTCACTGTTTCTGTCGATAGCAAAGGAAGGATATCAATCCCTGCAGACGTAAGAAAAACCCTTGGAATCAATGTAAATGACAGACTAGACCTGGTTCTCATCATTTCCGAGAAAAAAATCATCCTGCTAAAAAGAGGTGGGAAAGATGGCGTATATTGAATATCTCAGGAAAATTGACAGGCTGGACCAGATAGAGCGCAAGGTAGGACAGTACGATAAAGGGAGAAGAGAAAATTTGCTCACGCGCATAGACAGGCTCCGCAGAGAATACGAGATAGAAATTATAACATCAGGAGACTGCCCCACATTCTGAAGTTTTTAAGTAATGAATACAAGATGACTAGTATGACTTACCAGCCGCCGCGAGGGACAAGAGATTTTCTGCCGGAAGACATGATAAAGAGAAACCGTGTTCTGGATATAATCAGGAGTACGTTCGAGAAATGGGGCTTCGATCCTCTGCAGACGCCTGCTTTCGAGGACTGGAAGCTCCTGTCGGCAAAAGGCGGCCAGGACATAAAGAACGAGATCTACTATTTCAAGGACAAGTCAGAGAGAGAACTGGGCCTGCGATTTGACTTCACAGTCCCGCTCGCACGCGTAGCAGCCTCTAACCCGGGACTGCCCAAGCCCTTCCGCCGCTACCAGATGGGGCCTGTGTGGAGGTACGACCGGCCCGGATCAGGAAGGTACCGCGAATTCTGGCAGTGCGACGTGGATGTTATTGGTTCTTCTTTTCCTGAATCAGACGCGCTGTGCGTGGCGGTTGCTTGCGACACACTAAGAGAACTGGGCGTGAAAGACTTTTCAATCAGGATAAACAGCAGGAAGATCGTCGAGGCTTTCCTGGTAACGATCGGCCTGAAAGAAAAGGTAGTAGATGTCCTGCGCAGCATAGACAAGCTGGCGAAGATAGGCGAGAAGAAGGTGGCAGAGGAACTGAACAAGAAGAAGGTCAGCCAGGAAAAGATAAGGAAAATAATGAATTTCGTTAAGATAGATAACCTCTCCGAAGCTGGAAAAATGATTGGGAAAGAAGAACTGGGAAAGAAGGGCGTAGAGGAAATCGAAGCCATATTGTCTTTCATAGACGTTCTTGGTTTTTTCGACTTCGTAAAATTCGACCTGAGCCTTGTCAGAGGACTGGAATATTACACCGGTCCTGTTTTTGAGATAAGCTCAGGGCTGGACATAAGCGTAGGCGGCGGAGGCCGATACGACCGTCTGATAGAAGGATTCGGCGGCAAATCCACTCCTGCCGTAGGCATTTCTTTCGGCCTGGACCGCCTCATGCTTGTGCTGGAGGATAAGAAGGACGCGGAAAGAACAAACACCAAAATCTACGTCGCTTCCGTGGGGAACGTAAAGAAAGATACAATAAGGGTCGCAAGGGAACTTATATCTCTCGGCGTGCCTGCTGAATTCGACCTGATGGACCGGTCCTTGTCGAAGCAGCTGGATTACGCAAACTCAAAAGGCATACTTTTTGTTATTGTCATCGGGGAAAAAGAGATCCGGGCGGGAAAAGCAAAGTTGCGCAATATGAGGACAGGAGAGGAGAAGGAGATTTCTCTTAATTCTCTGGAAGAAATAAAGAAGTACGCCTAGGCTTGCGAGCAGCTACTGTCCGCCGCGTTCAGTTTTTTCAAGCGAATTTCAGCTCCCTGACAACGATACCGCAGTCCCTGCAGTACATGTCTTCCGTAAACGGGTCGTATTTTATCTTGAACGACCCGCATTCGTCGCATTTCATTATGACGGTGTAGAATACTTGCGGTCTTTCTATTAAACCAGTTTCTTTTATCGAAAAAATCTTTTGGAAGAGAGAAATGTACTTAAGCGAAACCACGAACGAGGGGTGAAAAATAATATGCTTAAAAGGATTTTGGTCAATTAGTTATTGACTCTTACTTCTTCTGAAAGAAAAGTATGATAAAAATGAAGCATTATACAAACACAGCAATATAGAAACTGCGTATTTTGCTGTCTGAAAAATAGGTGAGAAAAATGGAAAAGGAAAAGAAAATAGTGCCGGATACGTCCGTCCTTATAGCTGGCATACTGAGCGACCTGGTGAACAAGGGCGAACTGAAGGACGTGGAGGTAATAATTCCCGAGTTCGTTGTCGAAGAGCTGAGATCACAGGCGTCCCGCGGAAGAGAAATAGGGTTCAAGGGACTGGACGAGATAAAGAAGCTGCGAACACTGGAAGGCGTGAAGGTGACGAAGACTGGAAGAAGACAGACCATGGAGGAAATACAATTGGCCAAATACGGCAGGATAGACGCCCTTATACTCGACGTTGCACGCGAGGAAAAGGCCGTACTGTTCTCCGCCGATTACGTCCAGGCCCAAGTAGCGGAAGCAGAGGGAGTCTCTTCCCGCTACTTTGCATCATACGAGAAGAAAAAAGAGACAGCGCTGTCCAAACTGATGACGCCTGATACTATGAGCCTACACATGAAGGAGGGCGTAATACCTGTAGCAAAAAGAGGCAGGCCTGGCAATTTCTCTCTTGTAAAACTGCGTGATGCGATAGCGACGGTAGAAGAACTGGAAGGCATAATAAAGGAGATCATGGACGCCGCCCGCTACGAGGACGATTCCTTCGTGGAGGTAGGCGGCCACACAGCCTCTGTCGTGCAGATGGGCGACATGAGGATTGCTATAGCCCGCCCTCCCTTCTCCGACGGCGTCGAGATAACCGTGGTACGCCCTATCGCCAAGCTGAGCCTGGACGACTACAAGCTGTCGGATAAACTGAAGGATCGCCTGGAGAAAAAGAGCGAAGGCGTACTCATAGCAGGCCCGCCTGGTTCCGGCAAGTCTACTTTCGCCGCTTCAATTGCAGAGTTCTACGAGAAGAAGGGAAAAATAGTCAAGACCATGGAGTCGCCCCGTGACCTCCAGGTCGGCCCTGAAATAACGCAGTATACAAAACTTAAGGGGTCATTCGAGAACACGGCCGATATGCTTTTGTTGGTAAGGCCTGACTACACGATATTTGACGAGGTCAGGAAAACTGACGACTTCCTCGTGTTTTCCGACATGAGGCTGGCCGGCATAGGCATGGTAGGGGTCGTCCACGCGACAGCGCCTGTCGATGCTGTGCAGCGCTTTGTAGGCAGGATCGAGCTGGGCATGGTACCACACGTAATAGACACGATAGTATACATAAAAAATGGCTCTGTGGACAAGGTGTATTTTCTGAAGCTCGTGGTTAGGACGCCGACCGGCATGACAGAGGCAGACCTGGCAAGGCCGGTCGTAGAGGTGAGGAATTTCGAGACAAACTCTCTTGAATACGAGATATACACTTACGGCGAAGAAAACATCATCGTGCCGGTCGAATCAAGGGAAAGAGAGTCAGGACTGATGAAGCTCGCAAAGAAGCAGATAATAGCAGAACTGAGGCATTTCGACAAGAATATAGCAGCGGAATTCGTAAGCGACAGCAAGGTCGTTGTCAGGGTTGACAACGACTCCATACCGCGCCTCATAGGGAAGAAGGGCCAGACGATAAAAGAGCTGGAAGAGAAGCTGGGCATAAGCATAGAAGTCTCCCCAAAAGTCACGACGCTCGGAAAAGAAGAAACTTTTGACAGCGAGGAGACAGGAGCTTACATCGTCTTTACTGTGCACGCCAAGCCAGGAAAGATGGCTAATTTTTATATTGCAGGCCAGTACTTGTTTTCGGCTACCATAGGGAAAAGCGGCCAGATCCGCGTCGCAAAGGACAGCGACACAGGCCGCGATGCGATACGCGCCCTTATAAAAGAGGACCTGAAGATATTCGTCTAGTGAATAAACAGATAAACGATCTCCACGATTACTAGGAGGGTGACTACAAAAAACAGCGAGGAAAATACAACGTCGCCGGTCGTGGACGAATAGTACGTCAGAAGAAGGCTTGCAACAAGGTATGTGCCGAGCATCCTCTTGTCACGCTTCGTCCTGCTTTTTATGATACTTTTTCTCTCCTTTATCAGGACGGCCAGGAAAAGTATCACCGCAGCCACCCCTATTATATCCGCCATATTTACTTTTAGAAACTTGGTATTAAATAAAAATGGAATCCATATGTCCTCGTAGCTCAGCTTGGATGGGCGTATGAAGCAGCCATGCTGCTTTTGCCTTCAAAGAGAGCACTTGCCTCCTAGAGGTGAACCGAACTTACCGGCGGGTAAGTGATGAGGACCCCTGAAGAGATTTTTGGGAGAAGTTTTTGATTAAACTCTTTCCTAAAAAGTTTAGAGCAAGGGGTCGCGCGTTCGAAAGCTTGGCGTGCTGCGGCACGCCAGCCGACTTTCGCGCCGAGGACGCTTAATATCCTTTTTTATTTCCAGGCAATGTTTACTTTATATTTTGCTCCCGCCATATTCTGAATAGTGATGGAATGAAAATACTGGGTTTACTTTTGTTTCTGCCTATACTCGCCAGCCCTGTTTTTGCAGCGGGCAACCTGTCTGTGAACAGCACGAATCTGGCGCTCGCCTACATAAACACGCGCGCACTGACTAACATGCTGAACCTGTCACTTAATTCTACAGGCGGTGATACGAACCTGACAGGAATAAACGTAACTATAGGCGGCACAGCAAGCATAGGCAATGTAACGCTCGTGGCCCTGGTCAATTCAACCGGTTCTGTCATAGCGTCGAATACCACGAACTCTTCTTCAACTGGCTTCACGATTTTCATAGCAGGCGGATTCAACGTGAGCGGTACGACGCTGAAGAATCTGATTGTAGCTTTAAACACCTCGTCTTCGGCTGCAACTCTCGTCACTGTCAACATCAGCCTCTCGCCTTCGGCGTCTTTCTTTGTCGATTCAGGCAGCAACGCCACTGTCCTGGCGGGCTTCATTAACTCGTCATCTTCGCAGATCCAGGACGTCCGCGCGAACGCGTCTATAACGCCAAACATAGTCGATACTTTCGTGGTCAACCAGTCGTTTACTTACATCTTCACACCGACCGGTGCCAATGCGATACAGAATTTCAACGTTGGCTTGCCTTCGAGTTTCACTCTAGTAAACATCACAGCCGTGGAACAGGGAGGGTCGAACCTTTCTTCCGCACTTTATACTAATGCAACGCAATCAAGTCAAGTAAACGTAACACTGAATACGCCGATAAACGCAATTGTAAAGATCTTCTTCACAGCCAACACGTCCTCTGACACTACAGGGAACTTCTCGTCTGTAATAGCGGGGTCCAACCTTACAAACGTGGCGACAGAGATAGCGACAGGGAACAGGACGAACGTCACAGCGAAGCAGCTAGTCAACGTCACCAACGTCGGCGCCATGAAGACAGTAGCTATACTAAACGACACAGACTACTGGGAATTCAACTTCACTATCAATATTACAGATACTGTAACAGGGCTGCTGCAGCTGAAGATGAACAACTGGACGAGCAACCAACCAGCCGGCAGCATAGTTCTGTTCAACAGCACCGAGCATTTTGCAACCTTCAGGACATCCTCGAACTTCAGCGCGACTAGCAGGGTAAACGTCACTAATGAATACAACATCACCAGCGGGCTGTCCATATCCGCCAGCCCGGCGAGCCCTGTGATAGTCTTCCTGCGCATGCTCATACCAAGGAACACGGTTATATCGTCCAGCTGGTACACGACGTACTCCATGATTTTCCGTTCTTCGTAGATGATCTTCATGCTGAGAAAAGGCGCGATTCTTGTAGCCGTCATGGCATTTCTTTTTACTCAATATTCTTTTTCTGAAACGACGGGCACGATAAACAACTCAGGAAACCCCGTCGCAAACATCACGGCCGTAGTCGGCCTGCTGGGCTACACAGTTGAATTTTGTAACGTAGACGCCGATTGCAGCGGCTATAAGTGCTTTATTGATTATGATAACTTTTCAGCCAGCGGCGGCCAGGGCTGGTGCAACGCTACGTATATAACTAGCTGCTACCACGTCAACACCACCACCGCTGATTCGGTGATCCTCGCGACAGGCAGCAGCGTTTGCCTGTCGAACACCACATATAGGACATGCACAAGCGGCGCGTGGTCTTCCCTGCTGCCGTGCTCGTCCGGCCAGACGTGCTTTTCAGGCTCGTGCTCAACACCTTCTTCCGGCTCCGGAGGCGGCGGGGGCGGGGGCGGC
>Ga0187892_10009751_pt1 | contig 12476 bp, 10 predicted proteins | sample MA1701073metaG_FD_139345 | JGI IMG/M metagenome (GOLD analysis project Ga0187892, IMG submission 139345) | Bio-ooze microbial communities from a basaltic lava cave in the Kipuka Kanohina Cave System on the Island of Hawaii, USA - MA170107-3 metaG ...
ACGGCGGATCGTCAGACGGAACGTGGCCCTCGCTGGAAGGGTTGGCTCAGACCCGCCGGAACTTGCGGGTCCTTCGCGCGCCCGGCGCGAACATTGCCGCGGGCCGCAACCTGGGCACGCAGGCAGCGCGATCCGGCATCGTGGCCACGACGGACTCCGGTTGCTGTGCCGCCGCCGATTGGCTGGAGAAGCTCATCGCCCCCTTCGAGGCGGACCCGGCGACGGATTTCGTGGGCGGCTTTTACCACGTGGATTCACGAACGTTGTTCGAGGAAGTCGTCGGGCTGGCGACGATGCGCGGGCAGCTCGATCCCGTGTGCGAGGGGACTTTCAACCCTTCAGGCCGGTCGATGGCCTATCGCAAGGACCTTTGGCGGCGCGCCGGCGGCTGGCCGCAGTGGTTGCTCTACTCCGAGGACACGCTTTTCGATCACAAGATGCGTCAGCTCCATGCTAACTGGCGACTCGCGCAGGACGCGGTTGTGCACTGGCGACCGCGGTCCACTTCCCGCGCATTGGCCAAGCAGTTCTACCTTTACGGCACGGGGCGCGGACACACGCAGATCGGCGCGGCCGACTTCGCATACAATCTGCGGAACCTCGCTGCGGTGTCCGCGACCGCGCTGCTGACCATTGCAACTGCTTGGGTCCTGCCGCTGCTCGTCTTCCTAGTCGTGTATTTCTATGTCTGGACCTTCCACGCCAAGGCGGCTCGCATCGCTGGGCGAACGCGGCGGCTCACTTCCTACCCGATCACGCTGTGGGTCATGTGGATCGTGCTCTTCTCCAACCTGGCCGGGTACTTGGTCGGTTCGTGGCAGCGCTGGCGCAGCGGCGGGCAACTGGCCCTTGCCATGCGAGCGTATCTGGCAACCGAGTGAGACTCATCGCATGACCACGGATCGCCGGCATTGGTTGTGCGTTGCGTACTCCTTTCCGCCGGTCAACCGCAGCGGCACACACCGCACGAGCGCGTTTGTTCGGCATCTACACCGACTGGGCTGGGACGCCACCGTCACCTCCGGGCCATTGGAGGGGGAGCCGATCGACGAAAACCTCCTGGCCCATGTCCCCGAACCGACGCGGGTGGTGCGCACGGCGTGGCTCGATCCGCTGGCGGCGATGCGGCGAGCGATTCACCGGCCGCAGGGTCCGTCCTCGCCGACCCTAACGCGAGAGTCGCCAACTTCCGCTCCGTCGGCGCTGAACCCGATGAAGGAGTGGGTCACCCGGCTGCTGAAAACTCCGGACTCCCGCAGCACATGGATCGCCCCGACGATCGTCGCAGGGCTGCAGGAGATTGCCCGGCGCAGGCCGGATATCCTCTATTCCACGTCGCCGTACATGAGCGCGCACCTCGTCGCCCTCGTCCTCAGTCATGTGACGCGGATTCCCTGGGTCGCCGACTTTCGCGATCCGTGGGTGGACAACCCCTACCGCGATCTGGGGTTTCGCAGCCTCGCGCGGCTGGATCGGACGTTGGAGTCGTGCGTGCTGCACAGAGCGAAGAAGATCATCTGCAACACGGACACACTGCGAGAATGCGTGACGGAACGTCTGCCGAACCTCGCACACAAGTGTACGGCCATTGCTAACGGAATCGACATCGATCTGCTGCAAAGCACGCGCCCGACGCGCCGAGGTTCACCCGGAGATTTTGTGTTCCTGCACTGCGGACAGTTCTATGGACCTCGCCGACCGCATCCTCTGTTAGCCGCCGTACGACACATCGCCCGCACGGCCCCGGACGTGGCCGGCAAGCTGCGAGTCATTCTCCTTGGCCCCACCCACTACCAAGACGAACCAATACAGCAGTTGATCGGGAACTACGGCGTGGAACGGTGGTTCACTGTGGCGCCGCCGGCAAGTCACCAAGAGACCTTGTCCTACATGCTCGGCAGTGACGCCCTAATCCTCATCGGCGCCGGCGGACCGGGCAGCCATTTGCAAGTACCCAACAAACTGTTCGAGTATCTGGGCGCCAAGAAGCCGATCGTGGCCGCCGTACCCGCCGGCAGTCCGGCCGTGGACCTGCTACAGGCGGCTCGCGCGGAGACGATCGTCTGTGATCCACAAGACGACCGCGCCATTGCCAACGCCATAGTTCACGGCGTGACCGGCCACTGGCCGGTCGTCGACAACCCCTGGAGCGGACTGCACATGTTGGATCGGAGCAGGCGGGCGAGCGAGCTCGCGGAAATCTTCGATCGACTGGCGGATCGTCGTATCATGTCGGGACCGCGCATCGTCCGTCGAGCGACGGCGACTATAGACCGCCCAGGACGAAGGGATTGGTCCGCCGCTCGTGACCAATCGTCGTTTCCGGCCCATGTCCCGACAACACCCGTGTGTGATCGGGAAGGCTCATGAGGTTCTGGCGGATGTTGCGCATCAATCGGCGACCGTCACTGTTGGGGAAATCGACTCGTCCCACGCTGCCCGCGAAGAGCGCATCGCCGACGAAGGCAATTCCCAATTCATCGCAATAGAGCGCCCGTCCGCCAGGGGAATGGCCGCAAACGTCGAGAACCTGCCACTGCGTGCCGTCCAGTTCCAGACTGCCACCGACCGGCAAATCGATGGGGTCACTCACATGTGCCACAACAGGCTGCCCCATGAATGCGGAGAGATTCACCCGGGCGTCGGTGAGCGCCGCCCATTCTTCCTTCGCCAAATAGACGGGCAGCCGGCCCAGTTGTTCGCGGACTTCGTCGATGCCCGCGATGTGGTCCGGGTGGGCGTGGGTCAGGACGATGGTCGCCGGCGTCAGCTTGTGCTCGCGCAGGTGGCGGACAATTTGCTGGGCCTGCGGGGGAAGACCGGGATCGATGATCCAGCACGCCCCGCCGTCGCGCAGATAAACCGTGTACCCATTCTCCATGTACATCGGGTCGTTGGTGATATGAATGTGCAGTTGCTTGGACATAGCCCTATTCTTCAGTGCCGCGTGTCTCGCGGGCCACTTGCTCAGCCCCGCGCAGGGCTCGCAAGACATTCTCGCCCAGGATCTTGCGAACGTCCTGCTCACGGTATCCGCGGGTGAGCAATTCCTGAGTAAGATTAGGGAAGCAGGATACGTCCTCGAGTTGGACGGGCGTGACTGTGATTCCGTCGAAATCCGAGCCCAGTCCGACGTGATCGACGCCGGCGACTTTCACGATGTGATCCACGTGGTCCGCGACGGTGCGGACCGTGCCGCGAGGCATGGGGTTCTCGCGTTGCCACTTCTGAATCGCGGAGGTCATCTCGGCCTCGGGGCGTTGCTCGGCGCGCAGCTTTCGAAAGGCGTGGAACATGTTCAGGGCAACCTGGGTGGCTTGCGGCTCGACAAAGCCCGAGTAGAAATTGACCATGATCACACCGCCGTTTTTCGCGACCAGGCGAAGCACATCGTCGGGGACGTTCCGCGGGTGCGCGGCCAGGGCGTGGGCGGATGAGTGGGAAGCGATGACCGGCGCCCGGCTGACCCGCAGCACGTCGTACATGGTCTCCACCGACACGTGCGAGATGTCCACAAGCATACCCAGACGGTTCATTTCCCGAACCACGCTCTCGCCGAACTCGGTGAGGCCTCCGTGCCGCGGCTCGTCGGTGGCCGAATCGGCCCAGTCGATAGTGTCCGTGTGAGTGAGCGTCAGGTAGCGCACCCCCAAAGCGTGGAACATACGCAGCACGCCGAGTGAGTTCTCGATCGTGTGTCCGCCCTCTACGCCGATGAGCGAAGCGATCCGGCCCGCGCGACGGATGCGCGTCACGTCGTCCGCGGTGTATGCAAACTCGAAGACTTCCGGATACCGCCGGACCATACGGTGAATAACGTCGATCTGCTCCAGCGCTGTTCGGGTCGCCCCGCCCTTCTTGTCCAACTCCGGCGGGACCCAGGCAGACCAGAATTGCGCGCCTACACCGCCCAGCCGAAGGCGCGGGATGTCGGTGTGCAGCTCGGCTTGAGGCTGGGCAATGTCTAGAACATCAAACGACGACCGCCCTTTCTCGCGGATCTTCCAGGGCAAATCGTTGTGTCCGTCAATCACGAGGGCCGAAGAATGCAGCTCCAATGCCTTGGCGGTCATCGACACAGGCTCCGAGTTTGCAGGCAGCGCAGCGGCATCCTGTGCCGACGCGCAGGCAGCGAATAACAGAAACGGCGTGAGGCGCAGCACGGTTGATCTCGTCACGGGCGAATGACTCCGTAGCGCCGACACAGTTCGATGAAGCGATCGACGGGGACGGCTTCGGCAGTGCGGCCTTGAAAGCCGGTCACCGTCGTTGCGCGGAGCAGACTGTTCAAAACCGCCTCCTCCGTCGCCTCTCGCGCCGCCTGGAACAATGGCGAGAGGGCCTCGTCGCGCAGGAGAGTAACCGTTCGCGTGGTCTGTCCATCGCCATCCGTGACGCGTACCGATTCCGCCGTCGAGAAGGCGATCGCGTAATCCCCGCTGCCGTGGGTCATGGACGAGCCAACGCCCGCCAGGCCGAGCAGTGCTCGCGCGGCCAGGCGTCTCAACTGCCGCGCGTCGAGAGGGGCGTCGGTAGCCACCACGATGATGCACGAGCCGCCTTGGTCCCGGCGATCCTCGACGACTTCCTGAAGGAAATATCCGCCGAGCTCCTTGCCGAGAGGAGCGCCGTTCACGGTAAGAATACCGGCGAAGTTCGTCTGTACCAGCACTCCCACGGTATGGCCGTTCAGCTTCGCCGGCAGGCGTCGCGACGACGTCCCGATCCCGCCCTTGAAACCGAAGCAGCGCGTCCCGGTACCAGCGCCCACGGACCCTTCGGGCACCGGTCCATCGCGGGCGTCGGTCACGGCCGCGACTACGTCCTCCCTCCGCACGCGCATGGCGCGGATGTCGTTGAGATAGCCGTCGTTGGTCTCGGCCACGACGGGGTTGATCGAACGGACCTGTGCATTCTCCGCAAGGGCCAACAAGTGACTGGCGAGTGCATCGGCGACGGCAAAGACGGACAGCGTATTGGTGAGGAGAATCGGGGTTTCGATCGCGCCCAGTTCCTCGACCTGGGTCGAGCCGACGAGCTTGCCGAACCCGTTGCCGACCACGATCGCCACGGGGACTTTCGACTTGAACACGTTCCCAGGATGCGGCAGCACCGCGGTCACGCCCGTGCGGATGCTATCGCCCTCGACGAGCGTACGATGTCCCACGCGAACGCCGGCGACATCGGTGATCGCATTGAGCGGGCCGGGCGGGAGGACGCCGATGGCTATTCCGAGGTCTCGGACGCGAGGGCGCTGCGCGGCTTCATCGGACGCGGTGGAAAGCGCACTGAGCAGGAGCATCACTGCGGGACGTGAAACCACGCTCGCAGTGTACGCGCATGGGACAATGGGTCAACGAGCGCGTTTGTCTCACGCGAGGTTGCCAACTCCGTCATCGCGTGTTGCGGAACCAGACCAGTGCGTCGTTGGACAGGCCGCTGAGACCGGAGCGGTCGAGGGTGGCGATGAGGTCGTTGTCGCCGTCGCCATCGAGATCGACGACAAGGATCGAGTTGATAAAGGTCGTCCCCGCCACCGCGGTGGACGGCACGTTGGGATCGGTCGTGGACGGGCTGTCGTTGTCCGACGCGCTGCTGGGCAGATCATCGATAATGAGGTTCTCGTCCCATTGATCGAAGGGGTTGGCGCCGCTTCGAGCGTCGAAGTAGACCACACCGCCGGTAGCCGAGCAGATCACCTCAAGCTGACCGTCGGCATTCAGGTCGCCCACGGCCAGCGCCTCCGGCGTTCGCTCGCGGAATTCGCCCACGGTGAAGACCCGCCAGGGAATGTTGGGAAGCGGCGCGGTCGTGGCTTCCACGCCCGGCCCCTTGAGCCACTGGATCACGCGCCCGCCGGTGGAGCGCACCACGACATCGAGCCGGCCGTCGCGATCCAGGTCGCCGACGCGAACGATGTCCGCACCGCCCAAGTCCTCGAACTCGGCCTTGGGCGAAATCTGTCCGACGACGCCCGTCTGCCACTCCGACGTGGAAATGTGATAATCGCTGGGGACGTCAACGACCGGATTGCGATACCAGCGGATGTTGAGGCTGCCCGCGTCGGGGAAGGTCGCGATCACGTCGAGATCGCTGTCGCCGTCCACGTCGCCCAGTGCCACGTCCTTGATGCGGATGGGGTCAAGGCCGTCCTCGTCCTGGAGCAGCGGGCCCTTGGGAAAGGGATCGGCCATGGCGGCAACGGACCAGCTTCCGTCGCGTACGGCGCTGGGACCCCCGTTGGTGAAGACAAGGACGTCCGGCGGATCGCCGCATGCGCCGATCCAGGCGGCCACGATGTCCATGCCCCCGTCCATGTCCAGGTCCCCCACGGTCATGCTCGTGTAGCCTTCTTCTTCCGGCGGGCCGGGGAAGGTCTTGGGTAAACCGCTGAGCAGCGAGCCGCCGATCGGCGTTTCTTGCCAGGCGAGGGCCTGGTTCGTCTCCGCCGCGTCGAGCGGGGCGAGGTACACGATGATGATGCCCGCGTAGCCGCCTTCTTCCGGCGACTCCGACTCCAGGCAGGTGGCGTCGGCCAGGCCTGATTGCTTGATGAGCACGACCACGTCGGGAGCTCCATCCAGATCGAAGTCCGCGACGCTCAGCCCGGCGACGCGCACCACGGGGATGTTGCCGGCAAGCGTGACGGTCTCGAAGCTGATGGCGCCCGTGACGCTGCGGCGCTGGAGGTGAAGCTGCACGGGCTGCGACTGGTTCCACGCGGAAACCAAGTCCATCAGGCCGTCGCTGTCCAAGTCATCAGCGACGACGAATTGCGGCCCGGCCGAGTCCTCGCTGCGCGGATCGACCTGCAGGGCGCGGAAGAAGCTCAGCGTGGCGCCGGTGCTCAGAAAATCACTCGTGCTCGTGCCTCCTCCTCCGCCGCCGTCATACTGGGCGCGACAACCGGAGAAGGAACTCAACGTCGCGGCGCTCATGCCGACGACGGACCACACGAGCCCCGCGGCCATTCCTGTACGTAACTTCATGGGCGGTCCTCAACTAGAACTAGATTCAAGAAACTAGAGACCAGAAAACGGGGACGACGACCGTTCGCCGAACGCATCTCTCGTTTCCGGTCTGCCGCCTGAGTTATCGGCTGGGTTGGGACGAGGCTTTGGAAGCACGGAGGGTAAGAGTCTGTCCCATAAAATGCCCGTTGCACCGGTTTCTAGGATTCAAGGCTTGGCGGCTGGTTTTCCAATCCTCCTGGCTGCCAATTCAGGCCGTAGACGTCGAGGATGGCCTGCCGGAAGGACGCCGTGTCGCGAGGTCTCACATGGTCCGCTCCGCCGGTCCCCACGAGCGACGGCTCTGTGGATAGGGAGCAAATCGCTTCAACGATTTGTAGTAAGACCTCCGGGGCCGGGTTGGTGGTGGCGAGTTTGGCGATCAGCTGAGCGGTGGCCAGCACCGCCGCGGCCTGGAGGAGTTTTCGCAGGTCCCCTCGCCCGTCACTAATACATGCCTCGGCCACCGGCACCGCGGACTGCACGACCGGAGGCACCCACGCCTGGGCCGCCGGCAACGGCTTGCTGCTCAATGATTCATGCAACATCGGAAACACGATCTCCATGTAAACCACCCCACGGCTCGTACTGCCAACCGGGCTTCGCCGGACGAACCGTCACATAGGCGTTGTCCACACATTGCAGGGCCTCCTCACGCGGGAGCCCGTCCACCTCCACGGCGATGTTCACCAGACGCATGCACAACTCCTCATAGGTCTCGTGCGTACGCCAGCGAAGCAGATAACACGCGGCGCGGAAGAGCGTCTCGTTCCTCTCGCCTTCGGGGATCGGCTCGCGACCCTCACGCAGAAAGAAGTGAGCCACACTCGACGACCGTTCGCGATTACTGTCGAGGGTCGTCTCCCCGCAAAACCAGTGCAGCAGTTTCTCGGGCACCTCGGGCAGACGATGGACCGCCTTCAAGCCACCGCCGCCGAAGGTCGCCGACGATTCTCGCGGCGGGCACTTGGCGAAGTGCTTGAAGCCCAGCAGCTCCACGCGCTCGCGGCGGAGCTTGCCCAGCGTGGCGGGCAGGCGCGGCGATCGGCGGAACCACAAGTGAAATCCACGCGTCGTCTTGTACCAGGCGGTTTGACGAAGTGTCTCGGTGGGCAGCAGCGGTTTCACCAACTCCACCATCTGCACGTCGTCAATGTCCAGGACCATCAGTTCCGTCGGTCCGCCGCAGACCACGCCGATGCCGTCCATCTTCATCCCGGTGAACGCCGCGACCTCGTCCGTCGTCGGGCGGCGGTTGTGGAAGTCGGACCAGCGGCAGGCGGGCGTCTTCCCCGCCGACAGCGGGATCGGGTTGTAGCCCAGAGCGTACAGCCGTTTGAAGGTCGCTCTGCTCGTGTCCTGTTCCATCACGCACCCGCCGTCCTTGGGAGAGGCTTGGATGAAGAATGCGAACCAGGGACACATAACCTCTTCATTTTCCTGGACTTACGCGTCCCCGTTTCACGCACCGCCTTTCGCAGGGCCTGGAAAGCTCTGCCGTCGGAGTTGAGCACACGCACCAATGAAGTCGCCAACTGCCACGTGAGCCGCGTATCACTCACACAGCGTCGCTGCAAAGCTCGCTGCACAACAGGGCGAATAAAGGGCGACTGATCCAGGACTTCTCGCGGCAGCCGCAGCTTGGTTTCTTTCATTCGCGCCAGGCGTGTCACATTGGCGAGTGAATTGCTGGACAGTCGCAGTTGCCAGCGCACGATGTAATACAGGTCAACGTGGGCCGAGAGCTTGGGCGTCCTGCGACCGTAATACAGACTGCGGGTCCGCAGAAAGGGCAGATCAAAACGCGTTCCATAGTAGGTCACCACGAGGTCATAGCGGGTCAGTCTGCGGAACAATCCGGCGAGCGCGCGTCGCTCCAACGTGGTCGTTCGCCGGTGCGAGCGGTCCCAGGTGCGAAAACAGAAACACTTACCCGTCGCCGGGTCATAGACCGTAGCCAGCAGCAGTTGCGCTCGATCGCCTTCCAGCCCGTTCGTCTCGATGTCCAGGACGCAGACGCTCATGAGTCGTTCTTCCTCAGCCGGTACACCCGGCTCCGGTTCGCTCCCGCCGTTTCGCAGACCACGCCGGTGGCGATCAGGGTGTCGAGCACGGTGTCGAACTCGCGCATGCTCAGTTTGCTCGCCCGCATCAGCTCCGAACGTTGGATGTGTGTGCCGTGGGTCCGCAGCACCTGCACGACCTTGTTGCGTTTCTTTTCCGTGCGGGTGAAGGCCAGCTCCTCATCGAGCAGACGCTGCACGACCCCGTCGCTCCATTCCGCAAAGACAATCGCCGCCTCCAGATCAGCGAGCGCGACTTCGGCTCGCCCGGCGCCCACGGCGCTGCCCACGCTCAGTTTGAGCACCACGGGCAGCAGCCGACCGATGAAGGCTTCTTGCCCCACGGTCCCGGCCACCGGGCGCTTGCGGGACTCGAACTCGCGTGACCAGTTCACGTAATGGTCCAGGGCCTGCGGGCAAAGCCCAATCAGTCCTTCGAGGCTTCCGATTCGCCGCAGTGCTTCCAGGATGGATTCGGGGAAACTCAATCGCTCGCCGGGGAAGGCGATCTCGCGGCTCTTGTGCGTGGCGGGGATGAAGCACCATCGCGGCAGGAAGCCGCTGGCCACGTCGGATTCGTCGAGCAGTCGCGTCAGCCAATCGACGGTGGTGGCCGTGAGGATGTTGACGCACGGCTCCGGCAGGGTGATCTCGCCCGTCGAGCGGGTCACGCGGGTGACGGACAGCGGCACGTCGAAAATATCCGTCAGCGTCTCCATCATCGACTCGTTGTATTTCTTCTTGAGGTTGCCGAGCATGGCCCCGAACTCGTTGACCACCCACCAGCCGGTGGCCACGCGGTTCACCCCGATCTGCTGGGCCTGCGGCACGGTGGAGGCCATCGCGTCGATCAAACCCTCGAACGAGCACGAGGAGGGAAGCTGGATGACTTGGCTATTGGGCAGAGCGGTGCGGAACAGCCGCCGGGCGAGTTCCAGCGTCGTGGTCTTCCGCAGCCGCGTGCTGCGACCCACCAGGCACAACCACAGGCACGGAGTCAGCTCCCGCCCGGCGAAGGTGGTGCGGACCCGCTTGCCCAGCGCCGTCGCCACGATGGACATTGCCGCCCCGCGCAGGAATTCATCCGGGGCGTCGGTGTGCCGCCACCGCTGATCCAACGGGGTTGAGCGTTCGCCGCGGCGATAATGCAAACGGGGATGACATCGTGATGGCGATTGGTGCGTCCCAAGGTCACCGTTGGTCGCCTCCGCTAAAGCGCCGCTTGATCGCTCCGCCCGTAGACGCCGCAAAATGCTGAAAGAAATCGGCGTGAGCCTTGGGAAAAACGTTGTGTCCGATGCTCAGTCACAGTACAATTTCCCGCCAGCTCACGAACTTCGGTCAAGCAAGGGCCAACTGAGAAATGTCGGATTACCGAGGGCCTCGATCATCTTGAGTGCCGCGGGACCGGCCAAGACCACTAGAATCGCAGGGAAGATGAACAGAATGAGCGGGGCCATCAGCTTGACGGTCGTCTGGTGCGCGGCGGGACATTCCTGGAGCACACTCAGAATCCGCAATTACGCAGCAGAAACTGGCATTCCTTGTTATGACATGGTGGCGATTCGAGCTTGTTTGGCGGGACGACAATCGATACAATGTCCCTTCATTATTTTTCCAGACGAGAGCGGCAACCGTTTCTGGAAGGAGAGATCATGCGTCGAGCGATTCCAACCATTGCGCGTGCTGCACACTTGGTCCCCGCAGGGCTGCAAGTGTTCATTTGCGCCTGGATGACCGCGACGGTTCCCGGAACGGGAATCGTACAGGCAGAAGCTCCTCAAGGCGAGATCGTTGGATGGGGAACGAAGGTCGTCGGAGTTGATCTTTCTGGCGGTTTCGTCGCCGTCGCTGCAGGGCGATACCACAGTTTGGGTCTGAAGGCCGATGGATCTATCGTAGCGTGGGGAGCTGATTCCGCCGGACAGTGTCGCGTCCCACAGCCCAATAGCAACTTCATCGTCGTGGACGGAGGAAGTAGTCACAGCCTGGGCCTCAAAGCCAATGGTTCCATCGTGGCGTGGGGATCAAATGGACCTTATGGCGCACTTAACATTCCCGCGCCAAATTCTGACTTCGTTGCTATCGCTGCAGGCATTGCACACAATTTAGGCCTTAAGGCCGACGGAACGATCGTGGCGTGGGGAATGAACCTACATGGTCAACGCAATATTCCTGACCCGAACGAAGATTTCATCGGAATTGCCGCGGGTTGGTTCCACAGTCTGGGTCTCAAGTCCGATGGATCGATTGTGGCTTGGGGCTGTGCAGGATTGGGGAATTATGGTCAATGCGTACTTCCTGCGCCGAACGCGGATTTCATCGCTGTGGCCGCGAACACTAGGTACAGTTATGGGCTAAAGGCTGATGGGTCCTTCGTTGTGTGGGGTGGTAATAATACGCCACCTTATTTATACGATCGGGCCTTTGTCCAATTCGTGGCCGGTAGCACCCACGCTTTTGGGGTGAATGCCGACGGGTCCATGGAAGGCTTTAACGGCGGGAACCTTTACGGCGAAAGAGATGTCCCGCAGCCCAATGAAGATTTCATCGGTGCCGCGGCGGGCGACGGCTTCAGTCTGGGACTCAAGGCGGATGGCTCGATCATCGCGTGGGGACATAATGATTACGGACAAACCAACGTCCCCGCTCCGAACTCCGGATTCGTCGACGTGGCCGCGAACAGTCATGGTCTGGGACTTCGGGCTGATGGCTCAATCACGGCATGGGGGTATGACTATTATGGTCAAACAAACGTCCTTGCGCCCAATAGCGATTTCATCGGGATCAGTGCAGGGGCAAGATACAGCATCGGCCTAAAAACCGATGGTTCCGTCATTGCCTGGGGATGCGGCGGTTGCGTTCCAGATTGTGTCGAAGGCTCACCATGTTTCATGCCTCAGCCCAACAGCGATTTTACCAGGATCTCTTCCTATAGGGACCATAATCTGGGACTCAAAATCGATGGATCGATCTTAGCTTGGGGAGCCAATGCGAACGGTCAGTGCGATGTTCCACCGCCTAATGCTGATTTCATCGCCGTCTCGGCGGGCTATATTCACAGTCTGGGTCTCAAGTCCGATGGATCTATCGTCGGGTGGGGGGACAACTCCGTCGGCCAGCTTGACGTTCCTCCGCCCAACACCGAATTCGTAGACATTGCGGCAGGCGTTGCGCAAAGTTTGGGGCTCAAGTCCGACGGCACTATCGTCGCGTGGGGTTGCAACGACCCTCTCGTCACATGGGGTCAGTGCAACATTCCCTCTCCCAATGGAGGATTCGGAGATATTTCCAAATCTTGTGGATGACGTCATGATCAGGCGGCGGCTTTTTTGATGCCGTCGGCGAATGGGACGCCGGCGATGACGTCGGCTGCGAGCGATGAACCGTTCAACGCTCTCCA
>Ga0187892_10009752_pt1 | contig 12472 bp, 10 predicted proteins | sample MA1701073metaG_FD_139345 | JGI IMG/M metagenome (GOLD analysis project Ga0187892, IMG submission 139345) | Bio-ooze microbial communities from a basaltic lava cave in the Kipuka Kanohina Cave System on the Island of Hawaii, USA - MA170107-3 metaG ...
ACCCGTAGCCCGCCACGGCCCACGGCGCGTGCTCGCGCGAGCTCCCGCACCCGAAGTTGTCGCCCGTCACGAGGATCGTCGCGCCCTCCGCGCCCGGCTTGTTGAGCGGAAACTCCGGATTCGGAATCCACTTCTCCGTGTCCGAGTAGCGCCAGTGCGCAAAGAGGATCCTCCCGAGCCCCTTCTTGTCCGTGACCATCGTGAACTTCGCCGGCGTCACCTGGTCGGTGTCGACGTTGGCGATCGGCAGCGCCACCGACTTTCCGCGGAACGTGGTGATGGGATCCATTACCGCAGCCCCCCGCCCTGATTCTCACGCAGAGCCCGCGGAGTCCGCGGAGATCGAGCCGTTCCCTCTCGCGATCTCTGCGATCTCCGCGTGAGGCTGTCCTTCCGCACGGGCAGGTCTTCGACTTGGGATTTGCGGATCACAGCATCCTCCGCGGGTCGGCCACGCGCCCCTCGATGGCGCTCGCGGCCGCCGTGAGCGGGCTGGCCAGGATCGTGCGCCCGCCCTTTCCCTGCCGCCCCTCGAAATTGCGGTTGGAGGTCGAGACGCAGGTCTGTCCCTCCTTCAGCTCGTCGCCGTTCATCGCGATGCACATCGAGCAGCCGGGCTCGCGCCATTCGGCGCCCGCCTCGAGGAAGATCCTGTCGAGCCCCTCGCGCTCCGCCGCCTTCTTGACCGGCACGGACCCGGGGACGACGAGCGTGCGCGCCTTCACCGTGCGCCCCTTGAGGAGCGACGCGGCCGCGCGCAGGTCGCTGATCCGCGAGTTCGTGCAGCTCCCGATGAAGACGACATCGATCGCGCGGCCGAGGAGCGGCTTCCCCGCCTCGATCCCCATGTAGTCGAGCGCCTTCCTCGGCGCGTCGGCCGGCACGGCGGCGCTGATCGGCATCCCCATGCCCGGGTTCGTGCCCCACGTGATCATCGGCTCCAGCGCGGAGGCGTCGATCGAGATCGACTGGTCGAAGCGCGCGCCCTCGTCGGTCGCGAGCGTCCGGAAGGCGTCGAACGACTTCGGAGCGAACTCGCGGCCGGCGAGATACTGGAAGGTCGCATCGTCCGGCGCGAACATGCCGGCGCGCGCGCCGAATTCGATCGACATGTTGCAGACCGTCATGCGCTCCTCCATCGAGAGGGCGCGCGCGGCCGCCCCGCGGTACTCCACGACGTGCCCGGTGGCGCCGCCGATGCCGAGGCGCGCGCAGGCGGCCAGGACGAGGTCCTTCGCGGCGACGCCCGGGCGCAGCGCCCCCTCGAAGCGGATCTCGAACGTCTTCGATTTCCTCTGGAGGAGGCACTGGGTGGCGAGCACGTGCTCGACCTCGCTCGTCCCGATGCCGTGCGCGAGCGCGCCGAAGGCGCCGTGGGTCGACGTGTGGCTGTCGCCGCAGACGATCGTCATGCCGGGCTGGGTGAGGCCGAGCTCCGGGCCGATGACGTGGACGATCCCCTGGTGCTCGTTTCCGATGCCGTAGAGGCGGATGCCGAACTCGCGGCAGCTGTCCTGGATCGTCGCCAGGAGGCTGGCGACCTTCGGGTCCTTCTGCGGGGCGAACCGCTCCGGCGTGGTCTGGATGATGTGGTCGATCGTCGCGACGGTGCGGTCCGCGCGGCGCACCTTGAGGCCGCGCTTGCGCAGGCCGGCGAAGGCCTGCGGCGAAGTCATCTCGTGGATGAGGTGCAGGTCGATGTAGAGGACGGCCGGGCAGTCGGGCTCGGCGGCCACGACGTGCGCGTCCCAGATCTTCTCGTAGAGCGTCTTCGCGGCCATCGCCCGCGAATGTAGCGGCGGACCCGCCGAAAGGGAAGCAAACTGACGCAGCGGCCCTCCGTCGGCCGCTTTACATTTTGTAAGTTACTATTCGTACTTGACAAACAGCCGGGGCACGCTACACTTCTTCCCGAGAGAGCAGAGGGGGAATTTCATGTCCAAGCCCGGCCGCTTCCTGTCCCGGCTCCCGGCCCTCATGGTGGGGTCCGGCGCCGCGATCTTCGTCTTCTACATCCTGTTCCTGCGCAACGGCCACGCGCCCGCCGCCGAGGCCAGGCCGGCCGTCCCCGAACCCGCCGTCGCGGCCGCCATCGAGCCGGCCCCGGCCCCCGCGCCGGCGCCGCAGCCTCCCGCCCCGGCCCCGGAGCCGGTCCTCCCGCCGCCGCCGCCCCCGCCTCCGCAGGAGGACCTCCTCGCGAAGCTGACCGACGCCGGCAAGCTCCTCGAGGCCCGCGACGAGATCGCCCGGCGGTTCGCCGCGGAGGCGACCGACGCCCAGCGCCTCGACCTCGCCGCGAAAGCCATCGCCCTCAACCAGCGCCTCCTCGTCACCGACCCGCAGGCGCGCGACGTCGAGTTCGCCGAGATCAACCAGGGGGAGAGCCTCATCACATTCTCGCGCCGCTTCAAGCAGCTCCACGGCGAGTACGGCGTCGTCCAGCTCGTGAACAACATCCGCAACGTCGGCGCCGTCCGCGCCGGCACGAAGCTCCGCGTCCCCCGCGGCACGTGGAGCGCCCTCGTCGAAAAGTCCCTCTTCACGCTCTACCTGTGCTACCAGGGCGCGCCCTGCAAGGCCTACCGCATCTGCATCGGCGCCAACGACAACACGCCCGCCGCGAAGTTCACCGTCGACATCAAGAACCCGAAGCCCGCCTGGACCGCGCCCCCCGACTGGCTGGAGCGCGAAAAGGTCAAGGGTCCCGTCATCCCCTACGGCCACCCGAAGAACCCGCTCGGCGAGTACTGGATCGGCCTGGCGAGCCCGAGCTTCAGCGGCTTCGGCATCCACGGCACGAACCAGCCGGAGACGATCGGCACGAAAGCCTCGATGGGCTGCGTGCGCATGAACAACGACGAGGTCGTCGAGCTCGCGCGCATCGCGTGGAAAGGCATGGAGGTCACGGTCGTCGAGTGATCCCGATCCCTGATTCCTGATCCCGGCATCCGGGACCGGGGATCCGGGATCGGAGTTCAGAGCTTTGCTCTGAGCTCCTTGAAGACCTCCGTCGGCATCGTGCGCCCGATGAACTCCCGCAGCTGCAGGTTCGCCTGCCGCAGGAACATTTCCACGCCGTCCGCCGTCTCCGCCCCCGCCTCGCGCGCCTCGCGCAGGAACCGTGTGTCCCGCGGCGTGTAGACGCAGTCGAACGCCACCTGGTCGCGCTTCCACAGCTCCTTCGGATAGGGCGACGCGCCCGGCTCGCCCATCCCCACGCTCGTCGCGTTGACCACGATCTGCGCGCGCGCCTCGATCAGCCGGTCCCAGCCGAGCACCTCGCATCGCAGCGCCTCCGCCAGCGCCTTCGCCCGCTCGAACGTCCGGTTCGCCACGATCACGCGCGCCCCCTCCGCGCGCAGCCCCCATGCCACCGCACGCGCCGCGCCCCCCGCCCCCAGCACCAGCGCCCGCATCCCGTACACCCCGTGCGCCCACTTCCGCTTCGCCGCCTCCCCGATCGCCTCCACCGCCGCGGGCGCGTCCGTGTTCGTCGCGACCCACCGCCCGTCGCGCGACACCAGCGTGTTCGCCGCGCCGATCCCCTTCGCCGCGGCGTCCGCCTCGTCCGCCGACGCGAGCGCCGTCTCCTTGTGCGGGATCGTCACGCTCGCCCCCCTGAGCTCGAGCGCCGACGCGACCTCGCGCAGCCGCGCCCCGTCGTCCAGCTTCACCCGCACATGGCACGCGTTGAGCCCCAGCTCGCGGAAGACGCGATTGAAGACGCGAGGGCTCTGCGAATGCGCCACCGGATCCCCCACGACGGCGTACACGGCGGTCTCGTCGTCGACCGTCTTGACCCGGTACGCCTGCACCAGCTCCGACACCGGCAGCTGCCCCGGCGCCGTCGCTTCGCCGACGGACGCGTACGTCAGCACGCCGCCGTACCGCCGGTAGAGGATCCGCAGCGGCTCCCCGAACTCCCCCATCGCGATCACCGCCCCCGGCCGCGGCAGCCGCTTCTGCAGCTCGACGAGCCGCGCCAGGTCCCCCGCCCCCCGCGCCATGCACGCGATCTTGAGGATCGCCGGCTCGAGCGCCGCAATCTTCCGCACGATCCTGTCGAGGTCCCCCGGCGTCTTCTCAAAGTCGTGCCAGGAGAGAATGAGCGACGCGCGCCCGCGATCGAAGTCCTTGTAGGCCTTGAACTCGACGTCGACGTACTCCGCGCCCGCCCGCCCCGCCTCGCGCAGCAGCGCGATCCGGTCGTCCTCGTTCGCCGTCCACCGCCCCCCCTCCCACGCCGGGCGGGCCGTCACGATGACAGGGAGCCGCCTGCGCGCCAGGATCACGCCGATGTCCGGCACGTCCAGGAAATCGGCCCGCACCTCGGCGACGTCCGCCCCCTGGCCGCGCGCCTCGTCGATGCGCTCGAGCGCCCGCTCGGGCGTGGGCTCGGCAACGGAGGCGACGATCATGCCGAGAGAAGATCAGAACCCGCGGCGGGACTCAAGGATTCTGGGGTTTCTGAGGGCTCCCGGCTTGCCCTCCGGAGCCTTTCGAGTGATTCCGCCTCCGAAGGACGGCGAAGGAGGGTCAATCCTGCCAGTCCTTGCCGTATCGCTTCTCCCACCACGCGCGCGCCGCCTTCGCCTTGTCGTCCGGCGCGCTCCGCGGGTCGATCCCGAAGTCCGCCCCGGCCTCCCCGAGCACCTCGACCGCCCCGTAGCGCAGGTACACGTCGTCCGACGCGAGCTGCGCGACGATGCCCGCGACGCCGCGCGGGTCGTCGATCGCCGCCAGCGCGCGCATCGCCGCATGCTTGAGATGCACGTCCTTGCGCTCGGCGTCCTTGACGTAGCTGAGCAACGGCGTCACCGCCACCCCCGACTTGAGCCGCCCGAGCGTCTGCAGCAGCGGCACGCCGAGCCGCCGGTCGCGCGTCCCCTGCGCCAGCTCCACCGTCTTCTCCGCCGCCGCGTCCGCCTGCTCCTGCGAAAGCGACGCCCGCAGCCGGCCGAGCGCCTCCGCCGCGCGCGCCCGCATCGTGAACTGCGCGTCGGCCAGCGCCGGGTTCGCCGTCGGCGCCGCGTCGACCAGCCGCGCCAGGAGCGGCGCCGCCTTCGCCTCCTCCAGCGCGCCGAGCGCCTCGCAGAGCCCCGCGTTGCGCAGATACTCGTACGTCGCCTCGTCCCGCTCCTTCTCCTCGATCTCCGCGAGCGCGGCCTTCACGCGCCAGGCGACCTCCGCGTCCGGCGCCGCCTCGTGCGACTGCAGCCGGGCGCGCGCGTGCCGCCCGAGCCGCACCAGCCCCTTGTGCGCCGCATCGCGCGCTTTCCAGTCGGCGCTCGCCAGCTTCACGACGAGATCGTCGATCTGCCCCTCGAGGCCGGGCCTCTCGTCGGCGAGCACCGCCAGCATGAGCGGCGCCGCCGCCTTCCCGCGGTCGCGCAGCCCCTCCAGGGCGCGTCGCCGGGCCGCCGCGTCCTCGACTTTGAGGTCCTCGATGAGCGCGAGGATCTTCTTCTCGTCGTCCGACTGCGCGAAGGCGAGCGCCGAGAGGAGGAGCGTGAGCATCATGAGATTGGACGCGGCAGGGTCACGGGAGGTTCTTGATGTACGCCTCGACCTCGTACTGGAGCTGCTGGAGCTCCATCCCGAAGCGGTCCGACAGGAGGCGGATGAAGACGTCCTTCCGGCCGTCCCCGAGCAGCTCCTGGCGGAAATACTCGCCGAAGAGCTTGCGGTACTTGCCTCCGGCGCCGTGGCGCAGGAAATGCACCAGCGCCCACGCCTGCCCGTAGCAGATCTGCGTGAAGCGCATCTTGCGCTCGTGGTCGTCGAGCGATCCGGCCGGCTGGCTCCAGTGCCTCCAGATCTCCTCGATGTCCATGCCCATGATCTCGTGCAGCGGCTGCAGCTCGCCGCGCCTCGCGGTCTCCTTGAGCGCCGGCAGGCGCGGGCTCGGCAGCAGCGGGTCGACGACCACGTGCCCGGTCGGCCCGCGCCGGAACTGCTCGAAGTACGTCGCCATGCCCTCCTGGAACCACCAGGCGTGTCGCGTGTCCCGCCTCCCGGTCTGCACGCGGACGTGGTAGTGCACCATCTCGTGCACCGCCTCGTGCAGGAGCACCTCGATCGGCCATCCCCGCCCCTCGTGCAGGAAGACGACGCGCTCCTTCTTGTACTCGTACACCCCCGGCACCTCGGGCGGCAGCGCCGGGTTGTTCCCCTGCCGCAGATAGTCGTCGAACGTGATCTTCGACGTGAACACGACCACCGGCAGGACGTCGCGGAACTCCCCCATCGGCTCGCCGAACTCCGCCTTGAAGCACGCCAGCAGGCTCTCGAGCGCGCGCTGGAACTCGTCGAACATCGTCGGCAGCGTCACCTTCTCCTCGTTGCGCTGCCCGTAGATGATGAACGGCGACGAGGAACGGTGGTCGAAGAGGAAGCGGTTCGCCCCGAACTCGCGGTAGATGCTGTCGGTGAAGTCCTGGATCTGCTCGTCGCGCGTCTGCGCCCGCCTTACGATGAAGTCGCCTTGGGGCCGGGGCGCGGGCGGCTGCTCGGGCGCCCGGACGATCGCCGGCGGCGGCTCGTCCGCCGTCATGGCCGGAACGGGCCCTTGCCTCAGCGCGAGCACCGCGGCGGTCGCGACGACGAGCCCGCCGATGAGCCCCACCGTGATCTGCGCGGACGACGACTCCGGGACGAAGCGCCGCCAGAACGGCGGTCGGGCGCGCCGATGGGTCGCCGGAACCGTCAGCGTCGCGCTGCACGAAGTGCAGAGGACCTTGGTGCCCGACGGGATGCCCGTGACGTTGTAGCGCCGATCGCAAAAGGGACACCGGACGACGCTCATCGCCATAAGTGCAAGCTCCCCTGCCGCACCCGATGGCCCCTCTCCCGCGCCGGCCGCCCCGCGGCCCACCCTTACTGGTCAAGAGTGTAGCACGGGGCCGGACGCCGGAGCAAGGGGGGCTCCAGATTTTTATACCGGATCGGCCGGCGATACCATTTGAGTCGCCCGCAAAAAGTGGCTTCATTGCGGGCGACTCAAACCATGGAAACCCTTCGCCTACTGCCGCGCCCTCCACTCCAGCAGTCCCAGCCGCCCGACCGCCGTCTCCGGCACCGGAATGCCGAGAGCGGCCGCCGCCTCGCGGAGCCGCCCGCTCGGCGCCCCGCCGTCCGCCCGCCGCAGGAGGCGCCGCGCCTCCGCCCGTGCCTCCCCCGGGCCGAAGGCCAGGAGCGCCGGCCAGACGGCGTTCACGAGGAGGTCGCGCGCCCGCTCCGGCCCGATGAGCCCCGCGCCGTCCGGGTCGAAGCGCGCCGCATCCGCGCCGCGCGCGAACGTCTCGACAAGCCCGTCGCGCCCGAGCGAGCCGACGAAGCGCGCCCATCCGTCGAGCCGCCGCCGCGGGTGGTTCGCCGGCCGGCCCGGCCGCCGCCACGCGATCCCCCGCGCCGCCTCCCCGTACGCCGCCGCCGCCGTGACGGCGTCGAGCCCGCGCACCTGCGGCCACGGGACCTGGCGCGCGAGCTCCGCGAAGCCGGGCTTGTTGCGGCGGTAGCCGAGCCCCACCATGAGTTCCCGGCAGAGCGCCCCGTCCGGCCCGAGCGTGCGCGCCAGCCGCTCGAGCGCCCGCACGCGCGCCGCCACGCGCTCATACCCGAGCGCGTCGAGCGAGACGGGGGGCGCCCCCGACGCCACGGGCCGCGCCACCCGCGCCAGCAGCTCCGCCGCCGGCAGCTCCAGGTTCGGCTCGAGGATCAGCTCGGGGATCGCCCCGCGCAGCCCGCGCGTGCCCCGGTCGAAGTCATCGCGCCGCAGCGCCACGTGGAGCACCACTCCCGCATACGCCGCGTCCCCCGCGTGCCCGTGCGCGCGCCAGCCGGCCGGCGTCAGATGCACCTCGACGTCCCCTTCGCGCGCCTCGCCCGCCATCACCAGCCGCGCCGCGCGGAAGTCCGGCCCCCCCTCGCCCGACGGGAAGCCGGGAAAGCGCACCTCGAGCGCGCGCCCGTCCTCCGTCAGCAGCCCGCGCCGCCGGAAAAGGCCGAGCCCCCAGAGGAGCTGCACGTCGCGCTCGGTCAAAACCGTTCTACCGTTCACCCGTTCACCGCTCAACCGCTCAACCGCTCAACCGTTCGACCGTTCGACCGTTCGACCGTTCCACCGTTCACCGTTCACCGTTCTCCGTTCGACGCCGGCGTGATCGAGCGCGCGCGTGAGCGCGGCCCCCCTTCTCTTGCTGGGCTCCGGATTCCGGGTTCTCACGCGTGGGCCATGTCCCGGTCCTCCCCGTGGTCCGGAAACCCCCGCTCGCGCAGGTGCTTCATGATCTCGCCGACCACATCCTTCACCGGCCGCTCGTCCGTCTTCACCACGAAGTCCGCCGCATCGCTGTAGTACGGCCGCCGGTACTCGACCTGCTGCTTCATCTCCGTCAGCGGATCCTGGTCCGTCAGCGACGGCCGGCGCTTCAGGCTCGACGGGTCCCCCTTGAGCCGCTCGTACGCCGCGTCCGCCCCGACGTCCAGGAAGAACACGACGCCCCGCCGCTTCAGGTTGCGGATGTTGCGGTACCGCAGCGCGGCGCCGCCGCCCGTGGCGATCACACGCCCGTCGAGCTTCGTCAGCTCCGCGATCGCGTTTTCCTCCAGCTTGCGGAAGTGCGCCTCGCCCGCGATGTCGAAGATCTCGCGGATCGACAGGTGCGTCTTCGACTCGATGTACTCGTCGCAGTCGACGAATTCCCGGTGCAGGCGCTCCGCCAGCGCCCTGCCGACGGTCGACTTGCCGGCGCACCGGAACCCGACGAGCACGACGTTCGTCACGGCAGGCGGATCCCCGTCATGCCCCCGGCGATCTCCGTGTTGATGCGCCCCGCCGCAGCCGCGTCGATCGTCCCCTTCGCCAGCGCCACCTCGCACGCCAGGCGCGCCAGCGCCGCGTACGCCTCCGCGAGGCCGGGCGCCCCCTCGCGCAGCGCCCACGCGTGCGCGCGCACCGTGTCCGCGTCGCCGCGCTCGACCGGCCCCGTCAGCGCCGCGGGGATCCCGACGGCCCGGACGTTCTCGAGCGTCCCCCCCGCGAGCGCCAGCAGCGGCGCCAGCGCGTCGCCTCGCGGGACGCCCGCCGCGTCGAAGAGCCGCAGCGCCGCCTCGAGCACCGCAACCACGTAGTTCGATGCGAACACCGCTCCCGCGTGGTAGAGCGCCTTGCGCCCCCCGTCCAGGCGCGCCGGCCGCCCGCCGATCGCGCGGACCATCGACTCCAGGCGCTCCACCGCCGCTTCGTCGCCGTCGACCGCGCAGAACGTGCCGGCGAACCGGTCCGCCGCCAGCCGCGGGTCGGCGAAGCTCCGCAGCGGATGGATCGCTCCCGCGTGCGCGCCGTGCCGCCGCACCGCCGCGAGCGCCTCCGCCGGCAGCGCCCCGCACGCGTGCGCCGCCGCCGCCCCCGCCGCCGGCCGCAGCCGCTCCGCCACCTCCGCGATCGCCCCGTCCGGCACCGTCACCAGGACGAGCTCCGCGTCCCCCGCGGCCCGCGCCGGATCGTCGCACGGCTCCCCCGCCCCGATGAACGCGGCCGACTCGCGCGCCCGCTCCATCGTGCGATTGCACACCGCCCCGATGCGCCACCCCGCCCGCGCCAGCGCCAGCCCCAGCGCCCGCCCGGTGTGCCCCGCCCCGACAATGGCGACCTTCGCGGTCATTCGCCCTCCGGCGCGCGCGATGGCGGCACCGCCCAACGCCTTGCGTGCAAGGGTGGCCCCCCCCGCTCGCCGCACGACGGGGGCAACGGCCAGCGAAGGCAACTCCGCATCACATGGAAGGGTGGAATCACCAACAAAAAACCTCCGCAGATGGCGTGGAGATGTCGCGGCTGTCCTGAACCCGGTTCAGCCAAAGTGGGCGGGGCCGCCGCCTTCAGGCATCCGGGCCTCCCGGCAAACGCCGTGGCTGCCCGGCAGGCCTTCCCGCAGCGAACCGATCGCCCCCTTCCGATTATTGTAGGTTCCGCGCCTCGAATCCCGCACGGCCACAGCAGAGGCTCGAACCAGTCTAACCGCCCCGCCCCCGGAAAGGAAGCCCGCGAAGAAAAACCCGGCCGAAAAAAAGACCCCCGCGCCTCAACAGCGTGGGGGTCCCGATGTTCCCGTTGCCCCTAGTACCGGTCCGGGTTCCTCTCGTCCAGGTTGAACACGTACCGGTCGATCTCCTTGTGCAGCTCGACCAGGTCCTTGTACGCGCCGAGCAGATGCCACTCGAAGTGCTTCCACGCCCGGTAGAAGATTCCGCCGCTGCCGCCGCAGCCGCTGGACGAGACCGCGACGACCGCGATCAGCAGGGCCATTCCGACCTTCTTCGCCATAAGACGAGCTCCCCGATTCGTGCTGCCTTCTAGACGGCCCGATCCTACCGATTCCCTGCACCCCGTCAATAAAAAATCGAGCCGAGGAATCTGCTCCGCGAGCCTCGTGAGGGGACGGCTCGCTCCACAGATTCCCAAGCTATAGGAATAGCGGAGCCGCGGCCCCTTCGCGCGGCGGAGCAATTCCTATTCGCCGAGGTACTTCTTCACGTCCTCCGGCACCTCGACCTTCAGGTTCGCGTCGTACCCGCTGATCGTCACCGAGTACGTCGTCGACATCTTGAAGTTCCCCATGCCCGGGATCCCGCCGCCGCCGTCCCCCTCGTCCTCGTCCTTCCCCTTCTTGTCCCCCTTCTTCGGATCCTCCTCCTCCTCCTCGTCCCCGCCCATCCCGCCCATCCGGACCATCGACGACAGCCCCTTCGTGAGCGTGATGTCGACGCGGCGCACGAGGTCGTCCTTCCCGGCGTAGATCGTCGAGTCGACCTTCTTCAGCTCGAAGACCTTCACCTTGATCGGCATGCCCGAATCGTCGTCGTCCTCGTCTTCCGGCACCAGCCCGATGTCGAGCTGCGCCTTGTGCGCGGTGCAGTCGACGCCGCCCACCGGCTTCACCTCGCCCGTGCGCACGTTCTTCGCCTTGTCGATCTGCTTGAGGATCCGCGACAGCGTCAGCACGGCCGACACCTCGTTGGCGAAGCTGCCGACCATGTCCTGCTTGCCGGTCCACGTCTGGCGCTGCACGAGCTTCCCGCCCTTCTTGTACAGCTCGTACGTGCCCTTGTCCGTCTCGAGCTTGAGCGAGATCGTCCCGTTCGCGCCGACCGTGCCCGTGAACTTCCCCTCGAGGCTGCCGTCGCCGAACCCCGGGATCTTCATCCCGCCCATCCCGTTGTCCTGGTCGACGCGCCCCTCGACCTTGAAGCCGCCCGCCTTCGACGACGCCTCGAGCGCCTTCTTCAGCGCCGCCTTCGCGTCATCCTGCTTCGGCTCCGCCTTCTTCTCGTCCTGCGCGCCCGCCGGCACGGCAAGCGCCAGCGCCAGCGCCCCGATCATCAGCCCCTTCGCCATCTCGCCCTCCGTAGGTAAGCGAAGGTGATACGGCGGGAAGCCGTTAGCCGTTAGCCATTGGCCATGAGCCGGAGGTCGCACCTTGCGCGAAGCGGAAGCTGACGGCTAATGGCTGGCGGCTGACGCTAGTAGTCCGCGCGCTTTTCCAGCGTCCTCGTCGCCGCCTGCTTCTTCGTGCCGATCGTGAAGTACACGACGCCGTCCTTCTCCACGATGTCCGTCAGGTACACCGACCCGACGCTCGGCGGCGTCGTGTCCGGCGTGAGATGGCGGTTGTACACGCTCGGGAACGGGATCTCGTCGGTCTCGACCAGCGACGCGTTCGGCACCTTGCGCCCGTGCGCCTCCACGAGGTCGATCCCGCCCCCCGCGCGCGACTGGTGCCAGACCAGCAGTCCCGTCCCCTCGACCTCCGCGTCGTACCCGTTGCGCTGCCGGTTCTCCAGCAGGTAGCACTGGCTCCCGTCCGGCTTGAGCAGCACCTTAAACGCCTGCGTCGCGTCCTTCCCGATCGCGCCGAGCTTCAGCCGCTGCGGCTCCGACGGGTCGATCGCCACCGGCGTCACCCAGCCGAGCCGCTCCTTGCACCACAGGCACAGGTGGTGCGGCCGCCCGTTGCGGCTCTCGCCCGAGCCCATGTGCCCCACCGCCATCGTGCACCACTTGCCGATCCCCGTCGCGTGCCCGCGTCCGTACTGGTCGGGCAGCCCGAGCATATGCCCGAACTCGTGCACGTGCACGCCGATCGCGTTGAAGTACTTCCCCCCCTCCGCGTTCAGGTAGTACGGCAGCGTCCGCTTCCCCGCCTTGATCGACGCGCGGTGCGGCCACAGCATCCACGGCCGCTTGTACGTCTGCTTCCCCGCGTAGATGAAGACGATCCCGTCGTACGCGTCGAAGCACCCCTCGCCGTCGCGCGCCTGCACGAGCTCCACCGCCTTTGGCAGCAGCTCCTTCGACGCCTCGCGATCCCCCATGCGCCGCTCCTCGAAGTACTCGCGCGTCTTCGCGAGCGTCACCCAGTCGAAGCACTTGCCCGCGACCTCGAGCTTCCCGCCGGAGTTCTCCGCGTAGTAG
>Ga0187892_10009753_pt1 | contig 12468 bp, 10 predicted proteins | sample MA1701073metaG_FD_139345 | JGI IMG/M metagenome (GOLD analysis project Ga0187892, IMG submission 139345) | Bio-ooze microbial communities from a basaltic lava cave in the Kipuka Kanohina Cave System on the Island of Hawaii, USA - MA170107-3 metaG ...
GCCGAATCGAAGTGGCAGCGCATGAGTGGGATCGTCTTGTTGCTGCCCCATGCCTACGAGGGACAGGGCCCCGAACATTCCAGCGCACGTCTCGAACGCTACCTGCAGCTGTGCGCGGAGAACAACATGCAGGTTTGCAACTTCACGACCCCGGCACAGTACTTTCACGCGCTGCGGCGGCAGATGAAACGGACGTTTCGCAAGCCGTTGGTCGTCATGAGCCCGAAGAGCCTGTTGCGACACAAGTTGGTGGTCTCCCCGCTCAGCGACTTCACAAACGGCACCTTCCAAACGGTGCTCGACGAGATGGACCCCATCGATCCCGCCAAAGTGCGGCGCTTGCTGTTTTGTAGTGGCAAGGTGTTCTACGAGCTCCTGGTGGCGCGACGGGAGCGCAACATCGACGACACGGCCATCGTGCGGATCGAACAACTGTACCCATTCCCTGAGTCGGAAGTGGCCGCGATTCTGCGGCGCTACCCCGCTGCGGTCGACGTGGTGTGGGTGCAAGACGAACCCTGGAACATGGGCGCGTGGCACGAGATGCACCGGCGGTTGCGTCGCGTGATGGGCGGCGGCCGCGAGCCGCAATACGCGGGGCGTCAGGCGGCGGCGAGTCCGGCCACCGGATCGTATAAGGCTCACCTGGCTGAAGAGGCGGAGCTGATCAACGAGGCACTGCGGAGGCCGTATGGCCGTTGAGGTGCGCATTCCGACACTCGGTGAGTCGGTGAGCGAGGGGGTGATCACTCGCTGGCTGAAGGGCGAAGGCGACAGCGTCAGCGCCGACGACCTGCTGCTCGAGCTCGAGACGGACAAGGCGAACGTCGAGATTCCAGCCGAGCGTGGCGGTGTGTTGCACATTCTCAGGAAAGAAGGCGAGACGGTTCATGTCGGCGACGTCGTGGCGCGCATCGAGGCGGCGGACCGCCAGCAGCAAGCGGCACGCGTGCAGACCGCGGCCGCGGCCACTGCGACGCCTGCTGCCCCGCAGGCGGCTCCTGCGCCAGCGCCCCCGACCCAGGCGGCGAGTGCAGTAGAGGAAGCCGCATCGGGGGAGAGCGAGGCGCCGGCGTTGAGTCCCGCAGTGCGCCGTTTGGTTGAGGAGCACGAGCTGAATCCGGCTGCGATCAAAGGGAGCGGGCGGGGCGGACGGCTCACCAAGGGCGATGTTCTGGCGCATCTCGATGCGTCCACGACGTCAGCCGCAAAACCCGCGCCGCTCCCGCCTCCCGATCAGTCTGCGGTGCCCGCACGACCGCAGCTGGCGATCGCGCCGCGACCCGTATCGGCGGCGGTTGCCGCCGACGAGGAGCACGTGCCGATGTCGCGCTTGCGGCAACGCATCGCCGAGCGTCTCGTCCAAGCCCAACACACCGCGGCGATTCTCACGACGTTCAACGAGATCGACATGCAGGCCGTCATGGATCTGCGCGCGAAGCACAAGAGCCGTTTCGCAGATGCGCACGGCGTCTCGCTCGGGTTCATGTCGTTTTTCGGGCGCGCGTGTGTGGCCGCGCTGCGCGACGTGCCCGTCGTCAATGCGTACATCGACGGTACCGACATCGTGTACCACCGGCACGTGCACCTCGGCGTCGCGGTCAGCACGGAGCGCGGCCTCGTCGTACCCGTCGTACACCGTGCCGACGAGATGTCCTTCGCCGACATCGAGAAGGAGATCGGGCGATTGGCCGAGCGCGCTCGCCAAAACAAGCTCAGCATTGACGATCTCAGCGGTGGCACCTTCACCATCTCCAACGGCGGAGTGTTCGGGTCGTTGCTGTCGACGCCCATCTTGAACCCGCCACAGAGCGCCATCCTGGGGATGCACAAGATCGAGAAGCGGCCGGTCGTGGTCGACGATGCGATCGTGGTTCGCCCGATGATGTACGTGGCGTTGTCCTACGATCATCGGCTCATCGACGGCGAGCACGCTGTGACGTTCCTGGTGCGCGTCAAAGAACGCATCGAGGATCCAGTGAGACTCATGCTGGATGTGTAGAAGACAGGCTGTTACGCTGTTAGGTGTTAGGCTGTTAGCCAATCGTGTGACCGTAACAGCGTAACAGCTAACAGCGTAACAGCCTAAGCGAGATGGACACCACTCCATACGATTTGATCATCATTGGCGCCGGGCCCGGCGGGTATGTGGCGGCGATTCGGGCTGGCCAGCTCGGTATGCGCGTGGCTTGCGTGGAGAAGGACAAGGCGCTGGGAGGCACCTGTCTGAACGTCGGCTGCATTCCGAGCAAGGCGCTGCTCGATTCGAGTGAGCATTTCCACTTCGTGCGCCATGGCCTGGCAGCCCACGGGATCAAAGTTGGAGTCGCCGAGATCGACTTGCCGGCCATGATGTCGCGTAAAGACCGTGTCGTGAAAGGGCTCACCCAAGGCGTGGCGGGGTTGTTCAAGAAGAACAAGGTCGAGCGAATTTCCGGCAGCGCCCGTTTGCTTGCTGCTGATAGTGTCGAGATCACAAATGGCGACCAGCGCAGCATCCTGAAAAGCGCGAAGATATTGATCGCCAGCGGCAGTGCTCCAATCGAGCTGCCCGGTCTGCCCTTTGATGGCGTGCGCATCGTCTCGTCTACCGAAGCCCTCAGCCTCCCGCAGGTGCCTGAGCGCCTGCTCGTCGTAGGCGGCGGTGCCATCGGCCTCGAGCTCGGTTCCGTTTGGAACCGTCTCGGGTCGGCGGTGAAGGTGGTGGAGTTCCTGGATCGGATCGTGCCCGGCATGGATAAGCAGATGGGTGAGCAGCTCATGAAGAGCCTGCAGAAACAGGGCATGTCGTTCCAACTTCAGACCACGGCGCGTACCGCCGTGATGGAGAACGGCGCGGTACGAGTGACGCTCGATTCCAAGGGAAAGACGACTGAGGAGGTTTGCGACGTCGTCTTGGTAGCCGTCGGGCGGCGCCCGTTCACCGACGGGTTGGGGGCGCGCGAGATTGGCGTGGAGCTCGACGACCGCGGTTGCATCAAGGTAGATGCGCATTACGCAACGACCGTGGCGGGTGTGTACGCCATCGGCGACGTCATTCCCGGTCCGATGCTGGCGCATAAGGCGGAGGAGGAAGGCATTGCCGCGGTGGAGCTCATGGCGGGACAAGCGGGGCACGTCAACTACGACGCCGTGCCGAGCGTCGTGTATACGTGGCCCGAACTGGCCAGCGTCGGCATGACGGAGGAGCAGGCACGCAGCCAGGAGATCCCGATCAACGTCGGCTCGTTTCCCTTTCTCGCCAATGGTCGAGCGCGTGCCATGAACGATACCGAAGGCGGTGTGAAGATCATTGCCGACGCCAAGACCGATCGGGTGCTCGGTGTGCACATCCTCGGCCCGCGCGCCTCCGACATCATCGCCGAGGTCGCGGTGGCGATCGAGTTCGGCGCGAGCGCCGAGGATATTGCCCGCTCAGTGCACGCGCATCCAACGCTGCCTGAGGCGATCAAAGAAGCCGCGCTCGCCGTGCATCAGCGCGCGATCCACATCTAGCGGCCCGCGGCCTATCCCAGCGTCGCGTCGTAACGCGCTCGCCGACGATTCCCTTGAGCTCTCAGACGATCCCCGAGCTTCGCGATGCGATTCCGGGACTGCAGTTCGTGCCCGGTGGGTCGTGCATCGGTGGGTTGACAGGCATCTGCGAGCCGTGCCCAGAACATTCCTCGTACCACCCGGCACCGCGGCGCTGCATCGTTTCTCATTCGACCACCCTCCAAAATGTCCCCGACGTTGACCGGGCTGGTTTTTGAGTAGACTGGCAGAGCGAACGGCAGAGTCAAGTTCCAAACGCGCAAGGGGAGGCTCGGGTACTGTCCTAATAGGACAGTACCGAGGCTCGGAGTTTGCCTTCCTGTGGTAGACTCACGCGATGAAACAGGGCGACGGGCAATTCCACGGGCTTTTGGCGGCTGCGATCTTGCTGCTATCGCCGGCGACAGTGTTCGGTCAGGACGGTTGGATCGAGTCGGGGCTACCGATCGGTGTGAAGATCCGCGGCTACGTCGGCGCCGCGCCGCAGGGTCAGGTACCGGCGGACAAGTGGGTCGTCGAGATCAAGGGCAAGCAATACAAATTTGACGTCATGCAGCTGGAGGTGCTCACGGGCAACACTTTCTACATGAACATCTTCGCGGCGCTTGATCCGTATCCTGTGGCGCTGCAGTTCGTTGGCCATGCACTGGATACGATCATCAAGACGCCCCCGGGGCAGGAGATCTCCATTCTCGGCACGATGCAGTTCGGCGGCGGCGCACGCTTGTTGATGATCAGCTCGGTGACGCCAGTGAGCGCCGCGACGCCGAGTCCGGCAATGTAGGAAGGGGCTAGGGGTCGGGGGCTAGGGGTCAGTTTTTGAGGTGCCTGCTGAGACTTGGCATTTGCCGCCTCCGAGCTAGCACTCGGCCCGAGCTCTATCCCTGATATCCAGCCCCCCATCCCTAGCCCCTGATCCCTTTCGTGAGCACCCGATCCAGGTCGCGACCCAGCGCCATCTCCACCTCACGCGTCTGGCCGCCGATCTGCATGAATGTCGTCATGCGTTCTTGCGCGGCGGGTGTGGCGACCGATTGGTTGAAATAGTGTGCCTCCTCAATCAACCCCTCGACGATGGGCAGCTCGGCGGCATTGACTGAAGCTTTGGCCAGGGCAATGGCGTCGGCTGGGAACGATGCGATGCGGTACGCCAGCCGCTCGACGAAGGGTGTCAACTCGTCCGGCGGTAAGGCGCGGTTGATGTACCCGTACTGCTCGGCGAGGTGCGCGTCGAAGTCCTCACAGCCGAGGATGATCTCCAGCGCGCGACTGCGACCCATCAGGCGCGGCAACCGCTGCGTCCCGCTGCCGCCCGGAATGATGCCGAGTGCGACCTCCGGCTGGCTCAGAATGGCGCGGCCGATGGCGCCGAAGCGCATGTCGAGCGAGAGCAGAAACTCGCTGCCGCCGCCGCGCGCCCGCCCTTCGATCTTGCCAATGGTCGCCTTCGGCATGGTGCGATAGCGATCCACCATGCGGTGGAACGGTCCGAGCGATGACGGCTTCGGCGGCACTTCCTGCGGCAGCATCTGGATCAGTGACACGTCGGCGTGAGCGATGAAGAAATCCGGGTCGGCGCTCTGGAACACTACGACTCGCACGTCGCTGGCACTTTCCAGGTAGCGCCCCATGCGGTCGAGCTCCTGGATCAGCGGCATGTCGAGCAGGTTGATTGGCGGATGATCGATGGTGACGAACGCGACGCCCTCCTCGACCCGCGCCTGCAAGCATTCGTATCTGTCGTCGGACATTTCTCCCTCCTCGGATGGACAATAGTCCAGTCGGTACGCACGACCAATCCATCGCCTTGCGGCTCCTACCAGCGGCGGGTAGGCTCGGCGGGTATGGCCGAGTCGACGGGCGCGCGGCTGCGCCAGCGGATTACGCAGGTCGACGAGGCGGTCTGGGAAATTCCGTCGAGCGCGAAGCCGGGCATGCGGGTCCCGGCACGCCTCTTCGCGACGCGCGCGCTGCTCGATCAAATGGATGATGCGGTGTTCGAGCAGATCACCAACGTCGCGATGCTGCCGGGCATCGTTGGGCAGGCGATCTGCATGCCCGACGGACACTGGGGGTATGGGTTCCCGATCGGTGGGCTGGCGGCGATGGATCCTGACACCGGCGTCATTTCCCCCGGCGGCATCGGCTTCGACATCAACTGCGGTATGCGGTTGGTGCGCACCAACCTGGTCTTCGACGAAATCCGTGACCGGATTCCCGAGCTCGTCGATGCGCTGTACCAGCGCGTGCCTGCCGGTGTGGGCGCGCGGGGACTCCTCAAGCTGACGGATGATCAGTTTCGCGATATCGCGATGCGCGGAGCCCACTGGTGCGTCGAACAGGGTTACGGCTGGCCGGAAGACCTGGAGCATACCGAAGAGCGCGGCGCCATCGCCGGTGCCGATCCCGAGCGGGTCAGCCCACGGGCACTCGACCGCGGGCGTTCCCAAGTCGGCACGTTGGGATCGGGGAACCATTACCTGGAGATTCAGGTTGTAAGACCCGAGAGTGTCTACGATGCTGGCGCCGCCGAAGTCATGGGGCTCGATCGGCCGAACCAGGTCGTCATCATGTTCCATTGCGGTAGCCGCGGCTTCGGACACCAGATTGCGAGTGACTACATCCAGGCGTTTCTGCCGCTCATGGAGCGCAAGTTCGGCATCAAGCTTCCCGATCGTGATCTTGCGTGCGCACCATTTCAATCGAGCGAGGGCCAGGCCTACTTTGCTGCCATGAAGTGCGGCATCAACATGTCGTTCGCCAATCGACAGATGATCCTGCACTGCATCCGCGAGGTGTTTGCCGATCAATTCGGGCGCGACCCTCACGATCTGGGGATGGATATGGTGTACGACGTTTCGCACAATACAGCGAAGCTCGAGGAGCACGACGTCGGCGGGCGTCGGCGGCGCCTGTTGGTCCATCGCAAGGGGGCGACGCGAGCCTTCGCAGCCGGCATGCCGGATGTCCCGGGGCGGTTGCGTGAGATTGGTCAGCCGGTGATCATTGGAGGCAGTATGGAGAGCGGCTCCTACCTGCTGTGTGGCACCGCCTCTGGGCGACAGGCGTTCTTCACGACGGCGCACGGCAGTGGTCGCACGATGAGCCGCAAGCAGGCAAGGAAGCAGTTTCACGGCCGGCGACTGGAGCAGGACCTGAAACAGCGGGGAATCTACGTGCGCACCGTATCGTACGCCGGACTCGCAGAGGAAGCCGGAGCAGCCTACAAGGACATCGATGCCGTGGTGGCGGCGACGCAGCGTGCCGGCCTGAGTACACCCGTGGCCCGTTTCGTTCCGGTCGGCAACGTCAAAGGCTGAGCCGTCAGTGGATGTGCGCCGCTCTCTTAGGACCCTAGCGTGCCCTTCGAATTCCTCGACGAAGTGCCCACGGCGGATGTGGGTTTTCGCGCATGGGGAGTCACGCTGGAAGAGTGCTTCGAGTCGGCGGCCGCAGCGACCCTTGCGATGATGCTCGAGAATCGTGCGGATTTGCAGCCTCGCGAGCGGCGACCCTTGCACGTGCAAGCCGAGAGTTTGGACCTAGCCTTGTTGCGGCTACTCGAAGAGATCGTTTTCTACAAGGATGCCGAAAACCTGTTCGTGGGTATCGACGCTGTGAACGTCGGGCGGCACGGCGAGCAGTGGGAGGTGACTGCCATCGCCGTAGGCGAACACATTGATGCCGCCCGCCACCACCTCCTGGGCGATGTCAAGGCGGTCACGCTGCACCAGCTCGGCGTGCGGCAGACTGAAACCGGCTGGGAGGCTACGGTGGTGCTGGATGTCTAGCAGCCCGTTGAAAAACTGATGAGAGCACAGAGCACAGAACCCAGAGCCCAGATGGATCCCTTGGAATCATTGACCATTCGTCTGTGCTCTGTGACCTGGGCTCTGGGTTCTGCGAGTTTTCAACAGACTGCTAGAGGTCGGTTTATTGCCTCTCAAGGTTGAGGTTATTTCGTGACGAAGTGGCTTGCTGCTCGAATCTGGCCGCTTGGGGTCCTGATTCTCGTCGGGATCTTCGCCTATCCGTACGCCCGCGATCTCGTGCTCGGCGTCGAGGTGACCCCCGTCCAGCGCGGTCATGCCATCGCCGTGCAGTCCGGCTGCTTCACTTGTCATGGTCCCGACGGCGCTGGTGGAGTCAAGAACCCGGGCAGCGTAGATGGCGAGGTGCCCGGTTTCATCGAGGGTACGGTGATGATGTGGGTAAAGAGCGAGGACGAGCTCCGCGAGTACATCCTCGACGGCGCCCCGGCACGAAAGCAAGCCGATCCGCGTCACAAGCAGCAGATGGAGGCCCAACTCCTTGCCATGCCCGCGTACCGAGGATATCTCAGCGAGCGCCAGCTCGATGACCTCATCGCGTACTTGCGTGCCGTTTCAGGATTGATTGTTCCCCCCGATGACATCACGGCGCAGGGTCAAGACCTGGCGTACCGCTTCGGATGCCTCAAGTGTCATGGCCCTATGGCCGCTGGCGGTGGACCGAACCCGGGATCGTTCAAGGGCTACATCCCGGGGTGGTGGGGTGAAGATTTCCGCGATCTCGTGCGCAGCGATGCCGAGTTGCGCGAATGGATCGTCGAGGGGCAGATCGCGCGCTTGCGCGATCACCCGATTGCCAGCTTCTTCTTGCAGTGGCAGCGCGTGTCGATGCCGGCCTACCGCAGCTTTCTCAACGAGTCACAACTGCAGGCGCTGATCGCATACGTGAAGTGGATTCACGCCGGCAACTGGCGTGACAAACCACTCGACCTGGGACACTGAAGATACGCTGTTAGGTGTTACGCTGTTAGCTGTTAGTACCAGCCCAGGCCCTAACAGCAAACACCTAACAGCGTAACAGCCTGTCTCACGGAAGTCCGACAATCGCGATGCCGCAGGTTTGCGGTGCGCCGCCGAGGTTGTGACTGAGTGCGACGGTGGCATTCTTCACCTGCCGGGGTCCGGCCTTGCCTTGCAGCTGCTTGTAGTTCTCGTAGAGCATGCGGACACCGGTCGCGCCGGTGGGATGGCCGAATGTCTTGAGGCCGCCATCTGTGTTGACGGGCAGCTCGCCGGTAAGCTCGAACGTACCGTTGGCGATGTGCTCCTTCGCCGCGCCTTTTTCACTCAGCCCCAGATCTTCGTAGGTCAGCAGCTCGGTCAGCGTAAAGCAGTCGTGCACCTGCGCGAGGTCGATTTCTTTGGACGGATTCGCGATCCCGGCTTGCGCATAGGCCTGCTGGGCGGCGTACACGGTGGGCTTCCAGCGGAGAAAGTCGAAGCTCGGGTCTGCCTGCGGATTGGGTCCGAGCGCGATGGTGATGGCGCGGATCAGGACATAGTCGTCGCGCACGCGCGGGGCCAGCTCGCGTTTGGTGAGAATCGCCACCGCCGCGCCGTCGGACTGCGCGCAGCAGTCGTAGAGACCGAATGGCCACGAAATGATCGGTGCCTTCAAGACCTCGTCGACCGTGATTTCCTTCTTCAACATCGACTTGGGTGCGAGCGTGCCGTTGTGGTGATTCTTGACGGCAATCTTCGCCAGGTCCTCGCGGCCGGCGCCGTACGTTTGGAAGTACCGCGCGGCGCACAGTGAGAACCAACCTGCTGGCGTCATCGGCAAGCTGCGCACCCCGGTTGTGACCGCACTCGGCCCCGAGACACCGCGATCCTTGGGCTTATCAAAGCCGACGACCATCACCGTGTCGTACATGCCGCAGGCGACCGCGAATACGCCGAAGCGCAGGGCGTCGGTGCCGGTGGCACAGTAGTTCTGCACCATACTCACCGGCCGACCGAAGAGCTTCAGGGCGTCGGCGACCTCTGCGGTTCCCTTCGAGGGATACACCGCGCCGCAGAACACGGCTTCGATCTGTTCCTGAGGATTCTCGACGCCGGCGTCTTCGTAGGCTTCAAAAGCCGCTTCGACGATCATGTCTTCGGGCGACTTGTCCCAGTTCTCGCCGAACTTGCAGCATCCCATGCCGACAATGGCGACCTTGTCTCTGATGGCGTCAGGGGTCATTTGCACATCCTCGAGCTGCTACGCTGTTAGGCTGTTACGCTGTTAGGTGCGCCAAAGTCGTCTGGACCGTAACAGCTAACACCTAACACCGTAGCAGCGTGTCATCGAACCGGTGTGCACTTCCAAAAATAGTTCGGCGTTCCGCCGTACTCATGAATCTTACGGAAGGTGAACTCGACGGGCAAATCGAGCTTCACTTCTCTCGGCGACGCGTCGGTCATCTGCATCGAGACCCGGGCGCCACCGTCGATTTCGGTCATGGTGACAATCAGCGGCGGATCCGGGCTGCCGGCGAAGAAGTCGAAGGTGAACGACATGAGCTTGCCGTGCCGGTCTGAGAGGCGCACGGGCTCGAGCTCGTCTTTGGCGAAGCATTGGAAGCAGACGCGTTGAAACGGGAACTGCATGGTCCCGCAACGGCGGCATTTGTGGCCGCGGAAGCTGATGTCCTCGTCACGATCGCGGTAGTGCACCGTCGCCGACACGCCCGAGCCGCCACGCCGATCGGTGGCGCTGGTGGCGAGATCGCGGATGCCGAGGTACTTGTCGTAGTTGTCGAGCTCGGCGCGGCGTTCCAAGTTCCATTTCATGCCCCGTCGTGTCCAGAGCTTGGTCGTGTGGTCGGTGACTTGGAGTGCAAACGCATCGGCTCCATCGCCGTAGTTGGCGAGCAGCAGGCGGGAGCCCGGCTTCGATTCCTCCAGAGCGGCGATCAACAACATCGGCGCAAACGCGGCGCCGGTATTACCCAACCGTCCGAACAGCGGCTCCTGCACTTGGGTTTTCGCATCGAGCCCCACGGCCCGCGCCACCGCCGCATAGCTGCGGGCGTCGGGACTATAGAGCACGGCCCGTGAGAAGTCCTTTGCGGTCAGGCTGCTCTTCGCGAAGAGACCTTTGATGGCCTCGACGACGTTGCGCGTGTAACCGTGCTCGACGACAAAGCGGTCTTCCCACTGTCGCACGAACGGTTCGCCGTCGAGCCGCCACACGTCGATGATCTCGTCGGCGATGGCGTGGTAGTGGTCGACTGTTGCTGCCACCTCGCTTGCACCGACGAGCAACGCGGCGGCGCCGTCCCCGAAAGCGCGTTCCTGCGGAGAGCGTGGCGCGGCGACGCGGCAATCGCTGGCCACCACCAGCACGCGACGCGCCGAGCCAGCTTTGACGGCGTCGAGAGCCGAGCGCAGCGCCGTCGTCCCCGAGCGGATCGAATCGCCGAAGTCTGCAGTTAGTACATCGCGGCGCAAATCGAGCGCCTTGGCGATGACGCTTGCGGCTTGCTTTTCCTTGTAGGGGTAGGTTGTCGACGCGAAGAGCACGCCGTCGATGGACGCTCGGTCGATGCCTTCGAGACAGTTCATGGAAGCGGCCACGCCCATCGTGACGCTGTCTTCGTCGAAATACGCGACGGCGCGCTCGCCCGTGCCACCTGCAGCCGCCTTGCGACCGCCGCCGGAGATCGCGCCGAATTGCAAACGCAGCATGGGGATATGCGCCCCATACGATGTGATGCCAACCATCAATAACCTCACCTATCGCTCATCGCGTATCGTTCATGGCGTATCGCCGAGATCACGCGATAGGCGATGTGCGATCAGCGATATGCAAGCTACTTTTTCTCTTCCTTACGCATCTGCGGGATGCCGATCGGCTGGAGATGCTCGAGGAACACGCCGTCGAAGTTTGCGGCGACTTCGCTCGCGGTCAGGCCGCCCGGCTTGTACATCATGGCGACGGGCCGCAGCTGTTGGAAGATGGTGTAGCCGAAACCGCGTCGCCCGAAGATCTGGCCATTGACGTGCGCGGCCTTCTCGGAGGCCAGGAAGGCGACCATCGGACCGTTCAACTCTGCGTTCATTTCCGGCGGCGGTTCCTTCCCTTCCATTCCCGGGATCGTACCCACCATGCGTGTGAGACCGGCGGGAGCCATGGCATTGACGGTGATGCCGTATTTGCCCAGCTCCAGCGCCCACACGAGTGTCAGACCCATGATGCCTGCCTTCGCGGCACCATAGTTGGTCTGCCCGAAGTTGCCGCGCAGGCCGGCGCTCGATGTGATGTTGATGATGCGGCCGTAGCTCTGCTCGCGCATGTGCGGAATGGCGTGTCGGCCACAGTTGAACGAGCCCTTCAGGTGTACGGCGATGACGGCGTCGAAATCATCTTCACTCATCTTGGCGATCGTCCGATCGCGCACGATACCGGCGTTGTTGACCAGGATGTCGATACGGCCAAACTTGTTGATTGCGGTCTTGATGATGTTTTCGGCGGCGTTGAAATCGGCGACCGAGTCGTAGTTGGGAACGGCGTCGCCGCCCAGTGCCTTGATGTCGTTCACCACTTGTTGTGCTGGGTCCTCAGCCGAGCCGCGCCCATCGACCTCGCAACCGACATCGTTGATGACCACCTTGGCGCCCTCACGCGCCAGTGCCAACGCGATACCTCTCCCTACGCCGCGGCCCGAACCAGTGACCACGGCCACCTTGCCTTGTAGGAGCATGTGCAGTTCCTCCGGGGGAAAAAGTTGACTTCGGCTACCACTTCCCAATATTTGAGTCAATCAATCGATTCAATCACGAGGAGAGGACAGAACACAGAATTCAGAACACAGATCGTAGACACGGAAAAGTCCGTGATTCGTGATCAGTGTTCGGTCTTCGTGTTCACATAATGTATGGACTTTACTGCATCACCCAACGTTGAGCGTACCCGCATCGCGTTCCGGGAATGGTTGAAGAGCAACCTGCCCGACGCGCAACGCTGGGCGCACTTGCAGCATCAGGGTCCGACCCCCGAACGCATCGCCTTCCTGAAAGATTGGCAACATCGCCTCTATGATGGCGGCTGGATCGCCGTGCACTTTCCTGCCGCTTACGGCGGCCGCAACGGCTCGCTGGTCGATCACCTCGTTGTGCA
>Ga0187892_10009754_pt1 | contig 12468 bp, 14 predicted proteins | sample MA1701073metaG_FD_139345 | JGI IMG/M metagenome (GOLD analysis project Ga0187892, IMG submission 139345) | Bio-ooze microbial communities from a basaltic lava cave in the Kipuka Kanohina Cave System on the Island of Hawaii, USA - MA170107-3 metaG ...
CCGTCCGCCGCGCCTCGCGCCGTGCGGCGGCGATGATCCACTCCGCGACCCGCACGGGCCCGGCCGCCAGCCGCCGCGCAAAGTGGACGGGGCTGAAGCGCAGCTCCAGGTGCACGACGGTGTCGCGCGCGGCGTCCTCCACCGCCTCCCGGGCGACGCGCTCCACGGCGTCGCGGCTGACGTACAGCCCGCGGAACGGCGCGAACTTCGACAGGAAGCACGCCAGGGTGCGGGGCTCGCCCCGGACGACGGACACTTCGCGGCGCGGCGCGGGGACTCTCCCCGCCTCGCGCGCCAGCTCGCGGTACGTCTCGTAGCGGACCGACCCCTCGAGATGGCGGTGCAGCTCGACTTTCGGAAGGTCGCGGAGGTTCACAGCCTCTCGACGATCATCGCGATCCCCTGCCCCCCGCCGATGCACGCCGACGCGACGCCCCACTTCCTCTTCCGGCGGCGCAGCTCGTAGAGGACGGTAAGGATGAGGCGCGTGCCGGTCGCCCCGAGCGGATGGCCGAGTGCGATCGAGCCGCCGTTGACGTTGACCCGCGCTCGGTCGAGCTCCAGCTCCTTCTCGACGGCGAGGTACTGCCCCGAGAACGCCTCGTTGATCTCGAAGAGGTCGATGTCGCCGAGCTTGAGCCCCGCCTTCGAGCATGCCTCGCGGATCGCGGGCGCGGGCCCCATGCCCATCATGTCGGGCGGGACGCCGATGGCGGCGTACGACGCCACGCGCGCGAGCGGCGCGCAGCCCTTCTCCTTCGCCTGCTTCGCGGTCGTCACGACGATCGCGGCGGCGCCGTCGACGATGCCGCTCGCGTTGCCCGCGGTGACGGTGCCGTCCTTCCCGAACGCGGGCGGCAGCTTCGAGAGCTTGTCGAGCGACGTGTCCGGCTTGATGTGGTCGTCCGCCTCGACCTGGACCGTCTCCTTGCGCCGCTGGACGGGGAGCGGGACGATCTCCTCCTGGAAGAGGCCCGCGCGGATGGCCCGCACGCCCTCCATGTGGCTGCGCAGGGCGAACTCGTCCTGCGCCGGCCGGGCGATGCCGTACTTTTTCGCGCAGTTCTGCGCCGTCTCGGCCATGTACAGGCCGCAGAACGTGTCCTTCAGGTTCACGAAGAGCGAGTCCTCGATGTTGAGCGCCGCGCCGAAGCGCACGCCCTCGCCGCGGAGGCCGCGGATGACGTGCGGCGCCTGGCTCATCGACTCCATGCCTCCGGCGAGCACCCACGTCGCGTCGCCGCACTTCAGGAAGCGCGCCGCCAGCGCCACCGACTCGATGCCCGACCCGCACAGCCGGTTGACGGTAAGCGCGGGCGATTCGATGCGCAGCCCGGCCTTGAGGCCGACATGCCGCGCGCCGTAGATCGAGTCGCTCGAGGTCTGCATCGCGTTGCCGAAGATGCAGTGGTCGAACCACTCCGGCCTGGCGCCGCTGCGGGCGATCGCGGCCTTCGCCGCGTGCGCCGCGAGGTCGACGCACGAGACGTCCTTCAGCAGTCCGTAGCCGGGCGTGCCGGAGTACTCGGCCCACGCGGTGCGCGCGCCGTCGAGGAGGACGATGTCGGTGTCGCTCATAGGTGCATCAATCTAGTGCCGTCGCGCGGTCATGACAAGCTCTTCGCCCGCCCCGGTCAGCTGGAAGGCGACCGCGGCGATCTTTGTCCCGAGCCCGGCGGTGAGCGCGGAGTCGCTCGGCCGCCCCGCGCGGAGCTGCGCGCTGACCGCGTACATCCACGCGGCGGACCGTGCGCTGGTGCGCACGCGGGCGGCGAGCCCCGCGGCGCGCGCCATCGCGGCGAGCGACTGCGGCGTGAAGAGGTGCAGGTGTCGCGGCACCTCGAGGCCGCGCCAGTGCTCGCCGAACGTCCGGCGCCCGCGCCCGGCGAAGTTCGGCGTCACGACGAGGAGCGTCCCGCCCGGCCGCAGGATGCGGGCGCACTCGCGCATCGTCGCCCGCGGGTCGGGGACGTGCTCGATGACATGGCTCATGACGACCGCGTCGAACGAGGCGTCGTCGAACCGCGCGTCCTCAAGGGTCGCAGCCACGACGTCGAGCCCGCGGGACTGCGCGGCGCGCGCCGCGGCCGGATCGGGCTCGACGCCCGCGACGGTCCAGCCGCGGTCGCGCAGCGACGCCGCGATCGCGCCGTCGCCGCAGCCGACATCGAGGAGGCGGCCGCGCGGGAGGCGGTCGAGCCAGCGTGGCAGTCCGAAGAGGCGGGCGTGCATGCGGGCGAGCCATCCAGGCTCGCCGCCGTGCGTGTGGTACGCCCCGTAGAGCTTTCCGATGTCGTCGGGCAGCGGCTGCGGGTCGAGCCAGCCGAACCCGCAGGCCGCGCAGTGGCGCAGGCTCCAGACGCCGGGCGCGCCGAAGAGCGGATCGCGCAGGCCGCCGTACGCGACGGGGCCCTCCCGCCCGCAGATCGCGCACGCCGGGGCGGGCCGGGTGCGAACCTCGGTCACTCCTCCGAGTCCCGTTGCAGCCGGTCCAGGATACGCCGCGCCTTCTCCGCGGCCTGCTCCGGCACCTCGATGCGGAATCCCTCGGGCACGTCGGCCGCCGCGCGCTCGCCGTCCGGGCGCGCCTGGAACTTCTCGTCGTTGATGATGACCGCGCCGACGCCCTGCGCGCGCAGCGCCTTCTGGAGCGCCTCCGCCAGCGGCAGGTCGCTGAGGGTCGCGACGCGGATGAACCGGGCTCCCTTGAGCAGGTCGTCCGGCTTCGGCGCCTTCCTGCGTGCCATCACTTCCCCGTGAACTTCGCGGGCCGCTTCTCGAGGAATGCGGCCGTGCCTTCCTTCATGTCGGCGGTTGCGAAGCAGAGGCCGAAGAGGTTCGCCTCCAGAGCCAGGCCCTCCGCCAGCGACGCCTCGAGCCCGCGGTTGACCGCCTCGATCGTGTACTCGACCGCCAGCGGGCCTACGGCGATCATCTTCCGGGCCAGCGTCTCCGCCTCCGCCGCGAGCGACTCGCGCTTCACGACGCGGTTGACGAGGCCGATCCGCAGCGCCTCCTGCGCGTCGATGAGATCGCCGGTCAGAAGCAGCTCGAGGGCGCGCCCCTTGCCGACGAGCCGCGGGAGCCGCTGGGTCCCGCCGTAGCCCGCCGTGATGCCGAGCTTCACCTCCGGCTGGCCGAGCTTCGCGCCCTCCGCCGCGATGCGCACATGGCACGCGAGCGCCAGCTCGCAGCCGCCGCCGAGGGCGAAGCCGTTGATCGCGGCGATCACCGGCTTGCCGAGCCCCTCCATCATCTGCGTCAACCGCTGGCCGCGCGTCGCGTTCTCGCGCGCCGCCACGGGGTCGCACTTCGCCAGCACCGCGATGTCCGCTCCGGCGATGAACGCCTTCTCGCCCGCGCCGGTCAGCACGACGGCGCGCACCGTCGCGCTCCCCGCCGCCCCGGCGAAGAAGTCCGTCAGCTCGACGATCACCTGCTCGTTGAGGGCGTTGAGCTTCTCCGGGCGGTTGACGGTGACGAACGCGACGCCGTCGCGCTCCTCCACCTTGAGTGTCGCGTAGGGCATCGCCTACTTCAGCCCGATCGTGATGTTCGTGATCCTCACATCGGTGCGCGGGCGGTCGGTGTTCTTGTCCACGTCCGAGCGGCCGATCGCCTGCACCGGTTCCATCTCCACCACCTTGCCGATGATCGTGTACTTCTTGTCGAGCGCGGGGAGCCGCGCCAGCGAGATGAAGAACTGCGAGCCGTGCGAGCCGGTCTTCTCGAAGTTCGACATCGCGACGGTCCCGACGTCGTGCTGCGGGCTCGCCTGGTCGAGCTCCGCCTTCACCGTGTAGCCGGGGCCGCCGATGCCGAGCCCGTACGGGCAGCCCGTCTGGATCCAGTTTTTGCTGACCACGCGGTGCCAGATCATGTCGTTGTAGAAGCCGCGGCGCACGAGCTCGACGAAGTTCGAGACGTTCACGGGCGCGTCCTGCGGGTTGAGCTCGAAGGAGAACGTTCCCTGCTGCGAGGTCGCCACCGTCGCGACGAGCTTGTTGCCCTGCGCCGGAGACGAGACCTCCGCCTCGACCGCGCCGGACGCCACTTCGGCCGACCCCGAGGCGTACTTCGCGGTGATCCTGAACTTCCCGGCGGCGAGCGTCGGGAAGCGCCGGATCAGCGTCATCGACTTCTTCGGGCCGAGGGCGACACGCCCGGGGCCGAGCCGCCCCTTGACGTGCGGGTCGGGACGCGTGACGGACAGGACGTAGTCCTTCTTCGTCTTGTCCGCCCACTCCGCCGCGACGTGGAACGTCAGCGAGCTCTCCTCGTAGGCGAGCTCGTTGACCTCGACCTCCTTGTCGCCGCTGTTCTCGAGCCGGACTTCGATCTGCATCTCCTCCGGCAGCGTGTACTTGGCCTTGTCGAGCGACGCCGTGAGGACGAGCGACGAGGGCTGGGCCTCGGGCTTGTCCTGAGCGTGCGCGCCGACGGCCAGGAAGAGCGCCAGGGCGATCGTTCGGCTCATGTGTCAGTCCTTCCTTTCGGTGAGCGTGACCTTCTTCATGACGATCTCGATCTCGGGCCGGTCGAGGTGGCACTTCCCGCAGTGCTCGGTCGGCTTCTTGGGGTCGATCGCTTTGCCGCAGCCCTTGCAGGGGTTGTGGTCGGTGTTCACCTGCTCGGCTTCGCCGAGCACGCGGTCGGATTCCCTCGTGATCTGCCCGATGATGCTGTACTGCCCGTCGCCGGCGGGATAATCGGCGAAGCAGATGTAGAAATCCGTCTCGGCCGAGTCCGGATCGCCATAACGGGCCATCGCGACGGTGCCGCGGACGTGCTTGAGCTGGGTGAACTCCCCCTTCACGCGCAAGGCATAGCGGCCCCGGCCGTCCTTCTTGGAGTTGCCGCCCTGCATCATGAAGCCGGGGATCAGGCGGTGGAAGATCTTGCCGTCGTAGAAGCCCTTCCTCACGAGGCCGATGAAGTGCATCACGTTGGCCGGCGCGTTTTCCGGCAGGAGGTCGATCGAGATGTCCCCGAGGTTCGTCTCGATCTTCACGCGGTAGTCGCGGACGAGGAGCACCTCGATCTGCTTCGAGACCGCGCCCGCGTGCTTCCACGTGAGCTTGAACGTCCCCTCGTCGAACGTCTTGCCCGCCAGCGCGGAGGCGATGTCGGCGGTCCGGCCCGTGAAGGCGCGGGCTTCGAGCTTGACCTTGCCCTTCGGCTCCGCCGAGCCGAAGTCCTTCACGACCTTGTCCTGCGCGTCGCGGATCTCGAGGCCCGTGGTCCAGTCGGCGGGCTCGTCCACCTGCACCGTCGACTCGGTCGCGTTCTCGATCATGAAGCGCACCGGCATCTTGCCCGCCGGGTTCAGGCGCTTCGCCTCGATCGTCACACGCAGCGGATTGTCCTGACCCGATCCCGGATCCCGGACTCCAGATCCCGGGATCCGGGATCCGGGATCCGGGATCAGCAGGAGGGCCGCCATCCAATAGCGCATGGCTACGCCTTTGAATAGTCGTAGAACCCCCGGCCCGACTTCCGGCCGAGATAGCCCGCCGTCACCATCCGCCGCAGCAGCGTCGGCGCGGCGAAGCGCGGGTCGCGGAACCCGTCGAACAGCACGTCCATGATGTAGAGGGTCGTGTCGAGCCCGACGAAGTCGAGGAGCTCGATCGGCCCCATCGGCATGCCGCAGCCGAGCTTCATCGCGGCGTCGATGTCCTCCTTCGTGGCGAGCCCGTGCTCCAGCGCGCGCACCGCCTCGCAGATGTACGGGACGAGCAGGAGGTTCACGATGAACCCGGGAGTGTCCTTCGCGGTCACCGTCACCTTGCCGAGAGACTCCGCGAACGCCTTCGACGCCTGGAAAGTGGCGTCGCTCGTGAGCTCGGGCCGGACGATCTCGACGAGCTTCATGAGCGGAACCGGGTTCATGAAATGGAGCCCGATCACCTGGTCCCGGCGGCCGGTCGCCGAGGCGATCGCCGTGATCGAGATGCTCGACGTGTTGCTCGCGAGGATCGTCTCCTTCTTGCACGCCCTGTCGAGCTCGCCGAAGACGCGCTTCTTCTCGTCCAGGCTCTCGACGACGGCTTCGATCACGATGTCGCAGTCCTTCAGGTCGTTGAACGCCGTGGTGCCGCTGATGTTCTTCAGCGTCGCGTCCATGTCCTCCTGCTTGAGCTTGCCGCGCTTGACGCCGTCGCCGAGAAAGCCGCGGATGCGGTCGAGCCCTTTTTTCAGCAGTTCGTCGTTCACCTCGCGCACGACGGTCCTGTAGCCCCTCTGGGCGCAGACCTGCGCGATGCCGGAGCCCATGAGGCCGCAGCCGATGACGCCGACTTTCTGGATGGGCATAAGGCGGAGAGTTTACTACGTTGGACGGCTGGCGGCAAGGAAGGGGTCGCCGGAGCGGTCGTAGTCGTCAGTTGTCAGTACGAATGACTACGGGCTCTCCTCTTTCTTGTACGCCTTCAGCACCGGGATCAGCTTCGCCGCCACGTCCATGAGCTTCGCCGCGTCGTCCGCCACCGCCTTCGGGTCGGTCGGCGTGACGCTCCCGCCCCATCGCACGAGCAGGGCGTCGGCGCGGGCGGCGATGTCGGTCGGGATGATCTGCTTCTCCGCGGCGTTCGTGAAGATCTTGCCCGGGCGGATCTGCTCCTTGCGGTCCTTGAGGAACGCCGTCAGGATGTCGCGCGCCGTCGTCACGAACGCCTTCATGCCGTCCGGCGTGTCGAGCTTCGCCTGCTCCAGCTTCGCCACGTCCTTCGCCAGCTTGTCGAAGTCCATAGTCACATCGCCTCGAATGCGACCGCCATCCCCAGTCCGCCCGACACGCACAGCGTAGCGAGGGCGCGCTTCCCCGAGCGTCGAGCCAGCTCGTGGAGCGCGGTGACGACGATGCGCGCGCCCGTCGCGCCGATCGGATGCCCCAGCGCGATGGCGCCGCCGTTCACGTTCGTGCGCGACCAGTCGAACCGCAGCTCGCGGTCGCACGCGATCACCTGCGCGGCGAACGCCTCGTTGATCTCGACGACGTCGTAGGCGTCGAGCTTCCAGCCGGTCTTCTGCTCGAGGCGCCTGATCGCGGGTACCGGGCCGATCCCCATGATCCTCGGGTCGACGCCCGCGGACGTCGCCGCCGCGATGCGCGCGAGCGGCTTCACGCCGAGCTTGCGGGCGCGCTGCATGGACATGACGACGACCGCCGCCGCGCCGTCGGTGATCCCGCTCGAGTTTCCGGCGTGGATCGTGCCGTCCTTGCGGAAGACGGGCGCGAGCTTCGCCATCGACGCGAGGGTCACGCCGTCGCGCGGGTGCTCGTCGGCATCCACCTTGCCGACGGCGGCGATCTCGTCCTTGAAGCGGCCGGCCTGACGCGCGCGCTGGCAGCGGTTCTGCGTCTCGACGGCGTACCGGTCCTGCTCGTCGCGGGTGATCTTGCATTGCTCGGCGAGGGTTTCGGCCGTCTCGCCCATGAGCTGGCCGCAGAGCGGGCAGAGGAAGCCGTCGCGGTACATGCCGTCGACGACCTCGCCGTGGCCGAGGCGGAAGCCGAGGCGGGCGCGGTCGAGCATGAAGGGGACGCGCGTCATGCTCTCGGTGCCGCCGGCGACGATGATCTCGGCATCGCCGAGGGCGATCGCCTGTCGGGCGAGCTGGATCGCCTTGAGTCCGGAGGCGCAGGCCTTGTTGACGGTGAAAGCGGGGACGGCGTCCGGGAGACCGGCGCGGCGGACGATCTGGCGGGCGATGTTCGGGCCGTTGCCGGCCTGGCGGGCGCAGCCGAAGATGAGCTCGTCGACCTGGTCGGGCGCGACGCCGGCGGCGTCGAGGGCCGCGCGCGCCGCGACGGCGCCGAGCTCGGCGGGGGGTGTCTCGGCGAACGCGCCGAGGAACTTGCCGATCGGCGTGCGCCTGGCGGAGACGATGACGGCGTCCTGCATTCGGGCGGACTGTAGCAGATGGGGTATGATTTGTCATCAGCATGGGCGCGCACGGCCGTGGCTGGAGGCGTGGGATTTCCCGGCGGAGCCCGCCAAGGCCGGCTGCACGCGGATAGACTGACGGAAGTCGTCACTGCAGAGCGGACAGGGGAACGGGCGGGATTGGTCACTCGGCGCCGGGAAGCGTCGACAGTTCTCGTCACGGACCGCGCGAGCGCCGCGTGTTGAGCGCGGCATGCGATTGTACCGCGCGATGGCGTCCGAAGCCGGCGAGGCGCTGCGCAAGGACACGGACGGTGAGGGGCGGTACGGGGCGGTCCATCACTTGGATCGGTTCGCCTTCGTCGCGATTCCCGATACGCCGGGCGCCGGCTCGACGATCTACGCGCTCAACGCGGCGGGCGTCGTCTGGAAGACCGCGCGGGTGCCGGGCTACACGCTGAGGTACGTCGCCCTTGCGGAGGGCGTCGAATCGACGACGCAGCTCTCGGGCTCGAAGCTGCCGTGGCTCGAGGCGTGGGACTTCCCGGCCGATCCAGCCAGCGCCGGCTGCACCCGCGACTGACGGAACTCGTCACTTCGCGCGGAACGGCGACGCAATTTGTCCGCGCCCGCGATTGCGCGCGGTTCGGACAGGCATGCGGATTGCGTATGCCCGCTGCGATGGGTTAGGGCGCAGTGAGCGCCGCGTGCGCGGCGCGGCGCAACGACCGGTGGACGCGCGCCGACGAACTCGGCGCGACAACGGAAGGAATCTGTCATGAGAAAGGGCTTCACGCTGATCGAACTGATGATCGTGATCGCGATCATCGCGATCATCGCGGCGATCGCCATCCCGGGCCTGCTGGCCGCGCAGCGCGCGGCGAACGAGCGCAACGCGAGCGCGTCGCTCAAGACGATCACCACCGCGCAGGCGGACTTCCGCGCGAACGACAGGGACGGAAACCTGGTCAACGACTTCTGGACGCTCGACATCTTCGCCCTGCACGGCATGATCCCGATCACGGGCGGCAGCACCACCCCGCCGGCGGACACGGCCAGCGCCTCGATCATCATCAAGCTCGTGGAGAGCTCCGTCGGCGGCGCCGACGCGAACCCGTCGCTGGCGTCCTACGGCAACATCACCATCGCCTCGTCCATCGTCATCGGCTCCCCGAAGTCGGGCTACGTGTACCGCGCCTTCGCCCAAGAGGACAACGGAGGCGGCGCGAGCACGCTGCTGAACGACACGGACGGCGCGAACTTCTACGCGTCGTGCCACGATCGCAGCCGGTTCGCCGTCATGGCGTGCCCCGACACGCTGTCGGCGGGCAAGCTGATGTTCGTGGTGAACGCGGACAACGCCGTGTGGAAGTACAACCTGCCGGCGACCTATGCGCTGACGTACACGGCGATGACGGACACGACGGGCGGCAGCACGATCGCGGGGACGGGCCAGGCGACGCTCAACAACGCGGATACGTTCCCGCAGTCGCCGGGCGCCCTCGGCTTCGGCAAGCTGGACTAACTCCCTCACGAGACGGGGCGGGCGGCGTTTGAGCGCCGTCCGCCCCGGCATCCCATGAGAGTCACGGTGTGCGATGTGCTGATCGCGGTCCTGGTTCTGCTTCTGGCGGCATGCTGCGACATGCGGAGGGCCCGCGATCGCGGGCTGAGGGAAGGCGCGACCTTCCCGCAGTCGCCAGGATCGATTGGCTGCAACAGGATGGACTGATGCGCGGCCTCACGCTGGCAGAACTGCTGCTCAGCCTCGCGCTGCTGGCTGTCGCTGCGGCGTTGCTCGTGCCGCCGGTCACGCGCGCACGCCGCGCCGACAACGAGCGGGGCGCGAGTGCGTCCCTGAAGACGATAACGACGGCCGAGGCGGACTTCCGCTCGAACGATCGGGACGGCAATGGCGTCAACGACTTCTGGACCGCGGACGTCTACGCGCTGTATGGGCTTGTCCCGCAGCCGGACGCGCCGGCCATCCGTCTGATCGAGCGCGACGTGGCGCTGGCGGACGGACTGCCGCTCACGCACCTCTACAGTCATCTGCAGGCGTCACGGCGTGGGCCGAGGCGCGGCTACATCTACCGCGCGTTCGCGAGCGAGGACAGCGGCGATGGCGCCACGAGCCTGCGCAACGATACGGACGGCCCGGGGCTCTACGGCGCATGCCACGACCGCGGCAGGTTCGCGTTCATGGCGGCGCCGGAGGCGCTGTCGACAGGCCGGTTGCTGTTCATCGTGAACGCCGACAACAGCATCCGGAAGTACAACCTGCCTTCGACCTATCGGGGGATCGGCGGGACGGGCCATCCGTTGCTCAACGACGCTGCGACCTACCCTGCCTCGCCAGGAGCAATCGGGTGCAGCCACTGCTGATAAGCCAGGCCCGAGGCGCGTCGCGCGGCAACGAAGCGGCCCCCTGCTCCGTCCGAATATGCATGGCTGAGCGAGAGGGCGCCAATCCCGTGGCGGCCTTGGTGGTGATCGTCCTCCTGGTTGTCGCCGGCGCTATCCTGATTCCCGGTCTGTTGGCACGGCGGCGCGCGGACAACGAACGTACAGGCGGGAGCATGCTCGCTTCGATCCGGACGGCCCAGGAGGACTTCCGGAGGAACGACCGCGACGGAAACGGCGCGAACGACTTCTGGACAGCCGACGTGGCGGGGTTGCACTTCGCCGCGAAGGGCGGGCCGATCCGCCTGATCGGGTGCGGGCGCTCCGACTGAGCCAAGCCGACGAAAGTGTCGCCTCACGCGGAATCCGCTCCAAAACCGCCTGGCATCGCGCTTGCTCTGCCCTCGCCCAGGCCGTTGCACCGTTCGCCGCTGGACCGTTCGAACTATGGAACGGTCGAACGATCGAACGGAGAACGAGCGCGTCACCCTTGCTGCGACGCGCTCCTGGGACGCAACGCGAGCGCGTCGCTGAAAACCCTCGCGACGGCGGAGGCGGACTTCCGCGCGAACGACCGCGACGGCAACCGCATCGCCGACTACTGGACGGGAGACGTGTTCGGGCGGTACGGGCTCGTCCCCGTGCCCGCGGGGTCGAGCGCCCTGCCGGCCGACGAAACGACGGCGGCGAACGCCATCCGCCTGGTGCAGGCGGGCGTCGCTGCGGCCGACGGCGCGTCCAATCTCGGCGCGTACGGGAACGTCAACGTGGCGGACTCCGTCCTGGTCGGCGCGCCCAAGGCGGGCTACCTCTACCGGCGCTTCGCGACGCAGAACAGCGGCGGCGGCGCGAGCACGCTGATGGGCGACACCGACGGAAGCGACTACTACGGTGCGGTGCACGATCGCGTGCGCTTCGCCTTCATGGCGTTCCCGAACGACCTGCAGATGGGACGGCTGCTCTTCATCGTCGGCGGCGACGCGGTCGTCCACAAGTACAACCTCGGCGCGGCGTATGCCGCAACGTACGTCCCGTTGACGTCGGGCGGGGACTCGTCCGGCACGATCACGGGCACGGGACAGCCGATGCTCGACAACGCGTCGGAGTTCCCGGCGGCGCCGAGCGCGATCGGCTGCTCCAAGCTGGACTGACGCGACCCACGAAGCGATCCGTGGCCCCGTCAGAGGGGCGTGAACGGAGTCGAGGGCGAGCCGCCCGTCTTCAGGCCGCGCTTCAGCCTGCGTCTGCTGATGACGCTCGTGGTTGTCGCGGCGGTGGCGATCGCGACTACGGCGCGTGCCACGATCGCAGCCGCTTCGCCTTCATTGCGTTTCCGCTGTCGCGCGGGTACGGGCGCCAGGCGTTCAGCGTCAACGCGGACAACACGATCTGGCGATATGATCTCGCGGAGACGTACTCGGCGACGCTCCGCCCGATCGGGCCCGGCCGCGAGTCGACCTCCGAGCTTCGGGGCACGGGCCAGGCGGCGCTCGACGACGCGACGACCTTTCCGCAGAACCCGTCGTTCCGGCCGGCCGTATGGAGCGACGATTAATGTAAGATCGCCCTGATCGTGGACACGCCGCCCCTTCCCCGCCAGGCCCGCGTCGGCATCCCGGCCCTCATCTTCCTCCTCACGTTCGTCGCTTTCTCGCCGTCCATCCCAGGCGCGTTCGTCAACTGGGACGACAACCATAACTTCGTCCTCAACGGCGCGTACCGCGGCCTCTCGCCGAGCCACCTCGCGTGGATGTTCACCACCTTCCACATGGGCCACTGGCAGCCGCTCAGCTGGATGACCCTCGGCCTCGACTTCACGCTCTGGGGCATGAGCACGGGCGGCTACCACCTCACGAACATCTTCCTCCACGGCGCGAACGCCGTCCTCTTCTACGCGCTCATCGTCGCGCTCCTCCGGCGCGCGAGCGAGCCGACCCTCCGGCTCCACCTTGACGCCGCCGCGGGCGCCCTCCTCTTCGCGATCCATCCCCTGCGCGCCGAGTCGGTCGCCTGGATCACCGAGCGCCGCGACGTGCTCTCGGGCTTCTTCCTCCTGCTGACGATGCTCGCGTACCTGCGCATGGCGGCCGACCGCCCCGACCGCCGCCGCTGGTACGCCGCCGCGCTCGCCTGCTTCGCGCTCTCGCTCATGTCGAAGGCGTGGGGCATGACGCTC
>Ga0187892_10009755_pt1 | contig 12467 bp, 10 predicted proteins | sample MA1701073metaG_FD_139345 | JGI IMG/M metagenome (GOLD analysis project Ga0187892, IMG submission 139345) | Bio-ooze microbial communities from a basaltic lava cave in the Kipuka Kanohina Cave System on the Island of Hawaii, USA - MA170107-3 metaG ...
AGCGGGACCTCGAGGCCGTGTCGCGGCTGCTGATGTCGGAGCTGGCCCCGCTCGTCACGGCGCAGCACGGCGCCTTCTTCCTGGCCGACGGGGCGGTGGTCTCGGCGCCGATGGGTCCCACCGGTGCCGCCTCCGACGAGGTGCTGCGCCTGGTGGCGAGCTACGGGTACACGGCGCGCAAGGGCGTGAAGAGCCGCTTCAAGCTCGGTGAGGGCCTGGTCGGGCAGGCGGCCGTCGAGCGCCAGGTCATCCTCGTCACCGAAGTCCCGGCCGACTACATCCGGGTGACGTCCGGGCTCGGCAGCGCCACTCCCGCCAACATCATCGTGCTGCCGGTCATCTTCGAGGACCAGGTGCAGGGGGTCATCGAGCTGGCTTCGCTGCGGGCCTTCAGCGCCGTCAACCGGTCGCTTCTGGAGCAGATCGTCGAGACGGTGGGCGTGGTCCTCAGCACGATCATCGCCAACACCCGGACCGAAGAGCTGCTGGAGGAGTCGCAGCGCCTGACGCACGAGCTGCAGAGCCAGTCCGAGGAGCTCCAGAGCCAACAGGACGAGCTGCGTCGCTCCAACATCGAGCTCGAGAACCAGGCCGGGACCCTGAAGGCGTCCGAGGAGCTCCTCCAGCTCCAGCAGCAGGAGCTGCAGCAGACGAACGCGGAGCTGGAGGAGAAGGCGGCCCAGCTGGCCGAGCAGAACACGGCCATCGAGGTGAAGAACACCGAGATCGAGCTGGCCCGCCAGGCGCTGGAGGAGCGCGCCGAACAGCTCGCCATGAGCTCGCGCTACAAGTCGGAGTTCCTGGCCAACATGAGCCACGAGCTGCGCACGCCCCTTAACAGCCTCCTGATCCTGGCCAAGCTCCTCGGCGACAACGCCCAGGGCAACCTCACCGCCAAGCAGGTGGAGTTCGCCCGCACGATCTCCGGAGCCGGCCGGGACCTCCTGACCCTGATCAGCGACATCCTCGACCTGTCCAAGGTGGAGGCCGGCAAGCTCGAGCTCGTCGCCGCCGAACTGGCGCTGGACGAGCTGTGCGACGACCTGGTGGGCACGTTCCGGCCCCTCGCCGAGCAGAAGAGCCTCCACTTGGCCGTGTCGCTCGATCCGGAGCTCCCGGCGACGATCAGCTCCGACCGGCAGCGCCTCCAGCAGGTGTTGACCAACTTGCTCTCCAACGCCGTGAAGTTCACCGAGGCCGGCTCGGTGACCCTGGAGGTGACCGCGCCCGCCCCCGACACGTCGTTCCTGACGCCCAGCCTGCGCTCGGCGGCGCGGGTCGTGGCCTTCCGGGTGACCGACACCGGTATCGGCATCGCCCGCGACAGGCAGATGCTGATCTTCGAGCCCTTCCAGCAGGCGGACGGCTCCACCAGCCGCCGCTATGGCGGCACGGGCCTCGGCCTGTCGATCAGCCGGGAGATCGCCCGTCTCCTCGGCGGCGAGATCCACGTCCGCAGCACGCCCGTCTCGGGCAGCACCTTCACGTTGTACGTCCCGGCCGTGCCGCCGGCGCCCGGGCCGGCGGGATTCGTGCCCGTGGCCGCGTCGGCCGAGGCCGGCACCGCCTCCGTGCCCGTGGCCGACGACGAGGCCGAGGTCGCCGTCGTCTCCGCCGAGACGGTCGAGGAGCCCGAGCCCGACGACGACCGCGACGACATGGTCGGCGGCGATCGGGTGCTGCTGGCCGTGGTCGCCGACGCGGGCCTCGTCGAGATGACCCGCGGCCTGGCCTCCGAGCACGGCTTCAAGGTGCTGGTGGCACCCAGGGGTGACGCGGCGTTGACGCTGGCGCGCCGGTACCGCCCGGACGCCATCGTGCTCGACACCCAGCTGGCCGGCCCGGACGGGTTGGCCGTGCTCGAGGAGCTGAAGCGGCTGCCGCAGACGCGCCACATCCCGGTCCACATCGTGTCGGCGGGCGGCCAGCGCCAGCGCGCCCTGGCTGCCGGCGCCATCGAGTACCTCCCCAAGCCGGTGGCGCCCGACGACCTGCGGCAGGCCCTGGCTCGCACGATGCGGTTCCTCGACGCTGCGCTGCGGCGCCTGCTCGTGGTCGAGGACGACGACCGCGAGCGGGCCAGCATCGTCGAGCTCGTGGGGGGGGACGATCCGCGGGTCGAGGTGGTCGGCGTCGGCTCCAGCGAGGAGGCCCGGCACGCCCTCGAGGAGCAGCGCTTCGACTGCATGGTCCTCGATCTCAAGCTGCCGAAGACGAGTGGCTTCGTCCTGCTCGAGCAGATCAAGGGCGACGACCGCTTCTCGGCCATGCCGGTGATCGTCTACACGGGCTCCGCGCTCACCCGGCGCGACGAGACGCGGCTCAAGAGGTTCGCCGAGACGATCATCGTCAAGGACGTCCGCTCGCCCGAGCGCCTGCTCGACGAGACCGCGCTGTTCCTGCACCGCGTCGAGGCCCACCTCCCGGCCGAGAAGCGCCGCATGATCGAGCAGCTGCACACGGCCGACGCGGTGTTCTCCGGCCGCCGGGTGCTCATCGTCGACGACGACGTGCGCAACGTCTTCGCCCTCACGAGCGTGTTCGAGGCCATCGGCATCGAGGTCGCGTTCGCCGAGAACGGCAGGGAGGGCCTCGAGGTCCTCGCGGCCAACCCCGACGTCGACCTCGTGCTGATGGACGTGATGATGCCGGAGATGGACGGTTACGAGGCCATGCGCGCCATCCGAGCCCACGAGCGCTTCGCCCGGCTTCCCGTGATCGCCCTCACGGCGAAGGCCATGAAGGGCGACCGCGAGCAGACGATCGCCGCTGGCGCCTCCGACTACATCACCAAGCCGGTCGACACCGAACAGCTGCTCTCCTTGATGCGGGTATGGCTCTACCGGTGAGCCCGTCCGCGCCCGCACCCGCGCCGCTGTCGGCTGCGGCGAGAGCGGAGGCGGCCGAGCGCGAGGAGATCGAGATCGACGTCCTCCTCGAGGCCGTGTGGCGGCGCTACGGCTTCGACTTCCGCCAGTACGCCCGTGGCTCGCTGCGCCGGCGCCTCTGGCGGCGGACCGACCTCGAGGGCCTCGCCAGCCTCTCGGGTCTGCAGGAGCGCCTGCTCCACGACCCGGCGTGCATGGAGCGGCTGCTGCTCGACCTGTCGATCAACGTCACGGCGATGTTCCGTGACCCGGGGTTCCACCGGGCGCTGCGCACCACGGTGGTGCCGCTGCTGCGGACGTACCCGTTCGTGCGCATCTGGAACGCCGGGTGCTCGACGGGGGAGGAGACCTACTCGCTGGCGATCCTGCTGGCCGAGGAGGGCCTCTACGACCGGACACGCATCTACGCCACGGACATCAACGCCACCGTGCTGAGCCAGGCGCGCGCCGGCGTCTTCCCCCTTGAGAAGATGCAGGAGTACACGGCCAACTACGTCGCCGCCGGTGGCACCCGCTCGTTCTCCGAGTACTACACGGCCGGCTACGACGGGGCTCGCTTCGACGGGGCGCTGACGGCCAACGTCGTCTTCGCCCAGCACAACCTGGTGGCCGACCACTCGTTCAACGAGTTCCACCTGATCGTCTGCCGCAACGTCCTCATCTACTTCGACACGCCTTTGCAGGCCCGCGTCCACGACTGTTTCTTCGAGAGCCTCGTGCGCTTCGGCGTCCTGGGTCTCGGCCCGAAGGAGTCGGTCGCCTTCACGCCCCACCAGCACGAGTACGAGGCGATCGACGCCACCGAGCGCCTGTACCGCAAGTCCGTGCCGCGCCGCCGGGGCGCGGCGTCGGCGGCTTCGCCGGCGTGAGCTGTCGACTGATCACCGTCGGCAGCTCGTGGGGCGGAGTGGAGGCGGTGACCGCGGTTATCTCGTCGCTGTCGCCCCGCACGGCCGCCGCCGTCGCCATCGCCCAGCACCGGGGCCCGCAGCGCTCGGCGCTGGCGTCGTTGCTGACCCGCCAGACGCCCTGGACGGTGGAGGAGGCCGAGGACAAGGCGCCGATCGAACCCGGCCGGGCCTACCTGGCCCCACCCGGCTACCACCTGCTGGTCGAGACCGACCGCGTGGCGTTGTCGACCGAAGGGCCGGTGTCCTACAGCCGCCCGTCGGTCGACGTGCTGTTCGAGTCGGCGGCCGCCGCCTACGGGCCCCGTGCCGTCGGCGTGGTGCTCACCGGCTCCAACCGCGACGGCGCCGACGGCCTCGCCGCCATCGCCCGCCGGGGTGGGGTCGCCGTCGTGCAGGACCCGGCCACGGCGGCGCGCCGGGCCATGCCGGCGGCGGCCCTCGCCGCCGTGCCGCACGCGCTCGTGCTACCACTGGAGGCGATCGGCGCGAAGCTCACGGAGCTGTGTCCGCCCTCCGCCGCGGTGGCCTGATCGGGACTCGATGATGGTGGCCTCCGCGGGGGTGCTCATCGTCGACGACCGCCCCGACAACCTCACCGCGCTGGAAGCCAGCTTGGCCCCTCTCGACGTGCGGATCACCCGTGCCGGTTCGGGGGCCGAGGCGTTGCGGTCCCTGCTCGTGGAGGACTTCGCCGTGATCCTCCTCGACGTGCAGATGCCCGACCTGGACGGCTTCGAGACGGCTCGGCTCATCAAGGAGCGCTCCCGCACCCGCCACATCCCGATCATCTTCCTCACGGCGATCAGCCGGGAGATCGAGCACCAGCTGAAGGGCTACTCGGCCGGTGCCGTCGACTACCTGGCCAAGCCATTTGATCCCGAGGTCCTCCGCTCGAAGGTCGCGGTGTTCGTCGAGCTCTACGACCAGTCCCGCCTCATCAGCGACCAGAACGCGCTGCTGGCCGAGCGCCTCGACGAGCGCGACCGGGCCGAGGCCGCCCTGTCCCGCCACGCGGCCGAGCTCCAGCGCTCCAACGCCGCGCTCGACCGCCTGGCCTCGGCCGCCAGCGCTGACCTGCTGGCGCCGCTCCATGTGCTGGCCGGCATGCTCGAGCTGGTGGAGCTGCGTTCCGGCGGCAGCCTGGATGCCGACGGCACGCTGCTGCTGGAGCGGGCGCGCCGGCGGGCCCTGGAGCTCGCCGAGCAGGTCGAGCTCATGCTCGGTGACGCGCGCGAGAGCGTCGAGCCTCCACGCCGCGACCCCACCGATCTCAACCAGGCGCTGGATCGGGCCCGGCGCGAGCTGGCGCCGCTGCTCGGATCCGACGTGGTCCTCACCGCCGACCCGCTGCCCACCGTGGCCGGCGACGAGTGGCAGCTCGTCCAGGTCTTCGTCCACCTCCTCACCCACGCCGTGCGCAGCGCGGCTCCGGATCATCCGGAGGTCCACGTGGCGCTGAGCCGCCGCCGGTCCGACTGGCTGGTGAGCGTCGCGGACAACGGTCCCGGCTTGGCGCCGGGCGAGCAGGCGGCCATGTTCGACGGTGCCCACGGCGACGCCGGCCTGGCCGTCGCCCGGCGGATCGTGGAGCGCCACGGTGGCGCGGTGCTCGTCGACGCGGTGCTCGGCCGGGGGACGACGGTGTCGTTCACCCTGGCGGTGGACGAGTGAGGGACGTCGGAGGCCCACCTCCGTCGACCGACCACCCCGAAGGCCAGGTCGGCGCGTCCTCGGACGACCTCGCTCCGCCCGCCGACGCTGGAGTGGTGTCCGTGGTGGTGATCGATGGCGACGCCGACTACCGACTGCTCCTCACCGTGGCCCTGCGGGGCCGCCCCGACCTGACGCTCGCCGGGGAGGCCACCACCGTCGAGGAAGGGGCCCGCCTGGTCGGCCAGCTGGCGCCGACCCTCGTCCTGCTCGACGTGAGCAGGGGAAACGTCGACCTCGCCGAGGCCGTGACCCGGCTGACGGACGCAGCACCGGGGACCTCGATCGTCGCCCTGTCCGCGAGCGACCGGACCGGTCCCGGCGCCCTTCCCGCGCCGGGCGGGCTGGCCGGGCGCCTGTCCAAGGCCGTGCCCCCCAGCCGGTTGGCGTCCGAGCTGCTGGCCCTGTCGCGCCCCGTGGTCGAGAAGGTCCTCGATCGTTCCCGTGTGGACCTGCCCGCCGAGTTGGAGAGCGCCCGCCAGGCGCGCCGGTTCATCGAGGAAGCCCTGGGCGCGTGGGACGCCATGGCGCTCGCTGACGCAGCCCGACTTCTGGTGAGCGAGCTCGTGGGGAACGCAGTGGGCCACGCCCAGTCGACGGTGGAGCTCGAGGCCGTCCTGCTCGAGGATCGCATCCGCGTCGAGGTGAGCGACGACAACGACGAGCGCCTCCGCCGCCGGGCCTCCACGGACTTCGACCTCTCGGGCCGGGGCATCGCCATCGTCGAGGCCATGGCCCAGTCCTGGGGCGTGCGTGACCGCGGCATCGGCAAGACGGTGTGGTTCGAGCTGGCCCGTTGACGGCGGGAACGGGCCGCCGTCGGAGACCGGCGTCAGATGGCGATGAGGGCGAACTGCACGGCGAAGAGCACGCCGATGAAGGCGGCCAGCCGCGCCCGGGAGGCGAGGGCCCGGCGCGCCAACCCGAGGCACACCCGACGCAGGAGCGGGTAGGCAACGGCCAGGATCAGCAGCGTCCACGCCGACACGCTGAGGGTGACGGCCACGACGACGCGCACCGCGTCCTGGTTGCCCAGGAGGATGGCGGCCACGAGGGTGTCGGCCAGGGTCGTGATGTTGGCGCCGGCGATGTAGGGCAGCGTGTTGGCGCGCCGCAGCCGGCCGTTGGCCACCAGCGGGACGAGCACCGTGAGGGCGACGGACACCGACAGGGTGAGCAGGCAGACCCCGCAGCCGAGCAGGAACATCGGCCACTTCCGCGTGTACCAGGCGTCGGGCCGGTGCTCGAGCTGCTCGCCGCTCACGCTCGGCATCACCTTGTCGAAGAGCTTGAAGCCGGCTAGCAGCAAGGCGAGGCCGAAGGGGAACAGCGTCCATCCGGGCAGGAGGGCGCGGGCCGCGTCGACGGCCCAGCCGAACAGCGCCTCGGTGGCCGAGGTGAGCTCGGGTGACGTACCGATGTCGAACGCGTCCATGGCCCCGCTGCCGAGCAGCAGGTAGCCGGCGACGGCGGCGGGGACGTACGTGACGAACGTCATCAGCAGCGAGAGGATCCCGATGGAGATGGGTGCCCGCCGCCCACCGGATCCGACGTTGCGGATCGCGTAGATCAGCCCCACCACGAGCACGACGAAGGCTGCGCCGAGGCGGGAGCCGGTCAGCATGGTGAAGGACTGGGTCCGGTCGATCGCACCCCCGTCGAAGAGCGTCAACGCAGAGGCGGCCACGGGTGAGCCCGACAGCACGATGCAGGCGCCGAGCCATCCCATGCCCAGGGTGCTCCAGGCGTTGTCGGTGAAGACCGACCCGTCCAGCGCCGGGATGAGGGCCGCCGCCCCGGACTTCATGACGCCCAGGGCCACCACGAAGGTGCCGAGGCCCACGAGCAGGTACACCGCCCGCAGCGCCAGGGGGACGGGCCGCTGGGGGACGACGACGACGTCCTCGGCCGGCAGCTCCCGCCCGGCGACGTGGGCGACCCGCGCCTCGTCGTCGGCGGTCATCCGGGAAGTCAACCATCCCGAGTGGAAGGGGTGGAACACGGCGGCGCCCGGGCCCGTGCCGTAGGGTCTGCCGCCATGCCGCACGCACCTGCCGCCGAGCGGTGGGCCGAGTGCCTGGCCGGCTGGGCCATCCCCGACCACATCCTCCAAGCCGCGCCCGAGTCGCCCTTCTACTTCCCGCCCGAGCTCTTCGCCGCCATCGCCCGTGAGGCCCTCGACACGACCGAGGTGAGCGCCTCCCGCCGCCGGGCTGCGGAGGCCGTCCCGCCCGGCGGATCGGTGCTCGACGTCGGCTGTGGAGGGGGCGCCGCCAGCCTTCCCCTCGCACCACCGGCCGGGCTCCTCGTGGGCCTCGACCCGAGCGAGGAGATGCTGGTCGAGTACGCCCGGCTCGCCGACGAGCGCGGCGCGGCCCATTCCGAGGTGCTCGGCGGCTGGCCCGACGTCGCCGACGACGCCCCGACGGTCGACGTGGTGGTCTGCCACAACGTCGTCTACGACGTCCCGGACCTCCCGCCGTTCGTCGAAGCGCTCACGGCTCACGCTCGCCGGCGGGTGGTCGTGGAGATGAGTGCCGACCATCCGACCATGCCCATGGGCGTGCTGTGGAAGGCCATTCACGGCATCGAGCGGCCCGCCCGGCCCACCGCCGACGATGCCATCGAGGTTCTCACTGACATGGGACTCGACGTCGGCGTCGAGCGCTTCACCCGGCAGTGGAACCATGTGCACGAGCGCAGCCAACGGGTGGCCTTCCTCCGCCGCCGCCTCTGCGTCGGCCCCGAGCGCGACGCCGAGATCGACGCCCTCCTCACCCCCGAGATCGCCTCCCCGATCCGGGAGGTCGTGACCCTCTGGTGGGACACCGGGGTCTGAGGCGCCTGCCCGAGCTCCGGCGGCCGGCGGGACGGTAGCCATCTACGGTGAGCCCATGTGCCGCAACATCACCACCCTCCGAGGCCTCGAGCCGGTAGCCACTGCCGAGGAGATCGAGGCCGCCGCCCGCCAGTACGTCCGCAAGGTGAGCGGCGTGCAGTCGACCTCCCCGCGTACGGCCGAGGCCGTCGAGCACGCCGTCCGCATCGTCGCCGCGGCGACCGGCGACCTCCTGGCGACCCTTCCGCCCCGGCGGGAGCCTCCTGCGACGCTGCCGCCCCTGCGCCGCCTGCGCCCGCGCACCGGCTGAGGGAGGCGCCCTCCGGCGGCCCGGCGGTTCCGGTGGTCAGCCGGCGAGGAAGTCGGCGACCCGGCTGTCGAGCGTCTTGAGGCGCAGCTTGGTGAGGGCCCGCTTCTCGATGTGGCGGACGCCCTCGGGGGTGAGGCCCTCGATGTCGGCCACGTTCTTGAGCGTGCGGGGGCTGCCGCAGTCGAAGCCGTAGCGCAGGCAGATCACCCGCCGCTCCCGGTCGTCGAGGCCCTGGAGCAGCTCGGCGACCTGGACGGGCAGGGAGGCGGCGATGACCTCCTCGAGGGGCGACGGCCCACCGTCCTCGATCACCTCGCCGAGCTCGGCCTCGCCGTCGCCGAGCGGCTCGGAGATGGAGATGGGCTGGGCGAAGAGGCGGAGGGCCTCGGTGACCTTCTCGAAGCTCATCGAGAGCTCGGTGGCCAGCTCCGAGAGCGTCGGCGGCCGGCCCAGCGCCGTCTCCAGCGCCCCCTGCGTCCGGCGCACCTTGATGACCGTCTCGCCGGTGTGGACCGGGAGGCGGATGGTGCGGGCCGAGTTGGCGATGGCCCGGCTGATCGCCTGGCGGATCCACCACGTGGCGTAGGTGGAGAACCGGAGGCCTCGCCGGCAGTCGAACTTCTGCACCGCGTGCATCAGCCCGAGGTTCCCCTCCTGCACCAGGTCGAGCAGCGAGAGGCCGGCGTTCTGGTAGCGCTTGGCGATCGACACGACCAGCCGGAGGTTGGCCTCGACGAAGCGCTCCTTGGCCCGGCGCCCGGCGGCCTCGACGGAGAGCAGCTCGTTGCGGACGGTGGGCTCGAGGCGTTCCCTCGCCGCCTCCGCGGCCTCGAGTCGGGCGGATGCATGCTTTCCCGCCTCGATCGTCTCACCGAGGCTCTGCTCGTCCTCCTTGGTGAGCAGGCGGTGGTTGCCGATCTCGCCCAGGTAGGCCCGGACCAGGTCCGCCTCGCCTCCACTGCAGTGGGCCCACTGGCTCTGGGGTGTCGAGCTCATCGGCTCCGGGAAGGGGACCCCGCGGTCCCCGATCGGCGACAGGACAACATTCCTACAACCGGTCGGAGGGGCGGCCTCTTCCCGACTCCGGCAGCCGATCCACGATCACAGTTCGCCGCCCGGGCCCCCATCGGATGGAAACTTAGTCAGCGAGGAGCAAGAGATGGGCGGCCCGCCGGCCCGACCGAACGGCCGCCTCCATGTGGCCGCCGCCGACGGCCTCCGTCTCGGCCCCGGCAAAGGCCAGGCGGCCGTCGAACTGCGCCTGGGCGAAGGCGGGGTGGCCGTAGCCGAGGAGCTCACCACCGAGCCACACGATCCGGTCGGCGGTGTTGGGGTCCTGCGACCAGTCCCGCTCGAAGTAGCCCCGGGGTTCGGCCGCCTGCGGGCCGAACAGCCGGGCCAGCTGGTCGAGGACCTGCTCGGCTCGGGTCTGTCCGTCGAGGTCGCGGAACGCATGGTCCTCGGAGACCAGGCCCCACAGGGCGGCAACCGATCCGTCGGCCGAGCAGGCGTCGTGGACCTCGATCAGCGGGCCCACGGTGCTGAAGGCCAGTCCCGACGAGCCGTCGTCCCGCCAGAACGGTCGGTCGTAGACGGCGATGGCCTTGAGGGCACGCCCCATCCAGGTCGGCGTGGCCGTCATCACCGAGACGACGTCGGCGGGCAGGCCGGGTTCGAAGGCGACCCGGTCGAGGGCCAGCCGGGGCGGGAGGGCGACGACCACCGCATCGGTGGTGAGCGCCAGCTCGCCGTCGGGGCCCAGCCCGAGGACGGCCAACCTCCCGCCCTCGTCGGCGATCGTCTCCACCGTCGCTCCCAGGGTGAGCGAGCCGGTGGGTAGGCGGGCGGCCAGCCGCTCGCACACCGTCTGGGCACCCCCGGCGAAGCGGAGCTCGGCCGGCGAGGCCGGCGGTACCTCGACCGGATGTGGGGGGAGCTCCGGGATCTCGGCGAGCACCCGCCCCTCGCGGTGCTGCGCGTACGTCTCGACGCCGAGCTCGGCCGCCAGGCCCAGCAACGCCTCCTGGTCGGCCCACACCCAGGTGGCGCCGAGGTCGAACAGGGCTGCGCTCTCGGGCCCCTCCGGCGCGACGGTCCAGATCCGACCTCCCACGCGGGACCGGGACTCGAGGACCCGCACGGAGGCTCCGGCCCGGGCCAGCTCGTCGGCGGCCGTCAGGCCGGCGAGCCCGGCGCCCACGACCATCACGTCCACGTCGGCGAACCCTACGACCTGCGTGCCCGTCCTGCCCGGGCCACGAATGGCAGGTTCGGTTCCCGGGCGGCTCCGGGAGCGGCGACGGTCAGCCCGGCGGAACGCCTCGGGCGGCCATCGCCGCCAGCAGGTGGGAGAGCTCGTCGGCGCTCGGGGCCGTGGCCGGCTCGGCGTCGGGCGCCGAGGCGACCACGTCGAGGAAGGACTCCAGGGACGTACGTCGAGCGGGCGGCAGGTGCGACGACAGGACGGTGGTCGGCTGTGCTCGACGGACGCCGTGAGCACCTGGGCGAACCGGTTGCGGTCGAGCAGGTGGGCCCACGGTGAGTCGAGCGTGGCCCACGCCCGCATGCCACCGGCCAGCGCCGCCTGGGAGATGTCGGCCGCGTCGTGGGGCCGGTTCGGGGATCAGCGCACCGAACGAGTCCACGCTGAAGAACGTCCCGGTGCTCTCGTCGACGAAGCCGATCGACATCGGGTTGTCGAAGAGGGGTGGCGGTACGGCGCGCAGCGTGCGTCGCCGGCCGGCAGCCGATCGCCGGGGCGGATGGCGTGCACCCGCTCGAGTGGGATCCGGGCCCACGTGGACAGGCGCAGGGCACCGATGCCGTGCGTGACCAACCGGGCCTGGGGAGCCAGCTCGAGCACGCGAGCGATGCGCCCGGTGTGGTCGGCGTCGTCATGGGTCAGCCACACCCATCGCGGGGCGGTCAGGTCGACGATGGAGGCGACGGCGTCGACGAGCTCGGCGCTGTCGACGCCGAGTCCACTGTCGACGAGCACCGGCTCCTCGGCCCGCAGCACCAAGGCGTTGACCGGGAGGACCCCGATGCCCGGCAGCACCAGGTTCGAGGTCAGGACGTGGACGTCGGGACCGGCTTCGCGGGGAGCTTCTATGGGGCGCCACCTCCGGGTGCTCGTCGAGTCCGGTCCCGTGCTCGCGCGCTGCTCGGCACGGTCCCGACTCCGTGACCGAGATCGAGGGCACGCGCACGCGGCTGGCCCTGCGCATCCCGCTCCCCCGGGACGGCACATCGGTGTCGGTCGAGCCGTCACCGTCCTACTGCGGTGCTGCTGACGATCCTCCCCACCGCCCGCGGTGGGAGCTCGTCCGCTCCCACCACCCGGGCCGAGCGCGACCCGTGCCGTCCGGCGCCCGAACGGATCCAGGATCAGCCGATCGGCGCCCCCAACCTGGTCGAGACCCTCCCGCCCGGTCAGCTCGACAGCGACGGCGACAGCCGAGCGGACGCCGTCACGACGCAGCCGGGAACGGTGACGGTCGTGCGCGGCGACGGCACCCTTCGCTTCCGCCAGCCCGGTTCGGAGATGACCGTCCAGAGCTGGGCCGACTTGCCGCCGGGCTTGGGGATCATCACCTCACGCACGGGCACGGGTTGGAATCTCCGGACCTTGAGATCGTCTCGCAGCTCGGAGAGGAAGGCCTGCTCGCCACGGACGGCCGAGACACAGTGAACGGTCTCCCCGTCCACCCCGGCCGAACGAGCCCCTCGATTGTTTCGCACCCGGTGCCAGGCGTCAGCCAGGACGGCCGGGTCATAGACCCGGTTCCACAGGTCGTCGAACCGACGAT
>Ga0187892_10009756_pt1 | contig 12467 bp, 8 predicted proteins | sample MA1701073metaG_FD_139345 | JGI IMG/M metagenome (GOLD analysis project Ga0187892, IMG submission 139345) | Bio-ooze microbial communities from a basaltic lava cave in the Kipuka Kanohina Cave System on the Island of Hawaii, USA - MA170107-3 metaG ...
AAAGGCCCGCCGCATGGCGATCCGCGCCCTCGAGCGCCAGGGCTACCGGGTCACCCTCGAGCCCGCGGCCTGATCCGGAAGCCGGAGCCCACCCCGTCTATTTTCTGAGCAACGTAGCGGGTGCCGTACTCTCACGCGAGATCGCGGGCGATCTCGAGGAGGCGGTCGATCTGGGCGGGGGAGACGTAGACGTGGGTGCTCGTGCGGACCCCGACGTCGCCGATCGCGCGCACGCGGATGCGCGCGCGATCCCAGAGAGCCTCCTGGAGGGCGTGGGCCTTCATCCCCTCGATCCTCCAGGTCGTCATCCCGCAGGCGAGGTCCGGGTGGACGGAGGAGGCGATCGCGACGCGCGGGATCTCGCGAAGTCCTGCGCGCAGCCTCTCGCCGAGGAACCGGATGCGCCGCTCGATGCGCGCCATCCCGATCCGATCGAGGAAGTCGAGGCAGACCTCGAGGCCGCGGAGCAGGCTCTGGTTCAATGTCCCGTACTGCATGAGGCGGAACATCCCATCCTCGTGGTTGTCCCACTGGCCCGAGGCGAGCGTCGTCCAGATCCGGGACTGGACGTCCCGCCGCAGGTAGAGGATCCCGTTCCCCTTCGGCGCGAGCATCCACTTGTGGGGGGAGCCGAAGTAGGCGTCGCAGCCGAGGTCGCGGACGTTCACGGCGAAGTGGCCGAGCGCCTGGGCGCCGTCGACGACGGTGAAGATGCCTCGCTCCCGCGCGAGCGCGCAGAGCCGCTTCGCCGGGTGGACGAGGCCGAGCCCGCTCGTCACGTGCGGGATCGCCCAGACCTTGGTTCGCGGCGTCGTCGCGGCGAGCCACCGCCGCACGAGCTCCTCGGGGTCGTTCGGGGGGGCGGGGATCTTCACCTCCTTCACGACGATCCCGAGGCGCTTCGCCTTCACGTCCCAGCCGCAGCGCCCGCCGGGGTGCTCCTGATCCGTGAAGACGACCTCGTCCCCCCGCTCGAGGTCGATCCCGTTCGCGACGAAGTTCATCCCCATCGTCGCGTTCTGCGTGAGGCCGACCTCCTCCATGTCGCAGCCGAGGAAGGCCGCGAGCTTCGTCCGCAGCGCCGTCTCGGGGCGGTACCCCGCGAAGCGTTCCGGCTTGTCGGGGGAGAAGTCCCACTTCGGGAGGCTCCGCTCGATGTAGCGGAGGTGGGAGACGACCGCCTCCGTCACGATCTCGGGCGAGGCGCCGAGGGTCGAGGTCTGCATGTACGCCTCTTCCTCGGGGAACGAGAAGTTCCAGCGCAGCGAGCTCCAGTAGAGCTCGTCCTCCGTCTCGTCCGGTCGCAGCCGGGGGGGGAGCGTCGGGCGCGGCCGCGCGCTCCCCGCGAGTCCGGCGGCGGCGGGGGTGATCATGGCGGATCGGAGGAAGTCTCGTCGCGTCACCATAGCGCCTCCTACGCGATCTTGCGCGAGATCGACTTCGCCTGGAGGAAGAGGAGCAGGTAGTCCCGGCCGCCGGCCTTGCTGTCGGTGCCGGACATGTTGAAGCCGCCGAAGGGGTGGCCGCCGACCATCGCGCCGGTGCACTTGCGGTTCACGTAGAGGTTGCCGACGTGGAACTCGCGCTTCGCGCGCCCGATCTTCTTCTCGTCGCGCGTGAAGACGGCGCCGGTGAGCCCGTACTCGGAGTCGTTCGCGATCGCGAGCGCCTCGTCGAAGTCCTTCGCGCGTGTGACGGCGAGGACGGGCCCGAAGATCTCTTCCTGCGCGACGCGGGCGCGGGGCGCGACGTCCGCGATGACGGTCGGCTCGAGAAAGCAGCCCTTGCGGTCGAGGCGCTTCCCGCCCGTGAGGAGCCGCCCCTCCTTCTTGCCGATCTCGATGTACTCCAGGATCGAGCGGACCGCTCCCTCGTTGACGACGGGGCCGCGGAAGGTGTCGGGATCGGCGGGGTCCCCGATGCGGATCTGCGCGACGCGCGCCTTGAGCTTCTCGAGGAAGGGCTCGTAGACCGCCTCGTCGACGATCGCGCGCGAGCAGGCGGAGCACTTCTGCCCCTGGAAGCCGAAGGCGCTCACCGCGACCCCCTCGACGGCCGCCTCGAGGTCGGCGTCGCGGTCGACGACGATCGCGTCCTTCCCTCCCATCTCGAGGACCGAGCGCTTCACCCAGAGCTGGCCGGGCGCCGTGCGCCCGGCGCGCTCGGCGATTCCGAGGCCGACCTCCTTCGAGCCGGTGAAGGCGATGAATCGCGTCTTCGCGTGCTCGACGAGAGGGTCGCCGATGACGGAGCCGCTCCCGGGCACGAAGTTCACCACCCCCTTCGGGAGGCCGCACTGGTCGAGGAGCTCGAAGAACTGCCAGCCGATCGTCGGAGAGTCGCTCGACGGCTTCAAGACGACCGTGTTCCCCGTGACGATCGCCGCCGAGGTCATTCCGACCAGGATCGCGAGCGGGAAGTTCCAGGGCGGGACGACGACCCCGACGCCGAGGGGGATGTAGACGAGCTCGTTCGCTTCGCCCGGGACCGGCGTCACCGGCTGCGGCGCGGCGAGGCGGAGGTTCTCGCGCGCGTAGAACTCGAGGAAGTCGATCGCCTCCGCCGTGTCCGCGTCCGCCTCCGCCCAGCTCTTCCCGACCTCGAAGGTCATCCAGGCGGAGAACTCGTGCTTGCGGCGGCGCATCCCCTCCGCCGCCCGGAGCAGGAGGTTCGAGCGCTCGGAGGCGGGGGTGCGGCTCCACGCGGGGAACGCCGCCGACGCGACCTCGACGGCCCGCACGGCCTGCTCGGCGCTCGCGGAGGCGAAGTCCCCGACGACGACGTCGGGGTCGGTCGGATTGAGCGACCGGATGCGCTTGGGGGATTCGAGGCGCTCCCCCCCGACGACGACCGGGTAGGAGCGCCCCAGGGCCGATCGGACCTTGCCGAGCGCCTCCTCCATCGCGCGGCGGTTTTCGGGCTTCCGGAAGTCGGTCAGGGGCTCGTTTCGGAACTCGGGAAGGGTCGAGGGGGGCATCGTTCGCTCCGTCGGGGAGAACGGGGACGTCGGGGGATTGTAGGGGGGCGCGGCCGCGCGACAATGTGATCCCCCTTCCTCGGCCGTGACTCGGCGACTCGCCACCTTCCACTGCGACCGGTGCGGAGCGGAGATGATCGAGCACCACTGCAAGATCGTCTGCCCGCGCTGCGGGCTCACGAGGGACTGCTCGGATCCCCGCTCGCCGCGCGCGCCGTCCGTGTCTCCCGCCGGGGGCACCCTCGCCTCGGGGAGGATCCTCGCATGACGAAGGCGAAGACGCCGAAGCGCGCCCGCGGCGCAGACGGGCGGGCGGGAAGCGCGACGCGCGCCCTCACTCCGACGCCGCGCCCGACCCCCGGCACCTTCCTCGGCGGGTGGGAGCTGCCGCACCGCTACGGGCCGCAGGTGCACATCCTCAACAACCGCTTCCTCCTCTCCGCCCTCGCCCGGCTCGGCGGGACCCGGGTGCGCCACCCGGAGATCAACGAGCTCCTGCGGGTCGTCTACCGCGCGATGATCGTCACCGTCGCGGGACGCGAGCTCCCGACGATGGAGACGGCGACGCCGACGCGGATGGTCGAGAAGAATCCCGCCGGCGTCTACCGCGGCCCCATCCTCGATCCCGACAGCCAGGTCGTCGTCGTGAGCGTGATCCGCGCCGGGATCATCCCGTCGCAGATCTGCTTCGACATGCTGAACCTCGTCGTCGACCCCGATCGCGTGCGGCTCGACCACCTCACGATGGCGCGGATCACCGACGCGAAGGGGAAGGTCACGGGGGTCTCCCTCGAGGCATCGAAGATCGGCGGCGCCGTCGACGGCGCGATCCTCTTCCTCCCCGACCCGATGGGGGCGACGGGAACGACGACTTCCGCCGCGATCCACCACTACGAGACGCGCCACGGGCGTCCCTCGAGGGTCGTCGTGATGCCGATGATCGCGACGCCGGAGTTCCTGCGGAAGGTGTTGAAGGAGTGCCCGAAGGCGGTGGTCTACACGGCCCGCCTCGATCGGGGCCTCTCGCCGCCCGACGTGCTCGCGAGGATCCCGGGCGAGCGGTGGGACGAGGAGGTCGGCCTCGACTCCCACGACTACATCGTTCCCGGCGCGGGGGGGATGGGGGAGATCCTCAACAACTCCTGGTGCTGACGGGAACCGGCGCCGGCGGCCCCGGCGTGCCCCCTGCGCACCGCCTTGCCGAGATCGCCCGCGCAACCCGCGGCACGTCCCTCCTCGCCGCCGTCCTCCTCGCCGGTGCGGCCCTCGGGCTGCTCGTCGCCGTCGCGCTCGCGCCCTCGATCTCGCTGCGCTACGAGCCGACCGGCATCGCGGGCTGGCTCTCGCGGCACGGGCACGCGAAGGAGACCGACGTCGTCCGCTTCGCGCTCCTCGTCGCCCTCCCGATCGCGGGGGCGATGCTCGCGTGGCTCCTCTGGATCGCGGGGGCGCGCACTCTCGGCTCGCTCGGACGCGCCTCGATCCCTTTCTTGCTCGCTCCCGCGATCTGGACTCTCGCTCCTCCCGGGACGACGACGAGGGGGCCGTTCCACGTCCTCGCGGTGGGGCTCGCGACGCTCGCCGCGGCGGCGATCTGCGCGGTGCTCGCGGAGCGCTGGCTCGTCGCGCGGGATCGGGGCGTCGCTCCCGGCCGCTCCTCGCTCCTCGCCGCCTTCGCCGCCGGAGCGGCGTTCGCGGTGGTCTGGAGGATCCGGGTCTCGACGCCGCAGCCCTACCTCCCCTGGCTCCTCGCGGCCGGCCTCCTCGGAATCGCCCTCGACACCGGCTTCGACCGCCTCCGTCCCGGAGCGGAGCGCGGCCGGTGGCGGTCGTGCGTCTGGTCCGCGCTCTCGTTCGCCGCCCCCGTCTCCCTCCTGCCCGTCCCGCTGCCGATCGCGGCGGGCGCGCCCGTCCTCGCCGCCGTCGCGCTCGCGCTCCTCGCGCGGAAGGGTCGCCTCTCCTTCTCCGCGCGCGCGGCGCGCACGGCGTCCGTCGTCGCGGCGTGCGCGGTCCTCTACGCGCTGCTCGCCGACCTCGTCCTCGCGACGATCTGGAGCGGGGCCGTCGACCTCTACCACGAGGGAGAGTCGCTGCTTCCTGCGGCAGCCTACGCGCGGGGCGCGACGCCCTACCTGGACGTGGCGCCGCTCCACGGCTACTTCGCGAACGGGGGATTCACGCGCATCGCCTTCTCGCTCCTCGGCGAGACGGTCGAGGCGCGGCGCATCGCGGAGTGGATCCTCCACCCGCTCGGCCCCGCGGCGGTCCTGGCGCTCGCCTTCGCGGCGCTGCGCTCGGGGATCGTGGCGGCGGCGGGCGTGCTGCTCGTCCTCGCGGTGCCGCTGCGCCCCGAGCTGCGCCACGCCTTCGGCCTGGCCTCGAGCGCTCTCCTCCTCGCCGGGATCGGCGGCGGATCGATCCTCCCCTTCCTCCTCGCGGGCGCGGCCGGCTCGATCGCGTTCCTCGTCAGCCTCGACGTCGGGCTCTACGCGATCGCGGGGGGGATCCTCTTCCTCGCCGCCTACGCGCTCCTCCCCGGCGACGGCGAGAGGCGGCGGGAGGGGAGGCGCGGCCTCTTCGCGTTCGCCGCGGGCGCGGGGGCGATCGGGGGGGCGTGGGCGATCTGGCTCGCCTCGCAGGGCGCTCTCGACGAGTTCCTCCGGCACACGTTTCGGGAGGTGCCGCGATCGCAGACGGCGATCTGGGGGTCTCCCCTTCCCGACCTCTTCGGCGTGTGGAGAGGCGTCCCGATCCTCGGGGATCTATTCCCCTCGGGCGAAGCGCAGGCTTACGAGGCGCTCGCCGGAAGGGACGTGGCGAGGTTCACGCGCGATTTCCTCTCGCTTCCGGCCGTCCTCCTCGCGGGACTCCTGTTCCTCCTCGCGCGCGGAATCACGGGGCGGTGGGGGACGCGGGAGTGGAAGGGGATGGCGCTCGCCGTGACGGCGCTCCTCGCGCTCCGCTCGGCGGTGGGCCAGCCCGACCGCGTCCACTTCGCGTTCGCGCTCCCGTGGGCTTGGGTCCTCTTCCTCCAGGTCGTCGAGTCCGCCGTCCTCGCGGTCCGTGCTCCGCGCGAGGGCGAGGAGACGGGCGGGGAAGGCCGAGCGATCCTCGCCGCGGCGTTCCTGTTGGCGTTCGCGGGGTTCGTGCGGACGTGCGATCCGTGGGGGTACTGGCAAGGTTCCTTCGCGCCCGAGGCGCAGGAGGAAGCGCGCGGCGGCGGCCCGCGGTGGCTCGCGCCCCGGCCCGACGCGGAGCCGGTGTCCGACCTCCCTCGACTCGGGAAGATCCGGATCCCGGAGGACCAGTCGGCGAGGCTCCTGGCGCTGAAGCGGTTCTTCGACGCCGCCGCGCCCCCTCAGGAGCCGGTCTACGACTTCGCGAACGCCGGAGCGCTGCTCTTCCTCCTCGAGCGGCCGAACCCGACCCGGTTCGCGCAGGCGATCTACGCCTCCTCGCCCCGATACCGCGCGGAGGTGGTGCGCGCCCTCGAGGAGAAGCGCGTGCGCTGGGCGATCGTGCGAGGAGGCGGGATGGACGTCATCTCCGAGGTCTCGAACGCGGAGCGACTCCCCGAGGTGTGGGCGTACCTCCAGGCTCACTTCCGGCCCGCGGGCGCCGCGGGCGGCTTCGAGATCTGGGAGCGGGCGGACTGACCGGGGCGGGGAATATCGGAAGATTGGGTCGGGTTCCGTACGCCGAGAAAGATGGAGAGGTCGCCGCTCCCGTAGTTGCCGGTGACGAAGTCGAGCCGCCCGTCACGGTCGAAATCGGCGAGCGCGACGTAGCCGGGCGCGTCGCCGGCGTCGAGGTCGAGGCCCGTCACTTCCGTGAGCCGGCCCTTGCCGTCGCCGAGCAGGATCACGGGCTCTCCCTTCTGCGCCGCGCCCAGCAGCGCGTCGAGGTCTCCGTCTCCGTCGAGGTCGCCGAGAGCGATCCCCCAGACGGGCGTCGAAAGCGTCAGGGGGGATCCCTCCGCGATCCGGAAACGACCCGTTCCATCTCCGAGCAGCAGGTCCACCATCCCCACGTCGTCGTGGCTCGCGAGGACGTCGAGGTTGCCGTCGCCGTCGAGATCGCCGACCGCGGTGTAGCCGGGTCTTTCCCCTACCGGAATCCTCGAATCGGGGGCGTGGGCGAAGCCGCGCCGGCCGTCGCCGAGGAGGACGCCGATCTTGTTCCCCCCCATCAAGGGGACGACGAGGTCCACCTTGCCGTCTCGGTTCAGATCCTCGGCGACGATGCCGTCGTAGGGGTGGCGCCCCGTCGCGAAGGGGGAGCCCTCGGCGGGGCTGAATCCCCCCTTCCCGTCTCCGAGGAGGACGGAGAGGGCGTTGTCGTTCGAGTTCGTCGTGATCACGTCGAGGCGGCCGTCGCCGCTCACTTCGGCGAGGACGACGTCGTGGGTGTGAGGTCGGTTTCCGGGGCTCGCGAGGACGGGCGACCCCGGAGCGGGCCGGAATCCGCCCCGTCCGTCCCCGAGGAGGACGGTGATCTCGTAGCGGTCGTGCTCCGCCGCGACGAGGTCGATTCGACCATCGCCGTCCAGATCGCCGAGAGCGAGCTTCCGGACGGAGGGCCCGACGCCGATCGGCGACCCTGGAGCGCGCCGGAAGCCTCCTCGTCCGTCCCCGAGGAGGACGACGATGTGACCGCTCTTCGGGTCCTGGCGGTCTCCGCAGCAGGTGCCGCAGGCGACGACGACGTCGAGGATCCCGTCGCCGTCGCAGTCCGCGACGGCGGGGCGCCCGGCCATCGGGCCTACGTGGATCGGAGATCCGGGCGCCTCGACGAACGCGAGGGGGGGGGCTTCGGCCCCGCCGAGGATTGCCGGGGCCGCGAGGACCAAGGTGCGAACGATCGACATCCGGTCTTCTCCTTCGAGGACGGGTGAGGGGAACGGATTCCCGCCGGCGGGGGACTGTTAGCGGCCTACACGGCTGGAGGATCGTTCGCTACCCTCCGCCCGCCTCGAGCGGGCTGCCCATGACGCAAGAAACTCCCTTCCTGGCCCTGGTCCAGAAGTACCTGGAGACCGATCTCCCCGCCGCGGCGCGGCACCTCGAGACCCTGACGGAGGAGGAAGTGGTCGAGGTGCTGAAGGCGCTCCCGAGCCGCCTCGCCGCCAGGGTCGTCCGCCAGCTCCAGGTGAGCTACGCGGCCGCCCTCCTCCAGAACGCGGAGGCCGATCTCTTCCAGGAGATCGCGCGGGAGCTCGACCCCGCGCACGCCGCCACGATCTTCATGCACCTCCCGACGGAGGTGCGAGAGCGGTTCGTCCAACACCTCCCGGAGAAGATCAAGCGCCAGATCCAGGAGCAGCTCGCCTTTCCCGAGAACAGCGTGGGGCGCCTCATGAACACCCACTTCGTGGCGCTCCGCAAGAATCTCACCGTCCGGGAAGCGGTCGAGAAGATCCGGGCTCTCGCGCAGAAGCGTTTTCCGGCCTCCTACGCCTACGTCGTGGACGCGGAGGACCATCTTCTCGGGGTGATGAACATGCGCGACCTGATGCTCGCGGCGCCGGAGCACACGCTCGAGTCGGTCATGCGCCGGGACCTCTTCACCCTCCACGGCTTCACGGATCGAGAGGAGGCGGCGAGCGAGCTCTCGAAGCGGCGATTCTTCGCGGCGCCCGTCGTCGACAGCGAGAACCGGATCGTGGGGATCATCAAGGCGGAGCAGCTGATCCAGGGGGCGCGCGAGGAGGTCATCGAGGACCTCCAGCGGATGGTCGGCGCCGGGGGGGACGAGCGCGCGTTCTCCCGCATGGGCTACTCCTTGAAGAAACGCTTGCCGTGGCTCCACGTGAACCTCGCGACGGCGTTTCTCGCGGCCGGCGTCGTCGCGCTGTTCCAGGACGTGATCGCGAAGCTCACGGTGCTGGCCGTCTTCCTTCCGGTCGTGGCGGGGCAGGGAGGCAACGCCGGCGCCCAATCCCTCGCGATCGTGATGCGGGGCCTCGTGATGCGGGAGATCCCGCGCGACCGGATCCGGCGCCTCGTCCTCAAGGAAGCGCTGCTCGGGACGATCACCGGCGCGATCACGGGGGCCGTGACTGCCGTCGTCGCCTGGCTCTGGCAGGGGAACCCGTGGCTGGGGCTCGTGATCGGGCTCGGAATGGTGGTGAACCTGTTCTTCGCGGGGTTGGCCGGGGCGGCGATCCCGATCGTCATGCGAGGGCTCGGATTGGACCCCGCGCAGTGCTCGAGCATCATCCTGACGACGGTGACGGACGTCGTCGGGTTCTTCGCCTTCCTCGGGTTCGCCGTCGTGTTCCAGGCCCAGTTGATGCCCGGATAGGAGATTCCCGAACGGCCATTTCGGGAATCGATCCCTACTTCGTCCGCATCCAGCGGAACAGCTCGCCGGGGCGCGGGGGCTTCCCGTACATCAGGATCCCGACGCGGAAGACGCGCCCCGCGGCCCACATCACGATCACGACGGAGATCGCGAGCCAGGCGATCGTTCCGGCGATCTCCCACCCCTCGGGGCTGGGCGAGGCCGCCAGCCGGTTCATCATCACGAAGGGGGTGAAGAAGGGGAACCAGGACATCACGACGGCGATCGTCCCCTCGGGGTCTTTCGTGATCGGCACGAGGAGGAACATCGGCACGATGAGCACGATCGTGAGCGGCCCCTGCATGTTCTGCGCCTCCTTGAGCGTGTTGCAGGCGGCGCCGATCGCGCTGAAGAGCGAGGCGTAGAGGAAGAAGCCGAGGACGAAGTAGACGAGGAAGAAGGCGAGGTTCTGGATCGGAACGAAGCGCGTCCAGTCCTGCGTCGCGGCGCCGAGGTAGCCCGCCCCCGACCAGAGGGAGAGGAGGGTGAGCGAGACGAGGCCCATGCCGAGGATCTTTCCCGTCATGAGCTGGAAGGGAGAGACGCTCGAGAGGACGACCTCGACGATTCGATTCGACTTCTCCTCGATGAGCGTCGTCAGGAGCCACTGCGCGTAGCCGAAGATCCCCATGAAGAGGAGGATCGTGAAGACGAAGGCGGTGACGAAGGTGCCCTCGCGCGATCCCTGCTGCTCGCCCGCCTTCTTCGTGACGTCGAATTCCTCGAGGGGGACGGGGCGCTGGATCTCCTCGACCACGGTCGGGTCGAGGCCCTCGCGCTCCATCCGCGCGAGTTTCACCGTGTCCTCGACGAAGCCCCGGAACTGTCGGGGCACCCGGTCCTCCGCCGGATTCGAGGTGTGGTACTCGAACCGTCCCTTCCCGCCGACGACGTCTCCGGAGAGGACGAAGAACCCGAACAGCTCCTTTTCCCGAGTGCGACTCGCCAGCGTCTGCTTGACGGACTCGATCTCGTCCTCGGTCGCGGACACCTCCTCGAGCTTGTAGCGGGGCCGGACCGCGATCCGCCCGTTGTGCTCGCCCACGCGCTTTCGGACCCCCTCTCGCACGATCCCGGTGGCGTCGACGAACGCCAGGGTCACCTCCTTCGGTCCGGTTCGCTCCGCCAGCTTCGGGATCGCGATCGCCGCCGCCATCATGAGCGGGGTGAGGAAGATCCCGATCAGGAACGTCTTCGTCTTCACGTTCTCGATGTACTCGCGCAGCGCGACGAGCCAGATCCGCCTCATTCGTCCTTCCCCGCGAGCCGGAGGAAGATGTCGGTGAGGGAGGAGCGGCGCGTCTCGAAGCGACGCACCTCGACCCGCCCCACGAGCGCGCCGAGGAGCCTCTGGGGGTCGAACCCCGGGACGAGGGTGACGTCGACGTACTTTCCGTAGTCGTTGACGCGGTCGATCCCCTCGATCCCTCGGAGTGCCGCACCGTCCCCGTCGTACTCGAGGACGATGCTGTCCCCCCCGTGGGAGCGGAGCAGCTCCTCGAGGGGGCCGTCCAGGACCTTCTTGCCCCGCGAGATCATCAGGACGGCGTCGCACACCTTCTCCGCGACCTCCATCCCGTGGGTCGAGAAGAGGATCGTCTTCCCCTCGCGCTTCAGCTCGAGAAGGACGTCCTTCATCAGGTTCGTGTTGACCGGATCGAGCCCGGAGAAGGGCTCGTCGAGGACGATGAGGTCGGGGCCCGGCAGGATCGTCGCGAGGAACTGGACCTTCTGCTGCATCCCCTTCGAGAGGGCCTCCGTCCTCGCCTTCGCCCACTTGCCGAGGTCGAAGCGGTCGAGCCACCGGGCGATCTCGACGAGGGCCCGGGGGCGCGACATCCCCTTGAGCCTCGCGAAGAAGAGGAGGACCTCGACGACCTTCATCTTCTTGTAGAGGCCTCGCTCCTCGGGGAGATAGCCGATGCGGTCCTTGAGGGCCTCGGAGTGAGGCTCGCCGAAGATGCGGATCGTCCCCTCGTCCGGCGCGAAGATGTTGAGGATCATCCGCAGCGTCGTCGTCTTGCCGGCCCCGTTGGGCCCGATCACGCCGTAGATGCAGCCGCCGGGGACCGCGGCGGACACGTCGTTCACCGCGACGTGCTTGCCGAACCGCTTCGTGACGTGATCGAGGCGGAGGACTTCCAAGGGGTCTCGTCTACCGCGCGTAGGCGCGGCGCGCGAAGAGCAGCGAGAGCGTCGGGACGATTCGGCGGCGGTTCGGGAGCAGCTTCAAGAAGCGCAGCATACGCCTCGGATTGAGATAGAAGCGGAGATACGCCCTCCGCCGGAGCCGCGCGATCTCCCGCTCGGGGACCTTCGAGAGGTTGATGTCGGAGTAGTAGGGCTCGTACTGGGACCAGTCGGTCGGAAGAGCGTGCCCCGCCTCCCGGACCTGCTCGTAGAGCGTCGTCCCCTTGAACGGGATCACGCGGAAGAAGGCCGCGGTGTGGAAGGACGAGCGAGCGGCCCAGCGAATCGTCTCGAGCATCTCCTCGCGAGTTTCCGTCGGGAAGCCGAGCATGAAGAAGCCGTGCGTCAGCACGCCGAGGTCGGCGAGGCGGCGCACCATCGCCTCCGTGCGGGGGAGATTCAGGTTCTTCTTCATCACCTTCTGGAGGCGCGGGACGCCCGACTCGATCGCGATCGCGGTCCGGTACATCCCCGCGTCCCGCATCAGGGTCACCAGCTCCTCGTCGAGGAGGTCGCCGCGCAGCCCGTTCGGGAAGGTGAGCTTCAGTCCGTAGCCGCGCTCGATGAGCCCGCGGCAGATCGCCTTCGCCCGCTCCGGCTTGAAGTTGAAGATGTCGTCCATGAAGACGAGCTCCTTCACCCCGTAGCGGGAGACGAGGAGGTCGATCTCGGCCAGCACGTGCCGAGCGGAGCGCTCGCGGAAGACCTTCCCGTAGGAGTTGTGGCAGTAGGTGCAGCGCCAGGGGCACGCGCGCGAGGAGAAGATCGTCGCGAACTCCTCGTGCCAGTAGATCACCCCGCCGCGCGGCACGCTGTGGTAGCGCTCCATCGGAACGAGGTCCCAGGCGGGGAACGGCAGGGCGTCGAGATTCGGGGGAGGGGGGCGGTCGGGGTTCCGGACGATCGTGCCGTCCTCGCGCCGCCAGGAGATCCCGGCGACGGTGCCGAGGTCGCCCCC
>Ga0187892_10009757_pt1 | contig 12466 bp, 6 predicted proteins | sample MA1701073metaG_FD_139345 | JGI IMG/M metagenome (GOLD analysis project Ga0187892, IMG submission 139345) | Bio-ooze microbial communities from a basaltic lava cave in the Kipuka Kanohina Cave System on the Island of Hawaii, USA - MA170107-3 metaG ...
GCCTTCGCCGCGTCCGGACGGTCGCCCGCGTCGGCCGCGTGGGCGGCGGCGAAGAGCATGAGCGCGGCGACGGATTCCGGCTCCCGCGCCCGCAGGTCGCTGATGCGCTTGGCGAGATCGTTCAGGGCCGCCACGTGGCGCGCGGCGTCGAACGACTCGACCTCCGCGAGCTTCGCCGAATCGAGGTACGCCTGGAGCGCCTGGGCGGCGGCCGGCGAGAGCTTCCACGACTCGTCGTCCGAGGCCAGGAAGTGCGCGGCAGCCGCAGTCAGGGACGGCGAGACCGACCGCACGACGCGCCCCGCGAGCGCCTGCGAGGCCGCGGCGCGCTCGACCGGGGAGGAGCGCTTGCGCGGATCGAGCAGCACGGCGAGCGGGCCGAGCGGGCCGGGAGGCTCCGGCTTTGCCGGGCCTGCGACGGCGGGCGCGTCTCCCGAGGCGGCCGGGATGATCTCGGCGAGCTGCAGGATCGAGTAGAGGTCCTTGGGGCGCTGGTGGTAGATGACGTCGAACTCCTCCATGGCGCCGTTGCGCCGGACGATCAGCCGGCAGCGGGCGCCGGCGCGAAGGCCCGCGAGGAAGCCGCTCAGCGCGCGGTCGGCCACGGCCGGGCCCGCTTTGGCGAGCTCGGTGCGGTCGATAAACAGGATCGCGTCATCGGCGCGGCAGACGTCGGGGTCGTGGACGGTGTGGCCGTCGGCGCGCATCTTGCCGAGGAGCGTCGCGAGCGACCGCTCGAGCTCGCGCATCTGCGACCGCAGCGTCTGCGCGCCCGAGTCGGCGCGGCGGAGTTCGAGCACGCGCGCGACCAGCGCCATCGTGTTGAGGCGGTAGACGTGCGTGTCGAGCTGCGCCTGATAGTCGGCACCGGTGAGCTTGGGGGGATCGGCGGGCGGCCTCTCCTCGGGCGCCGCCCGGGGAGGCGCCGGGGGCTCGTGCGCAAGCACCTTCCTGCCCTCCTCGACGGGAGCGGGGGGCGGGGGCTTGGGGGTTTCGCGGATGCGGGTGACGGGCTTGTCGGGCTCAGGGTCGCGGCTCCGCGTCGCGACAAGCACGCCCACGGCCACTGCGATCACCAGGACGGTCGCGCCGATGCTGATGCCGACGAAGGCGTTGGACATCCCTGCCGCCGGTGCCTTGGCGGGCTTCGGAACGGTCCAGGGCTTCTTGCAACGGGAACAGGGCACCTTGGTGCCCGGCACCGCGTCCCTGATCCGCAGGATGTTGCCGCAAGTACAGCAAATGGTCTGGTCAGGCATCGAACCCTTCCCTATACCGACCGGACGCCCCTTCCCTATCGGATGTAGAACATTAGACGCGAAAAGGAGGCGTGCGTTCCGTCATTTGCGGACAAGGGTGTATCCGAGGCCGCCGCAGCGCTCGCACCGCCAGGCGCCGCCCTGGATGAGCGTGCCGCGGCCGGCACACCGCGAGCAGGCCGTCCGGGCGAGCACGTCGTCGAGCGACGTGACGGACGCGGATGCGCGCCAGCATGTGCCCCTGCACGATGAACATTGCGACGCGCCCTGCTTCCCCGAGCCCTTGCATCCCTCGCACTCGGCGATCCTGCGCACCGCGTCGGAGAGGATCTGCAGCGTCTCGGCGTCGTCCATGCGCGTGCACGCGCGCCAGCGCTTCGTGATGGCGGCGTAGACGGCCCCGAAGTCGTACTGGCCCTTCTGCACGGCGGCGAGCAGCTCGGCGTACGCGCCGACCGCGTCGAGCTTCGCGTCCTTCAGCGCGGCGTACTTCCTGGCGTATGCCGAGGCGGCGGCCGCGGGCTGCCTCTGGCGGATGTAGAACGCGAGCGAGAGCGCCGCGGCGTCGGCCGGGCGGCCGAACGCGGCCGAGCCGTCTACGGGCTGGAGCCCGAGGCGCCCCGTGAGGGCGCGGATCCCGGCGTCGATGGCGCCCTGGCGGCGGACCGCGTCGGCGACGTGGCCGACGGCGAGGAGCACGGCGCCGTCGAAGCTGGCGTGGTCGGCGAGGTGCGCGGCGGCGGCGGCGTGCTGGGCGGCGGTGAACTGCTCGACGGTCGCGATGTTCTGGGACTGGAAGTACTGCCGCAGGACGTCGTCTTTTACGCCGAGGCGGATGTCGCCCGCTTCGAGGAAGAGGCGGACGGCGCCGTAGAAGCCGGCGGACATCCCGCTGGTCTCGGCGAGGCGCCCGAACTCGTAGGTCGCGAGCATGAGTTCGTCGCCGCGGGCGCGCCGCTTGGCGGTGAAGAGGATCTCGAAGGCCTGCGCCTGCTCGACCGTGAGCGGCCTGGCGATGGGCGGGCCGAGCGGCGGGGGCGGGCGGTCCGGCTCGTCGGCCGCCTCGGTGATCACGAAGACGGGCGCGATAAGCTCGACCCAGTCGCCGGGCATGAGGCGCACGGCGATCTCGACGGACAGCGTCTTCTGGTGGCGCGTCACCTCGACGGGGGCCTTGGAGCCGGCGTGGAGATGCTTGAGGAAGCCGGTGACCATGCGGTCGGCGTCCTCGCGATCGAGTTCCGCGAGGAGGAGGGTGCGGAACTTCACGATGCGGTCGTCGGCGCGCAGATGCTCCTTCTCCGGGGGCTGCCCGCCCGCCGCCTTGATCATGCCGAGCTGGATGGAGAGGCTGGACTCGGCCTGCCGCATCGCGGCGCGCGTCCGCGCCGCGAGCTCGGGGCGGTTGCGGATGTCGAGGACGGCGGCGACGACGCCGAGCACGTTGAGGCGCGTCATCGAGATCTCCGCGGCGTCGGACGCCTGGCCGAGGTCGATCGTGGGCGCCGGGAGCGGGAGGACGGGGTTCGGCGACGTGGTCGTGGCCGGCGGCGGGGGCGGGGGCGGCTCGGTGTCGAGCGACATCTTGTCGAGCACCTTCATCTTGAAGAAGGCGCCGCCGACGACGAGGGCGACGACGATCGCGGCGATGCAGGCGAACTTGAGGAAGAGGTCGGTCTTCATGTTACGGAGTCCCCGGCGGAACTCCCAACTCCCAACTCCCAACTCCCAACGAACTGCAGAGCGTCATTTGATGGTCTTGTTGGGGTCGGCCTTCGGGAGGAGGAAGATCCCGACGCCGGCGCATTCGGTGCACGGGAGCGCGACGCGGCTGAAGAGCGAGCCCCTGCCGCCGCAGAGGGAGCATTCGAGCGCCTCGCAGATCGAGTCGATGGTCGGCTTGGGGACGGGCTCCCGGCAGCCCTTGGCCTTGCACACGAGCTTCCCCTTCGCCTTGCACTTGATGCAGTCCATGTTGGTGAACCGGCCCTGGCCCTTGCAGGCCTGGCACTGGCGCAGCCCTTTCACCGTCTGGAACTGCCCCTTGCCGCCGCACGCGACGCACTGGAAGTCGGCTTTGCAGCGGCCGTGGCAGACGTTGCAGCGGACCTCGTGCGTGCCGGCGCAGGCGCGGCAGACAGCGGCCGCGCGGATCGACTTGCCGAGCGCGATGAGGTGCTCCTTCGCGCGGGCGTTCGGGGCGGTCTGCGCCATCTTCTCGAAGTGCAGATAGGCGCGTTCGTAGTAGCGGTTGGACGCGATGGCCCGGAAGAGGTAGAGCATGCCGAAGGCGTAGCGCACGCCGAGGTCGGGGCTCGCGCCGTACGCGCTCATGAACTCGACGATCGCCATGTCGTACAGGCCCACGGCAAGCCAGCGCTGGTACGCGTCGATCGCCAGGCCGTCGGCGCTCCCGACGACCATGCCGAAGTCCGCCTTCTGCCAGCCGGCGGCCTTCACGACGTCGAAAACGGCGGGGTCGGGCGCGGGGGCGGCGAGGAGGACGTCGAGGTGCGCCGAGGCGAAGAGCATGAGCACGTCGACGGGCGCGTTCGCGTCCTTCGCTCGCATGGCCTTCGCCTTGTCCAGGAGGAACCTGACTTCTGCGAGGTGCTGGGCCGGCGTGAACGCGCCGACGCCGATGAGCCCGTGCGTGGTGAGGTAGTCTTCGAGGACCGCGAGGGCGTCGCTCTTGATGTTCTCCTGGAGCTTGACGTCGCCGGGCTTGAACTCGGTCCCGCCCGGAGGCGTGACGAGCCAGCCCTCGGCGTTCTTGCGGAGTCGCACCTCCTGGCGCCCTGCGAAAAGGCTGCACGCGCCGTCGGCGCGGCGGATGAGCTTGCCGACGTAGGTCTGCTCGAAGCCGCTGCCCTTGACCTCGAGCCGGTCGGCGAGGAGGCGCCAGTCCTTGTCGTCGCGGCAGAGGAAGGTGGCCAGCGCGGTGGAGAACGCGCTCGCCTCGCCGCGCGTGCCGAGGAGGTCGCGGGCCCGCTCGCGCACCGCCGGGTCGGCGCGCTTCTCCGCCGAGGATGCGACGACAAGCGCCTCCATGATGCGCTCGCCGAGCGTCTTGCCGGTGGGCGGCGGCGGTGGCGGTGGTGGCTGCGGCTGGGGTTGCGGTTGCGGCTGAGGTTGCGGCTGGGGTTGCGGCTGTGGCGCCGGCGGCGGGGCGTCAAGGGGCGCCCTCCCCTTCGGCGTGATGGGCGGAGGAGCCTTGGCGATCTCGCTGCCCGTCCGCTCGCGGATGAGCCGCAGCAGCTTCATGATGTTGACGAGCGCGTCGTCGAGTTCCGGGTAGCCTGACGGGAACAGTTCGCGTGCCTCCACGTAGGCCTCGCGGGCGGCGCGCGCCATCGGAAGCGCCTCCTTCAGTTTGGCCTGGCACGTCTTGTCGTCGGGCGCGTTCACGGCGTCGAGGTAGAGCCGCTTGGCCTGCTCGACGAGCTGGGGCGAATCGCCGAGGAGGTCCTTCGGGCCCTTGCACCACTTCGAGACCTCGTCCTTGGTGTAGGTCAGCTCCTCGCCTTCGACCCTGACGACGTAGTGGGTCTCCTTCTCCTGCACGTCGCCGGCGACCTTGCGCCCGTCCTTGAGGATGAGGACGTCCGCGGAGGCGGAGCCGAGGAGGAGGAGAGTCACGAACAACGAACGGAGAATCTCGAATCTCGAATCTCGAATCGCGGGAGACGCATCGTCGACGGTGGCGCTTCCGTGATTCGAGATTCGCGATTCGAGATTCTCCCGTCTCATCTCCGCCCCTTTCCCGCGCACCGGTCGCACGTGCGGGTCCCCTTCCCCTCGCACAGCTCGTGGAAGCGGGTGCCCCTCGCCTTGCAGAACCGGCAGGGGCCGGCCATGTCCTGGCCGTCGGCGCATGACGGGCAGTCCTCCTGCCCGGCTTCGCACAGGGTGCAGTCGACGCGGCCGGCGCCGCGGCACTCGGTGCAGACCGAGGGGTCGCAGGCGGAGAGGAGGAGGGCGAGGAGGACAGGGAGAATCACGAATAACGAATTACGAATCTCGGGAACGCCACCGTCGACGACGAGTCCCCCGTGATTCGTGATTCGTGATTCGTGATTCGCCGCCATCACTTCTGGCTCTTCCAGTGGCGGACCCAGGCGCAGTACACGCCGAAGAACCGGGCGAACTGCTTGCGCGCGTCGAGGTTGAGCTGCGACCACCAGCCGCCGAGGTCGAGCATCGCGGCGGCGGGGGTGAGGTTCGGGTCCCAGGTCGTCGGGTCGGGCATGACCTTGATGACGCGCTTGTAATCCTCCGGGACGCTGCAGGAGCCGGAGAACTTCATGCCGTCGGTCCTGGCGCGGATCTTCAGGACGGCGTCCTTGAAGTGATCGTCCGGCCCGAGCACCGACTCCGCGGCGGCCTCCAGCTGCTTGCGCGCCTCCTCGCTGCCGTCGGCGGGGCCCGGGAGGGGCACCGGCCCCGGCCCCGGCCCCGGCCCGGGCTGGGGCTGGCGCGAGAGAAGCTCGTTGATCTTCGTGAGCGGGACGGAGATCTTGGCCTTGGCCTCGAAGACGTTGCGCGTGTTGCGCGTCGACGGAAGGAACATCGCGGTGCCGTTGTCGATGGGCGACTGGGCGCCCGCGAGCTGGGCCTCGACGAAGAAGCGGGTCGTCCCCTTGACCGCCGCGGTGACGTCATACGACTGGTCGTTGCGGCCGGCGCTGATCATCGTGTAGAGGTGCATCTCGCGCTGGTCCTCGGTGAGGACGCGGACCGTGATGTTGCCGGTGAGGGTCAGCTCGGAGACCGCGCGCACGCGCGCCTCCAGGAACGTCGAGCCCGTCGGCGCGGTGACCACGAGGCTGCCGCCGCTGAGGAAGCGGCCGGTCTCGACGGAGACGATCTCGGTCCTGTACTGCTTGGTGTTCGGGTCGAGGATCGCGCGGGACTCCTTGACGATGCGCTGGATGATCATGCCGCCGTTCGCCTGGACCTTCTTCTCGTCGGCGTAGAGGCTGTCGATGCGGAAGGACCAGTCGCGCTTCTCGCACCAGAGGCCGTTGACCTCGATGTATCCCTTCTGACGGAGGTAGGCGAGGAACTCCTGGAGGGTGAAGAGACGGCCGTCGTACTTGAACTTGTCCCCTTCGCGCGAGCCCTCGCGCTCGCGCGTCCACACGCCATCGGCGGTCTTGAGGAAGCCGAGCTCCTTGCGCGCGGTCTCGTTGCCCGGGTCCTTGAGGATGAGGGCGTAGGCGACGAGCTCCATCTGCACCTTGAGGTTCTTCTCCTTGCACCACGTCATGAGGTGGTAGAGGGCGCGGGCGTCCTCGCGCGCCGCGCGGAACTTGCCGTCGAACTCCGTACTGGCGCCGGCGCCCTTGAGGACCTTGTCGATGTCCTCCTTCTTGATCTTGCGGCTGCCCCGAATGGCGGTGGGGCCGGTGCCGTGCTGGACCAGGAGCTCGATCTCCAGCTCGGTGTCCTTGATGATCTTCCCTTCCCGGCGCTCGCCGTTCTTGAGGATGATCACGTCGTTGGCGTCGACGGTGCCCTTGAGCCTTGTCTCGAGCTCGGCGATCTGGGCCCGGCAGGAGCTCATCTCGTCGGACATGATCGTGTTGATCTCGACGATGCGGTTCTTGAGCCACTCGATCTCGGACGCCTCGGCCTTGCCGTCCTTGAGCATGCCCTCGATTTTGGCCTTGTCCTCGCCGAGGTGGAGTTGCCAGTAGGGGTGGAGCGCGAGGAGGCGCTCGCGGGTGTCGCGGGCGATGTCGGCGGGGATGGCGACCATGACGGGGCGGCCGGGCGCGACGGGGTCCGGCGATTCGACGAGGTCGATGGAGATGAGCTTGGTGATGTAGCGCAGGTCCTTGGGGCACTCGATGAAGTTCATGATGACGGGGATGACGGCGTCCTGCCGCTTGACCGACACCTGCAGCATGACCCCGCCGCGGAGCTTGGTGCTGAGCCACGCGGAGAGGATCTGGTCCTTCTCCTTGAAGGACATCTGCTCGAAGGGCTGGGACTCGAAATAGGTGATGCGGTCTCCCGGGAGCATGTGGCCGGGCACGACGACGCCGCCCTGGCCGAGCTCCTGGCGCAGCATCTTGATCGCGTTGGTGAGCTCCTGCCAGTAGTTCATCATGTTCCCTTCGAGCTGCTCGGCCTCGGCGTTGGCCTTGCGCCAGCGGAGCACCTCGGTCGTCATGCCCGCCACGTTGAGCTTGTAGATGGCGAAGTTCATGCGCCGTTCCCAGTCGATCTTCGCGCCGGGAACCTCGGGGTCGGCGATGGGGGGGACGGTCCTGGGCGGGGGCGGCCGGCTGGTCGTGGGGTTGCCGTAGGGGGTGGCGGTGCCGCCGCCGTACTTCGTGCCGCCGCCGCCGTCGGTCTTGGGCTTGCCGCTGCTGCCGAGCGCGAGGACGACGGCGACCAGGATGCCGCAGCCGAGGAGGGCCCCGCCCGCGAGCATGATCAGGCTGCGCTGCTTGGCCTTGTCGCGGGCGATCTCCGCCGCGTTCATGGGCTTGCCGGCCTTCGCGTGGGGGATCTTGACTTCGTCTCCGCAGGAAGGGCAGGCGACGACGTTCGAGGTCGGGTTCGCAACGAAGAAAACCCAACCGCAGGAGCACGTCAGCTGTGTGCGGGCCATGGTGATCTCCTCCCCGTCCTTTCAACGATTATAACGCCAGATAGGACGATCGGGGGCGCCGGGCGTTAGGTCAGTTCCATATTGGACGCACACCGGGGGCTGAGGTTCCAGCGATCAGCCGTTAGCCATCAGCCGTTGGCCCGAGGACCTTCGGAGGGCGAGCGCGCCTCCGCTTGGTGGCCAACGCTGACTGCTGGACAGTCTTCCCGCGCCAGTGGCGAGAGGTCAAGGGCTAACGGCTTCCCCGCCGCTGCCGCATCAGGTTGAGCGCGCTCCCCGCCTTGAACCACTCGACCTGCTCGGCCGTCAGCGTGTGGCGGAGCGGGAACGTGTCCTGCGTCCCGTCGGCGTGCAGCAGCACGCACGTGACGTCCCGGCCCGGCGCGACCGGTCCGACGAGGCTGACGCGGTCGCCTTCGCGGACCTTTTCGTAGTCGGCCGCATTCCCGAACGTGAGCGCCAGGACGCCCTGCTTCTTGAGGTTCGTCTCGTGGATGCGGGCGAAGCTCCGGGCGATGATCGCGGCGGCGCCGAGCCAGCGCGGCGACATGGCGGCGTGCTCGCGGCTGGAGCCCTCGCCGTAGTTCTCGTCGCCGACGGCGACCCAGCGCTTTCCCTGCGCCTTGAACGCGCGCGCCCTCTTCGGCACCGCGTCGCCGCCCGGCTGTCCGGTGAACGCGCTGATCGCGCCCGTCAGCATGTTGTTCGAGATGTTGTCCAGGTGGCCGCGGAAGCGCAGCCAGGGTCCGGCCGGCGAGATGTGGTCGGTCGTGCACTTCCCTTTCGCCTTGAAGAGGAGCGGGCACTCCTGGAAGTCGCTTCCGTCCCACGCCGGGAACGGATCGAGGAGCTGAAGGCGGTCGCTCCCGGGCTCGACGGCGATCCTGACCGAGCCGCCGTCATCGGCGGGCGGAATGTAGCCGTCGCCCGGCGCGGCGAATCCGGCGCGGGGCACTTCGTCGGCGGGCTTCGGGGGCTGGAGGCGGATGCCGCCGATCTCGTCGGTGAGCGGGTTGAACGAGAGGCGGCCGGCGAGTCCGAGCGCCATGACGATCTCGGGGCTGGCGATGAAGGAGAGGGTCTCGGGGTTCTGGTCGTTGCGGCCCGGGAAGTTGCGGTTGAACGAGTTGAGGATCGAGTTCTTCTCCCCCGGCTTGATGTCGTCGCGCCTCCACTGGCCGATGCAGGGGCCGCACGCGTTCGCCATGACGGTGGCGCCGACGGATTCGAGCAGCTTGACGTGCCCGTCGCGCTGGATCGTCGCGTAGATCTGGTCGGAGCCGGGCGTGACGAGGAAGCTGACGGGGACGCGGACGCCGGCCGCCTGCGCCTGGCGCGCGACGTCGGCGACGCGCGAGATGTCCTCGTACGAGCTGTTCGTGCAGCTGCCGATGAGGGCGGCGGAAAGGCGGTCGGGCCATCCCTCGCTGCGGACTTCCTCGGCGAGCCTGGAGATGGGGCGGGCGCGGTCCGGCGAGTGCGGGCCGGTGACGTGAGGCTCGAGCTTCGAGAGGTCGAGATCGATGAGCTGGTCGTAGTGCTTCTCGGAGCCTTCGTCGGGCGTGAGGAGGTCGCGGTTGCGGTCCGCGAGCTCGGCGATGTCGGCGCGGCCGGTCGCGCGGAGGTAGGCCGCCATGCGCTCGTCGTACGGGAAGACGGAGGTGGTGGCGCCGTGTTCGGCGCCCATGTTGCAGATCGTCCCCTTCCCCGTCGCGCTGAGGGAGCGGGTGCCGGGGCCGAAGTACTCGACGATGTGGTCGGTGCCGCCCTTGACGGTGAGGCGCTGGCAGACCCATAGGATGACGTCCTTCGGGGAGGCCCAGCCGGAGAGCGCGCCGGTAAGGCGCACGCCGATGAGTCCGGGGCACTTGACCTCCCACGGCAGGCCGGCCATCGCGTCGGCCGCGTCCGCGCCGCCGACGCCGATCGCGATCATGCCGAGGCCGCCGGCGTTGGGCGTGTGCGAATCGGTGCCGATCAGGAGGCCGCCGGGGAACGCGTAGTTCTCGAGCACGACCTGATGGATGATGCCGGCCCCGGGCTTCCAGAAGCCGAGGCCGTACTTCTTCGCGCTCGACGCGAGGAACTCGTAGACCTCGCGGTTGGCGGTCATCGCGGACTTCGTATCGTCGGACGCGCCGCGCCAGGCCTGGATGAGGTGGTCGCAGTGGACGGTGGCGGGGACGGCGGTCCTCGGGATCTGCGCCTGCATGAACTGGAGGAGCGCCATCTGGGCGGTGGCGTCCTGGAGGGCGACGCGGTCGACGCGGAGGGCGAGCATCGCCTTGCGGCGCGTGAGGTCCTGCCTCGCGGGGTCGTCGAGATGCGGGTAGACGATCTTCTCGGCGAGGGTGAGGGGACGGTCGAGGCGGCGGCGGATGACGTCGAGGCGCGGGCGGCCGATCTCGTAGACGCGGGCAACCTCGTCGCGCGAAACCTGGATCCTCATGCCAGTGTTATAGCGGACAGATCAGCGGGGCAGTAGCTTCTCGTATGCGCGCGCGCGGGCGGCGAATTCGCCCTCCTCGAGCGACTTGAGCAGCGTCGCGGCCGGGCCCCAGGCCTCGGCGGCGATGCAGTAGACCGCGAGCGCGATGCGGTCGGCCGGCGCGAAGGCGCCGCAGGCGTAGCTGACTTTGACGATCGCGTCGGGCCCGAGCTCGTCCCAGGAGACGACGTCGGGCTCCTGCGTGACGAAGAGCAGATAGTCGGCGTGGCCCTTCCAGAGCCGCGCGTTCGTCCAGGTCCGGCCCCCGGCGCGCAGTTCCGGCATGACGGGCTTGCGCTCGCCGATGGCGCGCAGGAGGCGCTCCTTGAAGCCCGCGACGGCGAGGACGCGCCATCCGAGCTCCCCGTCCTGCTGAACGGCGGCGCGCGCGTCGATGCGCTCCGGGCGGAACTTCGCCAGCAACGCGGCGGCGGCCGCCGTGGGCGCCTGGGGCCGGCTTCCGGAGGGGCGGACGAGCGCAATGCCCGCCACGACCAGCGCCAGGATGATCGCCGTAAGGCCGGCCAGCAGGAGGGGCGTGCCGCCTCGCCGGACCGCGGGGGCGCGCGGCAGCTCGGGAGGCGCGGTCGGGGCCCGGACGGTCGCCGTGCGGCCGGCGGCGGAGATCGACGCGATCGCCTGGGCGACCACGAGCGCCGTCGCCGGGCGGTTGACGGGGTCCTTCTCGATGCAGCGCAGGCAGAGGCTCTCCAGCTCGGGCGGGATCAGTTTCATCCTGGCGCTGCGCTCGCGGACCCAGGAGATCTCCGAAGGCGGCCGCGGATGCTCCTTGAGGATGCGCGGCAGGAGCTGGCGGACGTCGATGTCGGTAAACGGCGGCCGCCCCGTGAGCAGCTCGTAGAGGATGACGCCGAGCGCGTAGACGTCGGTCGTGGGAGCGAAGTCGCCGCTGCGGCCGGAAGCCTGCTCGGGGGACATGTAGGCGGGCGTTCCGGCGATGTGGTCCTGCTGTCCCTTGAGTTCGCCGAGGCAGGCGGCGAGGCCGAAGTCCAGGACGCACGCGCGGTTGTCCGGAGTGACGATGATGTTGCCGGGCTTGAGGTCGAGGTGGAGGATCGGCTTCGGCTGCGAGTGCGCGAAGTGGACGGCGTGGGCGACCTGGTACATGACGCTCAGCCAGCGGCGCGGATCGTCGTGGTAGGGGGACACGGATCCCGCCTTGCGGCTCGCGGAGGCCTCCTGCAGCATCGTCCGGCCTTGGACGTACTCCATGGTGATGTAGTACTCGCCCGCGATGCGTCCGACGTCGTAGACCGAGACGATGTTCGGGTGCCGGAGGGCGATCGCATTGTGCGCCTCGTTGAGGAGGGAGCTGACGCGGGCCTCCATGGAAGGGCCCTGGGGGATCTCGCGCAGGCGCTTGAGCGCGAACACGTGGTTCATGTACGTGTCCCACGCGCGATAGACGACGCCGAGCCCGCCCCGGCCGACCTCCTCCAGCAGGACGTACTTGCCGAAGCAGCGGGTCGGGTTCTTGCGGGCGAGGTCGACCTCCTGCGGCACGGGGCTGCGGGTCTCGACGATGATGGACTCGTCGATGGCGCGGCCCGTCCAACCGGGAGCCGGCTCGGAGAGCGGCTCGCGGCAGCGGCCGCAGCGGTACGTCTCCGCGTCGGGGCGAAGGTCGACGTGGAAGGCCGCGTCGCAGCGGGCGCAGTAGCGTATGCCGCGGGGGAGTTCGCGCAGGGCCGCGCGCATGACTTCCGCCGTCACGCATCCCTGCTTGAGCAGCACCTGATCGAGCGGCACGGACTCGCCGCCGGCCTCGAGGCGGCGCTGCACGCGGAGGCAGTCCTCGAGCTGCTCGGGTGTGATGTAGCCGTGGCGGACGAGCGAGTCCGCGAGGCGGGAGCGGCGGCTGGAGTCCTGGCCCATCGCTAGAAGTGTACCCGGCGGCCGAGCCAGAGGAGGAGGGTGAGGCCGAGGACGATCGCGGCCGCCGCGCCCACGATGATGAGCCAGGGGGACGGCGCGCCGCGGGGGTGACTTCCCTGCGTCGCTGCCTCCTCAGCAGACGGCGAAGATAGTCTCGGGCAACGGGCAACTGGGGTATCCCGGTGTCCCCCTGAAGAAGCC
>Ga0187892_10009758_pt1 | contig 12466 bp, 15 predicted proteins | sample MA1701073metaG_FD_139345 | JGI IMG/M metagenome (GOLD analysis project Ga0187892, IMG submission 139345) | Bio-ooze microbial communities from a basaltic lava cave in the Kipuka Kanohina Cave System on the Island of Hawaii, USA - MA170107-3 metaG ...
CAGCCGTAGGTGCCGCAATTCGTCATCGCGACCGACATGCGGAATCCGCCCGGGGTGACCATGTGCCGCAGCGGCGCCCGCGCGACGACGGCGTCGATCGCGGTGAGGAGCGCCCGCTCGTCGGCGAGCGCGAGGCCACGCAGCACGACGGCGCCGGGGGCGAGCGGCTGCGGTCCGGTCGTCGCGTCGTCGAAGAGATCGCGGTGCACGGTCGGATCAGCGCGCGTCGTGAAAGATGATGCCCGCGGTGAACCGGCGGCCGGACCGGATGCGGCTCACGCCGTGACGGAGATTCACGCGGTAGAAGCCGCGGATGCCGCGGACCGGGCGCTGGGCGCCGGCGAAGACGACAGCATCCCCCTGCTCGAGCGGGACGACCTCGGGGCGCGACTGCATGCGCGGCCGCTGCTCGTTCAGCACGAACTCGCCGCCGGTGAAGTCCGCCCCCGGGCGCGACAGCAGGATCGTGACCTGCAGCGGAAATGCGTGCTCGCCGTACAGATCCTGATGCAGGCAGTTGTAGTCGTCGGCGCCGTAACGAAGCAGGAGCGGCGTCGGCCGCGCCTGTCCCGCCGCGCGACAGCGCGCGATGAATCGGTCGAGGTCCGGCGGGTAGCGTACCTTCGAGCCCATCGCCTCGCTCCAGCGGTTGGCGACCGGCACGAGGCGCGGGTAGAGCGCGGCGCGCAGCGCCCCGACAACCGGCGGCAGGGGATAGGCGAAGTACCGGTACTCCCCGCGCCCGAAGCCGTGCCGGCTCATCACGACCCGGCTGCGGAAAGCACCGTCCTGCTCGTAGAGCGCCGCGAGCGCCGCGCACTCCGCCGCTGCGAGAAGCCGCGGGAGGACCGCGTTGCCGCAGGCGTCGAGGTCGGCGGCCACCCGGTCCCAGTCGGCCGCGTGCAGGCGCTCCGCCAGGGGCAGTGCGCCGTTCCTGGCGTTCATGTAGATCTCCTTGCCGTCTCGGTCACGACGAGCGTAACGGGTCGGCGGCGACTCCGCCATCCGGGGGTTGCGCCCGAACTCCACGTCACGGCCCGGCCGGTCGAGGCACCGTTTCGCCGGTGCGGCCGGCGAGGCGCAGCGCGAGCGCCGACCAGTCGAGCCGCCGCGTCGCGAGCATCGCCGTCGCCAGCACGCCGAACACGAGGAGCGACCCCATCAGGAGCGCGTTGTCCTCCGAGCGCAGGAGGAAGTAGAGCGTTCCGTACATGAGGACGAAGAGGGCGCAGAACGCGACCGTGCGCGTAGCCGTGCCGAGCGGATGGCGGAGGTAGGCGGTGAGGAGCGCGACGCACGCGGCGGCTGCCGCGACGTAGGCGGTCCTGAACGACGCGTGCTCCGCCAGCGCGATCAGCAGCAGGAAGAAGACCGCCAGCGCCGAGCCGACGAGCGCGTACTGGACCGCGTGCAGGCGCACGCCGGCGATCACCTCGGCGAGCGCGAGCGCGGCGAACGTGAAGAGCACGAAGAGGAACCCGTACTCGGTGGCGCGGTGCGCGAGCGCGTACAGGTTCACCGGGTCGAAGAGCGCCACGCCCGCGACCTGCGCCGACCGGAAGAGCCCGCCGTCGCGCGCCTGCTTCTGCCACGCCGCCTGGCCGCCGGTCGCGTAGTGGGTCGTGCGCCACGTCGCCTCGAAGCCCTCGGACCCGATCGTGCGCTCATCCGGCAGCCATGCGCCGGTGAAGGAAGGGTGGGGCCAGTTCGAGGCGAGGCGGAAGCGCGTCGCATCGCCGACCGGCGCGACACCGAAGCGCGTCGCGCCGATCAGCTCCATCGTGAAGCGGAACGGGAACGCCTGCCCGGCGCGCTGCGACGCGTGCGCGCCCAGCGCGGCCTGCAGCGCGAAGCGCGGATCGACGTCGGACTTCGCCGACGCGAACGCGAGCGTCCGGTCGCCCCAGGCGAGCGGCGAGACCGACTTGATCCCGCGCGGGTCGCTCGCCGCGACCACGAGGTAGGCCTCCTTCCAGACGCGCGCGATCGCGCCGTCCGCGGCCGGCGGCGGGGGCCAGTCGAGCTCGCCGGAGACGTCGAGCGCGGCGCGGTACAGCCGGATGGGATAGATCCCGCGGCTGCGCGCCTCGACCGGGAGCCGGCCGGCGACCTCGAGCGTCCGCGGCACGAAGTAGCCGGTCGGGCAGGCGCGCACCTTCCGCTCGGCCACCGTCTCCGCCTTGCCGTCGCGCATGATCTGGCGCTCGTGGAGATAGGTCTCCTCGCAGGCGAGCGCCAGGAGCGGGCCGGCGATCGTCTGCGGCCCGCCCGTCTCGGCCGCGAAGCGCCGCTCGACCTCGAGCGCGCGCGCCTGGCGCTCGGCGATCTTGCCGTTGACGAGCTGCACCGGAACCAGGATCGCGATCGCCACGCCGGCGATGACGCCGGCGCGCGCGAGCAGGGGGAATCGCATGACGTCGCCTCCACGAGTGACATGGGGCGACGCTAACGGGCGATTGTGGCGCGCCGCGGGCGCAGGTCGGGCGAAGCGTGGCGCCGCGGGCAATCCTCCCCGTGAGGGGAGGGCGCACCCGCGCTAGCGGCGGACGACCCGGACCGGCGCCGCCCGGGGCGCGACGTGAGCGCGCGGCACGAAGGCCGGGCGCGGGACGAAGCGGGGACGGTGGGCCGGGAACCACCAGGCGGGGTAGACGTAGCCGACGCCGGCGTAACCGCCGTAACCGCCGTAGTACGCGGGATACGGGGGATACGGGGGATACGCCGGATAAGCCTGCGAAGCGAGCATCGCCTCGCGCGCGCGCTGCTCGGCGAGCGCCTGCTCGAGCTGCGCGACGCGCGCCTCGAGCTCGAGCTGGCGCAGCCGCGCGCGCTCCTCCGGCGCGAGGCCCGGGACGGTGCTGACCCGGCTGTCCGCCTCGACCTGCGTGACCTTCTGCCGGCCCTCGGGGCGGATGTTGCTGTAGTTCACCACGCCGCGGTCGTCCACCCAGCGGTAGAGCTCGGCCTCGGCCGCCAGCGGGGCGGCGAGAGCGAGCGCGCAGGCGATCGACGGGACGGGGCGCATGGCCCGGCTACGATCCCACCGCCGCGCGCGAGTGTCAACGCCCGGCGAGCTCCCGCCGCACGATCGCCGCGCCGTCGGCGAGCGCCTTCAGCTTCCCGAACGCGGCCGCGCGCGAGAGATACTTCATGCCGCAGTCCGGCGCGGCGACGAGCCGGTCGGGCGGGAGGTGCTCGAGCCCGCGCCGGATCCGGCGCGCGACCTCTTCCGGCGTCTCGACCGCGGCGTTCCCGAGGTCGATGACGCCGAGGATGATCGTCTTCGGCGCGAGCGACTTCAGCACGCCGAGGTCGAGCGTCGGCTGCGCGGCCTCGATCGAGATCTGCTCGGCGATCGAGTCGGCGAGCTGGGGGAGGAACGAATAGCCGGCGCCCGGCTTCTTGTCCCGCACGAGGTGCGCGTAGCCGAAGCAGAGGTGCACGGCGGTCGTCGCCGGGACGCCCTCGAGCGCGCGGTTGATGGCGCGCACGCCGTAGCGCATCGCCTGCTCGGGGAACGCCTGCAGCCACGGCTCGTCGAGCTGGATGACGTCGGCGCCCGCCGCCTTGAGGTCGCGCGCTTCCGCGTTGATCGCGGCGGCGTAATCCATCGCGAGCGCCTCCTCGTCCCGGTAGAACTCGTCCTTCGCCTGGCGCGTGAGCGTGAACGGGCCGGGCAGGGTGATCTTGATCGCGCGATCGGTGTTCCGGCGCAGGAACTCGACGTCGCGCACCTCGACCGCGTGGCGGCGGCGGATCGGGCCGACGACGCGTGGGACGGTCGTGGGAAGCCCGGTGCGCCCGATCACCTTGCCCGGGTTGTCGATGTCGATGCCGTCGAGCGCGGTCGCGAGCCGGTTCGAGTAGCTCTCGCGCCGGATCTCGCCGTCCGAGATGACGTCGATCCCGGCGCGCTCCATGTCGCGGATCGCGACGAGCGTCGCGTCGTCCTGCGCCTGCTCGAGGAACGTTTCGGGCACCCGCCACAGCTCGCGCGCCCGCACGCGCGGAACGGACTGCGACTTCAGCGCGTCGCGGTCGACGAGCCAGTCGGGCTGTGGGTAGCTTCCCACCACGGTGGTGCGCAGCAACACCTCGCTCATTCGCGCGTCTCCTTTCGATCGCCGCTGCGCGCGAGCGTACAGGAGTTCGCATCTGGACAGAGTCGCGCTCGGCCTGTCACCATCGCGGCGAACGGAGGGTGCGAGAACGATGACGGGCGGACGGTGGCTGGGGGCGGCGCTCGGCGCGGCGGCGATCCTGATCGGCGGAGGGCGCGAGGCCACGGCGCGGGCCTACCCGCAGCGGCCGGTGCGGGTCGTCGTGCCGGCGCCTGCCGGCGGCCCGCCCGAGGACCTGTCGGCGTGGGTGTCGGAGGCGCGCGAGAAGTGGACGCGCGTCGTCAAGGCCTCCGGCGCGAAACCGAATTGAACCCGCTCTTCCTCGCGCCGACCTCGCTCGCGGACGCGCCGCCGCTCGAGTTCGTCCGCGCCGCTGCGGCGGCCGGCTACGATGGCGTCGGCCTCCGGCTCAACGCTTCGCCCGGCCTGCCGTTCCACCCGGTGCTCGGCAATGCGCCGCTCGTCCGCGAGCTGCGCGCCGGGCTCGGCGACTCGGGGCTCGCGGTGCTCGACATCTACAGCTTCTACCTGCAGCCGGCGACGGACGTCCGCGCGTTCGCGCCGGCGCTCGAGCTCGGCGCGTCGCTCGGCGCGAGCTACGCACTGACGATGGGCGACGACCCCGAGTGGAATCGCCTCGTCGACAGCTTCGGCCGCTTCTGCGATCTCGCCGCCGGCTTTCGTCTCGCGTGCGCGCTCGAGTTCGCGGTGATGCGCCCGCTCGCGAGCCTCGCGCAGTCGGTGCGGCTCGCGGAGGAGAGCGCTCGGGCGAACGCGGTGGTCTGCATCGATCCGCTCAACTTCGTCCGCGGCGGCGGCACGCCGGCCGAGGTGAAGGCGACCGACCCGCGGCTCCTGCCCTACGCGCAGATCTCCGACGGCGTGCTCGGGCCGGGCGAGCCGGATCCGGCGATGCTCGGCCGGATGGGCCCGAACCAGCGCCGGCTGCTCGGCGAAGGCGTGGTGCCGCTCGCTGCGCTCCTCGACGCGCTGCCCGCCGGCCTGCCGCTCGGCGTCGAGCTGCCGCCGCCGCAAGGCGCGCAGCCGTCGGCGGTCGAATGGGCGAAGGCGACGGCGGCGAACGTGCGCGGCTTCCTCGCGCGCTACGAGCGGGGGGCGCGCGCGTGAACGAGCTCTTCCTCGCGCCGACCACGTTCCCCGATGCGGCGCCGCTCGAGTTCCTCGCGGTGGCGGCGGACGCCGGCTACGACGGCGTCGGCATCCGGCTCTACCGCTCGCCGAACCTGCCGTTCCACCCGGTGGTCGGGAACGCCGCGCTCGAACGCGACGTCCGGCGCTCGCTCGCCGACGGCGGGCTCGCGGTGCTCGACGTCTTCACCTTCTACCTGCAGCCGCCGACCGACGTGCGCGACTTCGTACCCGCGCTCGAGCTCGGCGCCGCGTTCGGCGCGAAGTACGCGGTCATCCAGGGCGACGACCCGGAGTGGTCGCGCCTCCGCGACAACTTCGCCGCCTTCTGCGACGCGGCCGCGCGCTGCGGCGTCGGCGTGGCGATCGAGTTCATGCCGGCGCGGCCGCTCGCCACGCTGGAGCTCGCGCTCCGCCTGCGGCGTGAGGCGGCGCGGCCCGCCGTCTCGATCCTCGTCGACCCGCTGCACCTCGCGCGCTCCGGCGGCGCGCCCGCGGACCTGAAGGGGCTCGACCCGTCGCTCTTCCCCTACGCCCAGTTCTCGGACGGGATCGCGGCGACGGCGGAGCGGCGCATGCCCGGCGAAGGCGAGCTGCCGCTCGGCGCGCTGCTCGACGCCCTGCCCGCCGGGCTGCCGCTCAGCGTCGAGGTCCCCGACGCGCGCCGCGGCGCGATCCCGCGGCTGGACTGGGCGAAGACCGCGCTCGCCGCCACGCGCAACCTCCTCGGGGGCTAGATGAAGACACGACCGCTCGGCAGCTCCGGCCCGCAGGTGTCGCTCGCCGGCCTCGGCTGCAACAACTTCGGCGGCCGCATCGACCTCGAGGCCTCGCGGCGCGTGGTGCACAAGGCGCTCGACCTCGGCATCACCATGTTCGACACTGCCGACGGCTACGGCAACCGCGGCGGCTCGGAGCGCGCGCTGGGCGAGATCCTCGGCCCGCGCCGCAAGGACGTCGTCCTCGCGACCAAGTTCGGCGTGCAGATGGACGACGCCGGCGAGCTGAAGGGCGCCGCGCGGAGCTACGTGCCGCGCGCGCTCGAGGCGAGCCTCAAGCGCCTGAAGACCGACTGGATCGACCTCTACCAGATCCACTGGCCGGACCCGAAGACGCCGATCGAGGAGACCTTGCGCGCGCTCGACGACGCGGTCCGCCAGGGCAAGGTGCGCTGCATCGGCTGCTCGAACTTCGCCGCGTGGCAGCTCGTCGACGCGCAGTGGACCTCGCGGCACCACGGGCTCACGGCGTTCGTCTCGTGCCAGAACGAGTACAGCCTCCTCGTGCGGGACGTCGAGCGCGATCTCGTGCCGGCGATGCAGGCCTATGGGGTCGGGCTGCTGCCGTACTTCCCGCTCGCGAGCGGCCTCCTCAGCGGCAAGTACAAGCGCGGCGCGCCGGTCGCGAAGGGCCTGCGCTTCGACCTCATGCCGCAGTTCCGCGACCGTTTCCTGACCGACGGGAACTTCACGACCGTCGAGGCGCTCGAGGCGTTCGCCCGGACGCGCGGCCGCACGCTCGTGGAGGTCGCCTTCGGCTGGCTCGCGTCGCGGCCGACGGTGGCGAGCGTGATCGCCGGCGCGACGCGGCCCGAGCAGGTCGAGGAGAACGCCGCGGCGGTCGGGCGGACGCTCGCCGCCGAGGACCTCGCCGAGCTGGATCGCATTACCGGGAAGGCGTGATGGCCAGGTTGGCCGCCGCGTTCGGCTCGTCGCACAGCGTCATGCTGACCGCGGGGCTCGACGACTGGCTGACCCGCTTCCGCGAGAGCGACCTCCGGATGCCCTACTACGACCACGCGGGCAACCCCTGCACGTTCGCCGACGTGCTCGCGCGCGCGCCGGCCGACGCCGCCGACCGGATCACCGCCACGGCGATCACCGAGCGCTTCGAGGCGGTCCAGGCGGCGATGGTCCGCCTGAAGGAGGAGATCGCGTCCGCGAGCCTCGACGCGCTCGTCATCGTCGGCGACGACCAGCACGAGCTCTTCCACGACCAGCACATGCCCTCGATCGGGATCTACCACGGGGCGACGATCCGCAACGCGCCGCGGCGGCCGGTCGCCCCCGACGACTGGTACCGGCGGGCGCAGATGGGCCGCCTCGAGGACGAGCGCGAGGCGCACTACCCGTGCCACCAGCCGCTCGCGCTGCACCTGATCGCCGGCCTCGTCGAGCGGGAGTTCGACGTCTCCGCCGTCGCCAACCTCGCCGACGGGCAGTACGAGGGCCACGCGTACTCGTTCGTCCACCGCCGCTACCTGCAGGGCACCGGGACGCCGATCGTCCCGGTCTTCCTGAACACCTACAACCCGCCGAACCAGCCGCTGCCGCGCCGCTGCGTGCGGTTCGGCGCGGCGCTCCGCGAGCTGGTGGCGAGCTACCCGGGCGATCTCCGCATCGGCCTCCTCGCCTCCGGCGGCCTGAGCCACTTCGTCGTCGAGGAGGCGTTGGACCGCGCCGTGATCGAGGCGATGCGGCGCAAGGACCTCGAGTTCCTCGCCGGGCTCGACCCGCGGCGGCTCCAGGCCGGCAGCTCGGAGATCCGCAACTGGATCGTGGTCGCCGCCGCGGCGGTCGACCTCGAGCTCACCTGGGTCTCGTACACGCCGGCGTACCGGACACCCGCGCTCACCGGGACCGGGCTCGCCTTCGCGCGGTGGACCTGAGGCGATGACGCCGCCGTTCCGCGCCGACCACGTCGGGAGCCTCCTGCGCAGCCCGACGCTCCGGGCCGCGCACGAGCAGGCGCTCGCCGGCCGCTACGGCGTCGAGGCGCTCCGCGAGCTGCAGGACCGGGAGATCCGGGACGCGATCGCGCTGCAGGAGTCGGTCGGGCTACAGTCGATCACCGACGGCGAGCTGCGGCGGACCTCGTTCCACGCCGACTTCATCGAGAGGCTCGACGGCGCGAGCTCGCAGGGCCGCCTGGCGGTCGCGGGCGCGGCGGGCGGTGCGCTCGAGCCGGCCCCGGCCGAGGGCAAACAGTTCGCGCCGCGCGCGTTCGCGGTCAGCGGGAAGCTCCGCCACGCCCGGCCGATCGAGGTGGCGAACTTCGCGTTCGTGCGCGCGCACACCCGCCGGACCGCCAAGCAGACGATCCCGTCGCCGACGATGCTCCTCCGCGGCGGGCGCGGTGCCGTCAGCCGCGAGGCCTACCCCGACCTCGCCGAGTTCCACCGCGACATCGCCCGGGTCTACCAGGAGGAGCTCGCGCAGCTCGGCGCGGCGGGGTGCACCTACGTCCAGCTCGACGACACCAACTTCGCGTACCTCTGCGACCCGAAGCTCCGCGACACCTTCCGCCACTGGGGCGACGATCCGGACGCGATGCCGGAGCGCTTCGCGCGGCTCATCAACGCCTCGATCGCGGGCCGGCCGGCCGGGATGGCCGTCGGGATCCACCTCTGCCGCGGGAACTCGGCCGGCCGCTGGGCGGCGGCGGGCGGGTACGAGCCGGTCGCCGACGTCCTCCTCAACCGGATCGAGGTGGACGCGTACTTCCTCGAATACGACGACGCGCGCTCCGGCGGGTTCGAGCCGCTCCGCTTCTTCCCCCGGGGGTCGAGCAAGCGGGTGGTGCTCGGCCTCGTCAGCACCAAGGTCCCGGCGCTCGAGTCGGCGGACGCGCTCAAGCGCCGGATCGACGAGGCGGCGCGCTACGTGCCGCTCGAGAACCTCTGCCTCAGCCCGCAATGCGGCTTCGCGAGCACCTACCGGGGCAACCCGGTCACGGCGGAGGACCAGCGCCGCAAGCTCGCGCTCGTGGTCGAGGTGGCGCGCGAAGTGTGGGGAACCGAGAGCTGAAGCGAAAGGAGGGAATAAGTCATGAAACGATGTCTGTCGGTGGGGCTCGTCCTCGCCATGGGGTGGGTGCTGCAGCCGGCGGCGGCGCAGGACTGGCCGTCGAAGCCGGTCAAGTTCGTGGCCGGGTCGACGCCGGGGAGCGTCGGCGACGTGGTGCTGCGGATCCTCGGCGAGCAGTTCCAGAAGCAGACCGGGCAGCCGTGGATCCTCGACTACCGGCCGGGGGCGGGGGGGAGCATCGCCGCGGTCGCCACCGCCCAGTCCGCGCCGGACGGCTACACCTTCGGGCTGATCAACACCGGCACGCTGGCGATCTCGCCCTACGTGTTCGTGAAGCCGCCCTACGACTGGGCGAAGGACTTCACCTACGTGGCGCGGATGGTCCAGCTCAACACCGTGCTGTGGGTGCGCAAGGGCTCGCCGTTCGCAACGGTGAAGGACCTCGTCGACTACGCGCGGGCGAACCCCGGCAAGCTGAACTACGCCTCGACCGGGCCGGGCGCGGTGTCGCACCTCGGCGGGGTGCTGCTCGGCCTGCGGTCCGGCACGACCTCCGTCCACGTGCCCTACAAGTCCACCGCGGCGTCCTCCACCGCGGTGCTTGGCGGGGAGGCGGACTTCGGGTTCGAATCGCTCGCCACCGCGCTCGGTCACATCAAGGGCGGGACGGCGCGCGCGCTGGGGGTGGCGGGTGCTCAGCGCCTGCCGATGCTCCCCGATGTCCCGACCCTCGCCGAGGCGGGGGTCGACGGGGTCGTGCTCACCTCGTACTTCGGCGCGATCGCGCCGGCGGGGGTGCCGCGCCCGATCGTCGACCGGATGGCGGGGGTGCTGAAGGTGGCGCTCGAGGACCCGGCGACGGTGAAGCGGCTCGAGGATCTCAGCTACGGTGCCGCGTGGGCGGGGCCGGCCGACTTCCGCGCGCTCGCGGAGTCGGAGGTCAAGCGGTGGGGGCCGATCATCGAGAGCGCCGGCGTGCCCAAGCAGTAGCGCCGGAGCGACGGGGGATCTGCAAGTGCCGGTCGGCGAGGGTTTCGGCGTAGCCGAGACTTTCGCCGACCAGAAAATAAAACGGCCCGGGGTGGAACCCCGGGCCGCCGCGTTTTTTATAGGCGTGAAGCTTACAGCTTCTTCTTCGCCTTCTTCGCGGCTTTTTTCTTCGCAGCCATGAAAGACTCCTTATCGGAGAAACGCGCCACGTCAGCGCGCGCTTGCGATATAACATCTCTTGCGAAAAAAAACAATGCCCTAGCCGTTTTTCGTTGGGCGGCTACGACAGCGAACCGCGCGAGCGGCTCTGCCAGGTTCGAGGTGCGCGAGGGGGCCAGCGGCGTCGTGATCACGCTGATGCGGGCGCCACGTAGTCGAGCATCGGCGTGCGCAGGTCGTCCGGGATCGGCAGCGCGCGCAGGGTGTCGAGCGAGATGAGCGCCACCTTGTGGCGGGCGAGGAATTTTTCCTCATCGCCGACCCGCCCGCGGATCCGGAACTCGATCGAGCTCGAGCCGAGCTTGCCGATCGCGAGCTCGAGCGAGAGCTGGTCGCCGAGGTGGCAGGGGCGGAAGAACTCGCAGCCGGTGTTCACGATCGGGAAGCCGAGCCGGCGCACGATGTGCATCTCGTTGAAGGGCAGGCCGACCGCCTCGCGGAACCAGTCCTCGACGCAGCCGCTGATCATGTCGAAGAAGTTGACGAAGTAGACGATGCCCGCCGGGTCGCAGTGCGAGAAGCGGATCCGGCGCTCGGTGGTGAAGACCTTGGCCATCGGCGTACCTCGCGTCGGATCGGGCGGGGAGAAGCGGCGATGGTACCGAATCGGGTCGGCCCTGGGCGCCACGCGGGCGGCGGGTGTCGGGCGCGGCAGACCGCCCGTTCCCTTTCGCGCGGCGGCGCGTCGGTGGATAATGCCGCGATGATGAAAACACTCCACCGGTGGCTCGTCCCGATCCCGGTCGCGCTCGCGCTCTGCGCCCCCGCTTCAGCGGCCGACTACGAAGCTGGCCAGATCTGGTCGGTGAAGGGTCGCGCGCAGGACCCGGACCCCCAGGTGCTCATCCTCAAGGTCGAGCCCGGCACGCCGGTCGGCGACGTCATCTTCGTCGCCGCTGGCGGCCTCAAGCTCTGCCTGCCGAAGGGCAAGTGCGGGATCATGTTCTCCCCGCTCGCGATGTCGAAGGAGGCGCTCGACCGGAGCGTCAAGGAGCTGGTCACCCGCGTCGGCGCCGTGTCGGACGAGGAGCGCGCCCGGTTCCAGCTCGAGAAGGGCTACCAGTTCTGGAAGGACGGGATCGCCAAGGGCGCGCCGGTGACGATCACCGTGCCGCTCGCCGAGGCGCTCGACCAGATGGAAGGCGGGGCGAAGATCCAGGTGAAGTGACGCCGGCCCGGCGGCGGATCACGTGGCCTCCGCTCCCCCCATCAACGCCGTCGTCCGCGCGATCGAGGTCCTGCAGGCGCTCAACCGCCAGCCGGTGTCCACGATCGACGTGCTCCACCGGCAGACCGGCGTCCCGAAGCCCTCGCTCGTCCGGCTCCTGCAGACCCTCGCCGCGAAGGGGCTGGTGCGGCACGCTCCCCAGTACGGCGCCTACTACCTCACCTCCCTCGTCGGCACGCTGAGCTGCGGGTATCACAGCGAGCCGCGCATCGTCGAGGCGGCGGCGCCGGTCGCCGACGCGCTCACGCGCCGGATCAAGTGGCCGCTTGCCGTCGCGGCGTTCGACGGCGACGCGATGGTCGTGCGCTACAGCACGATCCCGAGCTCGCCGCTCTCGCTGCTGCACTCGAGCATCAACATGCGCCTCAGCGTCGTCGCCCGCGCGCTCGGGCGCGCCTACCTCGCGTTCTGCCCGCCGGACGAGCAGGCGGTGATCCTCGCCGTCGTGCGCGAGTCGCGCAACCCGGAGGACGCGCTGGCGAAGCGCCCGCGCGAGGTGGCGAAGGTACTCGCCGAGGTGCGCCGGCGCGGCTACGCGGTGCGGGACCCCAAGGTCCGCCCGGTGTCGAACACGCTCGCGGTGCCGCTGCACGAGGGCGAGCGGGTCATCGGCTCGCTCGGGATGACCTGGTTCGCCTCGGTCATGCCGCCGGAGAAGGCGGTGCGGCAGCACCTCGGCCACCTGAAGGACGCGGCGGCCGAGATCGCGGCGCGCCTCGGGGTGCTCCGGCCGGCCGGCCGGCCCTGACGCGCCTGTCTCTAGCTATCGGGGCATCGGATACTCGTCCGCGTTGCAGACGAGGCCGGGTTTCGTCGAGAAATCGACGCGGGGCGGGGCGAAGACGTCGATCAGCCACCCGGGGCCCCCGACGTTGCGGCTCGTGTGGACTACGTTCGGCGGGATCACCGTCACCGACGGGCTGCCGATCTCGAGCGCCTCGTCCGCCCGCCAC
>Ga0187892_10009759_pt1 | contig 12463 bp, 10 predicted proteins | sample MA1701073metaG_FD_139345 | JGI IMG/M metagenome (GOLD analysis project Ga0187892, IMG submission 139345) | Bio-ooze microbial communities from a basaltic lava cave in the Kipuka Kanohina Cave System on the Island of Hawaii, USA - MA170107-3 metaG ...
CGGCCGGACACCATCGCTCCACAGCTGGCCGTCGTGGCACCCAACGATGGCGCCGTGGTCAACGTCGCGACGATCCGGGTTCGTGGAACCGCACAGGACAACCGCAGCGTACGTCGCATCACCTGGCAGCAAAACGGCGGAGCCGAGCACCTTGCGCGGCTCTTCCATGCGCCGTCGATTGATTTTTCCTTCGACATCGCCGGACTGAGCGAAGGCGCGAACGCACTGACGATCCACGCATATGACCGAGCAGGCAACAGAGCCACGCAGTCGCGATCGGTGACTTACGAGAAAGCGGGAGTGCCACCGGTGCCTGGCGGCCCAACGCCACCACCGCCGCCGCCGCCACCGCCGCCGCCGCCACCACCACCGCCATCGCCGCCACCGCCGCCACCGGCCGACACAACGGCGCCGAACGTCAGCATTCAGCAACCCAGCTCGGGCGCGACGTTAACTACCTCGACCGTCAATGTAAGCGCGACAGCCAACGACAACTTTGCCGTTACGCGCGCAGGTTGGCAGTTGAACGGCGGCGCCGAGCAGGCGCTTAGCTTCGCACCCAACGCCAACGTATCGATTCAGTTTGTCGTCAATAGCCTGGTCCAGGGCGGCAACGTGATCAAGCTGAAGGCCTACGACGCGGCCGGCAACGTTGGCACCACTCAGGTCAACGTGGGCAGCGACGCCGTCGAAAAAGCGGACTTTTACGCGGCGCCCAACGGCAACGACAACAACCCGGGAACGATCGATCAACCGTTCGCCAGCGTACAGAAGTGCATCGACGTATTGGCGCCCGGCCAGCTCTGCTACTTGCGCGGCGGTGTCTATTCGATTCGAGGGTTTCGGCGCGACGGGATTCGCGTGCAGGCGAACCGCTCCGGACTCAACATGGACCGCCGCACACGACTCTTCGCATACCCAGGAGAGCGGCCCATCATCGACTGCGCCGGGCTCACATACAACCACTCGGTGTATTGCGTGCTGCACGAGGCCGACTACTGGCACTACCGCGGCATCGAGATCCGAGGTCTCAAGATCGCTGCCTCGGGGTTCTACGCCACGGGTTTTTCTGGAACTGGGACAGGAAACGTGTTCGAGGCGATCGACACCCATCATCATGAGGGCGCCGGTTTTCGGTTCGGCGGTGCCGCGTCGTCAGACAACCTCATCCTCAACGTGGACTCGCACCACAACTACGACGCACCTGCCGGCGGCGGCAACGCCGACGGCATCGTTGTGAGCTATCTGAGCCCTGGCAGCCGAGGCAACGCCGTCCGCGGCTGTCGGTCATGGTCGAACTCGGATGACGGCTTCGACCTGTGGGATTCGGAGGCCCCCGTCCTCCTCGAGAACAACTGGTCGTTTTGGAATGGGTTCCAGCCCGGCACGAAGGTACCAGCGGGCAATGGAGACGGCTACAAGCTGGGGCGCAACACCATGGGCCCGCGCCACGTCGTGCGCTTCAACCTCTCGTTCGAAAATAGTGCTCGCGGGTTTGACGACAACGGCGCTCTGGGTCCGCTGGAGCTGCGGAACAACACGAGCTTCAGTGACGGCACAGTCAGCTTTCATGCGTTCACCGCAGTTGCGCACATACTGCGCAACAACCTGGCCTCGGGTCCCGCCCCGATCTTGCCGACGGCCGTGGACGCTCAGTTCAACAGCTGGAATCCTGCGCTTGCCGTCATCGTTAATGCCGCGGATTTCGTGAACATCGACTCGACCGGATCCGATGGCCCACGTGCGGCCAACGGCGGGCTGCCGCGGCTCGACTTCCTCCTCCTCGCTCCGGACAGCGACCTGCGCGGCAAAGGGGATGACGGCAAGGGTCTCGGCGCCCGTCCCGAGTGAGTCCCTCCGCCCAACCAAACCGTCCGGGAGCCGGATAACTGAGATAGTCACGTCCGGTTCGATGTACGGCATCGCGCTCGCCACGCTCGTCTTTCTGCATCCGCTGTGCCGCCGGTTTGCGGCGCTCAAACAACGGCGCAAAGATGGGTGGCTGAGTTACCTGTGAATTCCGGGCTCGGCCCCGTTCACGGTTGCCCTCCCGCAGCGCGCAGCAGTTGTGCGACCACTTCCTGTTTCTGCTCGAGCGCAATGGCGAGCGCGGTCATGCCGCGATCGTCGCGCGCATTGACTTCGGCGCCCCGGGCGAGCAACAGTTGCACGCTGTCGGCCTTGCCGTAGGCGGCGGCCCACATCAATGCGGTTGAGCCATTCAGATAGCGCTCGTTCACTGCGACTCCGGCACCGAGCAGCAAGTCCACGCAAGCGGCATTGCCGTTGCCGGCCGCGTACACCATCACCGTCTTGGCGACGCGATCGACGCCCTCGAGCCTGGCCTTGCGCCCGATCAACTCGCGCAGGATGGCATCGTGACCACCATATGCCGCACTCATCGCCGGTGAGACGCGCGCGAGGTTGCCGAGGTTGATGTCGGCTCCACGCGCCAGCAAAACCCGCACAATCTCCAGGTTGCCGTCGCGCGCTGCTAGGTTCAACGGCGTGTCACCGAGTCGGTTGCGCGAATTGGCGCTTGCACCATGATCTAGTAGCGCGTTCACGGTAGCAATGCTGCCGGACCGTGTCGCCGTCAGAAGATCGAAGTTGATGTTGCGTTGCTGTGCCGCTGGCTGCGCGCTGAAGATGAGCAGCGCCGCCATGCCCCATGCGCTTGCATGCATCAGGGTTCCTCCACACCACGAAGTGTTGCCCGCTTGTTCCTGCACGCCTTGTACCGAGGTACTGCGCGACCTATGATAGGCAGGCAGGAGACGAACAACAACGATGTCGCCTGACCGAGGAGACGACTCACCGAACAGTGAACCGCTGTTGGCCCATCCGCCGCATGGGTGTGCCAGGCGACCGCCTATGGGTCCTCGAACCGCAGTTTGCTAATTCAGAGGAGGACGTGATGAAGGCAATCCGCAAGAACAAGCTTGCACTGGCCGTCGCGGCCACTCTGCTCGCCGTCACCGCCCACGCGCAGGAAACGACCGGTCAGAAGGGCACTGCAGGATCGGGAGTGCCGAAGGACATCAACGTTTCGCAGTCGGCACTGAACGCCGCGGGCGGCCAGAGCCAGAACTGGCTGCACACTAACGGCGACTACGGCCAGTTGCGTTACTACCCGGGTAGCCAGATCAACGCTGCCAACGTCAAGAACCTGAAGACCGCGTTCGTGTTCCAGACCGAGGTTGTCGAGTCGATGGAGACCGCCCCGATCGTGGTCGACGGCGTGATGTATCTGACGACTTCGTACAACCACATCTATGCGATCGACGCGGTCACCGGCAAACAGTTCTGGCACTACAAACACAAGATGGGTCCGGTGACCACGTTCTGCTGCGGTCCGAACAATCGCGGCGTCGCGATTTCGGGCGGCAAGGTGTTCATGGGAACCCTCGATGCGAAGCTCGTGGGGCTCGAAGCCAAAACCGGCAAGGTCCTGTGGGAAACGCAGATCGCCGATCCCGAGAAGGGCTACAGCGAGACGATGTCGCCCACAGTGGTCGACGACAAAGTGCTGATCGGCACCAACGGCGGTGAGTACGGCATCCGCGGGTTCGTCAAGGCGTTCAACGTCAACGACGGCAAGCTCATCTGGACCTTCGACACGATCCCGGAAAAAGGGCACGAAGGGGTGTGGGCAGTCAACGATGCCACCGGCCGCAACATGCTGCGCGACATTGCCAAGGAGAAGGAGGCGCTCGCCAAGGACAGCTCGTTCTGGCAGACGCTCGGTGGTGGCGTATGGATGAATCCTTCCGTCGATCTGAAGAACCGCACGGCTTGGTTCGTGGTCGGCAACCCGTCGCCCGATCTGTACGGAGACGAGCGTCCTGGCGACAACCTGTACACCGACTCGATCGTGGCGATCGATGTCGACAAAGGCACCTACAAGTGCCACTTCCAGTATGTCGCCCACGACGTCTGGGACCTCGACGCCGTGAGTCCGCCGATCCTGATCGCAGCCAAGGATAAGAGCGGCAAGATGATCCCGGCGGTGATACACGGAGGCAAGACCGGGCACGTATACGTGCACGACCGCAAGGACTGTTCGTTGATCCGCTTCTCCCAGGCGATGATTCCGCAGGAGAACATGTGGGTGCTGCCGACCGCACAGGGCGCGCGCATGCTGCCGGGCGCAAACGGCGGCGTCGAGTGGTCACCGATGTCGTTTGATGCGAAGCTGCGGCTCGCGTTTGCCCTGAACCTGCACCAGCCGATGACGTATCACGTCGAGGCCGCAAAGTATCCGGGCGGCAGCAAATTGTGGCTGGGTGGTGCGTTCAAGGCGATTCCGGGTGAGAAACAGTGGGGTCGCGTTGCCGCGGTCGACGTCGATACCGGCAAGATCGCGTGGAAACACGACACGGCCGAGCCGCTGATTGGCGGCGGGCTGGCCACTGCCGGTGGTCTGTACTTCTTCGGCGAAGGCAATGGCGCCTTCAATGCACTCGACAGCAAGACCGGCAAGAAGCTGTGGAGCTTCAACTGCGGCGCCGGCGCCAACGCGATGCCGGTGTCGTACACCGTGAAAGGCAAGCAGTACATCGCCATGGGCTGCGGCGGCAATACGCAGCTCGACTTCAAGCGTGGCAACAGCGTGTTCGTATTCGCGTTGTAAGCTCGTGCGTTGTTACCAGGGCCGCTTGGTAGTCCAGCCAAGCGGCCCTTCTATTTGGATGATGGGATGGGTCGCGCAGTAGTTTGGGGCTGGGCGGCGGCAGGGGCTGTGACAGGCGCCCTGTGCGCTGGTATCGCAGGCGAGGTTCACCCGCAGGATGTCGACGCAGGCCGCAAGAAGGCGGAGACCTGCATCGCCTGTCACGGGCCTAACGGCAATTCCCAGGTGCCGCTATTCCCGATCCTCGCCGGACAGACTGCGCGCTACCTCTACCTGCAGTTGAAGGACTTCAAGGAAGGACGGCGCAGCGAGCCCACTATGGAACCCTTCATCAAGGATCTGTCACGCGACGATATGCTGAACCTCGCGGCGTTTTTCGCCGCGCAGAAGCCGACGGGCACCAGCTTCAAGCCGGATGAAGTCAAGGCCGCACGCGGACAGAAAAAATCCGAAGAGACGTTGTGCACGATGTGCCACCTGGGCGGATTCAAGGGCCAGAACGAGATTCCGCGCGTGGCCGGTCAGCATCACGCGTACGTCGTCAAGCAGATGAAGGATTTCAAGACGGCAAGGCGCACCAACGACGCGGGAAACATGGCGAGCGTTTCCAAGACCCTGAGCGATCAGGACATCGACGATCTGGGGCACTACCTCGAAACGTTGAGGTGACCTCAGTGGGACAGGCGTGGTACATGGCGCCGAGCGGGACCCAGTCCGCGAGCCGCCCGCGTGAACTAGCCGCAGCCGAATCACGCTCGCGCGAGGGCTGCCAGCACTGACGCCTGCCGTTCGATCGCGGCGGGAATCTGCGCGTCTCCTTTGATAGCGCGTTCGCAGAAACGCGCAGTAGCGGCGACATCGAGCGGGTCGGGCAGCGGCGCAACGGCTCGCGACTCACCGGCGGAGATGTCTACCGCGGGCAGATCAATCGCGCGGCCTTCGATCCACGCTTCGGAGCGATATGTCGCCGCCTCCCATGCGACAGGATCGCCTTCGGTGCCGCGAACGAGCATCGCGGACAGCTTCATCAGACCGACCGCCTCCGCAAACGACTCGCGATATTGCGGATGAGTGTAGTTGGCGACGACGAGCGCACGGCCGTCGACCGGCGCCAGCAGCTTGATCAGCGAATGCGCGGTGTTGCGAAACCCGAGTTCAACGCGGCGCGCCAGCACGCGCGCCAGCACGGGACACAAGGTATCGACGGTGATCCAGGCAAAGCGCCGGTGCGCGAGCTGCCGAGCGGCGTCGGTATGGTCGCGGGCAGCAACGCAAGCGAGCGCGGTAAGCACCGCGGTCGTGTTGGCGCCGCGCTGCGCGTCGAACGTGATGAGCAGCACCGGCACGTCGAGTTCGGCCAGACGCAACGCCAGCAATGGCGCGAGGATCGGCTGCCTGCGCGCGGTGCCGAGACAATGCAGCACCACGGTGGCAGGTCCGCGCGCTGCCGCGATGCGTGCACAACGCGAGAGGGTTTCGCGCGCAAAAGCGGCGAGCATCGCCGCGCTTTCGCTGTGCACGCGCAGGCCCATTAAGAGTGCGGCTTCCTGCGGCGGAGAAAAACTCTGATCGAGCAGCGCTTGCCATAACGCGGTGGCCTCGTTTTCGTCGAGCACGCCGCGTTCGCCGGGCCGTGCGTTGCGGCCGAGGCGTTTGACCAGTGGGAAATAGAGGCTGTCGGCGTCCATGCAGCGGATGCTAGTCCGCGCTAGCCGTTGGTGCTGTTTAACTCTGCGCCGACGAAGGCGGGCGAGCTTTGCTCAATCACCGCAAGCGAGGTCGGGGGTCGGTGAGATGGAGCGAGCGGGAAGCTCCAGAGCGCGGCAGCCAGCCCGCGAGGCATCCTCCCTCTAGGCACTACCAACCATGGACCACATGCGATCATCAACCGATCACAGGTTTCCGCGAGGTCGGTGACGGGTTTCACGTTTCCTGTTAGTAGTGGTGCAGAGTGCACACTCATGCGGAAATCGCGTTGGCGAATCAATCTCGACTCGTCGATACGTCCAGGTTCACCGCCACCGGCTGCGGGTTGTTCCGTTCCGGCGGAACGAATGAAATCAAGTTATGCCGCAACAGACTATGTCAGCGATTGACATACCATATTTGACATAGGCACAATATGGCATGTGGCGAATCGAAGAGCATCGGCGAATCGACAAGCAGGCCGCCACGGCGCCTTTGGAGGTTTTAAAACGCTACGAGAAGTGGAAAGACATCGCTGCAATGTCGGGCCCGCCTGGTCTTCGGCTCATCAAAGGGTTCCATGACGAGGCGCTTATGGGAGCGTGGAAGGGGTACCGATCCTCGCGCCTCGGCGACCAATGGCGTGTTATTTACAGAGTCGTGGCCGTAGAGCTCTTGTTTCAGGTTGCCTCGATCACAGCGCACGACTATCGGAGGCCATGATGAAAGAATTTCACTCCGCCAAGAGGCGTGTGGCGGTTACAGTCGGCGACTCGGTTCGCATTGTTCGTGAACTCCAGGAGATGAGCCAGAACCAGCTTGCTCAGGCTTCTGGAATCCCGCAAGCGACCATTTCCGCCATTGAGAACGGGCGCGTTCGGCTCGGCGTCGAACGTGCCAAGGTATTGGCGCGAGCTCTAAAAGTCCATCCCGGTGTATTGGTGTTTCCCGGCTGGGAGATGCCAGATGCAAAGGCGGCATAACTTGTCATATATGGACTCCCCCCAGAACGCAAAGGACTGACCGATAGTTCTGACAGCGGGAGCAAACCTGCAGTCGTATATCCGGCATCGTGAGAAGGCTCTGTGCGGCCCGTGCCGCCATGGAAGCTGCGAGCACCGCTGCGCCAATCGTTGCAAGCGGCTGCCGAACCGAAGTTCATGGAGCCGGAAGAGTTATCGGCGGCGTGCAGTGCGGAGGAGATCCCGGGTGCCATGAAGGGCGATCAGTCTCGGCGCGAGGCGTGGGTGGGTCAGTCAATCAAGCAGTGCAATCGGTCAACCGCGGCACACCGCAGACTTGTCCACGGGCGCGCGTGCCGTGCCTCCCACACAGGAGCGCGCGCGCCGGTGGACAAGTCGTGTGCTCGGTAAAACAGTTCAACGCAACGGCGGGCATGTTCATCTCCCATCACACCGGCAGCGCATACGTCGGCCGCAACTTGCGCGCGGGCGCGCCGCGCCGTAGGGCGCGCCATCGCGCAGCACCGCATAGCAGATGCGCGCCAGCTTGTTGGCGAGCGCACCGGTAGCGCGGTTGTGATGGGTGCGCGCCTGCACCGAGAGGGCCCAGCGGCGCAAATCATCCAGCGCTCGCCCGCGCCGAGCGGCCAGGGTGGCCGCGCGCAGCACACTGCGCGCGCCGTGCGTGAGCAGCATGCGCAAGTAGCGGTCGCCGCGTTTGGAGATGCGGCCGAGCCTTCGCGTCAGGCCGGACGAACTCTCCTTCGGCGTCAAGCCGAACCAGGAGGCAAAGTGGCATGCATCCTTGAAGTGCGCCACCGCGCCGCTGGTGGCTGCCACCATGGCGGTGGCGGTCAGCAATCCCACGCCGGGCACGCTGAGCAAGCTCTGGCACGCCGCCGACTGGCGTACCAGGTGCGCCAGCTCGACCTCGAGCTGACTGATGCGGGTCTCCAGCAGGCGACTCTCCTCGAGCAGCAGTTTCATCGTGGGCCGCAGCAGCAGCGGCACAGCGCTGGCGGGAGCGGCCAACACGCGGCCGATCTCTGCTCCAGGCCGACGCGACTGCCTTGGCTGAGCGTGATGCCGAACTCGCGACAGAAGCCGCGCAGTGCATTGATGCGGCTGGTACGGGTGCTCATCCACAAGCTGCGCGTGCGATGCAACGCCTGCAATGCTGGTTGCTCCACACTCTGGACACGCACCGGCACGATAGCGCTGGCGCGCGCGGCTTCGAGCAGAGCGGCGGCAGCGGCCGCATCGGTCTGGTTGCGCTTGACGTAAGCGCGCACGTAGCGGGCTGGCAGCAGGCGTGCATCGATTCCCTGCGCGTTGAACCAGCGGCCCCAGTGGTGCGCGCTACCGCATGCCTCCATCACGACTCGGCCCACGCTGCGATTGGCAAACCAGCGTTCGAACTGGCGGCGCGTCAGCCGCGCTCGTTCCATCACCCGCCAGTCGCGATCGGCTACCGCGACCTCGAACACGTTCTTGGCTAGATCGATTCCGACTACGGGCAGCGAAGAAGTAGCATTCATCTCGGACTCCCTCTCGGTTGCGCTGTCACCCACACCATATGCGGACAGTTGGCACGATGATGCCGGTACAAAACCGGGGGGAGTCCATCCCATCATTGAACCCGACGCCCGCCACTGTGGCTCCGACCGTCGGCGTCAACGTCAACACCTCGCGCCTTCGGGGCGACCACGCCCGCGGGCGCGGGTTAACTCAAAGTTAGGGCTCAGCATATGCGCGCGTGGCTCATCACCGTGGTTCTCTTAGCGCTATCCGGGTGCGCGAGCCTGCCCGATGGCTTCACTATGTATCCGCAACCGCTCGGCCAAGATCAGAAGCCACCGGAAGGCATGGCCGTAGTCCTTGTTGGGGTAGTGGGCCCAGGTGAGGTCGATTACATGCAGTTCAATCACAGTTCACTACCTGCGATAAACGTACGCTTCCCACCGCGAGCCGACTCAATCGTCGCGATACCGATGCCCGTCGGAATCAGAGATCTAAAGCTATCCACGATTACCTTGAAAGGTCGTCCCGGCTTTTACCTCGGTAGCGTGGCAGCCGGATTCACTGCGGTGCACACGCACAGGATTGATTTAGCCAAACCTGGGCTCTACTACCTTGCAACGTTGGATACCAGTCAACCCGGTAAGTACGTCGACAAGCCAATTCCTCTGCAGCTCAAGGAATTGCGTGCTCGACATACCGGGCTGCAGTCCATCCAGCCCGTAAACTTTGCGTGGCCCACCGATTGAGCCCTAACAGCGCATCGCACCGGACCACTTTCGCGCGCCGCTCCGCCGGCGCGCACGCGGCCGGTGAATGCGGACGTTATCCGGACCATGCTGTATGAGGCCTGCCAAAACGTGCGCGACCGGTTCGTAGCCACCGGTGCGCCTGGGAGTGGCAAGACACCGATTCTGCGGGAGTTGGTGCGATTTGGTTTCCTCGGTGTCAATGAACCGGCCCGCGAGATCCTCGCCGAGCAGCGGGCGATCGGCAGCAACGGTGTTTACGACAAGGACCCGCAGTTGTTCTGTGACCTGATGCTGGAGCGCGCCATCGCCGACTATCAGCGGCTGCGGGCGCTGGTGAGCCAGCCTTCTTCGATCAGGGCATCCCCGACATGTCGGCTATGCAGAAATCTTCGCGCTCGACACCTCCGCGGCCTTGGCTGCCTCGCCGCGCTACCGATACGACGACGCCGTGTTTGTCTTACCGGCCTGGCCTGAGATCTATGTCACCGACGGCGACCGACAGATGACCTTCGAATCTGCACGAGCGTTCGGGGAGCGAGTTCGGGAGGTCTATCTCGACTTGGGCTACACGATCGTCGAGGTGCCACGCGACTCGGTGGAGACGCGGACGAGGTTCATCGCAGAGCATGTACGGCACGCACGACGTGCGACGTGAGCCGGCGCGGCCGGATAACAACCGGTTGCAGCGGACGGCACTGCGCGCCGCCGCTGAACCGGAGCGTTGGGCGGACCACAGCACGCGTTGGACAGCGGGGCTATGAACGAGAGCAGCACTGAAGTCAAGAGCGGCGCTTCCCTGATGCAGAGATCCGCGAGATCCGTTCGCACGGCGGCGGGCGCCGTCCTCCTCGGCTTCGTCGTCCTCGCACTCGGCGGCTCCGTGAGCGGCGCGCTCATGTTCGCGAATCTGAAGCTGGCGCCCGCCGTTCCCCTGTTCTTCCCCGCGACAGTGCTCTGGCTGTGGCTGTTCTGGCGCTACGTGCGGGGTGATGGCTGGCCACGAAGCACCTCGGATCGGCGTCGTGACCTGCTGCGTGTCCGGAGGCTCTCACCGCGGGGGTGGGGATGGGCACTCGCCGCCGGAGGACTTGCCCTCGTGGCGGTCATGGGAATCGCCTTCGTGACCTACCGTTTCGCCGCGCTGCCGCCCGCGGCTTACAGAGCGCCATTCGATGTCGCTTCCTTCCCGCCGTGGACCCTCGTGTCAATATTCGCGGCAGTCGCGCTTACCGCAGCCGTAGTCGAGGAGGCGGCCTTTCGTGGCTACATGCTGTCCGGGATTCAACGCGGGTATGGTTGGTTCGTCGGCATCGGTCTTGTGACGATCCTGTTCTACGTCGCTCACTTGAGCCACGCCTATGCAACGCTGGCCTTCGCGCCGTTCTTCCTTGCGTATGGGCTGGTCTTCGGACTGTTGGTGTTCCACACGCGCTCGATCGTGCCGGGGATCGTCTTGCACGCCGTTTCAGATGTCATTGTGCTCCCGATGCAGTACGGCGTGATTCCGTCCGTGGGGCAGTGGGCATTCGTGTCGCATGGCTGGCTCTCGCTGTTGGCTGGAGCCGCGGCCATTCCGGCGTTTCGGCAGCTTGCATGGGCGATGGCTCGTGAGCGGGTCGGCACCGCCTCATCATGAGGCGCGCTCCGATATCGGTGTGCCGAGGCCGGGCCGCCCAACAACACCTTGCAGCGGACGCGCAGACGCGCGCCGCTGAAGGCGAGCCGTTAGACGGCATCAGAACTTTGCGAAGCGATTGAGGCATCAATGAACATATTTATCGCAGGCGGGACGGGCGCGATCGGGCGCTTCCTCGTGCCGTTGCTCGTGAACGCTGGTAACAAGGTCGTCGCGCTTACCCGCTCCGCGGATCGCACCTCGCAACTCGAGCGAATGGGCGCTGTCCCGGTAGTCGGCGACGTGTACGACGAAACCCGGCTCGCTCGATTGGTCGCGGAATCTGAAGCCGAGGTCGTCATCCATCAGCTCACGGCGTTCGGAACCAAGACAGGCGACCCCTACGCGGAAACGATTCGTGTGCGCCTCGATGGGACGCGCAGTCTCATATCTGCGGCGCGCGCCGCTCGGGTACGTCGATTCATCGCGCAGAGTATCTCGTTCATGTGCTCGCCGTTCGGCAGCGGGCTTACCGACGAAGAAACGCCGCTCTATCTCGATGCCCGTCCGTCGGTTCGCGCCCTAGCGGAAGCCGTCGCGTCGCTCGAGCGTCAAACGCTGGACGCAAGAAACGGGATGTCCGGCACCGTCCTTCGGTACGGATGGTTCTACGGCCCCGGGACCAGCTACGACCCGGGAGGCACCATTCCGACCGCCCTTCGCAAAGGCACGATGCCGATCGTGGGTGCCGGTGCCGGGACTTATTCATTCATCAATCTACGTGACGCTGCCGCGGCAACGCTCAAGGTTCTGGGGCACGAATCAAATGGGATCTACAACATCGTCGATGACTCGCCTGTTCGATTGAGCGAATGGCTGCCGATCGCCGCGAAGCTTCTCGGTGCCCCCGCACCCGACCACATGGACGAGGCCCTGGCCCGCCAGAAGCTCGGCGACATGCGGGTTTACTACATGAATGAACAGCGCGGCGCGTCGAACGCAAAGGCAAAGCGCGAATTCAATTGGCAACCGGCTTTCCCTTCGTGGCGAGCCGGGTTCGAGGCGCTCTATTCGAATCTCTCCCGGGGACCTCCAGTGCCGTCTAACACCGTGGTGGTGAGCGACGCTTTTCGCCCGGCGCTCGGCGCGCCTGCGCCCAGCGCGCCACACCACGAACGTTGAGACTGTGCAATAACTGACTGAGCGAATCTGCCGAATCGCTGTCCGCGTGGCTGCTCGATGAAGCGTTGAACGCACGTTGCGGCGATGAGAGAGCGAGATGGCGCGCTACAAGCCG
>Ga0187892_10009760_pt1 | contig 12463 bp, 9 predicted proteins | sample MA1701073metaG_FD_139345 | JGI IMG/M metagenome (GOLD analysis project Ga0187892, IMG submission 139345) | Bio-ooze microbial communities from a basaltic lava cave in the Kipuka Kanohina Cave System on the Island of Hawaii, USA - MA170107-3 metaG ...
TGTTTTTGACGACGCCGATGTCACTCGCGCGGTGAGTGGCGCCCTGTGGGGTGGGTTTACGAATTCGGGCCAGGCTTGCACATCCGTGGAGCGACTCTACGTTCAAGAAGGGATTTATGACAGATTCAAGGAGGAGTTGATCTCGAGAACCAAGACGCTCACTCAATCGGTCGATACGGATGGGAATGCGGATGTCGGCAGAATGACTACCGGTTTTCAAATCAAAAAAGTAAGGGATCAGTTGCGCGAGGCCACGGAAAAAGGAGCCAAAGTTTTTTCGAGTATCCATTGGGATGGGACGTCCGAGTTTATTCCTCCCATGGTGGTGGAAGGGGCGTCCAAAGAAAATAAGCTCCTAGCGGAAGAAACCTTTGGGCCTATCCTTCCCATCATGAAGTTTAAAGATGAAAAAGAGGCGGTCGCCCTGGCGAATCAGGGGGAATATGGTCTTTCCGCGAGCGTGTGGAGCGCTGACCTCGCGCGCGCAAACAGGGTGACCCGCGAATTGCAGGTGGGCAGTGTCTCCATCAACAATGTGATGATGACGGAAGCGAACCCATCGCTTCCCTTTGGTGGCGTCAAAAAAAGTGGCATAGGGCGGTATAAGGGTGAGTTTGGCCTGTACAATTTTTCGAATATCAAGTCGGTGATCATTGAGCAAGACAGTTCCAAAATTGAGATCAACTGGTATCCTTATACCAAGGTAAAATACCAGCTTTTTTCCAAGCTCACCGACTTGCTCTTTAAAGGCGGGGTTTGGAATTTGGTAAAAGCGCTTTGGGTGGGCCTTCGACTTGAAAGATACAGCACCAAAATGGGAAAGAAGGGCAGGACTTCCGGGTAGAGCCTGGGACTACGATGCCCTGCGAGAGCTTGTTCGGGGCGAAGGTCTCCCTCTGGGAGTTGTGGACCTAGACTGCCTTGAGCGCAATATCCAACGGGTGGCAAGAATTGCGTCGGCAAGCCAAAAAACGATAAGAATCGCCACGAAGTCTGTTCGTTGTCCGGAATTGACAAGGCATATTCTAGACTTTGGAGGCAAAGCCTTTAAAGGCCTGATGTGCTACTCGGCTCCGGAAGCGGCCTTTTTGGCGCGGCAAGGTTTCGATGATCTGTTGATCGCTTACCCCTCCGTCCAAAATGAAGAATTTGAAATGGTATTCGAACTGACCCTTGCGGGGAAGCAGGTCATTTTGATGATTGACGAAGCCATGCATGTCGAATTGCTCACGAAATTTTTCAAAGTGAAAGAGGTCCCAGCGGATTTTTCTTTTTCCGTTTGTTTGGATGTGGATTTATCCCTCCGGCCCTTCTCGGGCGCGCTGCATTTGGGAGTCCAGCGCTCACCGATTCGATCCTTGGAAGATTTTAATCGGATGGTACGGCTCATCCTTAACACCAAACACCTGACATTGTCCGGAATCATGGGGTATGAAGCGCAAATAGCGGGGGTGCCGGATGGAAATCCGTTTACGCCGCTCCTGAACCCGATCGTGGCGTGGGTGAAGTCTCAATCCAAAAAAGCGGTAGCCAGAAGACGGGAAGCGATTTCCAGGTACCTGGACGCGCAAAGTGTGCGTCTTGAAATCTTTAATGGAGGTGGCAGCGGTAGCATTAAGAGCACGGTCCGGGAGCCTTGGCTCACGGAAGTGACCGTCGGCTCTGGTTTTCTTCAGTCCCATATTTATGACTATTTTGGTGAAAACGAGTGCGAGCCCGCATTCTGCTTCGCCTTACCCGTTACCCGGATTCCCGAGCCTGGAATGGTGACTTGCCAAAGCGGTGGCTTTGTCGCCAGCGGTGCCGCCTCTTGGGACAAATCGCCGATTCCGTTCTTGCCGGAAGGGCTCAGGGCGCTTCCTAGCGAGGGATTTGGCGAAGTGCAGACACCGCTAAGAAACCGCTCCCAGAAAAAATTGTTGCCGGGGGATCCGGTATTCTTCCGACCCGCCAAAGCAGGGGAAATCGCGGAGCGTTTTAATGAGTACCTTTTGAGGCGAGGAAACGAGATTGAAGCTCGGGTGAAAACCTACCGGGGACTCGGCCAATGTTTCTATTAAAGTCACGCCATTCGCTCTCAGGCAATCTTGCTTTTCTCAAGGACTTAAGGAGACAGCACCGCGGTCTTTATCGAGAAAAAGTGGAGACCGATTCCGATGGCTCGGTGAAGTTTCACAAAGCACAACTTTTCAAGCGAGCAGGCGTCTTTGTGTTGCATCTCAAAGGGGATGCCTTTGAGATGGCCTTCCAGCACGGGCGACTTCTTTCGAACGAAATAAGAAACGGTGTGCTTTTCCAGCTGGGCCGCACGATTCCCTCCACGATTCAAAACACGATTACCAAACATCCTTTGATCAATCGCGCGCTGCTGACCTTTCTCGATTTCATGGAACACAACGTGCTCATGAAGAATATTCCCCGGGAATATCTTTCCGAGACTTTCGCCCTCAGTGAAGGATCCGGACTTTCGATGCACGGGATCACAAGGTCGCTCCTTTCGATCGAGGCGGTCAGCATTCTCTCGAAGTACGCGGCAAAATCGAAAAGCGTTTTCGTGAATCCGATTGCCTTTTCAGGCTGCTCTTCTTTTGTGACGTGGGGGGAGCACGCGAGAAATGGCGAGATGGTGATTGGAAGAAACCTGGATTATCCATTGAATGGTTATTTTGATGCCTATCCCGTGGTGGCCTATTGCGAGCCTTCCCATTCCCAGCGGTTTATTTCCATTACCTCGGCCGGATTAAACACGCCAAGCCTGACGGCATTTAATGAGTCAGGGATTTTTTTATCGGTGCACATGATCCCGACGGAGGAGACCTCTTTCAAAGGTACCCCCATTTATTTTGTGGCTTCCGATTGCATCAAACATGCGCGCACTTTCGACGAGGCGATTGCCATCTTTCGAAAGTACCGAACAACGTGTGGGTGGTCTTATGTGCTGGTGAGCATGAAAGAAAAGCGCGCAGGAAGCGTGGATGTCACCCACAAAGGCATGGCGGTGACAGAGGCGTCAAGTCCGCTTCACATTCAAACGAATCATTTCCTAAGTCATGAGATGGAGAAGGCGGGGCTGCATATTAATCAATCGATTCGGACCGACTCCCACGGTCGATTCCTTCGGATGAACCAATTGCTTCGTGAGGCGCACGGCACCGTGGACAAGTCGGTCGCAAGCAAGGTGCTGGCCGATACATGGGATCCCATCGAGAAAAAAAATCGTGGCTTGGGAAATACGCTTGCCGTGCACATCACGTTGGGAAGCGCCATCGTCACTCCCGCTTCCGGTAACTTTTTTGTGGCCAACGGGACCGCTCCCACCTCTCATAACGACTTTATCGAGTTTCCGTTTTGGGAAAAGTTTCGTCCCAAAGAGTTTGGGAAGGAGTCTTTTGAGGTTTTGCGCGGGGGGCTTTTTAAAGAGAATCACCCACGGATGGCGGAGGCCATCCAGTGCTACATCAAAGCGAAAATGGCTTACGAGTACGAGAGTGATGTGGCAACGAGTGAAAACCTCATGACAAGGGTCACCGAACTGGATCCCACGAATCCGGCGTATTTTTTTGTTCAGGCGGTATTACAGCTAAAGCTGGGGCGATTTGAAGGCGCTCGAGTGATTTTGGATAAGGTCTTGGAGATGGACCCCCCAGGTCATCTGAAGTGCCTGTCTCATTATTATCGGGGTCGAGTCTTCGCGCATCTCGAAAAGCGCAATGAAGCGCTCGCGGAATTCGAAAAGGTGCTCCAGGCGAGCGAGGACGATAAGCTCAAAAAAGCTGCCAAAAAATCAAAACATAGGGTGCAACTGATGGGAAAATACCCTTTTAAAACAGATCGGCTACCTCTTCTGATGCAATTTGCGGACTTGGTTAATTACTAGGGGCTTTTCTTTCACGGCGCGAAGCAATCTCACACGCCTCATCGCTTGGGAAAGAGACGGGGTATTATCGATGTGATCGGAAGCGCCGGAGAGAACGTCGGCCGTGGTCATCTTCGACGGTTGAGTCCCGTTTTTGGTTTGGGCGGTGATCTTGAAGGTCTCCTGAAGCGCCTGGAGAGCCGCCGTTTGTTGTTCCTGCATTTGCGCGAGCTGCTCCGCTAATGCATCGGAAGCCGTAGTGACGGGAGTGGAATTTTCAGCGGACAGTCTCTTGTTTTCCTCTTGTAAGGCGAAGACCTCTTTTGAAAGATCGACGACTTCTTGGCTGGGCCCTTGAGGCTGTGTTTGCGGTGACGGGGGCTGCTGCTGTTGAACTTGCTGCCCAGCCTGTGGTGGCGGATCGCTTTGAGAATCTTTTTTCCCCTGATCTTGTGACGGCGGTGGCATCATCGGCGGCATGGGGCTTCCGCCTCCACCGCCGTTACCGCCTCCTCCCCCGCCTCCTCCGCTTTGGGGTTGAGCTTGTGGCTGAGGTTGTTGAGGAGTCGTTTGTGCGGGTTTTTCCGCCATACTCGCTTGCGCCGCCTGCGAAAAATCGGTACCGCTGCCAAGGCCCGTTTCACTGACGGGATCTGCGGCTCGAGCGGTATCCGCGACGGCGTGATTCATTTGCGAGACGGCTTGATTGATCGCCGATTGTGCGGCTTGAAGTGCCGCTTGCTCTTGGGCTTGTGGATCCCCGCTTCCCTCTTTGCTTTGTTGGTCTTGTTGTGCCGCATACGCCCCTTGAGTAGCCGTTGCTCCCGCAGCATCCGCGCTGGCTGCCGCATCTTCGGCACGGGATTGGGGAAGTGCGAGAATTGAAATAAAAATGATTAAAACGATCTTGGGCTGCTCCATAATGGTGCACCAGTCTTCAGCTTAAGTATGACGAAGCTGTGGCCTCAAGAGGAATGGATAAATCTGGCGAATTTGCCAGATCACGCCAGCTCGGGGATTCAATTAATGCAGCGACTTACCCGCCGACAAGCTCGATGTGCGCGTTAAACGGAGCGGGGATGTGAGAGGGATCGCTCGTGTAGTAGGCGACGAATGGGACTCTGTCTGATCCGACAAGGCCTGTGAGCGAGAGCGCCACCCACCCGGGATTGGTGTGGTTTGCGAGACGAAATTTAATACCCAGCAAATCCCATAACCGCTCATGAAGATCCGGGCTCCAGACCTTTTTCATCAACTGGACGGTTGCCTCGTCAAATTGAGGGGCAACATAATCGGTCAACGTGTCCGTGCGTGCCTCTTTGCCGAGTCGATCTCCATGAGTGTCCACGCTGCCCGCGACCGTAACCGTGCGATGGGTCTTGTCTCCCAGTGGAATATGGCCAAACCACGTGGTGCAATTTCCGCTGTAAGCATCCTTTGGATAATGATAACCGGGAATCTGATCAGGACAACGAAACATGGTCTGGCGAGTAGCTCCGCTGTTGAGGCGGAAGTAGTCGTGGAGTCTCGCGACTTCACTGTCGGAGAGCAAAATCATGGGGCCAATGGAATCCTCTTCGGGAAAACGCCAGGTTCCGTGTGGCGTCGCTGAAGAAAAAACTTGTGTCATCCAGCGCGCTTTAAAGCTTCCCTGTTCCGGCGTGTGGAGATGTTCCAGCAAATTTGGAAAATTTTCCCCAAACATTTCTGAGAACAGCTTGAAGGTGTTTGGGCCTACGGCGACTACCAATTTCTCCGGTCCCCGATGGCCATACTTGTCTTTCTTAAATCGTTTGATGGCCGAAGCTGCTCCCGAGAGTTTCAGATACTGTCCCAAAAGGCTTTTCCGAGAGGGATGAAGAGGGTTTCCGCCATGGAGCTCCCGAGCCAGGTCATCTAATGATTTTTCAGAAATAAGCTTTACACAAGACGGCACGACTCTATCGTTGGCTAGACAGGTGCTCCACGCGAAAAGTAGAAAAATTACCCCAAGACGTGTCATGACAAAACCGGATTGAGCCTGCCACCACAGGGTGCCTTGCGTCAACTTTCTTCGATAATTGTCAAAGCGAACTTGACGGAAACGGTTCCGCTACTTAAGTCTTTAACATGACGAGAATTTATCCTATTCTGCTTGCAGTCTCGTTGATATTGGTTCCGGCCCTCACGGCCGAAAAAGGGGAGGAGGCAAAGCCTATGGGATTTCTAGTTAATAGTCGATCGTTTGAGGAGGGAAAAGTCATTCCGAAAATCTACACGGGAGAAGGCGAGGATAAATCACCGGAATTGGAATGGTCGGGCGCACCGACAGGCACAAAGGAGTTTGCGCTCATTTGTGATGATCCGGATGCTCCGACGCCTGAGCCCTGGGTCCATTGGGTTCTGTATAAAATCCCGGCGACCACGACAAAAATTTCTGAAGGGGTGGCTCCGGCAGCTGCCATACAAGGAAAAAACTCTTGGAATAGGGTGGGATACGGCGGGCCGATGCCTCCACCGGGGCATGGTTGGCATCGCTATTACTTCAAGATCTACGCTCTGGACAGTCAGCTATCATTGCCAGCGGGTGCCAGTAAGAAGCAGCTCCTGGATGCCATGAAGGGCCACATTCTGGGCGAGGCGCAAGCCATGGGGAAGTACCAGAGGTAATCTTGCGCTAAATTCCACATTTCCTTCGCCCTTCCTTAAAAGTATCGGCGCAGACTTGCCTTGTATGGTGAAGCGAAGGCAAAGGATGGCCGAAGCGAGATTACGGAAGACCGTCGCAGAAACCGTATTGGTGATCATTCTTTCCGCATGCGGAAAAGAAATTAACGACGGCCCCACATTTAAACCGCACTCTTATGACATCGCGAGACTGGCCGTTTCCGATGGCCCTGATTACAACTTCGGGCTCGTGACCGTGGGAAGCTCAAAGCACAAGACCTTTACGGTCACGAACAGAGGGAAAAGCGATGCTTCGAAGATTGCAGGTGTCCTTTACGTTTCCGCATTTTCATTTAAGGGAGGTGCTTACCCAGGAGATGGTGGCACCTGTCAGAGCATGCTCTTGCCAGCAAAAGTGTGTACCGTCGTCGTCACTTTCGCGCCAAATTATGTGGGCTCTTTTGAGGAAGCGCTCCATCTTAATTTTTTTAACGGCGAGGCCGAAGATAAAGTTTCTTACCCAACCTTGAAAGGCGCGGGTGCTCCCTAGGTGCCCATCTACTTTCCAGCTGAAAAGGTAGCGGGTAACTTTTACCCGCTACCTTTTGAGCTGGAAAGTAGATGGGCACCTTGACCTACGCCCGCCTCTTCGCCTATGACAGCGTGAATGGTTTTGGGGATTGATCAGGGGACAACGAGCACCAAAGTCTGTCTCATGGGGCGGGATGGAGCTGTTGTCGCGTTTTCACAGAAGCGACACGAGACTTTCCACCCACAACCAGGGTGGGTCGAACAGGATCCAAAAGAAATTTGGGCAAATACGTTCGTACTGATTCGGGAAGTGCTTTCAAAGTTACCGACCGGAGACAAGCTCGATGCGGTTGGCATTGCAAATCAGGGTGAGACGGTCCTGCTCTGGGATCGAGATACCGGAGAGCCTTTGTGGCGCGCCCTGGTGTGGCAGGATCTGCGGACACGGAGTTGGATGGAAGAGTTGCGAAAGGAGCCTACCCTACAAGCACTCGTTCGCTCTCGTACCGGTTTGTCTCTCGATCCCTATTTCTCTGCGCCTAAAATACGCTGGCTTTTGGATCATGCGCCGAAATCGGATCGGCTGTGCGTCGGGACCATGGATAGTTGGCTCATTTGGAACTTGACGAAAGGTTCCGAGTTTGTAACCGACTCCTCCACCGCCAGCCGGACTCTGCTGTTTGATATCCATAAAAAACAATACGATGAAAAACTTCTTCGGCTATTTGGAATTCCCCGCGGTGTATTACCGCAGGTAAAGCGAAGTACGTCGGAATTTGGGACCGTGGCAGGGTTTGGTCCCCGGCTCGATGGTGCGAGGATCCGCGCCAATCTCGTCGATCAACCGGCAGCGCTTTGGGGACACGGTTGCGTGAACCCGGGTGAGACAAAGGCTACCTACGGTACCGGATGTTTTGTCTATATGAACATGGGAGAGCGAGTGGCGTTGAGTGAACATGGGCTCCTGACATCGATAGCGTGGGAGACTTCCGAAAAAACCACGTACGCTTTAGATGGCGGAGTATTTGCGGCGGGTTCCGTCATTCAGTGGCTGATGGATACTCTCGGGTTTGCTGCCTCCGAAGAGGATTTGGAAGAACTGGCCGCAGACCTGGATTCGGGGGAAGTCATCTGCGTTCCTGCTCTCGTGGGGCTTGCTTCACCCCACTGGAAAAGAAATGCGCGTGCTGCCTGGCTGGGAATGGACGCCGGCACGACTAAAGCAAATCTGGTTCGGGCGGCGTTTGAAGGGATTGCATTGCGGGTGGGAGAAGTGGTGAAAGCGATGGAGTTGGAGTCGGGCATTGAGATGAAATCGCTTCGGGTGGATGGGGGATTAAGTGCCTCCAAAACGCTGATGCAAATACAGGCAGATTGTTTGGGGATTCCCGTCGAAGTGTCTAGCGAGCAAGAAGCGACATTGCGTGGAGCTTGTTTCGCGGCCATGGGAATAAAGTTGCCGAAAAATAAGGCCGCGGTTGTCCATGAGCCAAGGATTTCGAAAACGGAACGCGAGCAAAAAATAGAAAGATTTAAGAAGGCCGTCCGTTTGGTGGTCGAGTTCGAGTAAATGGACACCCTATTTGATGTCGCCGTTATCGGGGCCGGAGTTGTTGGGAGTGCCGTTGCCAATCGGCTGTCTCGTTTTGAGACAAAGACGGTTCTTATCGATGCGGCCTCCGATGTCGGAGCGGGAACGAGCAAGGCCAATACGGCGATTTTGCACACGGGATTCGACGCCACCCCCTCCACACTCGAGGCGAAGCTCGTCCATCGAGGACACATTTTATTGAAGGAGTATGCCCGTCGCGCGGGTATTCCGTTTGAAGAAACGGGAGCATGTCTTATTGCATGGAATGAAGAAGAGCAAAGGGCGCTTCCTTTCCTCCATGAAAAAGCCTTAAAAAATGGAGTGACCGGCCTTCAATTTCTGTCCCCGGAGAAGGTATATGAAATGGAGCCCCATTTGGGGCCCGGAATCCGTGGCGGCTTGTTGGTCCCAGGCGAGTCGATCATCTGTCCTTATTCTCCACCGATTGCGTTTGCGACGGAGGCGGTGATCAATGGGGTGACACTTCGCTTAAGCACAGAGGTAACCGGGGTAAGTGTCGAGGAAGGCATTTATCGACTGAAATGTGAAAATGACGAAATACGGAGCCGGTGGGTCGTCAATGCTGCGGGTCTTTATTCGGATACCATCGATCGCATGGTGGGTTATGACCGTTTTACGGTCACACCCCGGCGGGGTGAGCTCATCGTGTTTGATAAACTGGCGCGAAGACTTCTCTCGCACATTATTCTTCCTATACCCACGAAGGTGAGCAAGGGGGTGCTTGTCAGTCCCACCGTGTTTGGGAACGTTCTGGTTGGCCCCACCGCGCAAAATATCGATAATAAGAAAGATGCGGCCACAACGGATAGGGGTTTATGCTTTCTGTGGGAAAAAGCGAATACGCTTTTACCCGCGTTATCCCGTGAAGAAATTACGGCGACTTATGCGGGCCTTAGGGCCGCAACCGAATCTGGAGACTATCAACTTCACTGCGATCCGGAAAAACATTACATCTGCGTTGGGGGCATTCGTTCCACCGGCCTTTCCGCATCGCTTGGTATCGCGGAATACCTCGTCGAGTTTTTTTTGAATGCGGGTCTCAATCTTGTGCCCAAAGAAAGGTACCTAGATTATCAGCTGCCTCGACGGCCCCAGGAATTTGAATTTCTGATCTCGGGTAACCCTGACTACGGAAGACTCGTTTGTTATTGCGAGGGTGTGAGCCGTGGGGAGCTGTGGGATGCGCTTCATGCCCCGATTCCCGCACGCAGTCTCGACGGGCTTCGTCGACGGACGCGGTGCCTGCAAGGGCGTTGCCAAGGGTTTTTTTGTCTCTCAAAAGTGACCTCGCTTTTTACCGAAGTCGGGGTGAGCACTTCCTCATTGCTTGAGGCACCGTCGATATGAGTGTTGATTTCGATGCATTGGTGATAGGGGGAGGTCCCGCTGGCCTCTCAGCAGCACACACCTTGGGAAAATACGGGCTGGCGCGCACCCTTCTCATCGAGAGAGAAGCGGAGCTGGGTGGCATTCCACGGCATTGCCATCATGCGGGTTTTGGGTGGTTTGATCTGCGACGGGTAATGACGGGACCTTCTTACGCGAAATACCGCACAAGACTTTTAAAAACAGCCAAAATTGAATGCTGGACCGAGACGACCGCAACGGACTGGGCGGGATCGAGTGCCTTGCGAACGTTGAGCCCCAATGGCCTCGAGACGATCTCAGCGAAAGCCATTGTTTTGGCCACGGGATGCCGTGAGCGTCCTCGCTCAGCCTGCCTGGTTCCAGGGAGTCGGCCGCATGGAGTTTTCACGACGGGTGCGTTGCAACAATTGCTTTATATCAATCACCAAAAGGTGGGCCGTCGTGCCGTCGTCATCGGAGCCGAGCATGTGAGTTTCTCAGCGCTTCATTCACTGGAAAGGAGCCGAACGAAAGTGGAGGCAATGGTCACTGAATTGCCCCATCATCAAACTTATCCGATCTTTCGATGGCTCACTTCAACCCTCCATCGAGTGCCTATTCTATGCAACGCTCGACTGACGCAGATCTTTGGCGCCAAGCGGGTGGAAGAAGTCGAAATATCGTTTTCCACGGGAGAGCGAAAACGCTTGGCGTGCGATACGGTCGTGTTTACTGGAAATTGGATCCCGAGTCATGAGCTCCCTCGGCTTGCCCATATTGAAATGGACGATGGGACGGAAGGGCCAAGGGTGGACACGGGACTTCGGACGTCTCGCGAAGGCGTCTTTGCGGCGGGGAATATGTTGCACGGAGCGGAGATCGCGGATGTTGCTGCTATCGATGGAGTACGGGCGGCACAAAGCGTTCTGGAATTTCTCAAAGGAAAAAACGGCTGGCACGCGAGAGCGATTCCGATTGAGACGGTTGCGCCTTTGAAATGGATATTTCCCAACGCGATCCGCTCCCCTGCAGACATCCCTCCCAGAAACCATTTCATTCTCCGAGCACAAACGTTTTTAAACAGGGTAACGATTAGTGTGAGTCAGCAGGAACGTGTGCTTTACCGCCATTTTTTTAATCGTATGGTCCCGAATCGTCCCTACTACTTGCCATCCCACTGGATCTCGCGCATAGATAGCCAAAATCCCATCGTGGTATCCTTATGAGCCAGGATTTAGAGCAAGTACTCGCGAACGACGAAAAGACTTTGCGTCAATTAGGCTATGCGCAGGAGCTTCATCGGGGAATGAGTGCCTTTTCCAATTTTGCCATCTCGTTCTCCATCATTTGCATCCTGGCAGGTGGAATTACGTCTTTCCATCAGGCGTTGAGCAGCGTCGGGGGAGCGGCGATTGGTTTGGGTTGGCCGCTGGTCTGCCTGTTTTCCGTGGTGGTGGCGCTCACGATGGGGCAAATCGCATCCGCATTTCCCACGGCCGGAGGTTTGTATCACTGGGCGAATATTCTAGGAGGCCGAGGCTGGGGGTGGAGTACGGCATGGTTTAATCTTCTGGGGCTTGTGGCTGCCACAACCGCCATTAATCTTGGGGTGGTATTTTTTCTGTCGGGCTTTATCGGTTTTCCGTTGGGCGCATCCATTAAATTCCTGGGTGTGTTTGCGATTACTTTTTCGCAGGCTCTCATCAATCACTACGGGATTCGACTCACGAGTCGGCTCACCAACTTTAGCGGGTATTGGATTTTATTTGTCTCTGCTGCTCTGACATTGACTGTTCTGTGGTGGGCACCTGCGTGGCATGTGGATCATCTTGTTTCATTCAATAATTTCAGTGGCGCGGCTGGGGGAAATGTATGGCCCAAGACTGAAAGTCTGTTGTTTCTCTTCTGCTTGAGCTTCTTGCTTCCCGCCTACACCGTGACAGGCTTTGACGCCTCCGCCAACACAGCGGAAGAAACTATCGGTGCCTCGAACAGTGTGCCCAAGGCCATTCTTCAGGCGGTGGTAGTTTCAGCCCTTGCGGGCTGGATTTTTCTAGGGGCGATCGTGATTTCCATCGACGATATTGGACTTGCGGCAAGTCAGGGCACGAGTAGTCTTTCGTGGGTCTTAAAAGGGCTGTTCCCTTCTTCTATTTATTATTTTTTTGGCATCAGTATCGCCGTGGCGCAATACCTTTGTGGCCTCGCCGCTGTGACCTCCGCTTCTCGGATGGCCTACGCTTTTGCGAGAGACGGTGGGTTGCCTTTTTCTAGAGGGCTTTCCAGAGTGTCAAAGAAATACAAGGCACCCGCGGTTGCGATCTGGACCATCGCGGTTTTCGTGTTTCTGTTTACGCTTTACACTCCGGTGTACGAAACGATGGCGGCTGTGTGTGCCATTTTCTTATACATTTCGTACGTGTTGCCGGCGATTGCGGGCTATTTTTCTTATGGGAAGAGGTGGACTAAAA
>Ga0187892_10009762_pt1 | contig 12462 bp, 11 predicted proteins | sample MA1701073metaG_FD_139345 | JGI IMG/M metagenome (GOLD analysis project Ga0187892, IMG submission 139345) | Bio-ooze microbial communities from a basaltic lava cave in the Kipuka Kanohina Cave System on the Island of Hawaii, USA - MA170107-3 metaG ...
ACACCACCGCTGATCCGCAGGCCGGGTTGGTCACCTCCTCCTGCGACTACGCGTGGGGGATAGGATACTCTGCAGCAGTCCGGATGCAGGTGGATCTCGGCGCACCGGGATGGAGGGCCCCTCCAATGGGTAGCCGTTCGCTCGATGCCTACGCCAAACCGATCGGTACGCCCATTTCGCGACGGTTCGTGGAGGGGCATGTTGCGTTCGTGGCTCCGTCTGGGGCTGACATCGAGCGGTTCCAGATCGGCGATTGGATTGGGCCCGGTGGCCCCGTGCTGTTCCCAGCGCCCGGCATCTACCAGTATCGCATCACTTGGACGGACGGCACCGTCTACGAATCCTACGTTTCCATGCGCTGCGATCCGCGCCTTGGCGAAGGTAGGTGTCAGGCACTTCCATCCTTCGGCGGCATCCGTTAGGTGGACGATCCCGCGCGCTGAGGAGAAAACTGCCTCATGCATCGAGCTCTCACCCTTGGCCTTACCGTAGCCATCATGGCCGGCTGCGATTCTCACGTTGCCGCCCCTAGCGCACCTGACCTTCAGCCGGAAGCCGAGTTCGGGACCATCGCCGTCCAGGTCAATGGGGCGCGGTGGTTCATTCTCCGAAGTTATGATTCAGTGATCGCCTACATTGACCCACAGTTCGTTCGCCTCTCGGTGCAAGCCCCAAACCAGGGCGTGTTTGGCGCCCCGAGACGCATCTCTATGGGAATCTGTGGAGTGACGACTCCGCAGGCCTACTCCTTTGCCGCCCCAGGCCATGCCCTTGTCGCCACTTGGACAGTACCTGGCCAATCGACACGCCCTCGGGGCAAGTCCGGTAAGGCCGTCTACTCCTCCGTTGGCGCTGTCCAGGACTCATTGGTGATCGACGAGCTCGATGGGCCCACGGGCCGCATTCGAGGTCGCTTCCATTTCCAGGCCAGGGTCGACCCCTGGTATTCCCAATCACGGGCCTCTGAGGGGCAAGCTGCACTTACCCTGGCGGGATTCTTTGCAGGACGGATCATCAACCGGTACCTCCACCCCTGTCCGTCTTCATTGGCCTCCACAAATGCCTTCGTCCTGATCCCCCACCGAGACGATGGCAGTCTTCGAGACCGCTAATTCGAAGGTCGCCTGAAACGATCCGGAACACCGTCCGGCTGGTACAACCTCGGCCCACAGCGCCCGAAGGAGAACCGTCTGACCGGTGACCGTGAAGGATTGAACAACGGAATACCGAGAACAATGCCAGGGGGGAGTTGAGCCGTGAGTTCATATGCGGCGACGGACTCAAGGTTGGCCGCAGCTCTCAGGGAGGCTGTGTCGATCACGACCAGCAAGCGCGTGGTATCAGGCCTTCGAGTGGTCACAACCGATATCACAGCATCCAGGGCTTCGCCTTGGCCCCTGTTTGCCCCGCAGTGCCAGCCTGCCCCGACAACAAGACAAACTACTAGGCCCTTGCTCAGTAGTCTGTTTGGTTCGTGCATGACCATTGCTCGGTCCATGGGTATGTAGTATATGGGGTGGCTGTTTCCTGGTGAGTTGCGTACCCGCGTGATAGGGGAGAATCCAGATCTCCCGATTTGGATTGGAATTCCCATGCCTCAATCCGTAGCGATAGCAACAGCCGCCCGGCTCAAAGTGCGTCCCTGACAACCATGCAGTATTCGAACGATGGATGAGAGCTAAAACACCGTTTCGAGAAACCCGAACGCTGGGCGTTCTGGGAATCCTGATGGTGCCAGCTGGGCTCTTCGCTCAACAATCCAGCAGAGTGGCCATCGTGGCAACGACAGGCCTCGGCTGGACCACCGCCGATACGACCTTTAATGGATCTGCGGTTTATGGGGTGGGGGTCGGCGTGGGGTACAGGCTGTTTCATACTGTTGATCTCGAGTTGGCCTTGGATGTGGCCGGTGGAATCGGTCAGGGAGATATCGCCTGTGTCGGCAATGTGCCCTGCCCAGTCTCGTTCGTTCTTCGGGGAGCATCAATCGGTCTTGCGTTCGCTCCTTCCACCGAACGAGGGTCCCGATGGTTTGCCGGGCTAGGGGCAGGTGCGTACCGAGTAACGGCAAAGCGGGACCCGAGTCGCGATGACCCTTCATGTACCAAGGTGGGCTTCCATGCCAGCGGCGGCGTTGCGGTCGGACGCTGGCGGGGCGGCTCGATTGGGCTGGGGGCGAGGGTTGCGCTGATCCCGGATGCGAGAGGGGAGTCGCTCTGGACGTTCATTCCGTTCGAGGTCACTGCACGGCTTCGGTTATGAGCGTGTCGGCGGCTTTGGGAATGGTTGCGCAACGCTCAGGCCGGGGATCAGTTTGGTCAACCTTCCCAGCCCGGCATCGCTGGTGACCAGCGTCAGGCCAGCTTCCCGGCAACTGGTTGCCAGCAACAGATCGTTCAGAGCCGCGGCCGTCGCTATCCGATGGCCCCGCGCCAGGGCTCGGCCCGCTTGCAGCCAGGCGGTGATGGAAGGCGCAAAGACGCGGCCGCGTTGCAGGAAGGGGCCGACGATCTGTTGATCGAGCAGGGCTTGTTGACGACGGCTTGCCGCTCCCGCGGTGACCTCAAGGACCACCACCGAGCTCAGGTGGGTTGTGGGAAGGGCCCAGCGCAGAAAGCCCAGCAACGCTTCCAGCCGGTGGGGCAGGTTCAGGGCGTCAATAAGCACATTGGTATCGAGCGCGAATTTGGCCACTCACTGCTTCCGGAATGGGGTACGCCAGGGCCCGGCCGCCGCACCGGCACGCAGCCCAGCCGAGACCTCAGCTTGGAAGGCAACGAGATCGAGGGCCGCGTCAACCGCCGCGGTGTCGGTTTCGACGCCGAGATACTGCTTGGCAGCGGCCAACTTGCGCGGATCCATGGACATGTTCTTCCGGACCCACCGTCCCGCCCGCCGGGGCCGTCCGGCTCCTTTCTCTGCGGCCATGGGTATTCCTCTTTGGATGTATAAAATCAATACTAAAGATGTATGCCCGGATGGGCAAGCACCGGGTGGCCCCGGATCGGCAGAGCGATGGCGCCGAAAAGGATCTTCATCTCATCCTCCCGATGAGGCAGTCCGCACTCACACTCTGAACCCGAGCATCAGACGGAGGCCCAACAAAGGTGACCAGGATGGGTTCGCTGTAGCAGATCCCATCCCGTGGTCCTCGAAACAGGACCACAATGGAGTCACCAGTGGGCCGGCGAGTCGGTCCACCCCAGGTGGCCCCCAGTCCGCTCGCGAGTTCTCGAATAGCGCCAGGGTTCTCGCGACCCGCCTGCACACCCCAATTGACGGCCTGAGATGCCGCTCCCGTCGCAACCAGGGCAGCCGAATCTGCGCCGATGACCGCAGAGAGAAAGCTGTGCATGGGAGGGAGATACTGATCATAGAGACGCGGACGCTGGTAGAGCTGAACGAGCACCAAACCTGCCGCGGCAACAACCACTGCTGCGGCCGCCCAGATCAGCCGCCTACGCCCGACGGTAGTCGCATCTGCTGATGTCATGGTCTTGAGCTACGCGACTGCGTTGATTGCATCGAGTCTTACTACTGGGCAAGCCGAACCGTGAACACATTCGACTGACCCTGCGAGCGAGGGAGGAGGCACCCCGTGGCCTCGCCAGGGCACGTGCCAAGTCCGTACAGTAGGCGCATCCTTCCGGCAAGCGTACCGAACGGGTGCCCGGTGCGCCCGTCAAAAAACCAGGGACCCTGGAGCGCGAGTGTGTCCACCCGGATTTGGCCAGGCTCCAGAGGGAATTGCTGGTCGTGGCCTACACAGCCCCACGCCTTGCTATACGCGGAGCCCCAGGCGTCCGTCCCGTCGATGAGTGCTACATCGTAGATCGGTCCTGGGGAGTTGGGAAAACAGCGGCTGATGAAGAGCCGCTGCATGAACCGGTTTTCCAACCGGGCGATGATCGTGAAGCCGTAGATCCGATAGGTGCCCTCGCCGTGCAGATAACTGGCGGCGTAATCCGGGCGATCTGTCGTGAGGAGAAGGGCCGGCTCAGGCAGTGAGTCTCCCGGCTCCTGAGCGGGGTCGAGAACGGACCCACCACATCCGATCAGCGCGACGAGAAGGAGGTGCGGAAAGACTACTGCACTGGGAATTCGAAAGGTTACCATCGCCCTGCCAGGCCGGCCCCCAACAACAAAGTAGCTGCGGCCGCTGGGAGCGCCAGCGTGAACCAGCGGGGGGGGGTCATGGCTGAAACCGCCAGACCCCCGCGGTCGGATGGTTCCCGTCCGAATACCCCCCGGCGATGAGCACGCCGCCCCCCTGGAGCGAGGCCGTCGTCGCGAAGTGGAATGCCTCGGGGAAACGGCCCGACACCTCACGGAAGCTCCAGGTCGCCAGGTCCAGCACCTCGGCGGCCTGCGCACCTCCTGCAACCAGCACCGCCCCACTACCGAGGAGGACCGTGGTCCCGGCGATCTTGTAGCGCTCGTTCGCCATCCGCGGCCCCGGCTCGAAGCGCCCGGTCCGGGCGTCGTACACCTCGGTGGTGTTGTAGAAGCGACGATCGGTGCGGTCCGCGCCGCCGATCACCAGAACCCGCCCGTCCGCGAGCAGCGTCGCCGTGTGGCTTTCGCGCGGCACGCTCATGGAGCCGGCGAGCTCCGAGCGGCCGGTCTCCGGGTCGTACAGCTCCGCGCTGCTCAGGAACGTCCAGCCCCGGCCCACACCACCAATGATCAGCACCCGGCCGTCCGGCAGCAGGGTCGCCGTGTGTCCGCTGCGCCCCTCGATGAGTGCACCGGCAGGGCGAAAGCGCCGCGTCCCCGGTTCGAAGATCTCGAGCGAACCGAGGTACCCGCCATCGTAGCCGCCGGCGATCAGCACCCTGCCATCACGAAGCAGGGTGGCGGTGTGACCCGCCCTTCGTTCCGACAGCGAGCCAAGGACCTGCACCGTGTTGCGCGCGGGATCGAACAGCTCGACGCTGGCCAGACTCCCGCCGCCACTCGCCATCCCCCCGGCCAACAGGACCTGGCCCGAGGGCAGAGTAGTGGCGGTATGGACCGACCGAGCGGTGCCGAGCGTGGCGACCTGTTGGACCTGCTGCTCGAGTGCGGGCGAGCTCGCGGTGGTCCCCGGCAGGCAGGCCAGGCCCGCGAGGATGGCCACCTTCACATTGTTGATGGTCGGCCTCCGGCTCCTCAGGAATGCGTATGCGGCTGGGATGCCGCCGGGGTCCGGTGGGTTTGAGGACCGGTCGCCGAGGCTGGTGCGTCAGGCTTCGGGGGCTGGACTAACGGTTCCAGCGACTCCAGATCGCAATCACGGCGCACCCGTCCCAATGGAATACCCCCGGTATCTGAGAAACTCCCCGGAAGACTTCAATCATCTCGATATCCGAGGGACTGATCCGCTCCAGGATCTCGATCTCCGGAAAATCGCCACGGAATGAGGCAGATCCACCTCGCCCGCTTTGTGACAATATCCCACCGGACTGAGCGCTCTGAGTGGTTCCGCCAATCCCGTGGCGCGAGCCGTCGAAGTAGACCGTGATCCCCCCGGTTTCCTGACACCGCGGGAACACGAGCCGTTTGGGGTGTGAGTTCAGGTATCGAACCCCGGGCACAACCCCAACGAGAAGCTCCGCAGTGGAGACCCCGAACCGCTGATCAATCATGTCGCGGGTTATGAGCGTGCCGAGCCCGACCCGCCGGCGCAAAAACACGTCATCGTACTTCGTCGTGCCGGCGTACCGAAGCGGTTTGCTGGGGGGTGCGATCGCAATGACCTCGGGGAGCACGACCGGGGAAGGCTGGAGCTGGACCAGGATGGTGTCGGCGGATGGGAGTGGATGAACCGTCAGCAGAGCAGGACGATACCCGATGCGCCGAAACGCGATGGTGGAATCGGTCGGGGCGATGGCCAGGGAGAAGATCCCTGCGGCGTTGCTCACCGCGGCCAGGCGGCTCCGGTTCAACAGGACTTCGACGCCGCCGATCGGCCGCTGGAGGTGGTCGTAGACCACACCGACGATGTGAACGGTGGAACGGTCCTGAGCCTGGACCCCGCCGTATCGGGGAACGAGTGCAGCGGCAACCAGCGTCACCAGCACCAAACAACGCATAGCCCACCTCGAACTTCAATGCTACCACAATTCGCATTGCGACGATGTGCTCAGCGGCCCCGAAAAAGCGCCTCCACGCCGACCCTGAGTTCCCGGCCTGTTGGCGAGCGCCAGCTCACCTCACCCCTGAGTTCCCGGAGCTCTTCGCCCTGGCGGGAAATCGAGATGCTCCGGGAATCCAGGTCCACCCGCCATACCTCGCGGACGCCGACCTCGAGATAGGCGTCCTGCTTGTAATCGCGATCGTACACCCGAGAGGGGGCGCCCGAAACCTCTATGGCCAGCCAGTGCTCGACGACGTCTTCCCAGCGCTCGAGCACGCGGGGCATCCGGCCGACCAGAATGTCCGGCTCGAGCTGAAGCTCGGGCGGGATCCGGATGGCACCGGGAGACCAGACCGCCGTCCAGGGGTCGTCCTGGAAAACACTGAGCAGAATCCCCATGAGGCGAGAGACGACCGTCTGATGGGCCGGTCCCGGCAGGGGCGTCACGAGGAGGAGACCGCCCACCAGCTCGTATCGGTTGCCGTCGGCGCGGAATGCGTCCAGCTCGTCCAGGGTGAATCGGCGCAGCGTGACCGGCATCGCCATAATATGCGGCCTCGGCGGGGAGGGATGCAACTCGGCAAGTCCCGCGCGGCGTGGGCGAGATTGAACTACATCACGGCAGACATCACTGCCACAATCCGAACTAGAACGATATTTCGGCTGCGCGAATGATCAGGTTTCCTCGGTCTGATCGATCGAAGGACACCCAGTTGCCCCGCGCCACGAGGCGACGTACCGGCGATTGCAGGCTGATGACCGTGATCTCGAGCTGCGCAAGGCTGTCACGAGCCGCAATGCGGACCTCGCCACTGTGCCCGGTGAGCGAAAGCTCCGCCGGCGTTGTGGCCGTGCACTCGTTGCGAGCGCAATCCACCCTGCCAGGAGCAGGTCGGAGCACTCCGAGCCGATCAAACAGGCCGCCGCCAACATTCACCCGAACCTCAATCACCCGGAGGCTGTCGGCCGATCGAATCTCTACCTTGGCGCCACCGGGCACCGTCCCCATCTGTTGGGCGAGGAGACTCCCGGGAAACAGGAAAGCGACCGCGAGTCCTACTCTCATTGGAAAACCTCCTTCGTCAGGGAGACCTCACCCCGATCCCTCCCGACACACCTTCGGGCCCCTGCCGGAGCCAGACCGGAGCGCCGAGCGGCCGCTCCCGCGGCCACACCTCGTTGAGGGTGGCCCCCTCGTAGAGCCTCCCGTTCTTCATCACGTAACGAAGCTGGGCAACGTTCCGCAGGTTGGCGAGCGGATCGGCATCGAGAACCAGAAGGTCGGCAAGCTTGCCCGCCTCCACCGTCCCGATGTCGGTCGAGAGTCCGATCGCCTCGGCGCCGAGGATCGTGGCCGCCCGCAAGACGTCGTGCGGGTTCGCCCCGCCCGACCCCATCGCCCACAGCTCCCAGAGATAGCCCACGCCCTGGATCTGGCCGTGGCTTCCGACCGCGACCCGCGCGGTATCGTCCAGCATACGCTTCACGAACTGCGCGTGTCGCTGGAAAACCTGCTCCTCCTCCAGCGCCCAGAAGGGACGCCGCCTGCTGCGGACGTCAATGCTCTCCTCCGGGAGAAACCGCCGGATCTTGGGATCGTCGTGGACCTCTTCCTTCGCGTAGAACCAGTTCTCCGCGAACGGGCCCCCGTAGGAAACGACGAGGGTCGGGCTGTTGGTGGTCCCCGAGGCCCTGAACAGCTTGACCACGTCCTCGAAGATCGGCGCCACCGAGAGCGAGTGTTCGACCCCGGTGTAGCCGTCGAGCGCGTGGGTCAGCGTCAACTTGAAGTCGAGGGCGGTTTCGGTGGTCGGCATGAGGCCGAGGATCCGCGCCGCCTGGATGATCCACTGGCGCTGCTGCCGATTCCCTGCCATGTACATCTTCAAGGTCTTGGTGTCGTAGTACTGGCTGTACCGCTTGAGCACGCTGATCGCGTGCGCCGAATCGCGGATGCTCTCGCCGCCGAAGACCCCAGGCCCGGTCGAGTAGATCCGGGGCCCGAGCATGGCCCCGATGTTGACCCGGTCCTCGTAGCTCAGGACGTCCGTGGTCGCGGTCTGCGGGTCTCGCGTCGTGGTGACCCCGAAGGCCAGCGTGCCGAGGTACTGCCAGGCCTGCCGGGGATGAATCTCCGGCACCAGCCACTGCGGGTGATAGTGGGTATCCACGAAACCGGGCAAGAGCGTCTTGCCCGACACGTCAATGACCCTCGCTCCGGCGGGGATCACCACCGAGTCCCGCTTTCCGACGGCGGTGATCCGGTTGTCGGTCACCACCACATCGGCGTTCTCGATGATCTCGCGGCCCTTCATGGTGAGGACCCGGCCTCCCCGGAGCACCATCGTACCGCGGGGAACGTCGCGCGGAAGCTCGACGCGCACCCGGGTCTCGCTGGGGCGATAGGTGACCGTGTCGGCGCGGACGCTGTCGAGCCCTGACCGGACCGAATCGGCGTTGTCACGGATCCGCTGGGCCCGGGCCCGGATCAGATCGGCGGCGCGGATCAGCGAGTCGGCCCGGGCCTGAATCGAATCGGCCACCAGCCGGTTGAGCCTGACCCGCACCGAGTCGGGGAGGGGAGCGGGAATCCGGTTGAGGCTATCCACCGTCCGACGCGTGGTGCGCAGGGTGTCGAGGAGCTGCCGGATTCGGAGCGCCCGGCCGACCGTGGCCCGGTTATCGGCGGCGGTGCTGTCTTCCATCACCCTGACCCGCTCGAGGTCGTAGGTCAGCAACGCGTTCCCGATCGCCCAGTGGATGCGGTTGCCGTCGGGGCTCCAGGAGGGGAACTCGCCGCCGATGTCGGTGAGCTGGCGCACCCGGACCGGTGCGCCGGCCGGAGCCGCCACCGAGATGACCGGCACCGGGCCCCCGACCTCCGGGATGTCCACCGAATAGATGTGGCTCCCCACCTGGGCCAACGCTCGCCCGCCCCGGGGCGAGATCATCACCAGACCCGCGGCGGGTGCCGCCGGTCCTTCTTCCGCGGGGGCTTGTGCCGAATCCTCCAGGAATACCGGGAACACGCGCCGGGGAAGCGCCTCTCCCCCCCCCACCGATTGATCGAGGTCGGGTGTGCCGCCGAATCCGCCTCCACCCCGGACCTGGAGATGCTGCTTCACGTCGGTCCCATCCCAACGGAACGACACCAGGCCCTCCGCGGGGCTGTAGGCGTAGATCCGGTCGGGCTGGTCCTGTCGGAAATGGGCGACATCGCGGCTCCCGGTCGGAGCGATCAGGGTCACCGCACCTCCGGCCGCGGGAACCCACACGAACTCGCCGCCCAGCGGTCCGAAGAACGTGTCGGGCGCGCGCTTGAGCTCGCGGGCCGCGGCTCGAGTGGCCACAATGCGCTGGCCGTCCGGTGACCACGCGATGTTGTAGTAGAGCGCGGGTACGGTGGTGAGCAGCACCGGCTGCCCGGTGCCGTCCGCGCGGGCCTTCACGATCCTTCCGCCCGCTGAATCGTCCCAAGTCACGAACGCCACCCACAGACCGTCGGGCGACCAGACCGGGTGATACTCCCCAACGTCTGCAGTGGTCACCCGGCGGGATGCTCCCGTGCCAGGGTCTCGAATCCACAGTCGGTCGAACGCGGTGAACGCAACCCGGCGTCCGTCGGGCGAGGCAACCGGATGGCGGATCTGCCGCGCGGTCACCATCGCCGTCGTGTCCACCCGGTAGCGGAACTTCACCTCGGGGCCGATGTCGGCGGAAACGGCGGCCTCGAAGGGAATCCTGGTCGCCGCGGAACCGTCCATCGGCACCCGCCAGATTTCCCCGCCGTACGAGAGGACGATCTCTTTGGAGTCCGGCGTGAAGCTGTAGCCGGGCAGCACGTCGAGCGTTGCCCGGGATTCCATTTCATCGCGCTGGACCGGATAGGCCAGCCAGCGCTCGTCTCCTGTGGCGAGGTCACGAGCCCGCAGACCCGTTGCCGTGTCGTGGCGCGTGCCGTACACCAGCCACTTGCCGTCGGGGGAGATCGCCGGGCGGAAACCCGACCCGTACCGGTTCGACATGAGCGTCGTGGTGCCGCGCTCGCGGTCGTACACGTAGAGCTGGTACTGGGGGAACTGCGCGTTGTACTGCCAGTCCCCATTCCGTCCCGCGAACCAGATGGAGCGGCCGTCGGGCGTCACGGCTGCCCCGACGGTCTTGAAGGGGGCGGGCCCCCGGATGATCGGGACCGGACTCCGGCGCTTGGCGTGGTACATGAGGATCTTGGCTGCGCCGCCTAACGCGCCCGACTGGCTCACCAGGATGTGCTCTCCATCCGGCATCCACTCCGGCGAGAGGTAAAGATTGGTGTTCCCCTGGCTGACCTGGGTGGTATCGGTGAAGTCGAGCCGTATGGTCCAGAGGTTGTCGCCTCCGCTCCGATCCGACACGAACGCAATCGTCTGCCCGTCCGGGCTCCACCTGGGCTGGGCGTCGAACGCCAGGCCGTCGGTGATGCGGGTGGCCTTCCCACCGGTGAACGGCACGGTGTAGAGGTCGCCCAGCAGATCGAAGACGATCGTCTTGCCATCCGGACTGACGTCGAGCGACATCCAGGTCGCCCTGGTCGCCGTGAAGGTGGCCTTCCGGCTCGCGGGAAGGGGCAGGGGACGGGGCCGCGCGCCCGGTCCTCCCGGCGCCTGCGCCGGGAGCGGGGCGCCGCCGTACACGCCAATAGCCAATAGCCAATAGCCAATAGCCTTTTTCATTGTCCACCTCCCCGGATCCCTGCCGCCGTATTAGGCGCGACCCGCCGCCAGGGTTCGTCGGGCGCCGGGCGTTGCCGCGGCCACAGCTCGTTGAGGGTGTCTCCCTCGTACAGGCGTCCGTTCATCATCACGTACCGAATGGTGTTGGTGTTCCGGATGTTTTCGAGCGGATTGGCGTCGAGCACGATAAGATCGGCCAGCTTGCCCGGCTCGAGGGAGCCGAGGTCGCGGCCCAGCCCGATCGCCTCGGCGCCCAGGATCGTCGCGACCCGGAGGGCATCGTGGTTGGTCATCCCGCCGCTCTGCACTGCCCACAGCTCCCAGTGGTAGCCGAGGCCCTGGAGCTGGCCGTGGCTCCCGATCCCGGCCCGGCCTCCCGATTCGACCAGCTGCTTGATCCAGGCCGCGTGTTTGGGGAAGGCATACTCATCCTTCCGGAACCAGCCGCCGGGGCCGGGCCCCGGGTTACGCCGGCGGATCTTGAAGTCGAGCTCCTCCTTCATGGTGAACCGGGCGAGCTTGGCGTCGCCCACCACGTTCTCATTGGTGTAGAAGTAGTTCTCCGCCCAGGGCCCGCCGTAGGACACGAGCAGCGTGGGAGTGTTGGTCGTGCCCGACGTCTTGAACAGCTCGACCATGTCCTGATAGGCGGGGATCACCGGCATGGTGTGCTCGACCCCTGGATAGCCGTCCATCGCGTGGGTCATGTTGAGGCGGTACTCCAGGCCTCCTTCGGTCGTCGGCATCAACTTGAGCTCTCGCGCCGCCATGATGAGGAGCTGGCGCTGCCGGCGGTTTCCGGAGAGATACATCTTGAACGTCTTGGTGTCCCAGTAGTCGCTGTAGCGGCGAAGGACGTTCCGCGCCTGGGCAAGGTCCTTGATCCCCTCCTGCCAGAACACCCCGGGACCGGTCGAATAGACCCGCGGTCCGGGCATGAGCCCCGCTTCGACCCGGTCGCCGTAGCTCAGGACGTCGGTGGTCGCGGTCTGGGGATCGCGCGTCGTGGTCACCCCGTAGGCGAGGTTCGCGAGATAGATCCACGGCCGGCTCCAGTGCAGTCCCCACAGGTTCCACATGTGGGCGTGGGTGTCCACGAAACCGGGCACGATGGTCTTGCCCGCCACATCAATGATCCGGGCTCCCTCCGGGGTGGCCACGCTCCCCTGAGCGCCCACCGCCGCGATCCGGTTGTTGCGGATCACGACGTCGGCGTTTTCGATGATTTCGGTGCCCCGCATCGTGATGACCCGTGCGCCCCGGAGCACCGCGGTTCCCTGTGGGATGTCTCGCGGGCTGGTGATCCGGAAGCGAACCTCTTCGGGCCGGTAGGCGGGATCGGCCTCGGCCCGGTCGAGCCGGTAGGTGACCAACGCGCTGCCGATGGACCAGTACACCGTGCGGCCATCGGCCCCCCAAATGGGGAACTCGCCGCCGATGTCGCTCAACTTCCGCACCGGCACCTGCGCGCTGTCCGGCACGGTCACGAGCACGGTCGGTGCGGGGCCCCCGGTTTGGGGAACGGTGACGACATAGACGTCCCGATTGACCAGCGCGAGGGCGAGGTCGCCCTGAGGCGCCATCCTGACCATGGCAGCTGCGGCCTGGGGGATCTGCGGCTCGCGTGAGAAA
>Ga0187892_10009764_pt1 | contig 12458 bp, 10 predicted proteins | sample MA1701073metaG_FD_139345 | JGI IMG/M metagenome (GOLD analysis project Ga0187892, IMG submission 139345) | Bio-ooze microbial communities from a basaltic lava cave in the Kipuka Kanohina Cave System on the Island of Hawaii, USA - MA170107-3 metaG ...
GCCACCCCCGCCACCCCGGCCGAACTGGTGACGGTCGAGCGCGTGCCGCCACCCCTGTCCGTCACCAGTTCGAGCAAGGCAGCCCCGACCAGGACGGCGGCCAAGGCCAGGGCGAACAGGACGGCCTCGCTGCGGAGCATGACGGCGGTGGCCATGAGCGGCGCGACCAGGGCGGCGAACGGCGCCGACCGACGTTCCCACGCCACCAGCGCCACCAGCACGGCGGCGGCTACGGACGCGGCTGCGAGCGAGTGGGCGATGACCAGGTAGCCGTCGAAAAGCAGGGGGCTGGCGACTCCGACCACCCAAAGCGTTGGCTTAGCCACGCCAGGCGCTAGCCGGCCGGCGATCAGCGCCGCCAGCGCCGCCGCGACCAGCGTCCCCAGCACCGACAGCAGGACCATGCCCGTGACGCCACCGACCCGGTCGGCCGCCGCCAGCAGGACGGCGTAGAGCGGGTGCTTGGCGAAGGGCGCCACGCCCTTCGTCCCCTCCTCCGACAGCTCGAGGGGGTACGACCGCACGCTCTCGCCCACCGGCGGAACCGGGTGCTCGACGATCCAACCGTCCCCTCGGGACAGGGACTGGGCTTGGATGATGGCGGCGCCCTCGTCGGCGGAGAAGGACGCGCCCGTACCGACGAGGGGCATCAGCGCGACCAGCACCACGCCCAGGGCGGCGACGTGGGCCCGTAGCGACCGCGCCCGCCGCCGCGCCGGCGCCCCTTCTGCTGCCCCGCGCTCGGCCCCCTCGACGAGAGTCACCGTGTAGGTATCGGCGCCCTATCCCGCCTGTTTCAGCTCCCTCCGTAGATCGTGGATTTCGTCCCGCAGGCGGGCGGCGTACTCGAAGCGCAGGTCGGCGGCGGCCTCCCGCATCTCCTCCTCGAGTGTGGCAATGAGCCGGGCGAGCTCTTCGGGCGGTAGCTCGGCGAAGTCCGACCGGATCTTGTCCCGCCGGCGGTTGCGGCGATCGCGACCCGGCGCCGGCGCCGAACCGTCACCCTCAGGACGGAGCACCGCCAGGATGTCGGTGACAGCCTTGCGGATCGTCTGGGGGTCGATCCCATGCTCGGCGTTGTGCGCCTGCTGGAGCCCGCGGCGCCTCGTGGTCTCGTCGATGGCCCGCCGCATCGAATCGGTGACGGTGTCGGCGTACATCACCACCTGCCCGGCCACGTTGCGGGCCGCCCGCCCGATGGTCTGGATCAGCGAGGTCTCGCTGCGGAGGAACCCCTCCTTGTCGGCGTCGAGGATCGCAACCAGCGAGACCTCGGGCAGGTCGAGCCCCTCGCGCAGGAGGTTGATGCCGACGAGGACGTCGAACTCGCCCAGGCGCAGGTCACGGAGGATCTCGATGCGCTGGATGGTGTCGACCTCGCTATGAAGGTACCGCACCCGAACGCCCAGTTCGAGCAGGTAGTCGGTGAGGTCTTCGGCCATCTTCTTGGTGAGCGTGGTGACGAGTACCCGGTCGCCTTGCGCCACCCGCTGGTTGATCTGCACCAGGAGGTCGTCGATCTGGCCTTTCGTGGGCTTGACGATCACCTCCGGGTCCACCAGGCCCGTCGGCCGGACGATCTGCTCGACGACCTGTGTCGAGATACCCACCTCGTAGGCGGCCGGCGTGGCGGACAGGAAGATGCACTGGTTGACCCGCTCGTACCACTCGTCGAAGCGGAGGGGCCGGTTGTCGGCGGCCGACGGCAGGCGGAAGCCGTGGTCGACGAGCGTCTCCTTGCGCGACCGGTCGCCCTCGTACTGGCCGTGGAGCTGGGGGATCGTGACGTGGGACTCGTCGATCACGATCAGGAAGTCCTTGGGGAAGAAGTCGAGCAGCGTGTGGGGCGGCTCGCCCGCCTCCCGGCCGTCGATGTGGCGGGAGTAGTTTTCGATGCCGTTGCAGAAGCCGACCTCGCGCATCATCTCCAGGTCGTACTGGGTGCGCATGCGCAAGCGCTGAGCCTCCAGCAGCTTGTTCTGCTGCTCGAACCAGCGAAGGCGCTCGTCCAACTCGGCCTCGATGCGGACCATCGCCTTCTTCATCCGCTCCTCGCCGGCGACATAGTGGGTGGCGGGGAACACGGTGAGATCGGGAAGGGTGGCGAGGATCTCGCCGGTGAGAGGGTCGACCCGGCTGATGCGCTCGATGTCGTCCCCGAACATCTCGATCCGGACACCCGACTCCTCGTACGCCGGATGGACCTCGATCGTGTCGCCCCGCACCCGGAACTTGCCTCGGGCGAACGCCATGTCGTTGCGCTCGTACTGCATGTCGACGAGACGTCGGAGGATGGCTCGCTGGTCAATGGTCTGGCCGGGCTGGAGCATGAGGATCTGGGTGGCGTACTCCTCCGGCGAACCCAGGCCGTAGATGCAGGAGACCGAGGCGACCACGATCACGTCCCGCCGGGCGAGGAGGGCGGAGGTGGCGGAGTGGCGCAGCCGGTCGATCTCGTCGTTGATCGTGGCGTCCTTCTCGATATAGGTGTCGGAGGACGGGATGTAGGCCTCGGGCTGGTAGTAGTCGTAGTAGCTGACGAAATATTCGACCCGGTTGTTGGGGAAGAACTCCCGGAACTCGTTGGCGAGCTGGGCGGCGAGGGACTTGTTGGGGGCGATGACCAGGGTGGGCCGCTGGACCTGCTCGATGGTCCAGGCGATGGTCGCTGACTTGCCCGAACCGGTGATGCCGAGGAGGGTCTGGAACCGGTCGCCCCGGTTCACGCCCTCGGCCAGGCGCGCCACGGCCTTGGGCTGATCGCCCGCGGGACTGAACTCGGACACGACCTGGAACGGCGGCATCGGCGACATCCAGGCTACGCCGGGGGTACGACAACACGCCGACCAGCCCTGGGCCGGTGCCCGGGCCTGCCCCTCGGGGAACTGGTGACGTTCGGGCGCGCGGGGGCGCGCTCGAGCGTCACCAGTTCGGCCGGTGCGGGGTCGCTTCGCTTGGGCGGGTGTCCGGGCCTGCCCCTCGGGGAACTGGTGACGTTCGGGCGCGCGGGGACCCGCTCGAGCGTCACCAGTTCGGCCGGTGCGGGGTCGCTTCGCTTGGGCGGGTGTCCGGGCCTGCTCCCCGGAACTGGTGACGTTCGGGCGCGCAGGGGCCCGCTCGAGCGTCACCAGTTCGGCCGGTGCGGGGTCGCTTCGCTTGGGCGGGTGCCCGGGCCTGCCCCCCGGAACTGGTGACGTTCGGGCGCGCGGGGGCCCGCTCGAGCGTCACCAGTTCGGCCGGTGCAGCGGTCGCTTCGCTTGGGCCGGTGCCCGGGCCTGCCCCCCGGAACTGGTGACGTTCGGGCGCGCGGGTGCGCGCCCAATCGTCACCAGTTCGGCGTAGATCAGTTCACTGTCACACCCTCTCGTCATCATTGGCACATGACCCTCCTCGCCTTGGCTGAGCAACAGCACTCGGTCTTCCACGTCCACCAAGCGCGCTCCTTCGGTTACACCCGGGCGGCAGTCCGGCACCGTCGGCGCCGGGGGACATGGGAGCCTCTCCAGAAGGGCGTCTACCGGGTTCCCGGCTCGGTCAGCAGCTGGGAGCAGCGGCTCATGGCCGTCATCCTCGCGTCCGGCCCGGCGGCGGCGGCGTCGCACCGTTCAGCCGCGGCCCTCCTGGGCATTCCCGGCTTCCAGCGGGATATCCTTGAGGTGACGACGCCGCGCCCGCGCCGCCACCGCGGCGAGAAGGACGCCGTCGTCCACCGGTGGCGGCGGTTTCCGCCGCACCACCTGACCGTCGTGAACGGCGTGGTGACCACCAACTGCGCTCGCACGCTCATTGACCTAGCCGGGGCCATCCATCCCGCCCGCGTCGAGCGGGCGCTCGACAACTGCCTGGCACGCGGCTTGGTCACTCTCGAAGCCGTGCGGACCGTCTTCGAGGAGATGCGCAGCCGGGGCCGGAAGGGCATCGCCCTCATGCGCCGGCTGCTGGCCGCGCGCAGCGATGATTACGTCGCCACGGAGAGTGACCTCGAGCGCCTCTTCCTCAAGGTCGTACGTGACGCTGGCCTGCCGGAGCCCGTGAAGCAGGTCGACGCCGGGGGCGACCGGTGGATCGGCCGTCTCGACTTCCGCTTCCCGGACACCACGTTGATCGCCGAGATCGACGGGCGGAGCTATCACACCGCCCTCCTCGACCTCGAGGCCGACCAGGCTCGGGACGCCGCGCTGATCGCGGCCGGGTGGCGGCCGATGCGCATCCGTGCGAACCGGCTCAGGGAGGAGCCGCGCCGGGTGGTCGCGGACCTCCGGGGCGCTCTGCGCTGCGGGGAGCCAGGTCCTGGGCCGCCACCTGACGGCTGAGGTCGTCCAGCGCGCCGTCGTTCCGGAGGACGATGTCGGCTCGGGCAAGGCGTTCCTCGCGCCCGGTCTGCGCCGCCAGACGGCGGCGCGCGTCGTCTGGTGACATCCCGCGCCAAGCCACGAGCCGCTCGACCGCAATGTCATCCGGGCAGTCAACGACCACCACCTTGGCCACGAAGCGGTCCCAACCGGCCTCCACTAGGAGCGGCACCTCCAGCACGACGAGATGCGTGCGCCTCGTCGCCTCGTCCGCGAGCCGGTCTCGCACCACGGCCTCGACCGCAGGGTGGACGATGGCGTTGAGGTCGGCGCGGGCGGTCGCGTCCTCGAACACCACGTCCGCCAGTCGCGCCCGGTCGACGCGACCATCGGGCGTGAGCACTGCGCCGCCAAACCGATCGACCAACGGCTCGTACGCAGCTCCGTCCGGCTCGACAACGCTGCGCGCGATGGCATCGGTGTCGATCACAGTTGCCCCCCAGTGGGCGGCCAGCATGCCCGCGGCGGTCGACTTGCCGGCGCCGATGCCGCCGGTGAGGCCGAGCACAAGGATGTGGCGACCGTATCATCGACCTATCAAGCTGAACTCGCTCCTTCTGTCCCACCGAGCCGACGAGCGGCTGGACGCGGCGCGCCGCGAGTCGACCAGCCGGAGGACGCTCAAGGCGCTCAACGAGCGGGCGAACGGCTGGCCGGCGTTCTCGCCCGGCTCGATGAACGCCTGGCTGCTGTTCGTCACGACCAAGGCGCCGAACTGGCGGGACGCCTTCCTCACTTGGCCGGAGGGTCCGCTCACCCTGGGCGAGCCGCACGAGGGGTTCTTCTACCCGGACCCGCTCGGGTTCTGGGCGGAGGTGCGCCGCTGGGCGGTCGAGCTGTTCCGCCGGCACCAGCCGACCTGGGCCGCGCCGGAGGCGTTGACGCTCACGGCGCTTTTGCACATCGGTGAGGAGCCGGAGCGGCTGCAGCGGGCTCTCGACCTGCTCGATCCGCGCACCGTGCTTTTCCTCGACGAGCCGTCGTGGGAACGTAGCGGGCTGACCGTCAGCCGCCGCCAGCCGCACTCGATTGTCGATCCCCACCGTCCCGGGCAGGTGTACGAGGGGTTCTGGGGGCAGCACGGCGACATCGTCGTCGGCAAGTCGCCGCAACATCCGTCGACCCACAACCTGTACCGCGCCACCGACATGCTCGAGTTCTTGCGAGCCGCGCCCTTGCCCGACGGCGTGTAAACCCCGCCGTCGGGGTACGGATCGGCAATGAGCGCAAACCGTATTCTGGTGATCGCAGCCGTCGTGTGTTTCGCGATCACAACCATCTCTGCTTTCAGCGAGAGCGTCAACGTCAACGAGATCGGCTGGTTGGCACTGGGTCTCGCCGCATGGGCCGCATCTGGCCTCGCGCTCGGCGTCGGCTTCGCCGCCAGCCCCCGCCGCCGCCGAGCACTTCGGTAGCGCCAGGTTGTGTCGTTTTCGAACCGGTGACGGTCAGGCGCGTGCCGCCGCGCCGCAGCGTCACCAGTTCGGCCAACTTGTCGACGGCGCCGAACCCCCGTGAACCGGTGACGGTCGGGCGCGTGCCGCCGCGCCGCAGCGTCACCGGTTCGGCCCGGCCGCGGCCGCGGTGCGAGCCCCGTCCCGAACCGGTGACGGTCGGGCGCGTGCCGCCGCGCCGCACCGTCACCAGTTCGCGAAACGGGGCGACCCCCTACTCCCACAGGCAGAGGTCGGCGAGGAAGTCCCGCACCAGGCCCGGCCAGGCTCGCACCGCCGCCAGGTCGGAGGCGACGTCGAACTCGCTCATGATGAGCGAGTCGGCAATGGCCTGGGCGGTCGCGACGGGATGGCAGGGATCCCCCTCCCACGCCAGCACCAGCGCGGGCAACACCAGCGACCCCAGTTCGGCGCGCGACGGCAGGTCCGAGCCGGCCATACCTCGGAGGATCGCGGGCAGGGCCTTCTCGTCCATGGACGCCAGGTGCCGCAGCGAGATGTCCTGCGCCACCGGCAACTCTTGCGCCAAGATCGAGGGTTGGGGCCGTCGCCCCCACGACTCCAGCAGCGACCGCAGGCCGGCCCGTTCGCACAGTGAGGCCGCCGATGCGTACTCCTCCACCTGCCCGTTGCGCGAGTCCCACCCGGCCGGCGGCGTGACGATCACCAGCGCCTGCACCCGCCGGGGCGCCCGCACGGCGGCGTAAAGGGCCGTCGCCGCCCCCATGCAGGCCCCCCCGGCCACGAACGGCCCCTCGCTGCCCGCAGCCCACAGCATGTCGTCGACCATCGTCGACCAGCGGTAGGCCCGCTCCTCGTACGGGCAGCACGTCGGCGCGGAGCCGTGCCCGCGGGCGTCGTACCGGACGACCCGCGCGACCTCTTGGACGGGTCCCCAGTCGAAAAGACCCATCTCGTCCTCATGAGCCCTCGAACTCTGGAGCCCATGCGCCCAGACGAAGGTGCAACGGCTCATCCGATACCCGTTTCCTAGAACAGGGGAGCCACGCAATGCAATAGCTGACGTGAGCACCTAGATGTTCACATCGACTACTTGACGAGGATCGGGTTGCCTCCGCAAGTCGGCGGCGGCGGGATGAGCGCCAGCGCTGCCACGTCGGCTGCCCCGACGTCGAGGCCGATCGCCTCCAGCACAGGGGCTAGCAGTGGGTTGAGCACCGGGTACAGCGCGTTCACGATCGTCTGGACTGCCGTGGCCAAGAGCCCACCTGTGAGTCCCGGTCCCGAGCCCGAGATCGTGGGCGGATTACCGAGCCCGGTCCCCCCAACGTGTTGGATCTGGCCCTGATCGATCCCGAACTCCGACGGGTAGTCGAAGATCAGGTTGGCGCTGGTCCCGCCCGTGCTGCCCGAAATGGCGAGGGTCTGCGTTCCGAGCAGCTCGACCGTGGCGGAGCCTGAGTTGGTGACGCCGCTGGTCACGACGCCCAAGTCCAAGCCGTCGGTGCCGGTGTTACAGCGGATGGCGTTGATGGTCGCGGTCGCCACCCCGCCGTTGATCGTGATCGGGATGTTCACGCCCGTCAGCGTGATCCCCAAGACCGTTACGTTGACCTTGACGTTCAAGGTCACCGTCGCCTGGGTGTTCGTCCGGGACGTCCCAAGTCCGCCGATGCCGATCGAAGGCCCTTCGATAGCGTTCGCCGCCAAGGTCACTCCCCCCAACCCCGGAATCGAGATCCCCGTGACCGGGATTGTGACGGCGTTCGTGCCGTTGGCGACCGTCGCTCCGCCCATCAGGATCCCGAAGGCGTTCAGGCTCGCCTCCATGGCGCTCACTGCGCTAGGGCCGAGGCCGATGAACTGGCCGAGCTTGATGTTCGGTACCGGGCCGATCTGAGCGGCCAGGGTGTCGAGGATCGTCGCCTCAGCCGTTTTCGGCGGCGTTTGTTTGCGAAGGGCGTTCGCTGTGGCCCGGAGCACCTGCACCATTGACACATTGGCGTCGAGCAGCTCCTGGGGGCTCCCGAAAGTGACACCCATGGTGGTCAGCTCCTCGCCCAGCGCCCCGAGGGTGACGGCACTCGAAGCCAGGCCCTTGTAGCCGACGAGGCCGACATTCACGGCGCTCGGCGTGTCCAGGAACTGGCCCAGAACGCTGTCAAGGATGGCGGAGCGGGAGGTGTCCAGCGTGGCGACGGACGCGCCGACCATGAACGACGCCTGCGGCGGCGCCAGTGTTGCCACGGCGCGGGCCTGGATCACCTGGTCACCGGGCACGAAGTTGTTCTTGTGGGGCGACGTGACCGTGACGCACACCCGGCCGCCTGGTCCTGCTCCGGCCTGGCACACGCCGCCGACCTTGTCCCCTAAGACCGCGGTCACGTCGTAGCCGGGCTTGGGTAGGGTCGGGAAGCCGTTGCGCGCCGCGCTGTCCTTCGCTGCCAGGTCCACCGCGCCAAGGTTTCGCGCCGCGTCCAAGGCTGCAAGGTCGGCGACCTTCTGGTCCCGCCGGCGTTCCTGGGCCAGTGTCCCGAGGTCGACGGCCAGGGCGGCGGCGATGACGGCCAGGACGAAGCCGACTGTCGAGATGACGAGAATGGCGCCGCGCTCGTCGTCGCGTCGGATGCGCCAGATCTTGCTCACGGTTCCTCTCCTCGCCGCGTCAGCTCAACCGCACGGTGGCGGTCGAGCCGACGACCTTGGGCTGGATCTGCTTGATGATGGGTGCCGACGGGACCAACGGGTTGTCGTCGTACGGGTAGCTCACCTGCACGGTTATGCAGCTCGATCCCGTAATCCCCACGCACTGGCTGACGGTCGGGGTAATGGTGAGCGACGCCTTCTGGCTGCTGGACAGCCACGACAGGCGCTGGGTCACGGTGGCGGTGGCCGTGGCGACGGGGTCGGAGGACCCGATCGCCGAACGCGCCCCCTCGGCGGCGGCGTTGGTCACGCTCTGCTTGAGTGCCAGCGCCATCCCGAACACGACGAGCGCGTACAGGATGAAGAAGAAGATCGGCGCCACCAGCGCGAACTCGAGCAAGGCCAAGCCTCGCTCGTCTCGCCTCCGCAGGCGCGCAGAAAAAGCTTGAAGGCTCACGCTCAGCTCCATCGACAGTTCTTGCGGTCCCGGGAGGTATCGGCGGGGCGCCAATAGGTCTTTAGGCCCAATTTTTCGTTCAAGTCCCGGCGCAGGCGGCCGAAAACATCACTGCGACGCCTGCTCGAGCCCGAGCGGGCGCCGCTGGTACGCGAACCGCCCCCCAAGGGGCACTGACCGGGAGATGTGATGGCAAAGCGATCCAACCTCATCGTGGTCCTGGGCCTGGCGGTGTTCATCGTCGGCGCCGGCGCCACCTTCCTCATCGCACGCGACAAGGGCGACAGCGCCCCCGCCGCCGGCAAGGTGAACGTGTTGTACGCCCACGGCAACATCCCGACCGGGATGGCCGGCAACACGGCCCTCGACAACGGCCTGGTCCGGACCAAGGCGATCGACGCCACGGCCAAGCCGGTCAACGCCCTGACCGACCCCACCCAGTTGGCCGGCCGCAACGCCACCCTCGGCGTGCCCGAAGGCTCCGTCCTCACCGCCGACCAGTTCGCCGTGGCCCAGACCCGCATCGGCACCCTGAAGATCCCCGAGGGCAAGACCGCCCTGGCGCTCCAGCTCGCCAATGTGCCGGGCGTCGCCGGGTTCGCCGGCGCCGGCGACCGGATCAACGTCTACGGGGTGGTCAAGGACGGGCCCCAGGGCCCGGCCGCCAAGCTGATCATGCAGAACGTCGAGGTGCTGAACGTCAACGGCGCGAGCCTCGCCAGCGGCCAGGGCCAGGTCGGCGCCCCCGGCCTCGTCTACCTCCTCGCCGTCGACGCCCTGGCGGGCGAGCAGCTCGTCTACCTCACCAGCTTCCAGCAGCTCTACTTCTCACTCATGCCCAAGGACGCCCCCGTGGCGGGACCGACGCCGGGCGTGAACGGCACGCAGTCCCTGAAAGTCCTCTAAGGAGCGACGATCCATGCGCAATCCCAAGATCCTCGTTCTCGAACGTGACCCGGACCTGGCGAGCCAGGTCCGGGGCGTCGCCGGCGAGCTTCGTCCCCGTCCCGAAGTCGTTCCCTGCGAGCGCACCGGGCAGGTGGGCGACATGCTGAGCGAGGACGGTCCGTTCGACGTTCTCCTCGCCGGCCCGAGCCTGGGCACCAAGGCCGGGCTCGCCCGCCTCCAAGTCATCCGCGACGAGCTGCCGGCCATGAGCATGGTGCTGGCGTTCTCGAGGCGCCCCGAGGCGCAGTTGCGGGACATCGTCCGCGTCGGCGCCATGGACCTCCTCCACCTGCCTGTTCCCGACAAGTCCATGCGCGACACCCTCGAGCGGGCCATCGCCCTGAGCCGGCCCGTGCCGGAGCCGTCGCCGGCTGCGGCGCCGGCGGCGGCGCCGGGGACGCTCGCGGGCCAGGTGTACACCATCGCCTCGGCGACGGGCGGGTGCGGCAAGACCTTCATGGCCACCAACCTGGCGTACTTCCTCCAGCACCACACCGGGAAGCGCACGTGCATCATCGACCTGGACCTCCAGTTCGGCGAGGTGTCCACCGCCCTGCGGCTCCGCCCCCGCTACTCCATCGCCGACCTGCTGTCGCGCGAGGAGGAGGGCGGCGAGATGGGCCACCACCTCGAGGAGTTCATGGTCACCCACGACACCGGCGTGGCGGTGCTGCCCGCGCCCAAGGACCCCACCGACGCCGACCGGATCCACCCCACCGACGTCACCAAGGTCCTGGAAGTGGCCCGCCAGAAGTTCGACTACGTCGTCGTGGACACGCCCGCGCAGCTGAGCGAGGTCGTGCTGGCCGCCTTCGACATCTCCAACGGCCTGTACGTGATGGCGACGATGGACCTGCCCAGCGTCCGCAACATGGGCGTCTTCCTCAACACCCTCGACAAGCTGAAGATCCCGTCGGACAACGTCAACCTCATCCTCAACAAGGCCGAGCGCGACATCGGCATCGACGTGGACCAGATCACCAAGCTGTTCCCCCAGGGCTTCAAGGCCGTCCTGCCCTACGCCCGGGAGGTCAGCAAGTCCGTGAACGTGGGCACGCCGATCCTGGCCTTCGCCCCCCAGACCGACATCAGCAGGCGGCTCAACGCCGGCCTGGCGCCCCTGCTGCCCGAGGACAGCCGCCTGCGGGTCCCCCTCGAGGTCAGCGCCAACGGCCACGACCGCAGAAGGCGATCGAGCTTGTTCGGTCGCATCTTCCGCCCGATCCTCCACCCCACCGAGTCATAGAGGGAACGAGAACGTGAAGCTCTCAGACAAGCTCGCAGCCATCGAAGAGGACGAGCGCATCGCCGCCGAACCGGCGAGGGCTCGCCGGCCGGGCCGGCCCGGCGCCCAACCCGAGCGCACGCCGGACGGCCTCCAAGCCGCCCGCCGGGCGTCGGGGTGGCAGGACAAGAAGCGCAAGGTCCGGGACCTCGTGCTGGCGGAGGTCGCGCCCAAGATCGGCGGCCTCTCGGGCGACAAGATCGCCAACGAGGTCCGCCTGGCGCTGGACCGCATCCTCGAGCGGGAGGACGTGCGGGTCTCGCCTTCGGAGCGGCGGAAGTTCGTCCAGGAGGTGATCCAGGACACCCTCGGCTACGGCCCCCTCGACCCGATGCTGGCGGACACGTCCATCACCGAAATCATGTGCAACAACTACGACGACATCTGGGTGGAGCGCGACGGCCGCATCTACCACACCGGTGCGGCGTTCGCCGACGACGTCCAGTACCGGCACGTGATCGAGAAGATCGTGGGGGCGGTGGGCCGGCGCATCGACGAGGGCTCGCCCATGGTCGACGCCCGCCTGCCCGACGGCTCCCGCGTCAACGCCATCATCCCGCCCCTCGCCATCCACGGCTCGGTCCTGACCATCCGGAAGTTCGCCGCCGACCCCTTCACGGTCAAGGACCTCATCAACTTCGGGACCTTCACCCTCGACCTGTCGGTCGTGCTGGAGGCGTGCGTGCGGGGCCGCCTCAACGTCCTGGTGTCCGGAGGGACCGGCACCGGCAAGACGACCAACCTCAACGTGCTGTCGTCCTTCATCCCCGACGGCGAGCGCATCATCACCATCGAGGACGCGGCCGAGCTCCAGCTCCAGCAGCCCCACGTCATCAACCTGGAGGCCCGCCCGCCGAACGCCGAGGGCGCGGGCGAGGTCCGCATCCGCGACCTGGTCCGCAACTCCCTCCGTATGCGCCCCGACCGCATCATCGTCGGTGAGGTGCGTGGCGCCGAGGCCCTCGACATGCTCCAGGCCATGAACACGGGCCACGAGGGATCGATGACCACCGTCCACTCCAACAGCCCCCGGGACGCCCTCAGCCGCCTCGAGACCATGGTGCTGATGTCGGGCTACGACCTGCCGGTGCGGGCGATCCGCGAGCAGATCACGTCCGCCCTCAACCTGATCATGCACCTCGACCGCATGCCCGACGGGCGGCGCATCGTCACCGCCCTGACCGAGCTCCAGGGCATGGAGGGCGACACGATCCTCCTTCAGGACATCTTCAAGTTCCGCATGCTCCCGGGAGAGGGCAAGGTCGACGGCGAGCTGGCCGCCACCGGCCTGCGCCCCAAGTTCCTGGACAAGCTGGCCGAGCACGGCGTGGAGGTCCCGGCCAAGGCCTTCCGGC
>Ga0187892_10009765_pt1 | contig 12458 bp, 9 predicted proteins | sample MA1701073metaG_FD_139345 | JGI IMG/M metagenome (GOLD analysis project Ga0187892, IMG submission 139345) | Bio-ooze microbial communities from a basaltic lava cave in the Kipuka Kanohina Cave System on the Island of Hawaii, USA - MA170107-3 metaG ...
CCGGCCGCACCAGGGCCGGTGGTGCTACGGCAAGACGCCGATGCAGACGTTCCTGGACAGCGTGCCGTTGGCGAAGGAGAAGCGGCTGGTGGCGTGAGACAGTGACGTGCACTCGGACACCGGAGCGACCGAGCACTGCATGTCAGATCGAGTCCCAGCTTTTACACTTGATGTGATGCGCATGCCCTTGACACGACCAGCGCGCGGACCTATCCTCGGGCGACCGACAGTCATATCCCTGATCACGTGCCGGCGATTATGGAGGCTCGCTCAAGGCCGTGCGTGAGAGCACAGTAACCGTCGCCGCACCGCGCAGCCCTTCCGTGTCACCCCGCGCTGTTTGTCCACCAAACCCCGGCTCGCATGGGAGGATCAGTCCAATGAAGATCAAGCGCTGGAAGCTCACCTGCTGCTGCGGTCACGGTTGGAGCGACCCCGCAGGACGCAGGCAATTCCTGACAACGGCCGCAAAGGGCGTGGCCGCGCTGGCCGCGCTCGGCGCGCCGGCCACCGCCGAGGCCCAGGTGCGGGTGTTCCCGCCGCCACCGCCACTCACGAGCCCGATCGAAGGCATGATCGATTTCCACGTGCATTCCTCGCCCGACGTCTTCGGACGCGCCATCGACGACAACGAGGTGGCCCGGAAGGCGGTCGAGGCCAAGATGGGCGCGCTCGTGCTCAAGAATCACGTCATGGAGACCGGGGCCCGCGCCTTCCTGGCGAAGCGTCAGGTTCCCGGGATCCCCATCTTCGGCGGGATCGTGCTCAACGGCCCATACGGGATCAATCCCGAGGCTGTTCAGTGGATGTGGAGGATGGAGGGCGGGCTCGGCAAAGTGGTGTGGCTGCCCACGTTCGACGCGGACAACCACGTGAAGACCTTCAAGGACGCCCCCGAGGGCATCAAGGTGGTGGACCCTCAAGGGAAGGTCCTCCCGGCCGTCATCGAGGTGATGAAGATCTGCGAAAAGCAGAACCTGGTCCTGTGCACCGGCCACGCCTCGGCCCCCGAGTCGCTCGCCCTCGTCAAGCAAGCGAAGGACGTGGGAGTGAAGCACGTGGTCGTCACGCACGCCATGTTCACTGTAGTCAACATGACCGCGGAGCAGATGAAGCAGGCGGCCGCCATGGGCGCCAAGATCGAGATCGATTTCCTGGGGACGCTCATGGGTCCCAACGCCCACATGGCGTGGATGCGACACTGGAAGAACGTCTCGCCCAAGGACAATGCCAACGCGATCAAGGAAATCGGCGCCCAGCACTTCGTGATGGGCTCCGACCTCGGTCAGACCGGCAACCCGTCCCATATCGATGGGATGAAGGCGATGATCGCGGGCCTCAAGGCGGAGGGGCTCACCGACCAGCAGATCAAGATGCTGGCCCGGGACAACGCGGCCGCTATGCTCGGGCTGTAGCCACTCGTCGGCGAGAACTAGCCCGGACATGGCTAGAGGCTCGGAGGGGGCCTCGACGGCCCCCTCCGAGCCTTCCCTTGCGCCGGCAAAGCCGGCGCTCGAAATCATGTCTACCCCTTTCTCGAGCAAGCCCGCCGGGTCCGGCGACATGCCGGGCCCGGCGGTTCGGCGCGTAGGTTGAATCGCCCGGGCGAGTCGATGTCCTGAGGAGCGGGGCCGAGCTTGAGGATCCGGCCCGTGCATGAGCCAGGCGCGCCGGACGCGCACAAGTGGCTCCGCCGACAGGTCGGGATCCGGAAACGGAATGCCGGAGACGTTGCCGAGCGCGTAGAGCTCGCCGCCGGCGTCCTGGCCCCAGCCGAGCAGCGCGAGGGCCAGCTGACCGCTCGGGAGCAGCTGGAGCTGGCTGATCCGCCACGGCCTCCCGGTCGAGCCGAGCTCCCGGCAGCTACCCCGGAACGGCGTGCCCATGACCGCTGAAAGCGATGCGAAAACCAGTACTTGCTCATTCCAATCCCGCGAATCAGATCCGATGGCGACAAGTTGTCAGCAGTGCCGGTTTCACCCCCGAGTCGTAGTTCAGGAGTTTCCCTCCCTCCAGTTCAGGTTTTTTGCGGCTTGTCCCGGATGGCGGTCGCCAGCTACGACTAGACGGGGTGTCGGCGTCAGTCGGGTATCTGGAGACGATGCGGCGAACGTCGTTGCGCGAGGTCGAGATCCGCGTGTTCTCTACGTGTCGTCGTGGACACTATGACCAAGATCTGCTCATCGCACGGCACTGAGGCCCTCCAGGGACGGCCACGGCGTAGTGCCTTCGTTCTCGGGCTGTTTGATACGGGCTTGGCGGTCGTCCGGGCGCTGGGGCGCGCGGGGGTTCCCGTGTACGGCTTCGACCACGAGCGGTGGCACTACGGGTTCCGTTCGCGATTCGGTATTCACGAGCACTGCCCGGATCCGGTGCATCGCCCCGACGCGCTCGTGCGACTGTTGGTCGAGAAGGCTCGCCGGTGCGCAGAACCCCCGATACTCTATGCCACGACCGACCCGTTCGTCGCGTTCGCGTCCGAACATCGGGACGCGCTCGAAGCACACTTCGTCCATGCCTTGCCGTCCAAGGACGCCGTCGCCGCGGGGCTGGACAAACAGCAGCAGTACCAGCGGGCGCAGCAAGCTGGTATTCCGGTCGCCACGACCCATTCGCCCTCCACGCTGGAAGAGGTCCGTGCGCTCGCGGCAACGCTGTCTTACCCGGTCGTGGTCAAGCCCCTCGTCGGTCACCTCGGCCGCGAGCAGTTCAAGGGTGAGAAGGCCCTCCGGATCGACCGGGCCGACGACCTGCTGGGCCTGTTCGAGGCTGTCTTCGCGCACCGCCAGTCCGCCCTCGTCCAGTCGCTCATCGTCGGTCCGAACACGAACCACTACAAGGTCTGCGCGTACTTCGATGCCGGCGGAACGCCGCTCGCCTGCGTGTGCATGCGCAAGATCCGGCAATACCCAGTCGACTTCGGCGTGGGAACGATGATGGAGAGCGTGGACGATCCGGAGCTGGCCGAGCTCGGGCTCCGGTTCTTCCGGGCGATGAACTGGCGCGGCCCCGGCTCGATCGAATTCAAGCGCGATGAGCGCGACGGCATCTGGAAGCTCATCGAGATGAATCCTCGATTGTGGCAGCAGCATGGCCTCGCGGCCGCTTGCGGCGTGAATTTCCCGCTGATCCAGTATCGAGAGCTGGCCGGGCAGCCACCAGCCGGCCATCGGTACCGACTTGGCGTTCGCTGGCTCGACGAGTTCCGGGATCCGCGGAGCTCATGGGATCACTGTCGGAGAGGTAAGCTGACGGCGGGGCAATGGGCCCGCTCGACCGGCCGCGTGCGCGATTTTGCGCTGTTCGCCGCTGATGATCCCAAGCCGTTCGTCGCGGCTCTGGTTGATCTCGGCGCGACGGCATGGAGGCGTGCGGTGGAACACCGGCGAGCACAGGCCGGGATTGGAGTAGCCATGGCCTCACTGGGGCAACGATGGAGGAGCTGGCGTCGGCACGTGAACGCGCTCCGCCGAAAGGCGGTCCAACAGGTCAAGCGCGTACTGGACCAGGGCGGGCTTTCGCCGGGGCTCGACACCTCGCACCTCGAAACGCAGATGGTCCACCAGCTCTTTGCGCGCTCGGCCCAGGATCTCGGCCTGCGCTGCCGGTTCGTCGGGAGCTTCCTCCTGATCGAGGACGAGAACGGGCCCGTGCTCCGGATGTCCGGCGTCTACAACGACCTCGACACGTTCGCCGCCGGAGTGATCTGCGGCGACAAGGCTCTCGCGCGCGGTTTCCTGGAGGACGCCGGGCTTCCGATCCCGCGGGGACGCTCGTTCCGTTGGGACGAAGAGCACACGGCGGTGGAATTCGCGCTCGCCCTCGGAACGGCATGCGTGACCAAGCCCACCCGCTACACCTCGTCCTCGGTGGGCGTCAGCGTGGCGCTCAGGACGCGGGAGGAGATTCAGAGGGGATTCCGCCGGGGCAGCGTCTATTGTGATGAGGTGCTGATCGAGGAGCTTGTCCCGGGCGATGACTATCGACTGCTGGTCTACAAGGGTCAGTGCCTGTCGGTCCTGCACCAAGAGCGCCCTTCCGTGATAGGGAACGGCCGCGACTCGGTCAAGAGGCTCATCCAGCGCGAGAACGGCAATCGGATCTCATCGCCGGACTGGCACATCGGCGATCCGGAGCTGATGCCGCTGAAGGTCGACTCCCGGACCAGGGTCTGTCTCGCCGAGCAGGGACTCTCCCTGAGCAGCATCCCGGAACAGGGCCGGCGGGTGCTGCTGTCCAGGTTCGCCGCGAACACCAACTCGTATCGGGAATGCATCCGCGTCACTCACCCCGCGATCCTCCGCTCCGCGGAGGCCGCCGCGCGAGCAGTGGGAGTGGTCCTCGCCGACGTCGACATCATCGCCCCCGATATCTCGGGCCCGGCGCACGCCATCAACGAGATCAACACCACGCCCAGCGTGCAGCTGCCCTACTTCGCCGGCAACCGTGAAGAGCGCACCGATCCATTCGGGTTCATCTTGAGGGATCTGATGCGGGAACGGACGAACGGTCACGCCGTCAAAGCTGCCGGCGAACGAAACGGCCAGCGTTCCAATGGGGCCGGTTTGCAAATAGGCGGGCCGGCCCCAGGCCGATCCGGAGATTGATGACCAGCCGAACGATGACCCAGTGGCCTTCTTGATGAAGTCGTCCTCCGCGATCGAGTCGATCAGACTCGGCGGAGAGGGGGTGGGTGGGATCCGGCGTTTGCCGAACTCGTGTCAGCTGTTGCCGCGATGCGGACTGGCCGAGCGATAGGCGGAGGGGGTGAGCCCGGTGTGGCGCCGGAAGAGCTTGTCGAAGCGGGGCAGATCGCTGAAGCCGACGGATTGCGCGACCTCGGTGATCGACGCATGGCCGGCGGCGAGCAGATCCTTGGCACGGTCCAGGCGAACGCGCAGCAAATAGTCCCGGAACGGGATGCCCATCGCCTCGTGAAAGCGATGCGAGAGCCAGTACTTGCTCATGCCCGTCTCGCGCGCCACGTCGGTGAGCGACAGATCGTCCCAGTAGCGGTGCTGGATCAGCTGAACGGCTTTCTGGATCGGCAGGTCCAACCGCTGCCGCGCCGCGCCGGCGGTTCCGGCCGATGGAGTCGGCGCTGGCGGCTCGGGTGAGGGCCAGCTCTCGACCGATTCCGGGCAGATGGCGTGCTGAACGGAGCGCGCCAGCTCGAAGACATTCACCGGTTTCGGGAGGTAATCCACGACGCCCAGCCTGAAGGCGGACATGCAGACCCTCTCGGAGCCATAGCCGGTGACCATGATGACCGGCAGGTCGGGCCGCTCAGAGCGGATGTCGGTGAGCACGTCGAGCCCGCTGCCCTTGGCCAGCCGATAGTCGAGGACGACGGCGCCGAGCGGCCCGCGGCGCAGGACGGTGATCGCCTCGTCGACGGTGCCGGCGGTCATCACCTGGTGGGTGTCGCTGAGCGCGAGGGCGTACAGCTCCAGCACTGCTTGGTCGTCGTCGACGATCAAGATCGGACCGTGTCGCATCGCTGTTCACCAAGACCCCTGCTCCCCCTGTTCCCTACGCTCTTACGCCCGCTCACCGTGGGGGTCAAGCGGGCCCGTGATGCCGTCGGCGGACCGCACACCCGGGTTCAGCTGGCTCTCGCCGGGACGGCCCGCAGGAGCCGGCCGTCACGCCGGTCCGTCAACAGGTACAGCAGGCCATCCGGACCCTGGCGCACGTCGCGGATGCGCTCGCCGAGCTCGCCGAGATATCGTTCCTCGCGCGCAACCCGATCGTTCTCGAGCATCAGCCGCACCAGCAGCCCCGGCCGGAGCGAGCCGATCAGCATGTTGCCCTTCCAGTCGGGGAACGCCTCACCCGTGTAGAAGGCCAGGCCGGAGGGCGCGATCACCGGATCCCAGTAGTAGACCGGCGGCTCCATGCCGACCTTGGCGGTGCCTTCGCCGATCTTCGCTCCCGAGTAGTGGACGCCGTAACTGACCACCGGCCAGCCGTAGTTCTTGCCGGCCTCGGGCCGGTTCAGCTCGTCGCCGCCGCGCGCGCCGTGCTCCACCGTCCACAGCTGTCCGGTCACCGGATGGAGCGCGGCACTCTGGATGTTGCGGTGGCCGTACGACCAGATCTCGGGCCGCGCGTTGGCGCGGCCCACGAACGGATTGTCACGCGGCACGGAGCCGTCCGGGTTGATCCGCACGATCTTGCCGATGGTGTTCGACAGGTCCTGCGCGGAATCGGCATGGTTGAAGCGGTCGCCCTGGGTGACGAACAACGTACCATCGCGGGCGAAGACCAGGCGCGAGCCGAAGTGGTTCGGCCCCTCCACCTTGGGTTGCTGCCGGTAGATCACCTGGACCTCCTCGAGCCGTCCATCGCCGAGTCGTCCACGCGCCACCGCGGTGCCCGCGGTGTTCCCCGATCCGGGCTCGGCGTACGAGAGATACACGAAGCGGTTCTCGGCAAAACGCGGGTCGAGCGCCACGTCGAGCAGCCCGCCTTGCCCACGCGCGACGACCGGCAGCACGCCGGCCAGGGGCTCGGAGACGCGACCGTCTCGCCCAACGAGGCGAAGCCGTCCCGGACGCTCGGTGACGAGCATGCGTCCGTCCGGCAGGAACGCCAGGGCCCAGGGATGTTCGAGCCCGCCCGCGATGCTCTCGACGCGGACGACGCCGGTCTTCGGGGCGGGTGTCGGAGAGCGCGGCGCCTGCGCCTGGCTCTGCGCCAACACGAGCGTGCCGGACAGCACGCCGGCGGCGGCCAGCCCGATCACCGCCGGCTTCATGCGGCCGCCGGCGACGCAGTGGGTGATGAGCGCGCGAAGGGTCTGTTGCGGCGGCATGGCTGGATCTCCTCCTCTCACCGGGTGTGCGAGCTTGCGACCTTGCGCATGCAAGCACAATGCCCAAGCGGCCCGCATCATGTCACGTGCGGTCGGCGCCTGGACGGCGGCGCGCGCGGTAACATGGTTGTGATGCGTCAGACCGGCCCCCCGACGCTGCGGCTGCTCGGCCGCGTGGTCGACGCCAGGCCCGACGAGCTGCGGCCCCTCTTGCTCTCGGTCACGTACTTCTTCTGTCTGCTCTGTGGCTACTACATCCTGCGTCCGCTGCGCGAGGAGATGGGAATCGCCGGTGGCGTGGAAAACCTGCCGTGGGTGTTCACGGCCACCTTCGCGGCCATGGTCGCGGCGGTGCCGGTGTTCGGCTGGATCACGACCCGCTTTCCGCGCCGCATCTTCCTGCCCGGTGTGTACGTCTTCTTCATCCTCAACCTGCTGGTCTTCTTCGTCGCATTTCGATCCGAGCTCCACCGCGAGTGGTCTGCGCGCGTGTTCTTCGTCTGGCTGAGCGTGTTCAACCTGTTCGTCGTGTCGGTGCTCTGGAGCTTCATGGTGGATCTGTACACGAACGAGCAGGGACGCCGGCTGTTCGGGGTGATCGCGGCCGGCGGCAGCATCGGCGCCGTCGTGGGCCCCAGCCTCACGGCGGCCCTGGCCCGACCGATCGGGCCGGTGAATCTGCTGCTGATCTCGGCCGCCTTCTTCGCGGTGGCCGTCGGCTGCATCGCCGCGCTGCTCCGGATCGAGCCGCGCGCGGACTCGGCGGCCCGCGAGACGCCTCTGCGTGGTGACGTCCTCGACGGGATCACGGCCCTGGCCCGGTCCCGGTACCTGCTCGGCATCGCGCTGTTCGTCATCGGGCTGACCGTGGTGGCCACCTTCGTGTACTTCGAGCAGGCCCACATCGTTCGGCGAACACTCCGGGATTCCGGCGAGCGCACCGCGTTCTTCGCCCGGATCGATCTCGCGGTCAACACGATCGCCTTGCTGGTGCAGACGCTCGGCACCGGCCGGCTCGTCGGCTGGTTCGGGCTGACGCCGGTGCTGGCCCTGGCTCCGCTGGCCAGCGTGGTGGGGCTGGTCGCGCTCGGCGCGCGGCCGATGCTCGATGTGCTCGCGGGCTTCCAGGTGTTGCGTCGCTCGGGCGACTATGCGCTCACGCGTCCGGCCCGCGAGGTGCTGTTCACCGTGGTCGCCCGATCCGAGAAGTACCGCGCGAAGAACGCCATCGACACGCTGGTGTATCGGGGCGGTGATGCGCTCGGCGGCTGGCTCTTCGCCGGACTGATGGCGCTGGGGCTGGGCCTCTCCGGTCTCGCGTACGTCGGCGCCGTCGTCGCGGCGTGCTGGTGTGCGCTGGCCCTGTGGCTGGGCCGTGTCGAGCAGCGCCGCGCGAAGGACGCGTCTCCCGCCTCCCGGTCGCGGTGAGGCGTATGCTGGAATCGTCATGGCCACGCCGGCAGCCGAGCCGCTGTCCCGACGCGGGTTCCTGGCCGTGGCGCTCGGGAGCGCCGCGCTGGCCACCCGTCCGGTGGCCGCGAATCCCGTGACGATCCAGCGGCCGATCCCGTCCAGCGGCGAGTCGATACCCGTGATCGGGCTCGGCACGTGGCGGACCCTCGACGTGGGCCCGGGGGCATCGGAGCGCGCGCCGCTGCGCGACGTGCTGCGCGAGTTCGTGAATCTCGGCGGGCGCCTGGTGGACTCCTCCCCGATGTACGGACGGGCGGAGCAGGTCGTCGCCGATCTCGCCGTCGAGCTCGGCATCCACAAGCGGCTCTTCCTGGCGACCAAGGTGTGGACGAGCGGCCGCGACGCCGGCGTGCGCCAGATGCTGGAGTCGTCCCGGCGATTGCGCACCGACCGATTGGACCTGATCCAGGTGCACAACCTCCTGGATTGGCGCACACACCTGGCGACGCTCCGGCGGTGGAAGGAGCAGGGTACGGTGCGGTACCTCGGGGTGACGCAGTACACCGAGGGGGCGCATGACGAGCTCACGCGCGTGCTCCAGGCCGAGACGGTCGATTTCGTGCAGGTCAACTATTCGATCGCCGAGCGCGGCGCCGAGCGTCGGATCCTGCCGGTCGCGGCCGAGCGGCGAGTCGCGGTGATCGCGAACCGGCCGTTCGCCGAGGCCCAGCTGTTCAGCCGGGTACGGGGCAAGGCGCTGCCGCCGTGGGCGGCCGAGATCGGCTGCGCCAGCTGGGCGCAGTTCTTCCTGAAGTTCGTGGTCTCGCACCCGGCCGTCACCTGTGCGATCCCGGCCACGGCCAAGGTCACGCACCTGGTCGACAACATGCAGGCCGGGGTCGGGCCGCTGCCCGACGAGCCCATGCGCGCCCGCATGGCCCGTGTCGTCGCCGACCTGTGAGGGGCGCGCTCCGGCGCCCCATTGACGTTTCGCCTTGTTCGCCCTAAGTTGGTCGCGTCCGATGACTGCGTGGGTCCGCGCTGCCTTCGCCCTCGCCGTGTTCCTGCTCGGGGGCTGCGGTGAGTCGACGCTGTCCGGACTATATCAGTGCATCGCCCCCCAGAACGCCGGCCGGCTCGAATTCCGCAAGGACGGCACCTTCAGCTCGCGCGTGACATCCGGGCCGGGCGCCGGCCAGGGCGTCACCGGGAAGTACAAGGTGGAAGGCAAGCGCTTCCAGCTCTGCAATCCGGTTGGACACTGTATCGCCGGCACCGTCGATGGCAAGACGCTGACGTTCGATCACGCCGTCCAGGGCACGTGTCAGCAGGGCTAGTGAGACTCATTAGCGCGTAGTCGAGGGGCTCCCTCACCCTGGATCACGAGAGAATGAGCGAAATCGCACCTTCCTTCTCACCCTTTGGGCGGGAGGGTCAGGGTGAGGGGGCGGCTGGGTCGCGTCGAGCCGCATCGTGAGATTCTTCGATCACTCGCGGTTCGACCCGCTCCTGATGGGGTCGCCCTTACGGCGCACCCCGGTGGCGCTCGTGGTGGCCGCGGTCCTGCTGCTGATGCTCGCAGTCGTCGCGCTGACCTTCCTCGGCCTGTTTGGATCGCTCCGGCCGGAGGTCACGACGGTCTTCATCCAGGCGCTCGCGATGTCGAGCTTGATGGCGATGGTGCCGCTCGGCATCCTGTGGTTCCTCGACCGGCGGGAGCGCGAGACGCCGTGGCTCTTCCTGGTCGCATTCCTGTGGGGCGCGGTGATGGGGACCGGCCTCGCGCTGCCGTTCAACAACGCGATCCTCCGCCGGATCGCCGCGTGGGTGCAGCAGAATCCCGCCATCGTCGAGATCCTGGGCCCGCAGGCGCCGCTGCTCCTCGGCGCACCGATCGCCGGTCCGCTCGTGGAGGAGGTCACCAAGGGCCTCGGGCTGCTCCTGTTCTTCTTCTTCCTGCGCGCCGAGTTCGACAACGTGCGGGACGGGTTCGTCTATGGCGCCCTGATCGGGCTCGGCTTCAACTGGTTCGAAGCGCCGCTCTACATCGCGCAGGCGTACGCCGAGTTCGGGGTGGCGGCGTGGGGCATCCACCTCGGTCTGCGCTACGCGCTGTTCGGGCTGAGCGGCCACGCGATGTTCAGCGGCATCTTCGGCGCCTTCCTCGGGCTCGCGTTGCAGACGCGACGCGGCTGGGTCAAGGTGGTCGCGCCGCTCATCGGGCTCGCCCTCGCGGTCGCCGCGCATGCCCTGAACAACGTGCTGCCGCTGTTCTTCGCGCTTCGTGGCGCGGCTCAGGGCGAGCCGCGGGCCGTGGAGGAGGTGCCGGCCATCGGACTGATCGACGCCTGGCTCGGCGGCAGCATCCTGGCGCTCACGATCTTCCTGCCGTTCGTGATCATCATGGCGGTCCTGCTGTGGCGCAGCGGCGTCTGGGAGCGCCGCGTGATCCGCGAGGAGCTCGCCGAGGAGATCGGCCGGACGGTGAGCCCGTCGGACTACCAGCAGATCCTGCGCGACTCCATCTTCCGGACGCGGCGTATCGACCGCCTGCGGCCCGCGCTCTCGGCCGGGATCGTGAGGGCGCAGCACGAGCTGGCCTTCCGCAAGTGGCGCGTCCGGAACGAGGGCAAGGATCCCGAGGCCGATCCGCTGGTGGCCGCCTGGCGAAAGAAGATCGAGTCGCTCGACCAGCTCGCTAGGAGGGCCCGCGCGAGCAGCGTGTCAAGCGGCGTGGGGCAGAAATAGCTGAGCCGGCGACGGATTCCCGTCCGTCGCCGGCTCGCGCGTGCCAGGGACGCTGTCCCTGGACGGCGTTACTTTACGATCTCGATCTTGCTGAGCACGAACTTGCCGTCCTGAGCGGGCTCGTAGGTGGCCTTCACCACCGCGCCCTCTTTGATGTCCTGAGAAACCGTGATGCTCTCAGTCCAGTACAGCTGGGTGCCATCCTCGAGCGTGACGACCCGGTCGTTCACCTGGATCGTCTTCACCTTGCCCTGGACATCGGCTGCCCACACATTCCCACCCATCAAGACCACGGACAACGCCAGTACGGCAACGACGAGCACACGCTTCATGGATTTCATCCTCCTCCGTAAGGTTTCCCCCGTGCGGTCAAGGTGCAACCCGAGTGCCACGGCTCCCGCGCTGGTGAAATGCGTGGGACTACGATAGATCCGCGGTGCGACAAAGAGACGTGGCGGCGGCCGCGCGTAACTCTTGCGCGCCCGGCACGCCCGATTTCCCCCCGCCGGGTATAATCGCGAAGGCTTGTCGCCAACCATGACCAGGCCCTCTTCAGCGCTGGATCCACCGGAAGGATCTCCACGCGCGGCGATGCTGCGGTTGATCCGCGGCGCGTGGCTGTCGCGGGCGCTGTGGGTGGCGGCGACCCTGGGCATCGCCGACCTGCTCGAGGCCGGGCCGCGGGATGCCGTCCGGCTGGCGAAGGAGACCGGCACGCACGCCCCATCGCTGTCGCGTCTGCTTCGCGCGCTCTGCACGGTCGGCGTGTTCATGCAGGACGGTGACGGGCGGTTCGCGCTCACCCCGATGGGGGCCACCCTCCGGAGCGGGGTGCGCGACTCCGTGCGCGCCTGGGCCACCATGACGCTCGACGGCGAGCACGCGCGGGCCTGGGATCAGCTGATGCACAGCGTGCGAACGGGTGAGACCGCGTTCGAGCACGTGTTCGGCCAGGACGTCTGGTCGTATCGCGCCCAGCACCCGGCCCAGGGCCGGGCCTTCGATGAAGCGATGAGGAATCTCGCCGCGCCCTTTGCCGGGCATCTGCTGGCCGCCTATTCCTTCGCCACCTCTCGCCGCATCGTCGACGTCGGCGGCGGCGACGGCGCGCTGATCGAGGCGATCGTCACCGCCACGCCGGGGGTGCGCGCCGTCCTGCTCGAGCTCCCGCACGTGGCCAGCAAGGCCGAGCCGCGCTTCCGTGGCGCGGGGCTCGAGCACCGGGCCGAGGTGGTGGCCGGCAACGTGTTCGAGGCCGTGCCGGCGGGCGCCGACGCCTACCTCCTCTCCCGCGTCCTCCACGACTGGGGCGACGAGCCCGCGGTCAAAATCCTGAAGAGCTGCCGGCAGGCGATGTCGAGCGGGAGCCGGCTCGTGGTGCTCGAGCGGCTGCTGCCCGAGCGTCTGGACTGCTCGCTGGCCAGCGAGGCCGTGGCCCTCTCGGACCTGATGATGATGGTGATGAACGGCGGGCGCGAAC
>Ga0187892_10009766_pt1 | contig 12458 bp, 10 predicted proteins | sample MA1701073metaG_FD_139345 | JGI IMG/M metagenome (GOLD analysis project Ga0187892, IMG submission 139345) | Bio-ooze microbial communities from a basaltic lava cave in the Kipuka Kanohina Cave System on the Island of Hawaii, USA - MA170107-3 metaG ...
AAGTTCCGCAGATGGGTCGGCGGCGTCTTATCGCGGAACGGTTTGCCGCGCGATATCAGATGCTGCATGAACTTCGCGATGTCGAGCGCCGCAATCTTCGATAGCTCGCACGGCTTGTTCTTGAATCGAAACGCGATGAAGCGGTCCGCAAATCGCCAACAGTGATAGATCGACCGCTCGCTCAGGCCGCGTTGCTCGCGCAGATACCCTTCGTATTCCAACTTGAGTGCTTGGAGATTTTCCATGTCATCGCTCCTTCGTGGAAAGAAGCGATGAGCGGACAAACTCCGCCGCAGTCGAACAAGCAGAGCGTCTCGGATTATGCCGAACGATCCACCCCTATTTCGCAGCGATGATGCGCACGCGGGAGGCCAACGCGGCATAACCCGGCGCTCGGCATAATGGCCGAGTTCGTGAAATGCCGTGCGGTGCCAGTTGATCGGCTCGAAGAAGGCTTGCGGCGGCGGGACATGCACAGCATCCGCACCGGGACTATAGAAAGCCTCACCGCCGCCGATGCGGAATTTCGCGCCCGTTGCGCGGATCAGCGCTTCGGCTTCGGGCAGGATCAGCCCTTCGGGCGCGGGCGGCGCGCCCGCGAAAAGACCTTCCGGCAAGCCTTCGCATTGCTCGATATTGAAGACGGTGAAGCGCTTGAGGAAGGGAATCGACTTGTCGCGTTCGGACGAGTCGGCGCGGGTCTCGTTGCGCCCTTCCCGATCCTTCGGCACGAAGCGGTCGGCGTAGACGACCGTCGTCCCCGCTTCGCCTTTGCGGACGTGACCGCCGAGGGCCAAGGCCTGCCGGAAGGTGAGCCAGGATTGCGCCGCGAACTCGCGCTCGATGACCGCGCCCCATAGAATAAGAACGTTGATCCCCGAATACCGCCGCTCGGTGGCGGCATTTTGCGGCAATCCAAGACCCGCCTTCGCACGCCCCCAAGGCTGCACCCAAGGCACGCGCCCGGCTTCGAGTTCGCCGACGATTTTGTCGGTCACTTGCTTGTAGAGGCTCCCACGATCCTCGTTCCGCCGTTCGACAACCTGCCGCATGACTCGCCTCCGCTCATGCCGCCCCTTCGCGTCTTTCCCCGGAAGCGGGGTGGGCGGCGCGACCGGGTAGGCCCGCTGAATGAGGCGGGCCGCACCCGAAGGGCCGGAACGAAGTGGAGGACCCGCGCGTCAGCGCGGGTTGCGGCACGCCGCAGCGGGCCTAGACGGGGAGTGCCGCCCGCCACGCGTGAGGGGAAAGCAACCAAAGAACGTCATCGCGGAACGCGATGGCCCGCCCCGAAGGGGGAAGCGTCAGCGGGCGAAGCCCGAAGGGCCGAGACGCATCTTCGCGGCTCGGTGCACGAGCACGCGGTGCGCGGGACGAAGGACCGCGCAGACGCCAGACACCTGGAGGTCACCAATCGCGCATCAACGCCTTGACGATGGCGACGGGGTCGGCGTGGAGGATTTTCGAGATGTGGATCAATTCGACGACATCGACGCGTCGTTCGCCGCTTTCGCATTTCGACACGAACGATTGGGGCCGCGCGATGCGCCGGGCGAGCTCATGCTGGCTCAAGCCCGCCGCCTCGCGCGCGGAGATCAAGGCTTCTCGCAATCGCAGATACTGTTTGGTGTGGGTGGATTTTCGCATTCGCGCCGATGGATTTGGCGCTTGCGAAGCTGATCCTTATTTCGGATTATCCCAAAATGGGTTCAGTTGAAGGTGACGTGCGGATCATGCTTTGGCTGCCGAAGGCCGCACTATGTCCATATGGCTCACACCCAGCGCCTTGGAGAGTTCGTAGATGGTGACTATCGAGGGATTGCGACGCCCGTTCTCGAGACCGCTGATGTATTGCTGGCTGAATCCTGAGATCTCGGCGAATCGCTCTTGGGTCAGGCCCTTCTTTTCCCTGATTCGCTTTACGTTGCGACCGACGAGCGCGCGCATGTCCATGCGCGAAGGTCAACCGATTACATATTTCAAGTTTATCAACTATAGTATGTATACCGATGCGACAGTTCGGATTGCCAAGCGGATGCGGAGCTAGGAGATGTTGCCGACGATTGAGGGTCGCAGATGCGCCGACAGCGCACAGAACCGATAGAGGGGCGGGAATGACGAAGAACAAAATGGCGCCGCTGGCGGACGAGGTGCCTTGGTCGACGAGACTGACCAAATACGACGAAGCGCACTTCCTCGTCTATCTCCGGCTGCTCGACGCCCGTTCCAAGGGTGCGAGTGATGAGGAGATGGTCCAGATCATCGTCGAGACCGATCCGGACAAGAACCGCGAGGACGCGGTCCGGTCGATGCGGAGCCATCTCGAGCGGGCGCGCTGGATGACAGAAGAAGGCTATAGCGGCCTCTTCGACGAGTAAGGCGATTTCACCGCAAGAATCCGCGATACCCACCGTTCATGAGGGCTCGGCCGCGAACGATGGCGCGACGGATTGAGTCTCGCAGATGTTCGCCCGGATTGTTCCAATCGGTGTCGACGCGCTTTCGGCCATAGAGGGTGGTCGCGATCTCGCGGTGCGATGAACTCTGCAGGGCGCCATCGAGTGCGCGGAGTACGGCTGTGAGGCGACGTCCGCGAGGCTCGGGCGGAAAGTACCGAGGAAGAAGGCGACCCGAGCATAGGAGGTCGTTGAAGCACGCCAGAGATCCAAGCCGAGGCACGATATCCCGCCTGCCGATGACGGCGTCGGTCAAGAGCATACCGGCAGCAAATGGCCCGGGTCGGATGAAGAGTTGCAAACGACGGGGCCCCTCATGAAACAGGACGTGGTACCCGTCCGACACGAGCATCGTCGTGCTGGATACGGGCGCCTCGAACGGTGGCATCAGAGAGGGCGCCTGATGCGCCGTCGTCAGCGGCAGGACACTCGCGCAAAGCTCGGGTTCCCAGAACACCTTTGCCATCGTCGCGGTTCGTGCCGCGGTGTCGGCAAAAGCAGATGCCCCAGCGCTTCAGTTCGCTGCGCTCGGACACCTCCTTGGTTGAGGCTGCAGGCGCATGGCGGGCAAGATCGGCCTGAAACGCCGGATTGCGCCGCAAGAATTCCCAGGCCCAGCCGGCTCGCGTGAGCGTGGCGGTGTAGGCATAGGTCTCGGGCTGGCGCCAATCAGGCTCATCCCCCTCACCGCTCGTGGAGGGCATCGTCTTTACTCAGCCGCCGCAGCAGTGAGCGGCACGGGAGCCCAAAGGATCGGACCCTTGAGACCGCCGGCGGCGCCTACGCGGTGAAGGCTCGCATGGGAAACGTCGAGGTAGCCGACGACTGCGATTGTACTACCGAGCTGCATAGGCTCGCAGATGCGCTCCAGAGGCCAGGCGGCGCGACGCAGGATCCGCTCGATGCGAACGTCTGTTACTGTGACGATCTCCGACAGGCCGCGCGACAAGCCGAACTCGATCATGCCGCCGAAGAGCTCGTACGTGGCCTTGGCGATGCCACCTGACCCTTTTGGCGCGTCGGGCGGTACGTCGAGGGCGAAGCGGCTGCTCTCCCACACGCTTGGCAGTTCGGGGATGGGATGATCGTCGACCAACTGAGAGAACTTCTCGCGCAGCATCGTCGGCCCGCTCGTCGGGAGCATTCGAACGCAGCCGCGAACCTGTCCGTCGCCGTCGCGCTGCAGCAGGTAGACCGGCCCGATCCGATCGAACTCGTCGATTTCCTTGTCGCCGGTCGCCTGAACGTTCCACTCCAACCGCTCCTTGAACACCCGCAAGCGCAGCCGATGCATCTCGGCGAGCTCGTCGGTGAAGTCCGGATAACGGTCTGGAGCAATGAGATGCATCATGATCGCCTCGCAGCAGATAAGCGCTGCATAGGAGGCAAATGAGATGCACAAGACAGCCTCCAAGATCTTGGAGGTTGACGCCGCGGCTAGCCGCCGTGAGCGAAGCGGGCCACGGCTTGAAACAGGGATCCAACGCCGAGCTTCAATTTTGCGTTCTTGAGATGGAAGGTAACGGTGTAGGGGCGGACGCCAATGATACGGCCGATCTCCCAGGTCGACTTGCCCTGCGCGGTCCAGTGGAGACACTCGATCTCGCGACGCGTGAGCGGCACGCCATCGACCGATTGCGTGATCGACGGTTTTTGCCGAACCCCCGCATGAAACGCGATCGCGATGCAGCGAAGGATCGGCAGACTCTTCTCGAGCCTGCGCTTGAACACCGTCGGCTTCTCGTCTGCGGCGATGGTCAACGCAGCAAATGCCTCGCCCCGGCACGCAAGCGGGAAGGTCAGACCGTTGCGAATGCCAAAGGCCGCAGCCTCATCGAACAATTGCCTTTGACACTCGGCCAGCTCGATTGGCGTGGCATCCTTACCCCAGTGAAATGGCTGCTTCGTCGCGTGAGCCACGGTAAAGATCGGATCGATGGATTCGTATTTTCGGGCGAAATAGTGGTCGGTCCACGTTGTCGGATAATTCGAGATGAATACACTCGTGCCGCGGTGACCGCCGGACGGAGAAAAGTAACTGAAGCGCTGCAGGTCGAAGGCAACGATCGCCTCCGCCATGACGGCTCGCATCGCGTCCGTGTCCTGACTTTCCCGTACACCCTCCATGAGGTTTCGAAACACCTGATCCACGCACGCACACTGATCGGCTTCGGTTTGCTTGCTCCGTCGAACAACACAGCAGGCGGGTTCCGAATGGAACACCCAGACTTCGACGCGCGAACATGTTTAATCCCTAGGTTGGATGGAGACAGAGGTGCCGGCCAAGTGAAAGGTTGCCCTTCGTGGGTTCGCCATCGAAGACTTGTGGCGAGTCCTGAACGTTGTGAGATTCCTCACCCTCGAGATCGACGGTACCAGGGGACGTTGGCGTCCTTGAGCAGCTCGCGCTTCATGCGCATGGCGCGCCAGCGGTTGTGTTGTTCGGGCCTTGGCGGGATCGGGATTTGGTGGCCTCGCAGCCAACGCGAAACCGATCGAAGTTGGGCAGGGCTCCTACCACATCCACGGGTCAGTGAAGGATGAAAGACGGGATCCTTCAGCGCTGGAATTCACGAAAATGTACGCATCGAACTGGCTGGAAGGGGGGACATTGAAGCCGTCTGGTTGATGAGGCGCATTGTCGATCTTAATCCACCAGTGCGCTCGGCGGCTGCTCAATCGGCCGTGCGCATCTAAGAAGGCAAGCTCGACGTTAAGGTCGTGAAGGTAGAGGTTGAGAGAGTCGGGAGACGTCGCTTTCGGAGTTTTGCCGCTCAGGCCGGTTAAGTCATAACCGATCAAAGCAATCGCCCGTACATCGCCGACGCCTTGTGTGCGGCGCAAATTGTAGAGGCAAGAGTGAAAGGCTCCGCTGCTCAGGTTGAACCAGCTAACGGGGCGCCGTGACAAGGTCGTGTGAGTCGTGTGCGCTAGGATTATCGTCTTTGGGCGACCATACTCGCGCCAGGTGGCGAGAACATTGAGCGCCATGGCGTCATCGCGGGCGTTAAGCGCCTGAGCCCTGTCCCCAACACCGTAATATATGAACCTGCTGAATTGTTGCCACCCCAGCGCGGTTTGAACCAAGCGCAGGAGTCGGAATGCTTGATGTTGTTCGGAATCGACGCGCTTCAAGCGGTCGAGAACCAGGCGTGAGAGCTCGTTCAGGGCGTCTATACAAGAATTGAATTCGGTGACCGGACGAGAAGCTCGGTTTTGTCTGACTTGTTCAAGTTCCGACCAGTCTTGAGCGGCGTGCAATGCGCAGGAGTCGTGCGTCGTTTGCACGAGCGTGGCGCCGCGTGGTCCTGGCAACAGCGCGGTGGTCAGGCTCGCAATCCCGTCCTGGAGCTCCCACGGGCGGTCCGCGACGTCCATTCCTGCGATGCGGACGGGATCATTCGGATGTTGTCGGTTGAACGCGCATAGCGACTTGTAAAAGCTGACAGTTTCAGCATAGGCCAACCGCACCGCGCCTACGGGAAAGGCGCCAAGCTCTCCACCGCCGGCGCAAGTCGCAAGCCATTCGTTGATGGATTCAGTTCGAAGAACTGCTTCTTCGGTGAGGATCAACCGATAGTGCTGTTGCTCGATCAAATATTGCGTGAGGCGATGCTCGAGTTCTAGGAATGCGCGTACACCATGGACGCTTTCGCCGATGGCAAAGAACTGCGCATCGCGGCTCATGGGGCCGATGAGCGGCGCAATGTCCGTGTACGGGAGGGTGGGGTCCGTTCCAGAGAGATGATGGATGTGAACCGTGCGTAGGCGATCTTGCGCCGGAGCGGCAAAGCAAGACGCAGCGACGTGCAAGGCTAACACGAGCGCAAATGCGCGTGGGCACGTTGAACCCTTCCTGGCGTCCCCGGCTGCTGTTGCGGGGCGGTAGATGGGCCACCTCATCTGCTTTTACTAGCGGTCCCGGCGGCCTTGTGGCGGCAATACCATGGGGTCGAGGTGTCGATGCGCTCTGTAACTCTGAGACCAAACAAGCCACACCGCTTTTCGCGCATCGCGCGCCAGCGCGCGTATTGCGTGACCTTGGCGCGATCGGGATCTTCCGCGCCGTTCAGCCAGAATTTCATCCAGTCGATGTTGCGGTTGTATATGGCGAGGCGATGCGACGGCTGCCACTTCCAATGAAACTCATCCGGGTAGACAAACATCTCGACGGCGCGACCGTGGTCGCGAAGATCGATGACGGGCTGGAGAGCCAACATCAATTCGTGATCCGCCGCATTGATTAGCAAGGGCGTGTACACGCGCTCGACATTGGGGCTGAATGATCTGCGCCATTGCTCCGGCGTGTTGGCGGGATTGCCTCGCCCAAACGTATCCAGACCCCACTTTCGATATTCGTCCGTCAGCAGATAGTAGGCAAACGGGCCTGGCGTTCCGGGCGCGCCGCTGGCGCTGGCGGCGGCGAGATGCGGCATGCCCGTTATCGCCCAGCCTACCAACTGTGCGCCACGGCTCAATCCTGTGATACCGACGCGCTTCGGATCGACGATCCCCGCATCGTCAAGATTCTTGATCGCTGCTTCCAGGCTTTCGAGAAAGTTCTCTTGCTCCCCACCTGGTTGCCAGGCCCATCTGTTGAATGCCGTGTAGTCCAGAGTCGCGGCCTGCTCGGAAGTGTCTGGCTTCTCAAGGCACAAGACGGCGAAGCCTTCCGCCGCCAATGGATAGGCGGGATACTCGTCGCCCGCGCCGCCACGCAGGAAGCCGGCACAACGATAGGTGATGACAACAAGCGGCAGGCGCTCGGTCGGACGGCGATGCGGCGGGAGCGCCAGAACGCCATAGTAGGATCTCCCTGATGTTCCGCGGAATTCCAATCGCTGTGGCGCCGGACCGAAGTTGAGGTTCGCAAAATTCGGATTCGCCTCGTGGAGGGTTTCGATTGCGCCGCTGTCGAGATCAATCGCGACGAGGCGGCGCGGCGCCGTCCAATCCTCAAAGAAGCAAACCAAGCGATCCGACCCAATGGCGCAGCTCGATTGCGCTTCGCCCGTCGCGTTCCAATGACCCAACAACCTTGCGCGCGTGCGCAAAATGGTTCGCAACCTGCCGTCGGCAGGCCTCCAGGCGTAAAGGCCGGTGTCCATTCCTCCATCTTCATGTCCCCGTGGACCTTCAGCCCGCAAGAAGATTAGTTCATCATCGCCTCGCCACCACAGTCCTTGAATGAATTGATTTTCGCACGCTGCGGCCGCGCATATGGTGGGCTCGTGCCCGCCGCGCTGCCGCGAGACGATAGTCACCGGAGGCCGGTAGCCTTGATGCTTCGGATCGCGCGCATCCATCCACGCCGTGGCGCCATTAGGTGACTTCGCTGCAGTGCCTCTTATCCGTCGTGCTCCTTGCGGCGAAGGCTGGGCAAGAAGCGCGTTGAACTCAGCATGCTCAGATGCAGTGGCGGGACGTGCGCTCCGCCGCGCCAGATCATAGATCCAGATAGCGCGCGACGCGGATTGTGACGGTGCGATGCCCTCCACCAAATCCACTGGTGCGGAAAAGTCCATCGAATCAGGCTGAAGGGGTCGAATATCGTAGGCTGGATAGAACTTGTCGTCGAACAGGAAACCCGTTCTGCCCTCTCTGGCGAGTGCGTCCCGGGTCTGTGCCAAGCTGGGTTCGACTTCATAGAGGATTCGTGCGCCATCCGGCGCATAGGCGAACCGACGCACGTGGTGCTCGCCATGGGTCAACTTCTCAGCAGCGCCACCGCGCGGTCGGGTGCGCCAAATCTGAGCGCGCTCCCCATCCCAGCGTAGATAGGTGATCCAAGCACTGTCGGGAGACCAGACCGATGGTGGCGGCGGTTGAAGAGAATAGAATTCAAGGCGAATGGATCCCGAGACAAAAGGACCTACACCGCCCCCGTCCGCGACCCGATGCGCTTCGCTACCGCCAGCAGTCGCCGCGACATACCACGCGACGTCATAACCGTTGCGGTCTGGGTCGGCCTGCACCACTTGGAATGCGGCCCAAGCGCCATCCGGAGACACGCTTAGGCTGCTCAGGTCGCGCAACGTCGCTAGGTCGCGGCTCGTGACAGTCCTGCTGGGGCCGGCGAACGCCGCATCTGCGACGGCCGTGCTGAGAACACCAACGGCCGAGGCGAGAGCGAATGCCGTGCGCGCATACTCTCGCGCAAAGCTCACCATGATTTGGCAAACCCAATAGTGAGGAGGCGGCCCAAAGGACTGGCGTTTTGAGGATCGAAGCCATACCGCGCATCCGAACCAATGCTCACCATGAATGGTGGATCCTGGTCGAACAAATTCTGCGCGCTCAAGTTTGCCCTGAAGCCATTGAAGAACCCGCTCCCGCCTTCAGTTGTGAAGTCGTAGGAGAGATTGAGATCGACAGTGGTCCAGCTATCGACTGCCGTCCGGCCGCTCGGATCGCCAAGGTTGATGTAGTCGTCCGCATAGTTGACACTCACCGTTCCATCGAAGCCGTCGTGTGATAGGCCAACGTAAGCGCGAGCCCGCAAGTCCACGACAGCGTGCGCCCTATCAACGACGGTGATGCTCGGTCGCCCCGCAAGAGGCGCCTGCTGATAGTCAAAAATGGTGGTGACATTTGCGCCGTACCGCACCTGACCCCAGGAGACGTCAAAGTAGTCGCTGATGCTGACATCGAGCCCGTCTTGTTGGGAGAGCGCGAGATTTCGAGCCCGAAGGTCGTACAGCCAAAAGTTCGGATCTGCCCCGAGCAGCGCGGCAGCAGCAGCGATGTTGGACAGGTCTATTGACGTCAGATTTGTCGTAACAGGAGATTGCGTCAGATGGTTTTCGACGATCGCCGCAGACGGCTGGCGCGTGAAGAGTTCTGGGAAGTCGGTCGGCGTGAACAGGGGAACTGCCCCAAAGTCCGGCACCTGGATTCGGTCCGTATAATCGATGGCGTAGTAGGTCGCGCTGAGTTTGAATCCTGGATTGGAGTGCAGCCGAAAATCGAATCCAAGCGTATAGGTTTCGGCGGTCTCGGCATCGATGTCAGGTGACACGCCGCTCAGGAGAAGCACGGTCGAAGGCGTGCCGGTCGGAAACGGCAAAGGAAAGTTCCCAATCAGCAATCCCGAAGATGAGCCGATCGGATCGAGTTGCGGAAGCAACGGTGCGCGAAACGACGTACCGTAAGTTCCCCTTAGACTAAGAGCCGATATGGGTGCCCAGAGTAGGCCGACCTTCGGATCCGTCGCGCTGCCGAAGTCGCGGCTGATCGACGGGCGGCTTGTATCCTCCGTATCCGTGTAGCGTCCCGCTAGGCTCACCTCCAGTCGATTTATGAAAGGGACGTCCTGTTCCGGACCGATTAGCGGAGCCAAGACCTCAGCGAAGGCATACGTGGTCTTCCGGCCGATTTCAGAGCCTGTGACGACCTGGAAGTCATTTTGGCCGCTGAAATCCTCATCCAGGATACCGGCTCCGATCGAGAACCGCACCTCTCCACCGGGAAGTTCGAACAGCGCGCCGTCCAACATGGCCGTAATATCAAGGCCCGTGTGATGGTTTGCCACGCGCTCGCTCAGGGGCGTGCGACTTGGATCGTTGAAGAACGTCGTAATGCTGCGCCTGTCGGTCTCGGTTTCGGCATAGCTGGCGATGAAGGAGGCGTTCAGGGATTCAGTTAGTTCATAATCGACGCCCAGATTGATCAGACTCTGGGTCTCGCCGGTAGAGTCAGTACGGAGTTGGAAGTCGGCCGGGGGCAGGCCCACGCCTCTGAATGACCAACGGCTTTCGACGTCGCGTCGACCAAGAACGATATCTCCGTTCACGATCAGGCTATCAGTCAGTTCCTGTGAGAAAGTCGCGAAGAGATTGTGACGCTCGTCATCGGGCGTGAGGAAGCCGGGTGCCAGCGCGCGGGAATAATCTCGGTCTGCACGCTCGAGTGCCGATGCGTTGAGGTAGTCGTACGAAATGAGCCCGTTGCCGGAGGTCCAATTGGCGCCCACTGTTTGGGTGAAATTTGTTTGGCGCATTCCTCCGCTGGTCACGCCACCGTGAGAGAGCCGTGTGTCCGCCCCATCGAAGTCTTTGCGGAGAACGAAATTGACGACGCCGCCGATCGCGTCCGACCCGTAGATTGCAGATGCGCCATCGGTCAGAACTTCGACGCGCTCGATCGCGCTCAGGGGGATCATCGAGATATCGGGCGCCCGCCCTTGCGCCGCCAAGGACATCCGGCGGCCATTGACCAGCACAAGCGTCGTGCCGACCCCCAAGCCGCGCAGATCAATGCCGGTGCCACCTTCGCGCTCGGTCACTCCTCCGAGTGGAGAGATGGTCGCCGAATTCTGAGTCAGCTTGCCGATGAATTGTTCCGTTGTCGTGGATCCGGATCGTTCGATGTCCTTGGCTGTGTACGTGTCCAACGGCGATGACTTTGGATGTTTGCCTCTGATGTGGGTGCCCGTTACGACGACTCTCTCGACCTTCCGGTTCTCATCTGCGGCCTTGTTACTGTCCTCCTTCGGCTGATCCTGTGCGGTATCGCTCGTCTGACTCGTGGTCGGCGCTTGCGCCGTGGTCTGAGGCGCCGCTGCTGCGGCTGCTGTTGCGGATTTGATGAGGAACACGCTCTCGGCGCTCTGGTCGATTCGCAGACCGGTGTCGCGTGTCAGAAGCGCAAGTGCCTCGCGTGGCGTGAACACACCTTTGACAGGCACGCTCGTGCGGCCCGCGACGACGTCCTTGGCAAACAGTACCTGGCTGTCGGTCTCGACGCCGAATTCCTTGAGCGCGGCTTCGAGGGATTGCGCGGGGATGTCGAGCCAGGCTTTGTATTCCTTCGCCTCCGCGCTCGCGAACGCGGCACACGCAGACAGCACCGCAACGCTTGCGGTCCGTGCCATCAAGCTCGTTTTGCAGACGCGCATCTTCATCAGTCGATCCATCTTTGCCCCCGCCCATTTTCGCGCGGGCTTCATGCACGCGCTTGTTGGTGTCGTTCATTCCGACGCGCGAGGCTCGATCCTCCCTAGTTGTAAAGATGTCACGATTATGTCTTCCGGCGTACAAGCCGGATGTTTCCGGCGCCGTCGCGAACGGTGTCGATCGGAAAGTACGTCTCGAGAGCGCCAACAAAAGCCGTCATGTCGCCGGCGTTAAATACGCCGCTGATGCGAAGGGACGCGAGCGTGGGATCGGCAACGACGATCTCGGCGCGGGTATAGCGCCGCATGCGAACGAGAGCGTCGCCGAGGGGCTCGTCGTCGAAGATGAGCTTGCCCTGCCGCCACGACGTGGCCGTTGCTAAGTTGGCAGGGCGGGCGATGCGGGCAGGCGAGGTCGCGGATACGGTCAGCTGATCGCCCGGCGACAGCTCCGCTGGGGCGATCGCGGGTTGTTGTCGAGGGGCGGAAGATTTGGTCGCCGGTCGAACGAAGACACGCCCTTCGACAAGGGTCACGCGGACTTCGCCATCGATGAGCTCGACATTGAACGCCGTGCCAGTTGCCACGACGCGGCGATCGTTCGCTTCGACAATGAAGGCGCGGCCGGGATCTTTCTCGACCTCGAAATAGGCTTGGCCACGGAGAAGGCGGACCAAGCGCGTGTCGTCAGTGAACTCGACCGAAATCTCGGAATCCGCATCGACGTTGACACGGCTGTTGTCCGACAATGTGACAGCGCGGCGTTCGCCGATCTTGGTCGCGTAGACCTCGCCTTGAACGAGCTGTGGCAGAACGAAGTACGCAGCGGCTCCTACGATCGCAACGGCGACCGACGCGGCTATCCCCCAGTGCCGGAAGCGGCCGGGCGAATACCATCGGGCCCGCGCGGAATCGCGCGCGTCCTCGAGGGCTGCGTGCCTGAGCGTGACCATCTCCGGCGACACCGCGTAATCGCCGACGGCATCCCACGCCGAGGACACGGCGGCGAAAGCCTCCGCATGCCGTGGGTCGGCCGCGACCCAGGCCTGAAAGCCGCGTTCGACTTCTCTGCGCTTCTCACCTTCCGCTTCCGAAAGCCTAGAAAACCA
>Ga0187892_10009767_pt1 | contig 12457 bp, 9 predicted proteins | sample MA1701073metaG_FD_139345 | JGI IMG/M metagenome (GOLD analysis project Ga0187892, IMG submission 139345) | Bio-ooze microbial communities from a basaltic lava cave in the Kipuka Kanohina Cave System on the Island of Hawaii, USA - MA170107-3 metaG ...
CGTCGTGACGTTGAGCGTCCCGGAGACGGTGGAGGCGCCCAGGATCAGGGCATTGGCATCGGTCAGGGCCACATTGTTGCCGCTCGTCACCGCCACCGTGCTGAAGGTGTTGGCGGGGTTGGTGAGCGTGATGTCGTTGCCCGCCCCCGCCGTGAGGGTGGTCGTCCCCGTGACCGCCACCGCCCCACTTTGAGTAATTGGTCCATTGGTGGTGAGGGTGAACGCGCCAGTGGTATTGATGCTCGCCAGATCAACGCCAGTCTGGTTATTGATAAAGATTCCACTTGATCCCGAGGTTGCCGAGATGGTTCCCACCCTTGTAAGGATATTTGCGCCTGCCGTGCCGATGTTCATGCCGGCTACACTGGACGTCGAAAGGTTGATCGTCCCACTGCCTACGTCGAGTAGAGTTCCGGCTGTTTGAGTAATATCGCCACCTGTGGCGTTGCCGCCAGTGTTGGTGGCTACCGTGATGGTCCCGTCATTGCCGGTCGCGATGTCCCGTAGCGCTGCCGTCCCGGTGCCACCGCCAGCCGCGTTCACATTGATCGCCACAGCGGCGGCCGTCGCGTTTGTCGTCGTGATCGAGCTGCCGGCGTTCATGGTAAAGCTCTGCGCCCCACCCCCGTCGGTATTGGCGTTGATCGTGACGGTCCCGGAGCCGGCGTTCACTGCGCCGGTTAGTGTCACTGCATTCTGGGCATTGAGCTGGATGTCACTGCTCGTCGTTACCGCCGGCACCGTCAGCGCATTTGCGCTGGTGACCGCGAGGCTCTGAAGAGCTTCTGTCCCACCCACCGCGCCACTCAACGTGACGCTGCCGGCGGTCCCTGCCGCCAACGTCAGGGTACGATTGTTCGCTGCTAAATCGGCATTTACCGTGCCCGTCACACTGATCGTCGCTCCCGCGGGACTGCCTCCGCCATTGGTGGAGTCCAACGTGACATTGGCTCCTAGGCCTACGTTGTCGTTCAGTGTGATCGCATTGCCGGCCGTCGTGATCCCACCGTTCAATGTGATCGGCGTCGTCCCCGTGCCGCCAGTTATGGTGACTGAGCCATTGCCCAATCCTACTATCGGCCCGTTCACCGTGACTGTACCCGTGGTCGTCGGGGACCGAATCGTCAGCGGATCGCTCACCGTGAGCGCATTGACTGTCACCGCTCCGGTTCCACCGGCATTGCCAATGGTGATACTGCTAAAACCGTCGGGCAGGTTGCTTGATGACGAGGAGCTCACCGTCAGATCCCCAGCGGCTGTGACCGGATTGATCGTCAGGGCTCCAGTGCTGCTCAGGGAGTCATTTATATTGACCGTCTCCGCGGTGAGCGTGATGGCTCCCGTGACCGTGGATGTCGCTCCTCCAATCGTCAGCGTGCCGGTCGTGCTGGTGAGGTTGATCGCGCCTCCGCCCGTCGCCGTCGCGGTGAACGAGGCCCCGTCGCTCTCGGTGATGAAGACGCCGTTCGGGCCACCGCTCGCCGTGACTGTGCCGGCAGTAGTCAGGATCCGGGCCGCCGCCGTGCCAATGTTGACCCCTGCGGCGGTCGAGGTGGAGAGGGCAACCGTGCCAGCACCCACGTTGAGAAGGGTGCCCGCGGTCTGGGTGATGTCACCTCCGGTCGCATTGCCGCCAGTGTTGGTCGCCACGGTGATGGTTCCACCAGATCCCGTGGTGATGTCCCGTAGCGCCGCTGCCCCGCCCCCTCCGCCCGCCGTATTCACGTTAATGGTGACCGCGGCCGCCGTCGTATTGGTCGTGGTGATGGAACTACCAGCATTCATCGCGAAGTTGTTGTTACCAGCGCCATCGTCATTCACGATGAGCGTGACCGTCCCGGAGCCGGCATCTACGGTGCTGGCCAACGTCATGCCATCGTCGCTCACTAGCGTCACGGCGCCACCCGCGCTGTTGACACCCTGGTTGACCGTCACAGTCCCAGCGGTGCTCGTGAGCGAGAGCGCTCCGCCATTGGTGCTGAGACCGTTCACTCCATCCACACTTCCGACGGTGACCGCATTCGCATCGGTGTAACTGAAGCCGTTCCCCGCGCCAGTCACGTTGGCTGCCACGGTCGTCACGTCATTCGCAGAGTTGAGCGTGACCGCCCCGACGCTGCTAATCGCGAGATTAGTCTCGGTGATGGTCGCCGTTTGCGTGATAGTTCCGCCGGAGATCAGGGACAGCGTGTTGGTGCCACCCGGGGTCAGGGCGGCGGAGATGGCCATATTGCCGCTATTCGTGTGGCCCACCCGCAAGGTGCCCGCGGCAACGGTGTCGAGTTCCGCATCGGTTAGGCCCAAGGTGCCCGCGGCATCCGCGCCGCCGAGATTGACGAGTTGCCCGGCGCTGTTCGGTTGGAGTGTGGCGATGGCGCCGGTGGCTGTAGTCGTGCCGGTCAACGTCATATTGTCGGCGGTATAGGTCACGCCGCCGGTGCCGGTGACGTTCGCGCCGGCATTGATGGTCAGCAACTGGTCCGCGCCACCTGCGGTGAGCGCGACCGTGTTTGTCCCCGCGTTCACGTCTGCCCCAGCCCCCGCATTTGTCACCGTCAGTGGGCCGTTGGTTGTCGTAATTGCGATCGGGCCATTACTCGTACTGACACCGTTTGTGACGGGGAAGGGACCGGAGGCTGCGACTGACCCGATGGATAACGCATTCGTATCGGTGTACTGGAAGCCGTTGCCGCCTCCGCTGATATTGCCGGCGAGCGTGGTCACATTATTCGCCTGGTTCAGAGTAATAGCGCCTGATGCCCTAACACCTAAGCTTGCAGCTGTGATGGTGCCGCCCGGTTGAGTGACGGTCCCATTCGTGGCGAGCATTCGCACGATTCCGGCTCCAGCATTCACCGCGCCGTTCAGTGCGATCGAATTCAGCGAGTTGAGGAGCATATTCCCGGTTGTGGTCAGTCCATCCGCCGTGATGCTACCCGGAGTCCCACCGACCAGGTTCCCGATCGTCAACGTGATGTTCTGATTGCCGGCATTGATCGTCGTGCCGGCCGCCATGACGATGTCGCCCGCCCCGGCGCTGCGGTTCCCCACAGTGGCTCCCGGATCGTTCGCCGTGAGCGAGATCGCTCCATTGTTGGTGCTGACGTCGGCGTTGACGTTGATGCTGCGGCCTGCCTGCATGGTCAGCGTTATGCCCGCGTTGGTCATCGCAACTGCGTTGGAGATCGTAATGTCATTGTTGGCCTGCAACACGACGTTCGCTGCCGCGGCATTGATCGTAGCCGGCGCGATCGTACAGCCGCCAGCCACGCAGTCGGCGTCCCCGAACTGATCGACCTGGGCCAAGGTCGCGGTGCCACCGATCGCCACGGTGATGTTGGTCGGATCGAGCAGAAGCGTCCCCGTGGCGCCAAAGGGTGCTCGCGAATCCACGAACCCAGAAAATCCCAGATTCTCTTTGCCAGAGACCTCGACGAAGCCGCCGTTGCCGCCCGCCTCTCCGCCGCGGGCTAGGATGATCGAGCCAGCCGTGAAGAATGTGTCCCGATCGGACCAGACACGGACGGTTCCGGCTGACGAGTTCGCGACGCCGCTGACGTCCGTGAGGCTGTTATTCGACAGGAGAGTCCGTTCGGTGGACGTGACGATCACGTCACCACCACGGGCGTTTTCCGCGCCGCGCGCGTCGATGACCCCGAGCTGGCCCACGCGCTCGCCTACCAGCAACACCGAGCCTAGCGCCGCGCCCGGCTGAGCAGCCGACACATCGATCGTGCCGGTGTTGCTGACGATTCCGCTCACCTCCCCGGCCGGCCGCATGGCCCCGGCCTCCGTCGCGACCGCGAGCGTCTCGTCGCCACCGATGAGCTTCACAACGCCGCCCTGGTTCACGAGGCTGCGTGCCCGGATGACACCGCTCTGATTGACGACAGACGCGAAAATGTCGTTCGAGGCTTTCGCCTCCAGGATGACCTTGCCGCCGTCAGCCTGAATGGTCCCCGTATTTCGCACAGCCGAGGAGAGCGGGGTGCCGTCCGGTCCCTTGACTTGCTCCAGAACCTTGCCGCTGATGGCATAGTTGATCAGACCATCCCCCATCAGATCCAGCACCAGTCTTTGCCCCGAGCCCAGCACCGCGGTGCCAAGGTTGGCGACAATCACTCCCTCGTTGGCGACCCCTGGGGCGACCAGAGCCACGAAACCATGATCGGAGATTCGTATTTCTCCACGGTTGATCACTGTCCTGAGGGCACTGGATGGATCTTGCGAAAAGATGTATCTTCCGGCCATGAAGTCCGAGTCTTGGATGCGCAGGGTGCTGGCCAGCAGTCCCCCTACGTTCACGACGGCGCCGGCGCCAAAGAGGATTCCATTGGGGTTGAGCAGGAAAATCCGCCCGTTCGCGAGAAGCTTGCCGAGGATCACGGAGGGGTCGCCGCCGATGACCCGATTCAAGGCGACTGAATTCACCGACGGCTGGAAATACTGGACGGTCTCGCCGGAAGCGATCGAGTACTGCTGCCAGTTGAGAATAGCCCGGTCTGAACCCTGCTGGATGTGAAGCTTTTGGGGCGACGCTTGCTGGATCGTGGCCTGCCCCCCAGCTACCTGTCCCCCTTGGGGGAGCGCCGAGGCCACCAGGGGCAGACAGACCTGAAGCAGAACAAGGAGAGCAGCGAGGATTTTCAAAGAGTTATGATGCCGACTCATCTGTCTCCCATCGGTCTGTTTTCGTCTCCGCTTAAGAGTTACGAGCCTATAAGTTTAGCGTAAAAATGGAGAAAAACCTAACCTTTCAGCAGTCTAATCGAAAGAAACCGGCATGGGACAGGATGAGTTAAAACCGCGCAATAGCTTGCAGATAGGCAGTCGGTGAGCGGTCTCCAAACAGTGTGCCGCCGATGGGCGTTGGCCCCAGGGGAAATCCAAGATCGAACCGCACGGAAGTGTCATAGTACGGCAGGGTCGCATACATCGCGATGCCAGTGCCGGTCAGGCTCTGGTGCTTTTGTTCGCCCGGCGCAGGGTCTTTGAGGGAGCCCACACCGTAATCGATAAAGGTGGCGATCTGGGTCGAAGGAATGACCGAAGGGAAGAAGGGCACCCGCACTTCGGCGGTCATCGTAACGCCTTGATCCAGAAACACCTCACCCAATTGATACCCTCGGACAGAATCAGGCCCGCCCATCAAGAACTGTTCGATGACCACCAAGGGAGCCGTGCTGACCTGTCCGTACGCACGCAGGATCAGGAGGTTCTCCCCTCCCAGGCTTTCAATTCTCCCTATCTGGAGGGTCGCCTTCGTGAACCGGTCATCCGCGCCTTGTCGGGTTGCCTGCGGGTCGTTGTTCGACATGCCGCCCAAGGCTTCACCGAGGCCCTGAAAGCCGTACAGTGATAGGAAGGAGCGGCCTCTGCGATCAACACGATCATAGTTCAGCCCGAGCTTGAGCAGCCGGATGTGATCATCACCTGTCGTGGTGCCCAGTGTAGTCAGACGGTTGTTCTTGGCGGCAAAGCCGAACTCGGCCAGCAGCGACTGGAACCGGGTCTTGATGAACGGATGGGTGACCGAAATGTCGAGCGTCGAGATCTGTCCCTCGATTCCAATGGCGGCCAGTTCAGCTCCGACGTTGAATTTCCCGCCTGAACCTGAGACGACCAACCTGGTGCCATAGGCGCTGATCGGCACAGAGTACGCACCGGTCCCGAAGAGGAGTTGGTCCGGAATGTTACCGATGATCCCGTTGAGGGTCAGAGTGGCTCCGTCGAAGACCACGTTGCCCGCTTCTACGGTGGCGCCAAACCGGTAGCGGGAGATCGTATTGAACCCGTAGTTGTTAAAGTCGAGCGAGGCGTGCAGTGGACGCTTGTCCTCGGCCGTGGCGAGGATGTGGGTCGTCCCAGTCTCCGTGCCAGGCTCAAGGGTGGCCTTCACGTTGAGATCAAGATTCTCGTTCAACAGCAGCAGAGACCGCTCCAGGGAGCTATTCTTGATCACCCGCTCGTCGAGAACCTGCGTAAAGCCCCTCTTGATGAAATCGGTCGAGTAATACTGGTTGCCGGAGATGGTCAGGCTTCCCACCCTGCCCTCGAGGACCGCAATCTGGACGACCCCCTCCTGAATCTCTTGCTCGGGAAGATAGGCGCTGGCCAGTGTGTAGCCATGCTGCCGGTAGGCTTCGGTTACCGCCGCAGCGATCTGTTGGAGGTCTGCCAGGTTCATCGCCCGGCCGAGATAGCTGGAGGTGATGGCGGCCAACTGCTCTTCGCTAAACACGGTACTTCCGGTGACTTTGACGCCCTTGACAATCACTTTGTTGGCTGGGGGGCCTTGCTGCCCATACCCCGCGGGGGCGAAGAGAAAGGTGAAGAGAACGAGCAGGATGAAAAGGGGGCCTAGCGGAACACGCCCACCGTTGCGGCACTCCTTCGACAAGACCGTGCCTCCCCACTCAGCCGGCCTGTGACCTGAGAGGGTACTATGAGGGCGGTCGTGCACCCGATGAACCGCGCCGCAGTTCAATGACCGACGGTCAATAACGATACCTTTAAGTTGTATGTGAGCCAGCCTCTACCAGTGGCTAGATCCTTTGTAGTAAACTCGCCGTATCGGATCACCCACGGGACATCGGCCGATCTGTCGATCGGCTGAGACACGCCTTCCCGGGAAATACCCGTCAGGCTAGATCCCAAGGAGGGGTCGCATGGTCAAATGGCTGGTGCTGACGACCCTTATGATCTTGTCTTTCGGCTGCGCACCCTACTCTGCTCCTCCCACCGCCCCGGGCGTCACGAGCGAGGCAGAGAGCGAAGAGCCACCCCCGATCATTGAGCAAACGCCTCCGCCCAAGCGTCCAAGTACGACCTGTCCGCCTGGGATGACGGGTTCTTGCTAAGTCGGCGGAGCTAGCGTGGTTTCGGCCCACTCCTCACCGTGTCGAAGTGGCGCGACGGACCTGCAGGGATGACGGGAACGGTTGGCTGTCTAACAGTAGAAGTGGTCCGATCGATAGGGGCGAATGTGTAAACCAGCATAGCAACGTGGAAATAAAAATGGTTGGTTTTTCAATTTATACGGCTGCTCGAGACAGGGTACAGGGGATCGAGACCGTCGTCAAGGAAAACCTCCCCGTTTTCTCATAGTGGCTTTCAAACCCGTTCAACAACGTGAGGGATGGATGAAGCCCAGTATCAAACAACTCACTATGAGGGTGGGTCGGTCACTGAGCCGTCGGCGTTTCTTGACGGCGGCCGTGTCCGTGACGGGACTCGCGACCGCGCGTGCCCTGTTCCACCCGTTGAGTGCACAAGCACGAGCCGTACCGGAAGACCCGACGCGGGTGCCTGGAGACCCGCCAAGCCCGTACGGACAGCGGTCGGAGTTTGAGCAGGCCGCCCGCCTCGCCGGCGGCCCCCGCTCACTGACGCCGCTGCAAGCCCTACACGGCATCGTGACCCCGTCCGCCTTGCACTTCGAGCGACACCACAACGGGGTCCCGCTCATCGATCCGGCTCGCCACCGGTTGCTGATCCATGGCCTGGTCGAGCACCCGATGGTCTTCACGATGGACGAGCTGAAACGCTTCCCCTCAGTCTCGAGGCTGACCTTCATCGAATGCTCGGGAAACTCAGCGGGCGAATGGCGCGCACCGGGCGGGCGGACCGTTCAGGAGACGCATGGGTTGTTGAGCACAAGCGAGTGGACCGGTGTGGCGCTCGCCACGCTGCTCCGCGAGGTCGCGGTGAAACCCGACGCAGCTTGGATGCTAGCGGAGGGCAGCGATGCGGCGGCCATGACGCGCAGCATCCCCCTGGGTCCGGTGATGGAGCACGCCTTGCTCTGCTATGCTCAGAACGGAGAGCCCTTACGCCCTGAACAAGGCTATCCGTTGCGGCTCCTCCTTCCGGGCTGGGAAGGCAACACGTGCATCAAGTGGCTCCGGCGCCTCAAACTGGGCACCGCGCCGTTCATGACGCGCGAAGAGACCTCTCACTATACGGACCTCCTGCCGGACGGAACCGCCCGACAGTTCACGATGGTCATGGAGGCCAAGTCCGTGATCACTTACCCGTCAGGCGGGCAGCAACTTCAACCGGGATTCGTGGAGGTCCGCGGACTGGCCTGGACCGGCAACGGTCGCATCACCATGGTCGAGGTTAGTACCGATGGTGGACAGACGTGGCAGCCGGCGCGTCTCGAAGATCCCATCCTGGCCGAATGTGCGACCCGCTTTACCCTCCCCTGGCGATGGGCAGGACAAGAAGTCATTCTCCAAAGTCGCTGTACCGACGAGACAGGATATGTCCAACCGACGCGGCAGGCGCTGATCGCCGTCAGGGGCTTGAATTCCGTCTACCACTATAATGCGATCCAGAGCTGGAGGGTCGCGCGCGACGGGAGGGTCAGCAATGTTCACGCCTGAGGAATCTGGTGAGTTGGTGAGTTCGAGATTTGTTGATTTGAGAAAGAGAGGACTGCGAGGCCTGATACTCGGAACTGGCCTCGCGGGGCTGCTGGCAGTGACGACCGGCTTGGCTCAAGAAACACCCGCCAACTATGGCCTAGGCCGGCCCGCGACGGAAGCAGAGATACGCGCTTGGAATATTGATGTGGCGCCCTCCGGCGAAGGGCTGCCGCCCGGGCAGGGAACGGTGAAGAACGGCGCGCAAGTGTACGCGAACAAATGTGCGGGGTGCCATGGCCCGACGGGTGTCGAGGGACCAATGGTGCCGCTGGTCGGCGGGCGCGGCACCCTGGCCACACCCGAGCCGGTCAAGACGGTGGGCAGCTACTGGCCCGAGGCGACGACCCTCTACGATTACATTTACCGCGCCATGCCCTACCCAACCCCACAGTCACTCACGCCCGACGAGGTCTATTCACTGGTCGCCTGGCTTCTCTTCCGGAACGGAATCATCCCCGAACGCGCGATCATGGATGCCAAGACCCTACCGGCAGTCCAAATGCCCAACCGACTCGGCTTCGTCCCCGACCCGCGGCCTGACGTACCAAAGTAATCTGCTGCGATCACGCCACGCTCCCGCGAGCCGAAGTTCTGTCTGTGACTTCGCTCGGGAGATGTGGCTCTTGGTGGGGGCCAGCTACGCGTCGAACATCTGGAGCGCGGGGGTGAGGGCGCGGGCGACGGCAGGGCCGCCCGGCACGAAATCAGCAGTCATCGCTGAAGCCGCCCCGTGATGAGACCTTTCAATGACCGTGGGTCGAGATGAGGGAGCTCACTAACAACTAATATCGATGGCCGGGTCACAAAACAATGGCCCGATCACGGACGGTCTCATATAGCTAACCGAGGGGTCACCCGCACCCATCTGAGCGTTGAGGGGCGGCCCGCCAGACATCCCTGGGAGCCCCCGACCTGCTGGACCCGGCGACCGCCCGGGAACCGGAGCGGGCGTGGCAAGCGTGGGGGGAGTTAGTGGTGGAGGCGACAGCGTTGCTCCAGGGCTCACCGCGCCAGGAACCGCGGTGGTAGGCAAGACGGATTGCGGCCCAACCGCTGGCGTCTGGACTGCTTGACCTGGTGCAACGGGAGGGGCTAAGGACAGTTGTGCCGAGCATGGGATCGCGCTGAATCCTCCCAGCACGCTCATGCTGATCGCGATTGCCACCCCGTGTTTCATGACCTTTCCTCCTGCGCGTTCACACCCGGCTTGCGGTCCAGGCACGGCTGATCATACCACCCTTCACCGCGCCCTATCAGCAGCCCGCGCTCTGTCTGGCTCCGTGTATTACTTCGCTCCGGACCTGACGGCTCCGGTCGGCAGTTCGGTCGGGCCGATCTTGCCCAGCAGGTAATACAGCGGGCAAAAGCCGGTCAGGCCACTCTGGATTAGTGTGACCCCGAGCACGGCCGGCACGAGCAACCAAAGGGAATCCACATAGTAGCCGAGCGCCACCCCGGCGGTGACGACCGCTCCGACGATGCCATCATGGATACGTCTCTTTTGGTTCATGATCATCCCCTCCTGTCCAATCACCAACCGCTTCCTTTTCTCATGGGCTCTTTTCTCCAATTCTCATGGGCTCTTTTCTCCAACACGCTGGCCGATAAGTCATCACAGCCAAATGCCATTGTTAACTGTGTGATGGGGCTATGTGACGGTGCCGGGCACGGACCGGCTTCGGTATCCGTCGTAGTCCGGCACGAGGCGGTGATATTCGTTCGGCATGAGCGATGACGAAATCATGAAATCGGCTGACGCGCGATTGCAAGCGATCGGAATATTCCAGACTACGGCAATCCGCAACAGCGCCTTCACGTCCGGATCATGCGGATGCGGTTCGAGCGGATCCCAGAAGAAGATCAGAAAATTGATCTCGCCCTCAGTGATCTTCGCCCCGATCTGCTGATCGCCTCCCAACGGTCCGCTTTGTAATCTGGAGACCGGAAGCTCCAGCTCCGTTTCGAGCAACAGGCCCGTCGTCCCTGTGGCAACCAGTGTATGTTGCGTCAGCAGATTCCGATTGTATTTGGCCCAGGCCAGCAGGTCCTGTTTCTTGTTGTCATGGGCCACTAACGCGATGATCTTTTTCTTGCCCATCGTCACCGTTTGGTATTCCATGCCATGCTCCTTCTTCAACGTCCAGCAGAGTCGCCTGCCCTCTTGTCGCCGAGAAGTATGGCAGAGCAGTGTTACAACCGTGTTTCGCACACAGGGGTTCGCACAAAATACGCCCGGCAGTGGGACAGAGCCATCGCCCTTGCCCCCACCTTGCAGGCTGGTCGTGATCATCCATCCGCCAGAAAATAATAACCGGCAGCCGCGAGCGCAAGCAACCCCAGGACCCAGACCACGCACCCTCGGTTCGCCTCGGCTTGCGCCGCTCGCATGGACCGCTCCAGCGCAGGGTCAGCTCGTACATAGCGATCCACTGCCTGCTTCGCATCACGAAGATCAAGGCCACGCTCCTGACGTAGGAGCTTGATCGCCTCGATGGTCTTGCCCTCCCGCAAGGCCTCGACCGCCGCCGGAGGCAGATCAGCCGGGTCCCCTGCGGCCTGGTTTGTCATCGGGCCCCGACCACCGCGCCCTTCTCACGCTGATTCCGCAAGACTCCGCGCCGCACCGCGATCAACCCGAGCAGGTACAGCAAGGCGAACGGGCTGGTGAAGATCAGGACGAGCGGAAACAGGTTGCTCCCCGCCTGATACGCATAGACCGTGTAGATCAGCACACCGGTCATCGGCAGCACGGGCACCGCCGCCGCCACACGCCACCCGGCGCGATACCGCCAAAGCAAGACGACCTGCAACACAAGATAGACTGGCCCAGCCCAGACCGCGGCGAAGAAGAGCGTTCCTTCCCACCAGGGCACAGGGCGGTTCATGTAGGTCGCTATTTCGGCCTTAGTGCGCCGCTCGTTCTCGGCCCGCAGACGTTCTACCCAACCAGCAGGCGCACGCGGATTTTCAGGTTGTCTGACTCCAGTCCAGGTAAGGTCCACGACGATCTCGGCTCCGGCTAGCGGCTTGCGCGTCACGTCGTCTTCAGCCGTGATGATGACCTTGTCCACCCGCGCCGCCTCCGTGTAGGCCAGCCAGACGTAGGCCTCGCCCGTGCCCGGCTCATAGCGCGGCGATCCGCTGCTGATCGACGTGACACGCTTCCCTTGGAACAACGCCTCGCCGCGCACACGGATCGTTCGATCCGAGTCGTACCCGATGCGCAGATGAAACGGCTCCCAATGCCCCAAGGTGGCGGGGGAGGCCGGGTCGGTCTCGAGCACCTGGACGCGTACCTCGGCGCCGGCCGACGGAGAACCCGACAACAAGAGGAGAGTCGGGAAAACACACCACCACCGTCCAGCGCGGCCCGTGGGTGATGAAATCATGATGGCCCTCTGGTTTCCTGATCTAGCCTTTCTTACGAACGGCGTCCACGCTCCAGATGCCCGAGCCTTGTGAGGAGATAAATAAGAAGACGAAACAGAAGAGCGCGGCGAGTTCGCCGCTATTCTGAATGGGGAACAGGGCCCGGGTGCCGTGGACGATCCAATATGCCAAGGCCATGAGCACACTGCACGGGAACGCCGCCCAGCCGGCGAAGAGGCCGATGATCACAAGTAACCCGCCTAGCAGCTCGATGGGGCCGGCAACGTAGACTACGATCGGGGGGATCCCTTCAGGAGCCGGCATCGGAAAACTGAAGAGCTTCGAAGCTCCGTGGCAGACAAACAAGAACCCGGTAACCATGCGCATCAGCGCGTACGTCTCGGCGTGATACGCCTTCATGAATGGCGGCATAGTCTCCTCCTTTTGTCAGTGCCCTGGCAGCCGAGTGCAAGGATGCTCAGAAGTGGGGACAGCCTACTTACTTAGGTGGAACGTGTCAATGCGGCAGCCCTGCATGGTGACGTCAAGCTGCTTGTGTAAATGCGCGAAGGGGATGCTGGGCCCAGTCTAAGTTAAACCGGTTGATGATCGAGTAGAGAATCCGATCCACGCTCTGCACGTTCACGAAGCACACCATC
>Ga0187892_10009768_pt1 | contig 12454 bp, 9 predicted proteins | sample MA1701073metaG_FD_139345 | JGI IMG/M metagenome (GOLD analysis project Ga0187892, IMG submission 139345) | Bio-ooze microbial communities from a basaltic lava cave in the Kipuka Kanohina Cave System on the Island of Hawaii, USA - MA170107-3 metaG ...
TCACCATCGCCACAGTCGCTATCACCTTAGTAAACAGTTGTGGAATTCTCCAGCCAGGACGCATTTTGAACCAAAGTGCACGGACCATCAGCAGCAGAATCGCCAGCGGAGCCAGGCGCATCACTAGACGCTTCAGCGTCGAACAGGAACGCACGGCATTGACCACCGCGGCACCCTCCGTCGAGCCCCAGGCCGCGAGCTGCCCAGCCAGCGCCTCACTTTCGGTGACCACTACCAGCACCCCATCGCGCTGCAGGACGAGTTCCGCGATCAAGAGGCAGGCAAAGGTATCGCGACACAGCTCAGTTGAGATCGGATTTTTCGTCGTGAAGGGCATGGCCCACCAGTCGCGGCAGGCGCGCTCAGCATTCAGGCGGCCGAGCGCCGCCACATATGCCTTGCGAAACCGGGTGGATCGCCCCCGAAACAAGGCTGCCCGAGATAACTCTTCGGCCGCCCCACGCTCTTGCAGGTAGGCGCGAACGGCCATGCTTTCGCGCGATTCTCCTAAGACCAGATAGCAGATCGGTTCAGGCGGAGGAGGCAGACACCGTCGCAGCACGTGGAGGGTCCGGCACAGGATCAGCGATTTCATAACCCCCGGGCAACCAGGTCGTGGAGGTGAATCATGCCCACCACTTTTTCCTGGCGATCCAGGACCGGTAATACCAAGAAGGGTTTCTCACGTTTCTCCATGATCTCAAGCGCCCGGAATGCCTTCTCGTCGGTGTACACGAAGGTCGGGGTCTTGTTCATGATCTCGGCGATGGTCATCGTCAGAATGTTGCCCCCCCGCTCCAAAATCCGGCGGATATCGTAGTCGGTGACCAACCCTAGCAGATGATGGTCATCGTCCACAACCGAGACCGCCCCGGCACGCTTGCTGGTGATTTCGCACAGCATCTCCCGGACACTGGACATCACGCGGATGATCGGATTGGCCTCTCCAGCGCGCATGATGTCGGCGACCGTCAGGAGCAATCGCTTGCCGAGCTGGCCGCCTGGATGGTACAGCGCGAAGTCCTCGGGCTGAAAGTTCCGGAGTTTCATGAGGGTTATAGCCAACGCGTCACCGACGACCAGGGCCGCCGTGGTGCTGCAGGTGGGGGCCATATTAAGGGGACAGGCCTCCTCCTCGATAGGCGTCAGCAGGACAATGTCGGCCTGTTTGGCCAGCATGGAGTCGGGCACGGCCGTGATAGCGATAACACGCGCACCGAGCTGCCTGATCGTGGGCAGCAGGCCGGTTAGCTCATCACTCTCCCCAGACTTGCTGATGGCGAGAATGATGTCGTCCTTGTGCGCGATGCCGATGTCGCCGTGCAGACCTTCCGCCGGATGCAGGAATATGGCCGGGGTGCCTGTGGAGACCATCGTTGCAGCGATCTTCTGCGCGATGAGGCCGGATTTTCCCATGCCGGTCACGATGACCTTGCCGGTGCAGCCGTAAATGAGTCTGACCGCCTCTTCATAGGCCGGGCCGACGCGCTCGCGCACACGCGCCAGCGCGCGTCCTTCGAGTTCCATCACTCGGTTGATCTCAGCCAGGATGTCCATACAGTTCTCCCTCGGTTGGCCGGCCCAAAACGCACGTCTCTCTAGCGCCTCCGAGGACGGTAAGGCGATGGCGTATAGGGCCATCAGGACCATCAACGAATGGGAGCCTGATCCCGAGCCATTTCGGCGCATTTCGCTTGCTTCTCATGCTGAACCAGAAGCGATAAACGGAGGGATAACCATCAATCAAATGCCGATCCGTCGGCAGCCAAGGGTAGCTTTCGAAGTCCACCCTCTCTCCGTCCGGGAGGACCTTAGACTCACGGTTGCAGCAATAGAACAAAGCGCCTGCCTCGGCCTGTGCCCGCAAGTGCTGAAAGTGCCGCTCAATCTCAGCCTTATTCATCTCCTGCATGGAGCAGACATTGATGGCCAGGCAATGACGGTAATCCTGCAAATCTTCCAGCTTGTCCGTTGGACAATATAGAAAATCAGCATCCAGGGGCTGGCTCCGGTCTTCCCCATGACATCCTAGAACAATATGAATATGCTTCGGATACATAACTTGCAAATAAAAGCACTGAAAAAGTAATGTCCTGCCAATGTCGACAAGAACGACCAACGCGTCGGGATAAACCGACTTGACAAGTGCCGCTAGAAATCCATAACCGTCCCCGATCACCAGAATAGTGAAGCGCTTCCTTCCGTGAGGATGGAAGTATTGCATGACAACGGCAAAGGCACAGATTTGGCGGAATAGGTCGTAACTAAAATAATGGTTACCGAAAGGGATTTTCTTTATCAATGAAAGAGCGAATTTCGTTAAACAAATGACCTCTCGTTTATATTCCCCTTGAAGAAAATGGATCGTGCAGCATATATAGTCAGCAAGCCGTTTTAACCACCGCTCATCACGATAACTACCAAACCCCTCACCTCGCAAGTTAACAAGACACCCCTCGTTGTCTATCTCGACTTGAGAGCCCTGTGTGTACGCTCTCCAATGTGACGACAGATGAGTTGAACTAGACAGAGCATCTCCCCCAGCTTTTGCATAATACTGCTGGTTTAAGAGGATAAGAGCTGGATAATTGGGAAGGAGTCTTAGATCTAACGACGTGCCAGCCATGCAACTACTCTGGCCATAGGTCTAAGGTGAAGATCCTCTGGCCTCGCCTCCTCGTGCACGGCACAAGTGGATGAACCATCGCCTTTTTCAATTAACAACGCCGACTCCGCTGTCCCCGTCCTCTGATAATAGCACTCCTTGGGAAGGAAGCGCGCATGCTGACCACCGAGGACCATATAGTGTTTCGACAGATGGACGCGTCTTGGAGAAGGAACGAATTGGATGATCTCCCCAACCAATTCCCCGCAGTTGAGCACGATATATGGAACCCACGCGCCGTACATGAACTGGCAGGATTTCTCCGGATCGGATTCTGTTGTCCCGACGTCCCGAGTTCGAAGCCTGAGGATCAGAAAATGTTGTGCTAGATCGTAAAGCCTCTGGAGGAACGCAAACGGTGCTGTCTGGTGCAAGATGACGTCGCGGCAGAACACAATGTCTGGCTTCAAGTCGGCCACGGCATCGAGATTCGTATCCGTACGCAGGAACCTGGCAGCGCGGTACTTTTTTTGAGCGCGACTGATGGCAACTTCTGAAATATCGCAGCCGATGTAGGACGCCTTGGGGTACCGGACAGTAAAATACCGATAGAACTCGCCAGTTGCACAACCTACTTCCAGTAAGGTAAATGGGAGCGTAAGGCCGTCTGCCACAGCATTAAGCAACTGGACTTCATTGAACCGCCGGTACCGGTCTTTGAGGACAAAAAGGGGAACGCGACTCCAGAGGTCGAACAATCGGATATGCGCCTCCGCATTCCATGCGTCATAGAACCCCATGAAACTCTACTCTCATTGAACTGCCATTCTCACGACGAGCGGGTGGGATCGGGCATAAGCCCGCTACGATAGCGATCGCTGACGTTTTCCGGATTAATCTCCTTGTCCCCTACCAGATCGTAGAGGTCAGTGTTCGATAACCGCACGGCGATTTCGGGTGGCAGATTATGTCGATTAGTATAGACGAGCGCGTCGGCATGCGGCAGGAGCTGGTCGCACTGGTCACAGTAGGGGAACAGCTTGAACTGCTTATTGCCATGCGCCCACCGAAGAAACCTGTACTTCTCTCCGTTCAGGATATCCAGCACCGGCTCCTCAAACGCGTTCCCCAGGATAATCTGATTGTTGTAGTCGTAACAGCAAGGTATCACCTCGCCGTTCCACTGAATCTGCAATGGCCCGTTCTCCGGACGACCGCAGGACGACTTTATCTCGATTTCCTGGTGCCTCTCCCGATAGTCACGCCCGTCGCCGAAATTGTGCGGCTTCCAGATTTCGATCGCATCCGCCTTCGGCTCCCAGTATGCTCGGAAGGCCTTCACATCGGATTCGTTTTCCTTCATGACCAGGTAGGAAAGCTCCAGCTTGGGCTTCTTCAGGCCTCGTAAATCCCGTTCCTCCAGGAAACCGAGGAGATTGTTCGTCGCGACGTAGTAGTCCAACTTCTCCATCACGACGTTGTAGGTTTCGGGCCGCATCCCATAGAAGCTCACACGCATCTCGTCCAAGCCGGCTTCGATCAGGCTCTTTGCGCGGGCGCGGGAGATCAGAGACCCGTTCGTGATGATGTAGGTATTCAGATTTTTGGACTTGGCGTAAGCGATTTTCTGTTCGAGGGTCCGATCGATAAGCGGCTCCCCGAACCCAGTCAGCACGATCTTCGTGGCCCCCAGAGCCACGACCTCGTCGATGCTGCGCTTATACTTCTCAAGATCCATGATGCCGTGCGGGCGCCCGTCTTCATGTTTGTCTCGTGGGCACATTATGCATATCGCGTTGCAATGGTCGGTCACCTCGTAGCGGACTTCCGGGTGACGCAGGACCGTGAATGGTTCGTCATTCTGCACGGCACAGAGCAGGTCGGTCCGGTCATAACCGTTCCACTCCATGCTGCCGTCATCCAGCAGGTTACCCTGCCCGAGGATTTTCAATTTGTCGCCGCCGTTGCCGGCCATGCGTGTCTCCCTTCGCCCCTAGACCCTTCCGTTCAGAGCCCGACGGATAATCGTCCCGACCGCCTGCGCGCCGAGCGGTCTGGCCCCGTACCGCCGGGCGAAATTCTCCCTCACGCGAGCCCGGGCCTCATCGTTGAACAACGCCGTCGCGATCACGTCGTTCATCTCGCTCTTCGAATCCATCACAAACGCGCACCCTCCCTCCACCCACGGCACGATGTCATAGCCTTTATGCCGACGCAGGTACGCCTTGCCGAGGTCATCGAACAACACATAGAGCGCCGGCGTGCCCAGATACCCGGCCTCGACTCCTACCGAGGAAAATTGTGTGATCACCAGATCCGCCGCGCAGCAGAGGCTCATCGTCTCCGGCTCTGACGTCACGTCCCGGCACCAGGCCAGACCGGAGAGCACCCCATAAGCGCCTTCCCCGTAAAGGCGGTCCCGGGGATGCGCCTTGAAAAGCAGCGCCATCTCCTGCCTAGCAAGCGCGGGAAGCAGCCGTTCCAGCGCCTCATACGAACGGGCCTCATCCGGTTGCCCCGCCCAGAGGACGACCCGCCGTTTCCCAACCTGCAGACTCGCCCGAGTCTTGTCGCGGAGTGTATTTCGATCCACTCCGCGCAACGAGTCGTACCGAGGATTGCTGACGCAATAGATCCGGTCGCTAGGGACTCCACAGGATGCATGCCATTCCCGCTGGGCATCATCCTCCACAAACAGACCATCCAATCTTGCGCCAGGCCGATGCCGGTAATTGCCGGGGAAGTCCTCGACGACGAACAGAGGGATCCCCCTTTCTCTCGCCGCACGCGCGACCTGCTCTTCGATATTACCCTCTGGAAGTCCGTCGGAAGTCCCGGCGATGATAGCCCGAACAGCGTGATTTTGCAAGAACTTCCAGATGGTTCCGTGCGTCAGGCCGATATCAGCCATATCACAGTACCCCTGCCCCCTTGCCCGACAGGCATCCTTTGCTGGCCCTTCGACCAGAAAGAGGACGTGTCGCGGACCGAACTCCCGCTCGAGCGGCGCAATGGAAAGGTAAGGCCCCATGTGCACGGCGACGAACAGACATGTGCCAGAACTCCTCACCTCGCCCCGTCAATCCAGGGAGGAGGCCATCATCAGGCTGTACTGGCCCTTTAATGCAAGCAAGTCCTGGTGGCTACCCTCCTCAACCACCCGGCCCTGATCCAGAACCACGATGTGATTTGCGATCCGTACTGTAGAGAGTCGATGCGCCACGAGAATCAGGGTATAGGCCTCTGCTAGTTTGCTGATCGCTTTCTGGATCAGTGCCTCGGAGACGCTATCCAGCGCGCTTGTGGCCTCATCAAAGACAAGAATTTCTGGGTTTCTCAGCAGAGCTCGGGCAATGGCGATTCGCTGGCGTTGCCCGCCGGAGAGCGTCATCCCTCTATCCCCCACCACCGTGTCATATCCTTGTGGCAGGTCCGAAATAAACTCGTGCGCGTAGGCCGCACAGGCTGCCGCTTCGATCCGCTCCTGCGGGCATTTAAGGCCGAACCTTATATTTTCCGCCACAGAGCCGTTCAGCATGAACACCTCCTGGCTCACGTATCCCACCAGCTTTAGCCATGACTCTCGACGATACTCCCCGAGATCCCGTCCGTCCACGCGAATCAACCCTTCCGTTGGGTCATACAGCCGCAGCAGGAGGTTGACCAAGGTGGTCTTCCCTGCACCGGATTGGCCCACCAGTGCCGTAACGCTGCCTTTGGGGATTACCAGGCTGACCTCTTGGAGGGCATGCTCCGAGCGTCCTGGGTACAAGAAGGAAACCTTGGCGAAAAGGATTGATTTGTTGAACTCCACATTGGTCGCAGTCCCTTCCCGCATGGGTGGGAAAGGCTCGTGGAGTGTCCGGTACAGGAGCTCCACATCCGCAAGCTGTCCGCTGAGTCGCAGCTTGTAGCTCCCGAGCATACTCACCGCGCGAATCAACCGGTACAGGGCATACGCATAGACAGTCATCATGGGGATGGCATCCGCCAGCTTTACGCCGCCGATTGCCTGAAAGCGCACGGCAAGGCCCATGAGCAACGCGAAAAAGACCCACTCGATCAGAGCCCCCGGAACAGACTGCCAGACTCCATCTCTGATGTGGAGCTGCCTGAGCTCCTCCCCTTCCTGCTGGTACAAGCGCATCCACCGATGAGCCGCTTGTCCAGCCAAAATCTCCTTCACACCGGCGAGAAACTCAATCACAAGCCCCAGCTCTCGTGCCAAGGCGGCGGTTCGTCGCTTCCCGACCACATGCGACATCCGCTTGGCCAACTGACGCAACAGAGCGAACAGAACCGTGCCGAATCCTAGAATCCCCAGTGTGAGTCGCCAGCTAATTGTGGCCAGTAGCAGACAAATCGCAACCACGATCAGGGCTTGAGCTGCTAAAGAGGGAATGAGCAACAGCGTAAGCCCCAGACTCTGAGGGGCTGTTGTGAGCCGATAGCTGAGATCCCCTTGCCGGTGGTCCAAGAAATATTGGTAAGGGGCTCGGATGAAGCGACTGAAGATTTCCTGCTTGATTCCATGCACAACCTTTGCACTGCCTGACGCAATGAGGAAGTCGCGCATCACGACGCTTATGGATTTGAATGTGATCACTATGACCAGCAGGATGACCGTGGCCAGAAACCGGTCCTGGCCTGGCACGAACTGTGATGCTTGCTGTAGGATTACTAGAACACGCCCGCCGCCGCTGACCGATTCCCCTCCCAGTATCGCTGTCATCAGCGGGAACAGTGCTCCTACGCTGAGAGCCTCAAGTATGGCAGCACATACGAGGACGACAGCGAGTGCCGTGTAAAGGACACTGTGCCGCTTCAGGAAAAACCAAAGGGATCGAGTCATCTTACACCCGCTATACCTATGTCCTTACTTGATTGGACTAGATTCCATAATTGTCTTCGGCAACTAGAACTCGTCTAAGATAGACCACACTGGGTGTAGACCTAGCAAGCCGCAGGCTCCTTCTCCGTACTCAAGTCGCTGTCTATCAATGTGTGAGGACGCCATACCAAACGCCGCCATAACCAGTTTTCGGGCGCCTTCGTGGCTTGTAACATTGAATCTGGCTGCGCTGGCCTTCGTACTTCGAGCAACGTTTTGGCTCTTTCTCCCCTCTCCGCACCACGGCCAACTCTTAAGAAACTTCCGTTTGTCTAGAACCCGGATCATATGACCACCATTCCACGCAAATCTCAGATTTATGGTATGGACAAAATTCCGAAGATATTCGATGCAGGGATGCAACAGCGTAAGCGCCAGCCGCACGGTCCCTCCATGAGTCCGTCGGACATGGTGGACTACGGCCTGTGCAAAGGATTCAATATGGCGAGTGTCCGATGCCGCCTCTATAACAACTCCTCTGTGGAGAATGAAATAACCGAGCCACCGATTCTCTAGATAGACATTCACACACTCCATTTCAGGTGAAACTGCTTGCAGACGTGACTCAAGATGAGTCCACCAGTGTGCTGCCCTGCAAAAGGCGAAAGGCAGGTTTGAGTAAGTTTCCGCGTAAGCCTTCGCATAGTCCACCAACCGATCTGTCAACACATTCACCCGATATCGAATCCGCCTCCGCAGTGGAACCGTAACGGATTTGCATGCAACGGCCATCTCTAAAAAGGCATCGACTCCGACAAATCCGTATTTGGGATAAAAGCCATCAACCTTGCGCCTGGCAATCACGATGGCCAAGACCCCAGCATGCTCTCGAATCTTCTGAATGGCCCTAAGCACCAGCCCTCTTCCATATCCATAGCCTTGATACGAGGGATGCACACAGACATGTCCGATACCCCAAGCTGACACTTGCCGTCCGTCAATATACACAGGCCGCGGAAGCACATGCGCCATCCCCACGATTTTGCGTTCGGCCCGCGCGACAACGACATCACTGGGCATCTCTAAACCCTCGTAAGACCGGATTCGCGTTAGGCGCTCTACGGCTTCTGGATAACTTGGACCGAAGACCTTGGCTGCGAGGTCATAGGCCTCGTCTACCTCAGCATGTAAGGAGGCAGTTCGTATGACAACGAGCAAAACCCTCTCCGTTTGACGCTTTTGAGCCCTACTCAAGTCCTCACACTCGAGAAAGATCCGACACAAGAGACTCGAACAAACTTTGAGGAATCGCTGGATTCAATGGAATCAGAAACACCAAACGATGTCCAGGGTCGAGCAAATTCGCGCGCTCGTCAAAGTGGTACTGTGTGGAGTCCAATCGGTATCGAGTCAGCACATGGCGCACCTTTTCTTCAATCCCATCCGCCACAAAAGGCACGAGGGCCGCTAGGCGGTGAAACTCGGGTAAGAGCGCGCGCTGACCCAGGTGTTTCCTGATAAATTCAAGTCTCCTCTCAGTGATACGTTGATAGGACTCCACAAAGGAAAGCCCGTCCCAGAAATTGTTCCGTAGGATTTTGTTGTCCGCCGACGACAAGGGGTACAGTTCATAAATCGCGTCCATCCACCCAACGTGAAGCGGAGCAGTCTGCTGTGCTCTGGAGTAGGCCAGTCCCAGGAGAATCACCCAAGACCAGATGCTTTCCTCATTTCGCTTGGTGCGGATAAACTCCAGAAGATCCTGTCGAGTGGATATGAAGACGCCTCCCTTGACAAGTGGCAGTAACTTGGAGAGTGCTACTAACCGTCCCAGAGATTGCCCGCCACATTTCTCCTGGAAGTCTAATCTAGCTGGACTGTCTTCCAGATAACTGATATTCAGCTTGGCTAGCTCATTCTCAATCGTGGGTAGCTGCTGCAAGAAGCCAAACTGGTGAACAACCAGTGCTATTTTCGTTCGAGGGCTCAGGAACTGGACCGGAAGTGCACGCCGCCCCAAGGTATTGAGAATGCAGCGACCAAGATATTGTGGCACCAAGATCTCATCGCGATGTCTGGTTAATCCAAGGAATTCAAGGACCCATAGTGCTGCCACCCGGACCGAAGGGATTGCGACCGCGCTAGTTCCGACCAGTTGGGTGACACGTTCATCTAATATTTCCCAAGTTACACCTCCTCTAAAGCGGTAGTCACGGAGTCTCACCCATGGCTGGGAAGAGTAAACTCGTCCACCTTGCACAAGCGTTGAGTGCTTCCGGGCAGCTGACATCACAAGAATCTGGAACGTACTTTGACTAGCTATCCCTATTGATTTCATTCTGCCAAGAGCTGACGGAAACGGGTAATCGCGTTACCGTCAAGAAAGGACTCGGCATCCCCCTTAACGTGGGTGTCCAAGAACAGCGCATACTCTTCAGGCGAGGTTTCGTAGAGCAAACGTCGCACGAGGACTCGAAGTTCATCGTACCCATGAGCCACCAGCCCAGGAATCCGATCGTACCACGCACCTAGGTACTTGCCCGTAGGGTCGTAGAAGATTGCCTGACATCTTGCTCCCAAGGCCTCCAACCCGACCGAGGTAAACGGAAAGGCCACGACCAGGTCGCTGGCAGCCACAACTTCTGAAGGATCGGCATGCACGCCCGGTAAAAAACAGCGGGGCAGCTTTTCTAATTTGTCGTATGCTTCGTAAATGGCACTGGACTCGGCCACAGGGAAATATGGTTCCTGTAAGTGCCACCGCTTCCTCTTCTCTTTGATCACCAAAAAGATATCCACGAAGTCCTCAAGCAGGCGCTCAAGATCCCGAATGAAGGCTTTCAAGTCTGAGGAACAAATTATTCCGGCTTCGTAGAACCAAGAATCAAACACCGAGACCACCTTCATGTCGGAGCGGCGCCCAGCCGTTCCTAAACGCGCGGAGAATGATGACTGGATTTTGCCTTCCTTGACGAGCCGAATATGCTCGGACCAAAGACAGCCAACATTATGATAGCGCCCTACTCGCTGGTGCAGCATACGATTCCATCGCGCGTGCCGTTCGCACCAGGAAACGAAATTATCGTACAAGAGGAACCCGTAAATCTGTTGACGGTATGGGAGCCCATCATCGGGCTTGGGGAAATTGTCCGGACCGTTGACTGTGTCTACGTAGAACCACGTCGTGACTCCGGCTTGCCGGAGCAGAATATTCCGACCGATGTGTCGGAACCCGAAATCGCAATAGCTGATGAAGTGAGCAACCGGGAAACACTTTGCAAAATCCTTCCACTCACCATACGCCCGAAGCATCCCCACGTGCGTGCGAGAAACCCACTCGTGGTGCAAGAAAGCCAACGACAGGACAAGGCCCGCCTGCGCCAGATACTTCAAGATGGTCGTCATCTCGGAGGTACTCCGACTCTCCGCAAGGCGCAATCCATTTTGCGCAAGATACTGCCGGTGGGCTTTAGTCAAGGGGGCAAGGGGGATAAAGACGGTGTTGTCTTTCCGAATGTGAACACCGTCCAGGAGAAACCCAACCCCGCGGATGGGGTTGACGAATTCACGGAGCGGGAAATAGATCGTGATGGCGTACCGGACACGGAGCTCGCGCGGTAACGCCCGTCTTGACATCAGGCTTTTTCCGATGAGAACCAGTGCAATATACAGATAGATGGCCACGGTGCGGACGCGTGCAACCACATCCTGCAATCGGCCGGCCGCTCTGAGCCAACGCGGGAAGACCAGCCGGATCGGCCTGGAAGACTCGGCCTGCCGAGCCTTGAGATGTGACCTCCAAAGATCATACCGGAAGGCCACGCCCGGATGGTGAGGAACGAGGCAGATCGTGGATTGACCGGGAAACGCCTCTCCCAGATGCTCCCGTAAAAGATCGCAGTAGAACGCGTCGTACAATTCCTCATTCAAAACTTTCTTGAACGCAAGGTGGGTGTCAGGGCTGCCGAAGAAGCGTTCCAGATGCTGGGCAACCGTGGAATTAGCAAACGTTTCTTCATAGAGCGGTTCCACAAGCTCAAAGGCACGATCTGCAGCAGGATTGAGCGCATAATAGACTGGACGCATGAGGGCAAGTTGCTGAAGCTTCTTGCTTTCGGTCAGCCTGCAGAACCAGGCTTTCTGCGTCACCCCGCTCGATGCGCGCATGTAATACACGGAGTACCCGCGCAAGCAACACCAACGGACCCACCATGCGTGGTTCGCTCGGATCTCCTCGAGGACAACAATCCCCTTTCCCATATCTATCGCCCCTTAAAAAAGATTCCTCACCATCGAGCAGAGACGTAGGACCGCATACTTGATCGCGATGGTAATAAAGGGCATGTGATAAGTCAATGAGAAACTTCTGTTTTTCCTTATCTTTTCATTGGCTTCTAGTGCGTACCGTCCCTAAAGGGCGACATCGGGGATACGATATAGCTGTATTTGATGTCGTTAATGCTTGGAGCATCTCCATAAAATCATTGCACCGCAATGACGGAGAAATGTATAAATGCAAAACTTGCAACTTAGTGGAGGAGAAGACCTGTGCGATTTCTGATCGTTGGTTGTGGTTCCATAGGGATGCGTCATCTGCGTAACCTGAAGAACCTGGGATTCGCTGACCTACTAGCCTATGACACAGTTGTCGAGAGGCGAGAGCGTGCTCAACAGGAATGCGGGGCTCATCAATTTGATTCGCTTGAGGCAGCACTGGACGCCGGGGCCGAAATCGCTTTCATTGCCACTCCCCCTCATATCCACATCCCGATCGCGCTGCAAGCGGCGCGCGCAGGCTGCCACCTTTTCATCGAGAAGCCGCTCTCGCATACAGAGACAGGACTGGACGAACTGATCGGGGTGGTCGAGAAAAATCGTCTCGTGACCATGGTGGGCTGCAACATGCGTTTTCACCATGGACCGGCCACAATGAAGCGCATAATTGACGCAGGAGTCGTCGGCAAGATTACATCTGCTATTTTGGATGCCGGATACTATATGCCAGACTGGCACCCCGA
>Ga0187892_10009769_pt1 | contig 12454 bp, 13 predicted proteins | sample MA1701073metaG_FD_139345 | JGI IMG/M metagenome (GOLD analysis project Ga0187892, IMG submission 139345) | Bio-ooze microbial communities from a basaltic lava cave in the Kipuka Kanohina Cave System on the Island of Hawaii, USA - MA170107-3 metaG ...
ATGAAGGGTTCCCTCTGGAAAGGCGTGCAGCAATCGCTTCAAGGTTTGGTTGATGTCATACGCGTCAATACGTTCGACCGTGTCCAGCTTTGCCAGCGTACCAAGCGTGATCCCGCTCCCAACCCCGATGACAAGCGCCTCTCTGATCTTGCTGCTGGCGGAATGCGCCAGGATTGGGTCGACAGCGAGAGCCCAGTTATAAGTCCCGACATGGTCATCGTCTTTGGACAGCTTCGAATGCCAGAGGCCATCCCAGATGACGTTTCTCTGCGAATCGACGATGATAACGCCATCTCGACCGTAGAGGCTCAGAGACCCATCTGCGTTGGGTGTCGATGGCAAAAGCTGGCTGCTTAAGAACGTCGCGACTGCCACCAGTGCGCAAGACAGCGCAGGAACATTGGTCCCTAACCGCGCGTTCACTTCATGTTCCGCCTCGGCACTCTGCATCCTTTGATAGACTGCTGCAAGCGCCATCAGGCCCAGCCACTGGAGAAACAACATCGTGGGAAGTGACACTTCATAGCCCGCGATTGTAGCAAGGACGATGCCGGCACAGGCGCCTACGGTGTTCCATGCGCCGAACCAAGCGACATCTCTTCCCCAGAGTCGAACAATTTTTTTCAGGGTTTCTCCATAGAGCAAACCAAAGAAAAAACACGGGAAAAAGTACGGCGCCTTCTTCAGCACAAACCATGCGCCATCCTTCCAGCTGAAAATGCTCGCCCGTGCGGCGTCGGCAGACAGAAAATAGAGCGCCACTACCTCGGAGACAATACACAGGAAGAAAGACATCTGTGAGAGATTCGACTTGTTCTTGATTTTCGAGCTCGCCCATACTCCCAAGCTCCAGAAGACCAGATACCCTGTCAGAACCGTGGAGAAAACCAAAGGCAATGGCTCGTAGGCCATTGCGATGGCTCGGTAGAGAAACATCTCGTACCAAAGGGCACACAAACCAAACCCGAAGGCGAGAATCACCACTGCAGAGCTGCGATTTGTACACATCGAGCCAGGCGAAGAGACGAGTTCGGGGGGAGTCGAATCGGGGTTGCCGTTGAGCGCGCTTCTGTCTTTCCGAGGCATGAAAAGCAACGTGACGCCGGCAAAGCAGTTTAGAGCCGCCGCCGCCAACAAGGCTTTGGATTGGCCGAAATGAGGAACGAGCACAGCGAGACCAACCAGGGACCCGGCTACAGAGCCGAAAGTATTCAGCGCATAGAGCCTGTTAAGAACGTTCGGATCCTTTGACCCAAGTTCTCGCTGGCATACCTGGGAAGCCAGCGGAATCGTCGTCCCCATCAGAAAACAAGGAATGAAGAGAACGAGGAATGCGCCCAACGCATACAACCAACGAATGGGTATCCCGAGACCCAGTGCGACTCTCTGAAATGAGTAGATGCTCTCCGAAATGTCTGCACTCAGCAGAAAGCAAATCAGAATGTTGACCGCCGCTATTGAGAACTCGACTGTGCACAGCACTCGCGTCGACGATCCGAACGCGCGGACACGGCAAGCCATCCACACCGAGCCAGAACCGATCCCTGCCAGGAAGACCAGCACAACAATCATTGCGCTGATGGTTTCGCTGCCACCAAGGGAGACCTTCAATGCCCGCTGCCATACAACCTGATTGATCAGTCCTGCCGCACCCGAAAACAGGAGGGCGCCCCACAATAGAATCCATGCTCTGTGGGATGAGATGACCCCTCTCTTCTGGGCTCCCTCGGTCACTTCTTCAAGCCCAGAGTCGATTGTCGAGTTCATGAATGCGTTCCTCAAACCAGTGGGGATTTCTTCCTAGACCCTTCCGAGATATCGAGCCGGAAGGCCGATCTCATTAGGCCACAGGACCAGGGGAGCAGTTGCCAAATACCGTCAGACAGGTCGGTCAGATTGAATCAGGACGAGTCCTGGTCGAGGGCAATGTTTCAAGGAGAGCTATGGGAAGATTGGTCTCGTGCTCTGTTCCTGCTCTGCAGTTGGACCAACCAGTTGATCGAGCAAGCATTCGGTTCCAGCGATTCCAGGCAACCAGGCTGTCAGGCAACACGCCCTTGGAGAACGCTCTCCAGTCGGGTTGCGATGCCCAAAGCGCAAGTGCTTACTCATTCGTTGAGAAACTTGAAGCTATCAACAGTGGCAAACCGAGACGCCACCCCTGCGATCCTCTCGCCCACCTGGTCAATCCTTGCTTCCAGATGATTTCCTAAGAACTCACCGGCCTTTCGCAGGTACTCAATCTTTTCTGGATTGAGCTGCGCAACTCGAGCGCAGGTAGCATCTACTGCCACCGGGTCGTCGCCGAAGACCAGCACACCGACAGGCTTCGGCGTACCCTGGATGGGCCCGTTCCCTTCCATTCCTACAATGCCGTCAACAATGGCGAAGTGGGAGCGAACGGTGCTGTTTATGTCGATGATGCTCTCGTTGATACCGTGCCAATGGAGGAAGTTTTTCGGCCAGCCGTATTTGAGGCCAGGAACGATCCCAAACAGGTTCTTCATCGAGAGTGTCATGCCTGCCCAATGATGGGTTTTAAGCTTGGGCATGGAAACCAACAAATCGGTTTGCAGAACGGAGTCGGCAAAATACAAGGAATCGATTCCCATGAAATCGCTCTGTAGTGGCACCCGGCGGATATCGTCCAGGTTGAGGTCAACAAACTGGGTCTTCGTATCCCTGAGAAACGGGTACAGGCCTGACGCTAATAAAAGTCCGTCGGTGTCGCGACGATGGCCCGGCCCTTCGCCGACTCTGACTTCCTTGGCTCCGAGTTTGAGAAAGGCCTCAATGGCAGCACCAATGACGGAGGGATGAGTGTTGATAACGGTGTCGCGTTCGTATTCGACCAAGTTCGGTTTCAGCAGGACCCGTTTTCCCATCACCTCAAGTCGGAAACTCTTTATCCCGTCAAGAATCACGCTGGTCAAGTCACGGTCGTAACCGGCTGCTTTCAGAATCGCTACTCGCGATCGATCGGGCTTGCGGTAGCCACTCTTCTTCCACGTGGGTTTCCGCTCTGCGCAACCGGCAAGCGAGGTGGCGCCTAATACAGAAGCTGCCGTGAGAAACCGGCGCCGACTGAGCTTCTGGCCCCTTGCTCTGAGTGCGAAGTCCTCACCACTGACAATGGAATTCACTTTGGCCTCTTCTCTGGAAGTCCGCTGCATGTGTAGCGCAACCGCTCAGGCATCCGAAAGATCTGATAGGAGCTATCCAGATCCTCAGCCCGCCGTCTCAGTTTCGGATTGCAGCTCGTCAGCATCCGGACCGGGGACGCGCAATTCAACCCGCCAAGAGCCATCTGAAAGCCCTGTTATCGCCCCTGTTTGTACTCGTCAATACCGAGCAACGTCGGATCTTCGGTGTTTCTCCCAGGCAGTTCGGGGATTGGTTCGTGGCTGAACCATTCGTGCAGCGGAAGCTTCCATTGCGAGAACCGACGCGTTCGGTAGAGCGCCCCCATCCATAGGTCCGAATCATCCGTGATCTTGCCGTCCTCAAAAACCAGGTCGTACTGAACCGCATAGTGAAACCGTGTCCCAGCGATGCTGACACTCCTCAAGAGATTCTTAATGTATCTCTTCTCGCCAACATAAACGATTCCGGTATGCTGCTCTCTCCCCCTCCCCGCAACCGAGCAAAGCGGAAAGGCTGCTTCCCACCTTTGTTTCGGCTCGGTTGTATGCAGGGAGACGCCATCTTCGATGGGAGTCAGATAGCCAAGAAATGGATCGGGCTTCTTCGTCACGACAATGACGGTCATCTGCTCATCGGAGAAAAACAAGTCTGAGGTGAAGGCAGCTCTCACGATCTCGAGACGCAGAAAGACAGTATGGCTCGATAAGTTGTCGTGAGGATGAATCTCGTCTCCGCCAGCCTTGTTGCATAGCGACAGATTGAAACTGCAGGTTCGATAGTTGCCATGATTGAAGAGGTCGACACTCCGCTCATCGTTGCCCCGATAGAGAGTACCTTTGATTCTCTTGGGTAAATTGGGTTTGGCAGGAATCGGCGGATCACCAAAGTCATAGTATGTCGCAAAGTGGATCGCGTCTTTCAACTGAAAGAGGAAAAACCCGCTCCAAAGGCGATAGCAGGTCCAAGTCATGCCCACAAGCAGGGCAAGGAGAATGATGTTGCTCAGCATCAGAGTTCGACTTGAAGGACTCTGGAATGGCACTCGCTTCTTCGAAAACTTTCTTCGCAAGAGCAGCAGGACCAGAGCTACCAGGGACAAAGATAGGAGTATCCATTCTCGTCTCCCAAAATCAGCCATCAACTGTGTATCAATCACATCTGATGGCAAAGCCTGGGTGTGTGAATGCCCTGGGCGAGCAGTGGCGGATCCATACAACCAAACAGTGTACGCCTTGGGATTAGCCTCGAAAAGCGCTGGGCAACGCTCACAGCAGAAATAAACCTGTTTCCCCTCATGTCGAGCTGAATACTCACTCAAGGCCAGTTTGTCCGCCTGTACCGGGCAGAATTTATTCATAGAAGGACCTTGTCACACCGACTTTCTGGCCGACGATGAGAGCCAAGGGGAAGGCCTTGCCTTCTTCTAGCAGTGCCAGATCGCGTTGCTGGACCGAATGCGATCTGCGTCGAAACCAAACCTGTTCTAGTGGCTTCCCAAACGAAACGCGTTATTCCCGTTCAACGACTGCAACGCCAGCAACGCCAGGGCGGAGGTTTTGATGTTCTGCAGGAACTGTGTCTCGTCGAATAGAACCATGGCCGCCTGCATGCAGGCTTCCGCTTGGATGCCGTACAGACTGAGACAGTGTACCGCCATGCAGAGGGCCAACGCTGAGCGCTCGCCCGCCGCCGCGCGCTGCAAGTAGGCCAGGCTTCGTTGGCATTCCTGGTTCGAAGGGTTCTGCAAGGCGATGAGGGCGATCGCAGTCGTCAGAGGATAAGGACGAAGTTCTTCCCCTAAAACCCTGGCGTTACCGTAGTTCCAGCCGCCTGCCTTGCACATCCTCTGGTATAGCAACGACTCCCCTTCGGCGATGACGGGCTTGAGGTTTCTCGAATCGACCACCTGAGGCGAGCTGCCGGCCGACGACCGCAAAAACTTCTTCAGAAACAACAGCGCATAGGAAGTCGGTTCAACCCAGTTCGCCGTGTCTGGAGTCCATTTCCACCCTCGAAGGTTTTCCTCTACGTACGAAGCATCGAAGGAACGCATCCAATCTGCGAGGCGGAGAATGCAGGACCTTGGATGCCTGGCAAAGGATGCCTCGACAAACTGGGCAGCAGCCCGGCATATCGACTGGGTGCCCTCAAATCTCAATAGCGCCAGGCCCGCGATCGCCGTTGCCCACGCAGCTTCCTCATGGTCCTGGGTGTTTATGGGCCAAGCTCCTCGCGCTGTCTGCGTCTCCTTCAGGAACGCTAAACTACGCTCGACAGCGCCGCGCGCGCTTTCCTCCGAGGCCAAGGACAACAGAGCGTATGCCGTGGGCTCGATGGCGCCTGCTTTTTCAGGCGAGAATCCCCAGCTTCCATCTTTGTTCTGATGCTCCAGGAGAAAGTTGAGGATCTGGGTTCTCACGAAGGCTCTCGACGATTCGATCCCTCTTTTCGGACGAACCAGAAAAAACCTAATGAATTTCGGGCCCAAGTCGAAGAAATTGTATCATCACTTGATTTGGCAGGACTTGACTTCAGAGGAGGAGCTAATGGACGACACGCTTGTTATTGGACTGCTGATGATTGCAACGTTCTCGAGTTTGTGGGGAATGTTCTATGCCCGCAGGTCTTACCAGAACACCAAGAAGATCATGGATAAGGTCGGTCACTAACTGAAGGTTTGACGCAAGTTAAGACCGGGTTGAGGCAGCATTTGCCCTTGGTTTAGGCTGCCCAAGGTTTCCCGAGTCAAAAACTTCGAATCGCTTTGGCTTCGTCGTCGAAGACCTCGAAGACGGTGAGTAGCTTCGTGATGGAAAGCAGATCGTGCACCTTTTTGGTGAGATTGAGCAGTTTCAACTTGCCGCCCTGCTTTCCAGCAGTTGTGAAACTACTGACGAGTTCGCCAATACCTGAGCTGTCGATGTAGGACACGTCTCCGAGATTCAGCAGAATGCTCATTTCCCGTTTGTTCAGCAGGCTGCGCACGGCCTCCTTCAAGACAACCGTCCCCTCCCCGATCGTAATTCTTCCACTCAGGTCTACAATACTAACCCCTTCTACCTTTCGGGTCGTTGCGGTCATACTCACGAGTCATTCCTCCTGGTCGGGCACTGTGCGCTCAAAAAGGCTCTCAGTCTGCCCAGGCGACTGCGACCAACCAATTGAACCACCCGAAAACGATCAACTTTCGGTCACGGGTATGGGGCGAGACAGCTTCTTGGCAAACCTCACTTCGGTACCTTGATTGGGCAGGCGAGCTAGCGAAAAGTCGTCCATAAACGAACGCACCAGAAAAATACCACGCCCAGATGATTTCATTAGATTCTCTGGATCACACGGGTCTGGGAGATGGTCAAAATCGAAGCCGCGACCCTGATCAAGAATCCCTACCTCAAAGCGCTCGGAGTTGAACCGGTAGCTGACTTGGACCAGTTTCTCCAAGTCCAGCTGGTTCCCATGCCGGATGGCATTGACAACGATCTCGCGCACCGCCATTTCGATGAAATAGGCCTGATCTGAATCGCACCCAGCCATGGCCGTCAGGTTGTTGGTAACGCTTTCGACCAGATCGGTATACTCCAGATTGCTCTGAATTCTCAGCTCAATCACCGAATCTTGATTGTTCATGGAGAGATGGAGCGAAACCGCCTAAGTTAAAGACACCTACCAGTAGCATTACGCCGAGGTCCTTGTCAAGGCCGCGAACGGTGTTTGTCCATTTGGATTTCTGCCTGACGCTGGCTGGATGAGCGTAGCCTACGCTCGGTTTCAATTCATCAACACCGTCATGCCCGCAAAGGAACTTCACATCGTCGGATTTAGCCAGGGGCATACATTTGTCCTGGTGTTGAAATCGCGGTCGCTTCCAAAACTGACGCCGTACGAAGCAGTTCCTTACTGCAGAAGGAATTGTCGCCAGTTGCAGCTTGAGTATCACTTGAAAAAGATTCATGCCCGATTGGGCCTATTGGCATGGTTCAGCGGGACTGCGCGGTCGTGTGAATGGCTCGCAGGAGTGTCGAAAGTGCTGAGCTAGCGTGGATTAGGGGTTGATTAGTTCCTTGACAAGAATGGAGCGGACACGGTATAAACTGCGTGCTTTTTTTGTTTGGCGCCTTCAGGAGAGGGCTCTGAACGTGACTCGGAGAAACTCAGTTCATGGCAAATCATAAGTCAGCGATCAAACGGAACCGTCAGAGCCAGAATCGTCGCGCGATCAATCGAAGCAACACTCAGCGCCTGCGGACTCAGTTGAAGAAGATCAAGTTGGCCATTGGCGCCAGCAACAAGGATGATGTGCAGAAGCTTTTGGCACCGACCTTGTCCCTCATTGACAAGTCAATTCAGAAAGGTGTGCTTCACAAGAACGCTGCCTCCCGGCAGAAATCAAGGCTAATGCATGGTGTGAATAAGCTTCTTACCCCACAAGCCAGCGCCTAGGCTCCTCGGAAGTGGTAACTGAAAGGCACTCGAAATGGGTGCCTTCCCGCAGACAACAACCCACCCATATTCAGTTGCTCCTGTAGTTTACCCTATTGCTTCTGGCTACCCTGCCGATAGAAGAGGCTGGCAGAATATCATTCGTTTTGGGGGAAACCAGGCGTGAAATGGTTTGATCAATGGGCACATAGAGGGGAACCCTCTCTCTCTGTAGTTCCTCATGCTTCAGACGACTGGCGGGGGGCTCTAACCGAGTTGAGCCGCACCCTGCTGACGCTGCTGCAGCAATACCGCTGGGAACTCGAGGAGATTCAGTCTCACCAGTTCCTCGAAGATGTCGAGGAATTCAAAGAGAGCTTTCCGGAATCGGACAATCCAAACGCTCTCGACCAATCTCGCCGTCGCTTCTACGAGAAGGCGGTGCAGTTCATCAAGAAAGAGAAGAACTATCTCGAGGATCGTGAGGCCGAGCTCAAGTCCATGATCACGGTACTCACCGAGGCGATTGCCACTCTGTCCCATGGCAATGAGGACTACCATGGCAAGATCATCAAAACGACTCAGACTCTCTCGCAAATCTCCCAACTTGAAGATATCCGAAAGATTAGATCGTCACTGTCTGTCGAGATTGGTTTGCTGAAGGATGCAGTGAAGGAGCAGCAAAATAAAGAACGTCAGCAGCAGGCGAAGCTTTCCGAGTCGGTGGAAACGCTACAATCCAAACTCAAGACGGCTATTAACCGATCCTTGAGAGATCCGTTGACCGACCTCTACAACCGTGAAGGGTGGGACCAGGAACTCACCGAAGCCTGCCGCGTTGCCTCGGTCACCCACAAACCATTCAGTGTCGCCATGGTGGATGTAGATTTCTTCAAGAAGATCAATGACAGTGGCGGACATCAGGTGGGAGATTTGATTCTGAAAAAACTGGCGGGCTTCTTCAAAGAATCGTTGCGCGCGGAGGACTTTATTGCACGCTTTGGCGGGGATGAGTTCGCCTTCGCGCTATCCGCTCCGACCCTCGAGAAGGCTCATGGACGTTTGGAACGGCTGTGCAAAGAAATCTCAAAACCAACTTACAACTGCCCGGTGAATGGCAAGGAGTTCTACCTGAAAATCTCGATCAGTGTTGGACTCAGCTTCTACAGGGCCGGTGATACGCCTGAATCGCTGATTCACCGAGCCGATGAAGCGCTTTATCTGGCAAAGGAAAACGGCAGGAACCGCGTCGTAACGGAAGCTCATCTGGAATCCAAATCAGCCTGAAAGAAGCAGGCGGCCAAGTGCTCGCGAATTCGCGCGAAGATTTTCAACCTGCCCTTCCCGATCGGCATTATGCCTTTCAAGCACCTAGTTTTTGCGGGGGAATTGATCCCTGCCCGGCAGCTTGCGTCCACGGCATAAGACCGCCATCCACAGACAGGAAAACCTGGTTACGACCGTGATCCTTGGCGCCATAGAGCGCCCGATCTGCGTCGGAGAGGAGCGCTTCCAGCGTTGGATGCTGCGGACCGCACTGGGAGAGCCCAAAACTCACCGTGAGCGAGAAAGCGGCTCCGCCGCCGGACGCAAATTTCTCGTTCTCCACGCGCTGGCGAATGCGATCGCAGCATAGCGCAGCGTCCTTCAAATCTGTGTTGGTGAACACCAGACAAAACTCCTCGCCACCATACCGGCCAATGAAGTCAGTTTGTCGCAGCGCGGCCTTCATTAACTCAGCAGTCGTTCTCAGCACACCGTCGCCGACGGCATGGCCGAAGGAGTCGTTCACCTTCTTGAAGTGGTCCAGGTCACAGAGGCAGATCGTCACCGGGGCTAGGTAGCGCCGGCTGCGGGTGAATTCCTCTGCCAGCCTTTCGTCCAGCCGGTGACGGTTCCAGAGCCCTGTGACTTTATCGCGAGCCGAAAGGTCGGAGATACGGCGGGTGGCCTCCTCAATCTCACTCAACATGCGCGCACGCTCGAGCGCATTCCAGATGCTTCGAGGCAGTACGGCCCGGCTCAGTTCATGCTTGGGCAGGTAGTCATAGAATCCACGTCGAAAAGCCTCGGCGGCCAGGCTTTCACCCCCTAACCCCGTCACCAGAATGCATGGGACCGTGCGACCCAGGTGCTTTACCATCTCGGCAAAATCAATCCCGTGGCCGTCGGGCAGTTGATAGTCCACGAGGCAAAGATCAAATGCACGCTCACCGCCCAACTGCAAAGCCGTTCCCAAGCTGGTGGCGCGGGTCAGCCGCAGTTGACGCGCCTCGGTTTCCAGCAACTGGCGGACACGCTCAAAGTCTGCATCGTTGTCTTCGATAATGAGAACTTGAAATGGGCGTGAGAAAACCACGGCCGAAGGCTGTGGGACCTCCGCAGAAAGAGCCTTGTGAGGAACCATCCGCACCTGTTGCAGCACCCCATGAATCTGATGCGCAGAACGAACTATGTTATCGACGATTGGCATCAGCGTCGGAGGGCAGCTCGGGTCGCGATGGAGCAATTGGCAAAAGCCGATGAGGCCGGTCAACGGCTGATTCAGCTCATGTGCGGTGGAACCCGCGAGTTGCATCAGCACTCTCAGTCGTTCCTCTTCCAGCAGCTTCTGCTTCTGCGCTTCGAGAATCTGCAACTGCTCTGCCTTCTCCACAGCGGCTAGCACGGCATCCCGCAGGATTGTGCCGTCGAGCCGGGCCTTATTGAGGTAGTCATGAGCCCCAGCTTTCAGGGATTCGACCGCCAGATCCTCGCCGCCGTGGCGGGAGAGTGCAATGACAGGAACCAGGGGTGCACTCTTCTGCAGTCGTCTCACCCAGTCAACCCCAGCGCCACCGGGCAGTTCGCAGTCAAGCAGGATGCATTGGAAGCCCGACCGCTCCACCTTGTCCACAGCTTCTTCGCCGCTGCCCGCTTCTTCGAACGAAAACTCGAGTTCCGGCAAACCCGGTAGTTGCTGGCGCAGCAGGGCGCGATCGTCTGGCTGGGCATCAACGATCAGGATCTTCAATACAGCAACTCTGGTTGTGTCCACACAATCTCCCTGGCCGAAGAAAGGTGTCTCTCCGCAATTCCACCGTCAGTCCGCGAAGAATCAATAGTGTTGGGGATGGGGAGGAAAGACTGCTCATTGACCGTCGAAATTCGTGGGAATCTTATCGCGCCCACGCACGGGTGTCACCGGAAAAAAGACAATGAAGAGGCGCAACGCTATACTGCCAGCACCTAGCCGACGGTTTATCTTAGTGTCAACACGATGTAGTAGCCCATCAATACCACGATCACGAAAGTGGCAAACCAGAGCGTCGCCGTCACCCAACCGGACGGTCGCACTTCATCCGGAAGGTGACGATGTCTGAGGTAGAGGGTGCCGATGCCAATAATAGGAAGCATTAGAGATTGAGCCACACCGCCCGCGACAACCATCTTTACCGGCGACTGCACGAGCATTAACAGGCAGACCGGGAAAATCGTCAGGAAGAGCACGAAACCGCGGCGGTAGCGCACCCGTGCGGCGTAGTCGGTGTGGCTGAAGAAGCCCATCAGCCGAAACATGTCGGCGTAAACGCGCGAATTGGCTGCGGTCGCGGCGAAGATGGTGCCATACAGAGTCGCGATGGCTCCCAGATAGAAAACCCACAACGACCACGGACCAAGCGTTTGAGTGTAGATGTTGGACAGCACCGAAATCATATCCCTGGCTGCAGGCACCTTCCCCATGCCATGCAGAATGCCGGCACCCAGCAGGTAGAAAGCAATCGTTGCCACGGTGTAGATGAACATCGAAGCAAGGATGTCAACGTGCATCACCCGAATCCAACCTTCAGCCCGTACTCGCCATTCCGGTGATGAATCACGCTTGCCAGCACAGCGGGCGTACCCTTTCTCCACGCACCAATAGGGATACATAAACAACTCTGAAGCACCGACGCCGGTGATGCCGAATACGGCCACTGCCGTTGCAAGACCCTCACCCGGAAGGCGGAAGTTGAACCCTTGCCAAACATCAGCCCAGCTGAAGTATTGCGGCATACGCGTCAAGACCACCGCTGCCAGGAACGTGAGCAAGGTGAACAGACCCACCTTAACCATCGCCAGCCCCTCGATGCGTTCATAGCCACCTCCAAGCAAAAGAGCTAGTGTGATCCCAAAAAAGATGAACACCCAGACGTTGACAGGAACCACGGGAATAAGCTGGAACATCACTTGCGATACTCCGCCGAACATGGCGCCAATCTGCAACTGAGTCATCAACGTCATCAACGCCCAGGCCCAGACAATCCAGTTCACCTTCCAGCGCGGTCCCGGCACCAGGTTGAAACCGGCCAGTCCTGTCTCGCCCGTAGCAATCGTGTAGCGTCCAAGCTCCGCCTGTACGATCGGCTTGATCAGGCAGCTCAGCACAATTACCCACATGGCCGCATAGCCGACCTGGGCTCCCAGTGTGGTCGTCGCAATCAGTTCTCCCGACCCAACAATCGACGCAGCGAGAATGATACCCGGGCCAATCCGGCGAAGGATATCGGTGAACGCACGCGGGGGGTCGGCCACATCGGCTGCCTCAAGCTTGTAGGGGTCCTTCAGTTTTGGTTGCGTCGCGTTCAAGAGATGTCCTCGTGATTTTGTCGGGTCGGCGGCGCGCGTAGTCTAAACACAGGAACTAGAGGGAAGCAACGGATTACTGGGTGGATGTTGTACCAAAGTAGAAATGTCCGCTCGTTACCAAAATAGAAATGTCCTCTTCATCGTAGCGGCGCATTTGCAGCGGAGTGAGGACAGAGTCAAGCTTTCAGCGAGTCGAACGACGAGCGTTTGGCTGAAAGCTTGACTCTGCCGGAGCGGAGCGCATGCTAGCCGCTCGATGAAGGGACCAGGGCCCTAGGATGGG
>Ga0187892_10009770_pt1 | contig 12453 bp, 12 predicted proteins | sample MA1701073metaG_FD_139345 | JGI IMG/M metagenome (GOLD analysis project Ga0187892, IMG submission 139345) | Bio-ooze microbial communities from a basaltic lava cave in the Kipuka Kanohina Cave System on the Island of Hawaii, USA - MA170107-3 metaG ...
CCCGCGAGCTCTGCCAGGTGTTCGTCAGCGACGCCCGCGAAAAGCTCGACGCCCTCCAAGCGGCGGTGGACGGCGGGGACGCGACGGCGGCGGCACGCGTCGCCCACGGCCTCAAGTCGGGCAGCGGGTTCGTCGGCGCAACCGGGCTTCAAGCGCTGGCCCAGGAGGTGGAACGGGCGGCGGGCGCGAACGAGCTGGCGTTCGCGCGCGCTCACATGGGCGACCTTCGCGACCGGGTGGCGAGCGCGGCCACCGGGCTCGCGCAGCTCGCGGGTCCCTGCCCCGATCCGCCGTGACGGGCGCCGACCAGCCGGCGTCGATCCTCGTGGTCGACGACGACGCCGTCTTCCGAAGCTTCGCCCGCAACCTCCTGGAGGTCGAGGGCCACGCCGTCACGGAGGCGGTGGACGGCGCCGGCGCCCTCGCCGCCGTCGCTGGCCAGCCACCCGACCTGATCCTGCTCGACATCGAGATGCCGGACATGAACGGCTTCGAACTGCTGGGCCGGCTCCGCCCCCGGGTGGACGCGCCGGTCATCGTGGTCTCGGGCCGGGAAGCGGAAACCGAGCGGGTCCTCGCCCTCGACCTCGGCGCCGACGACTACGTGGTCAAGCCGTTCCTGCCGCGCGAGTTCGCGGCTCGGGTGCGCACCGCCCTCCGCCGCGCCCGCAGCCGCCGCGACGCCGTCCTGCGTTTCGGCGATCTCGAGATCCGACTGGCGGCGCGGGAGGTCGACCGCGACGGCGCACCGGTTGCGCTCACCCCGCGAGAGTTCGACCTGCTCGCCTATTTGGCCCTGCGCCACGGGCAGGTGATCCCGCGCCAGCAGCTCATCGAGGACGTGTGGCACGGGGCGGGCGCGTGGCACGACACCGCTACGGTCACCGAGCACGTCAGGCGGCTGCGGCACAAGATCGAACCGGACCCGTCCCGCCCTCGCTGGCTCCGCGGCGTCCGCAACGTCGGCTACTGCTTCGACCCGTAGCCGGGCGGCCGGCCTCGGCCCGGTGTACATTTCCCGGCGCGGTGGCTGGGAAGGGGGTTCAGCCATGGTGGCGATGGTGGGCAGAGCACGACTGGGTCTGGTGGCGGGCGTCGCGCTGGCGACGCTTGCGACGGGCGTCCTGCCGGGCGGGGCGCAGGAGGGCGGGGGCGCGGCAGGGGCCCCGAGCGTCACCGCCGCCGTCCAGGTGACCGACAACGTCGACCCCAACCGCGCCCACACCTCGCCCCAGATCGCGGTCAACCCCAAGACGGGCGAGATCGTCATCGGCTCCGCCGAGGTGCGCACCAAGAAGACCTGCGACATCCACATCTCCGTCGACGGTGGGCGTACCTGGTTCGCGGGCGGCGACCCCATGGTCCGGCCCTTCACCGACTGCTCCCAGCAAGCGACGAACGGGCCCTACATCACGTTCCAGTTCACGCCCGACGGCGTCCTGTTCGCCGCGTTCATGGCCAGCGACCCCAAGTACCAGACGCTCAACAACCGCATCGACACCCCACGCCACGTGTTCGTCGCCCGGTCGGAGAACTCGGGTCGCACCTGGCGCACGACCATGGCGGTGGAGGGCAAGGAGGGCGATCCCGGCATCGGCAACAGCCGCCGTGCCCAGATCGGGGTGGATCCTCGAGACGGGCGGACGGTGTACGTCGGCTGGCAGAAGGGCGCGGCCTCGGGGACGGCCCGGCGGGGCCACCTCGCCATCTCCCGCGACGGCGGGCAGACCTTCGGCGAGCCCATGGACATGGGCGACCAGCGGGGCAGCGGCCAACCGCGGCCGGTCGTCGACAAGAACGGCGTCGTGCACCTGCTCTTTGCGGCCGACGGCTTCCGGCCGCCGGGCTCCACCGGCGACCCGGAGCTCCGACCCCTGATCTACCGCCGCTCGGGCGACGGCGGGCGGACGTGGTCGCCCATCAAGGAGATCGAACCCGGCAACGGCGGGTTCGCCTTCATGCGCAAGCAGATGCTCGCCGTCGACCTGGAAACGGGGAACCTGTACGCCACCTGGTACGGCAACCCCAACCCGCGCGCCCGCCGGCCACCGGCGAACCAGCCGTCCAGCGACGCCTTCGACGACCGGGACATCTACATCCGGGTTTCGACCGACAGGGGGGCCACGTGGAGCGACGCCCGCGCGCTGAACGACGACATCAGCAGGCCCAACATCCAGCACTACGACTCGGGGATCGCGGTGGCGCCCAACGGCCGGCTCGACGCCGCTTGGTACGACTTCCGCAACAGCCCGGTCCCGGAATCGGAGCAGTCCGGAGGCAATGGCGGCGGCGCCAACGACGTGTACTTCACCTTCTCCACCGACGCGGGCACGACCTTCGCTCCGAACGTGCGGGTCACCGACCGCATCATCGACCGCACCATCGGGCTGTTCTCGAACAACGTCCACAGCCACACCAACGTCGGGGTGGCCTCGACCGACGAGGCGGCCTACATCGCCTGGCAGGACACCCGCAACGGTGACGCCACCCTCCAGGCCGAGGACATCTACTTCGCCGCGGTGCGCTTCCCGGCCGAGGCGGACGACGAGGACGGCGTGCCCGGGTGGGTGCTGGTGGCCGCGTCGGCGGCGATCGGGATGGGCGTGACCATCGTGCTGGCGCTGTTCATCGCCCGCAACCGCCGGCCGCTGCCGGGTGCGTGACCAGCCGGCAGAGGCCCGGGCGCAGCATGCGTCAGCCGGTCCATGTCGCCTACGCGGAGCGGTCGTCCAACGGGGCATCCGTTCCGGCGTCAGAATCTTTCCTGACCGGAAAGATTCTGACGCCAGAAAGTCCCTCGCCGCCGCCCGGTGCTCTCAGCGGGCCCTGATCGTCGCCCACAGCCCGACCAACGAAGCGGCCGTGTTCGGGCTCACGGGCCAGATGGTCGAGCCTCTTGGCAAGGGGTAGGGGGTGGTCATCGTGCAGGACGACGACGGCGAGTTCCGGGTGACCCGGACGCCGTGATGGGCCGCGGCTTCCTCGGCATCATGTTCGTCTTCATGGGGGTGATGATCGTGATGGGCGGCATCGGGTTCCTGTTCGCCGCCACCGCCGGCGGCAGCGGCTTCGTCCGGCTCCTCCCCCTCCGGGCGGGAGGCACTGCCCTCCTGCTCCGCAAGGCGTTGAAGTAGTGCTGGCACCATTGCCCGGCCGCTAACCACCTTCCACGCTCGACGCCGTACCACCCGGCCGATCGAGCTGACGGACCTCAGCGCCACCGTCCCCGACGGGGTCTTCACCCCCCCGGCCGGGAGTCGCTAGCAGCCCCGCGACGCCGAGCACGATCAGCAGGATCGGCCACACCCATCGTCCCGAGAGCCCGGTGCTCTGATCGACGAGGTACACCAGCGCGGCCCCGCCGAAGGCCACGCCCGCCACCAGGGAGATCACGTCCAGGTCATGCCGCGGCACGGCGCACCTCCACCTGCCCGATGCCGACCCGGGCATCGACGGTCAGCCGCCCGCCGCCGTCGCGGCCGGGGCTGACGAGCCGCCGGTCCACACTCGTGCCCTCCCCGCTCGCCCCGAACAGCACCACCTCGCCGGCGCCGGCATGGCCGGCGCTCACCACCTCGACACCGGGCGGGACGATCACCTCGACGTGGCCGATGCCCGCGGTCACGAGCACGGACTCGCTCCGGCCGGTGAGGTCCAGCCGGCGCAGGTCGACGACGATCTCGCCGATGCCCAGACGGTAGGAGGTCTCCAGCTCGGAGATGGCCAGCGGTTGGTGGAACCGCTCGCCGATCCCGCCGGTGAAGGACACGTCGACCACCGCAGCCACGCAGAGCCCCATCCCGAGCACGATGGCCACGGGGATGAGGCCCCGGGCCCGGCCCCGCCAGGCCCCGACGACCATGGCCCCGCCGGTGACCAGCAGGGCGACAGCCAGGCCGGTGGCGAGGGTGACGTTGAGCAGCGAAAGGGCCCCGCCCAGCACCAGGAGCAGGCTCAGGGTGACGGGGACGAGGGCCGAGCGCGGCTTGGGAGGCGCGGCCGCACGGGCCGCGCCTCCGGTCGTCGCGTCGCGGGACGGCGCTTCGCTCGACGGCGCGGGTGGCGGCGGTGGTGGGGCTGGGGGCGCCACCTCCGCCGCCGGCGAGCTGGGAGGGGACGGGGGGGCGGGAGGCTGCGACCGGTCCCGGCGGGACCACAGCCAGAGCCCCCCGGCGGCGATCAGGGCGACGGCGATGGCCGAGTCGTTGCCCCAATGGGTGTCCCAGCCGTCGACCAGCATGAGGACGCCGGCGCCGATGAGGATGGCCAGCGCCAGGTTGCGGCTCCGGCTCCCGGTGAACCGGTCGGTCACGGCCGTTCCCTGGTCGTCGGGGATGAGGAGCCAGCCCGCCAGGTAGAGCAGCACGCCCGTGCCGCCCGCGATGGACAGGACGACGAAGGCCACCCGGAAGACGACGGGGTCGACGCCGAAGTGCCGGCCGAGGCCGCCGCACAGCCCGGTGAGCACCTTGTCGTCGGTGGCGCGGGTGAGGCGGCCGGGCGGCGGCGCGGGATCGGACGGCGGAGGGGCAGGGGGCGGAGGCGTCACGGTCTCGTCGGTGGCGTTCATGCGTCGCACTCTGCGCCAGCGGCGCAACGATTCCTATCCGGCGCCTCCCGGGTTGATCCCGGAGGGATCCCGTACGGGAAAGGCCCGATGGGCGGCGGCGGGGCGGCGTGGGATCATCGTCCCGGTGCCCGAACGCCGCCCCACGCGCATCACCCGCGTCCGCCACGGCCGCGTGCTGGCCGGCGTCTGTGGGGGCGTGGCGCGTGCCTTCGGTCTCGACCCGCTGGTCGTGCGGGTCGCCACGGTGGCGCTGACGCTGGCGGGCGGGGCCGGGGCGGTGGCCTACGCCGCGGCCTGGCTCCTCCTGCCCCGCGAAGGTGAGAACGGGTCGCCGGCGCTCGCCGCCACCCGCCGTAGGAGCAACCCCGACGCCGGCGAAGCCCTCGCCATCGGGGCGATCGTGCTCGGCGTGGTCCTGCTGGTGCGGGCCACCGGCGTCTGGTTCAACGACGCCGTGGTGTGGCCCGCGGCCCTGGCCGGGTTCGGGTTGGTCGTGATCTGGCGGCAGGCCGACGGGGACGAGCGGGCCTCGCTGACGGGACGGGCCGGGCGGTTCGACGTCCGCTCTCGCCGCCTGGCCTTGGGACGGGTGGTGATCGGCGTCGTCCTGGTCGTCGGTGGGGTGAGCGCCTTCCTGGCCGCGTCCAACGCCTTCACCGCCCTCCGCCAGGGGGTGCTCGCCACCGCCGCCATCGTGTCCGGCCTCGCCATCGTGTCCGGCCCCTGGTGGCTCCGGCTCGGCCGGGAGCTGGCCCGGGAGCGGCGCGACCGCATCCGCTCGGAGGAACGGGCCGACATGGCCGCCCACCTGCACGATTCGGTCCTCCAGACCCTCGCCCTCATCCAGCGGCGAGCGGACGACCCGCGGGCGATCGTGGCCATGGCCCGCCGCCAGGAGCGGGAGCTGCGGGGCTGGCTGTACGAGCAGGGCGAGCGCGCCGTCGGGTCGCCGGACACCTTCGCGGCGGCCCTGTCCCGCGCCGCTGAGGAGGTCGAGGGACTCCACGGCGTGCAAGCGGACGTCGTCACCGTGGGCGACGGGCCGATGGACGAGCGCCTGGCCGCACTGCTGGCCGCGGCCCGGGAGGCGATGGTGAACGCGGCCAAGTGGTCCGGCGTGACGGCGGTCTCGGTGTACGGCGAGGTCCGCGACGGCGAGGCTGCGGTCTACGTGCGGGACTGGGGCAAAGGGTTCGACGTGGAGAGCGTCGGTCCCGACCACCACGGGATCCGAGACTCGATCCGGGGGCGCATGGCCCGCCACGGGGGGACGACCGAGCTGCGCAGCGCCATCGGGGAGGGGACCGAGGTGCAGCTGCGGATGGGCCGGCCGTCGTGACCGCCGCCAGGCCCCGCTTGTTCCTGGTCGACGACCACCAGATGTTCCGCTCCGGCGTCCGGGCCGAGCTGGGAGACGCGGTCGAGGTCGTGGGCGAGGCGGCCGACGTGGAGGCGGCGGTGGCGGGCATCGTCGCCGCCGGTCCCGACGTGGTGCTGCTCGACGTCCACCTGCCGGGCGGGGGCGGCCGGGCGGTGATCGAGGGCGTCGCGCCCCAGGCGCCGGACGTCAAGTTCCTCGCCCTGTCGGTGTCCGACGCGGCCGACGACGTCATCGGCGTCATCCGGGCCGGCGCCCGGGGCTACGTCACCAAGACGATCTCGGGCGCCGAACTGGCCGACGCCATCCGCCGGGTGGCCGGGGGTGACGCCGTGTTCTCCCCCCGCCTCGCCGGGTTCGTGCTGGACGCCTTCGCGGCGGGGCCCGCGCCCGCCGGGGGCGACCCCGAGGTCGACCAGTTGACGGTGCGGGAGCAGGAGGTCCTGCGCCTCATCGCCCGCGGGTACCCGTACAAGGCGGCGGCGCGGGAGCTGGCGATCTCGGCCCGCACCGTCGAGACCCACGTCTCCTCCGTGCTGCACAAGCTCCAGCTGTCCAACCGCCACGAGCTGAGCCGCTGGGCGGCGGAGCGCCGGCTGATCTAAGTCTAAGGGGCGGCCCCCCGGTCCGTTCTGGCCTGCAAGAAACCACAAACGCGTCGAAGTCGCGCAGGCCGGTTGGCGTGGGGGCCTACGCGACGCGCAGGCCGCGGCGCCGGGCCCGGGCCCGCTCCCTGGGAGTGAGCCCGCCCCACACGCCGTACCGCTCGCGGTTGCGCAGCGCCGTCTCCAGGCAGACGGCGCGCACCGGGCACCGGGCGCAGATCGCCTTGGCTTGGGCGGCGTCGAAATCGTCCTCGGGGTAGAAAACCTCCGCCGGCGCGCCCTCGCAGGCCGCCGACTCCCGCCAACTGCCCCGCAATGCTGCGTCCGGTCGAGCCATAGGTTGCATCGTGCGCCTTGCGGCCCGTCCGGGGGAATAGGTCGTCCGGCCCATTTTGGGACCCGGGACGGCTACGGTCGATGGCCGTGCGCGTCCTCTTCTGCGGGGTGCGGGGCTCGACGCCCGCGCCGGGGCCTGAGTTCGTACGCTACGGCGGCCACACCTCCTGCTTGGCCCTCGCCCACGACGACGAGGAGCCGAAGCTCGTCCTCGACGCCGGCACGGGACTGCAACGGCTGACCCGCCACCTCGACGGTCGGGCGTTCCGAGGCACGATCATGGTCGGCCACCTGCACTGGGACCACACCCACGGCATCCCGTTCTTCCGGGCCGGCGAGCTGCCCAACAGCCGGGTGAGCATGCTCATCCCCGCCCAGGGCGACGCCGAGGCCGTGCTCGAGCGGGCGATGTCGCCGCCCCACTTCCCCATCAGGCCGAGCGAGCTGATGGGCCACTGGAGCTTCGCGGGGATCGAGGAGGGCGAGCGCACCGTCGAAGGCTTCTCGGTGACGGCGCGGGAGATCCCCCACGGGGGCGGGCGCACGTTCGGGTACCGGGTGTCCGACGGGACGTCGACGATCGCCTACCTGTCCGACCACGCCCCGGCCAACCTGGGCCCGGGCCCCGAGGGCTTCGGCGGCTACCACGCCGCCGCCCTCGAACTGGCCCGCGACGTCGACGTGCTCATCCACGACGCCCAGTACACGGCGGCCGAGTTCGAGGCCCGCGCCGGCTGGGGCCACTCGGCCATCGACTACGCGGTGGGGCTGGCCAAGGCGGCGGGAGCGCGGTGGCTCATGCTGTTCCACCACGACCCGTCCCGCACCGACGAGCAGATCGACGAGATCGTGCAGTCGCTGGCCGACTCGCCCGTGCCGATCACGGCCGCCTCCGAAGGCATGACCCTCAGCCTGTAGCGGTACTGCCTGTAGCGGTACTGCCTGGAGCGGTACTGTCGGCCCCATGAACGTCGAGGTGCGCCACAACCCCTCATTCGCCGCCGCCCGGGTCCACCTGGAGGGCCGCGAGGAGCTCAAGGCCGAGTCGGGAGCGATGATGGCCACGTCGGCCGGCGTAGCCGTACAGGCCAGCACCCAGGGCGGCCTGATGAAGGGCCTGAAGCGTTCGTTCCTGGGCGGCGAGAGCCTGTTCATCAGCACCTACACCGCGCCCGCCGCCGGGGGTTGGGTGGACGTGGCCGACCACCTCCCCGGCGACATCGTCGTGGCCGAGCTCACGCCCGGCGCCGCCATGTCGGTCACCAAGGGGAGCTGGCTGGCCTCGGCCGCCGGCGTCGACCTCGACACCAAGTGGGGCGGGTTCAAGAACATGTTCGGCGGCGAGGGCGGTTTCCTCATCCACGCCACCGGCCAGGGGACGATCGTGCTGTCCTGCTACGGCGCCGTCGACCGCATCGAGCTGGCCGCGGGCGAGTCGGTCACCATCGACACCGGCCACGTGGTCGCCTTCGGGCCGACGGTCACCAGCCAGCTCCGCAAGGTCGCCGGCGGCGTGATCCAGACGCTCAAGTCGGGCGAAGGGCTGGTGTTCGACTTCGCCGGTCCGGGGTGGGTCATGACCCAGAGCCGCAACCCGGCCGCCCTCGAATCGTGGATCCGGGCGCTCATGCCCGGCGAGACCAGCGGGGCCCGAGGCGGCGTGCTCGGCGGCCTGTTCGGGCAGTAGGCCGCTCAGGTCTCCGGCAAGCGAGGCGAGGCGAGGCAGCCCGCGTCGCGGCCGAGGTAGCGCAGCCCCTCCAGGTCGGGTCGCTGGAAATCGGCAGGCCGCGCCGTCTGCATGACTGCGTCGGGGTACATGAGCGAGCCGAAGTCGCTGCTGTGGCCCAGGCCCATCACGTGGGCCAGCTCGTGGAGGATGATGCGGCCCCACTGGAGGTTGTTGCGGCCGATGGCGCCCTCGCCGCTGCCGGCCGGCGGCCCGAAGCCGGCCTGTATCGGCTCGCGTGACAGCTCGTCGCGGTAGGCGTCGACGTTGAACCGCAACCGGCCGGAGACGGTCACGTCGCCCTCCCGCATGACGTTGGTGTTGCCGAAGACCTGCGAGCGCCCGGTGGTCTGCTCGGGGGGGAAGTGGTCCCACAGGATGAGGATCGGCGCCCACCGGCCCGGGTACCGCTCTGGCACGTGCGGGCCGGCGCGGGTGGTCTCGTCGGTGAAGCCGTCGTCGACGAACGTCATCCCGGTGGCGGCGGCCAGCCGCCGGAACGCCTCCCGCACGTTCTCCACCGCGAAGGGCGGGGCGGCGGTCGAGTTCTGGATGTAGTGGACGGGCTCGCACGGGTTGAACCGCATGGGCTGGCAGCCGTCCGCCTTGACCCGGAGGAACGTGAAGTCCTTCGGCAGGTTGGCGATCTCGTTGGCCGCCAGGCCCCGGACCCCGTACGTGTCGGTGTGGCCCTGGGCCGGGCAGGCGGCGAGGGGCGGGCCCACGCCGAACCCGACGGCGTCGTCGTCGCCGTCAGCGGAGGTGGCGCCGTCCTCGCCCCCCGCGGCGAACACGGCGATGGCGGCGAGTAGGGCCACGGCGGCGGCGATGGCGGCGGCGGCAAGCCCGGCGCGGCGGCGGCCCGCCGCCGGCCTCCCGGGTCGCTCCGCACCGCCGGCGCGCGCGACGGCGGCGTCGGCCCCGCCGGCGCCGCTCTCCGGGAAGGCGCCGCCAACGTGCACGGGCGGGCCGAACTCGGGCTCGGCGACGATCCGGAACCTCGACGCCCCAACGCCGCCGACGGTGACGACCGCGTGCGCCGTTCCCCCGGGGACGACGACCACCGACGCCGGCTCGATGCGGACGTCCAGGGGGTCGCCCTCCGCCTCGGCGCGCAGAGCGGTGGGCGTGGGGGCGTTGCCCCGGTTGCCGAGGGTCAGCCGGTGGCGATCCTCGCCCTCGGCGGTGAGGGTGGCCGACAGCCGGCTGAACGGCCGCAGCCGGACCACACCGCCGGCCACGGAGGCGCCGCCGGCTGTCAGCTCGAAAGGCAGCGCACCGGCGGCCGGCACCGAGGACTTGGGCATGTGGAACCCGAGCCGCACCGCCGCCTCGCCCCCGGCGGGCACCGGAACGGTGTCGGGCGCGACCCACGAGAAGGGGCCGGCCGGGCCTGTCACCGCCAGCCTGACCCGCACGTCTTCCGCGCCGTCGTTGCGCAGGCGGACGCCGGTCGCGACCGACTCCCCGGCGTCGACGGCGAGGTCGGGAGACAGCAGGACGGCCGTGATACCCATGAAGCGAGCGGAAGCGTACCGACTGGGCTGAACAGGCGGAGGGGGCCCGTAGCGTGCCAGGCCGCAGCCGCCGATTCGCGGGCGCCGACCACGATTGACGAGCGCCGCTCGAGGGCGGGCCTTCAGGATGTCGATACGTAACCGACGCGGTCTGGCCACCACGGTGACGCCTGGGGCCGAGCGACGGCGACCCGCGTCGTGGGCGTCGCCGGGTGGAGTGTCCGGCCTACGACGGCCGGGGGCGGCTCACCTCGAGGGCCATTCCGACCACCGTGGCCGGGCGCGCCGAGGACCGTCGCTCACAACGACGGCGTCGGCGGCGGTCCCGGGGTCCGGTCGGTCGGCGACGGGGCCGGGGCCTCGCCATCAAGACGACGCGCGACCTCCTGGGCCGCGTCGCCCGCTACCAGGACGCCTGGGTCTTCGCCACGGACTGCTTCTATGACCAGCCCGGGCGCCCGGGAGGAGATGGCGAGGGCCCATGCTCACGACGTCGCGCGTCGAGGCGGTGCTGTAGCCGGGCTCGCACTCAGTAGCGGCCGCACACTCCGTGCTGGCGCAGGGCTAGCGCCGGCTCAGGCGTTCGAGTGCGGCCTGGGCCGCCCACCAGCCGCACATGCCGTGGACCCCGGCGCCGGGCGGGGTCGAGGACGAGCAGAGGTAGGCGGCGAGACCGTCGATGGGCACGTCGTAGGGGCGGAGGGAGAGCAGGGGGCGGGCGACGGCCTGGAGGCCGCCGTGCGAGCCGCCCGCGATGTCGCCGCCGACGTAGTTGGGGTTGTGCTCCTCGATCGTGGCCGGGCTCATCACATGGCGGGCCAGGACGAGGTCCCGGAAGCCGGGGGCGAACCGCTCGATCTGGTCCTCGATGGCCGCAGTCACGTCCACCGTCGACCCGTGGGGGACGTGGCAGTACGCCCAGAAGGTGTGCTTGCCGGCGGGCGCCCGAGCGTCGTCGAACAGGCTGGGCTGCGTGCAAACCACCAAGGGGCGCTTGGGGTGCCGGCCGCGCCCGACCTCCGCCTCGGCGGCGGCGATCTCGGCGAGCGTTCCGCCCACGTGCACGCTCCCCGCCCGGGCGCACTCCGCCGCCGTCCACGGCGCCGGCCCGTCCAGGGCGTAGTCGACCTTGAAGACCCCCGGCCCGTACCGGAACCGCTCGACCCGCCGGCGGTAGCCGGGCGCCAGCCGGTCGCCGGCGATGGCGAGCAGCTGCTTGGGGGTGACGTCGAACAGCGCGACCCGGGCGGCCGGGAGGTCGGCGAGCGTGGCCACCGGTTGGCCGCAGACCACGTCGCCCCCGAGCGAGCGGAGGTAGGCGACCATGGCGTCGGCGATCTCCTGGGACCCGCCGCGGGCGGCGGGCCAGCCGGTGGCGTGGGCCGCCGCGGCGAAGGTCACGCCGAACGCGGCGGTCAACGGCCACCGCAGGTCGAGGATGGCGTGGCCGGCCAGGCCGGCGAACGCGGCGCGGGCCGCCTCGCCCCGAAAGAGGGTCGCGGCCAGGGTGGTGGCGGGCCAGACGGCGCGCACGCCGAACGTGGCCAGGGCGTAGGGGTGGCGCGGGCGGCGGACCAGGGGCCCGAGGATCGAGTCCCTGACCGCGTCCCAGCGGCGGGGCGCGGCCAGCGGGCCGACCAGCCGCCGCCAGGCGCCGCCGTCTCGTGGCCCGAGGCCGGCGGCCATGGCGTCGAGCGACCGCTCGACGACGACCGCCGTGCCGCCGGGCAGCGGATGGGCGGCGGGGGCGTCGGGGTGGACCCACGCGAGCCCGTGCTCGGCCAGCGGCGCCTCCTGGAAGAACGGTGAGGCCACGCCCAGCGGGTGGATGGCGGAGCAGACGTCGTGATGAAAGCCGGGGAGGGTCAGCTCCTCGGTCCGGGCCCCGCCGCCCGGCCGGTCGGCGCGCTCCAGCACGGTCACCGTGTGACCGGCGCGGGCGAGGGTGATGGCCGCGGCCAGCCCGTTGGGGCCGGCGCCGACGACGACCGCGTCGATCAGCTACCCCTCCTCGCGCGCCGCATGCCACAGGGCGTCCAGAGTGGGTGGCTCCATCAACATCGGTCGACTGTAGGCAGGTGGTGAGCCGAAGGCCCCGGCGGCCCCGCGGGCACCGGCTTGCGCCCGGTTGCTACCGTGCGGGCCGTGGCCGGGTCCAAGCGAGATCGTCAACGCCAAGCGCGCCAGGCAAAGCTCGCCGCGCTCGCCGCCGCCCGCCGGCGCGAGCAGCGCAGGCGCACCGCCATCTGGGTGGGCTTGGTGGCCGTCGTGGTGGTCGGGTTGATCTTCGTGTTCAGCGCTCTCGGCGGCGACGACGAGGG
>Ga0187892_10009771_pt1 | contig 12452 bp, 15 predicted proteins | sample MA1701073metaG_FD_139345 | JGI IMG/M metagenome (GOLD analysis project Ga0187892, IMG submission 139345) | Bio-ooze microbial communities from a basaltic lava cave in the Kipuka Kanohina Cave System on the Island of Hawaii, USA - MA170107-3 metaG ...
ATGTTCCACTCGGGCAGCGAGTCTGCATCAAGGAAAGTGCGGTTGAACTCGAGGGCAAGGTTGGACGTGCCGACCGCTGTGTTGATGTCGACAGTCGGGTTTATCTTCAGGCTCGAGTTCTGCCCAAGGAACAGCGTGCCAGTCATCACGTTGTCGCTTGAAAAGTCGAATATGAAGCTGCTGTTGGAAATCAGCGTGCTATTCGCGAAGCTGTTGTTGCCTGCGCTGAATATGCTTATTGCCGTTGAGCTCCCGACTGCCGCTGTCAAGTTCACGAAGCGGTTTCCTGTTCCTCCTCCGGCTCCAGTCCCGATGAATACCGCCACGCTGCTTGCCGCATTCGCGGTCAGGTTTATGAAAGTGTTATTGTGGCTGTCGTCTATCCACAGCGCTCTGCTTGCCTGGCCTTGGGCAAGGCCGCCTGTTATGTTGTTGAAGCGAGAGTCGAAGTCCAGAAGTATGCCGGTATGTCCTGTTCCTATCCCTACGCTGCCTGTGAGCACGTTGCTGCTGGCGTTGTCGATGTCTATGCCTCCGAAGCATGTGCTGCAGGTGGAAGTGTTCAGCTGGACGCCTGTCGTGTTGATGAGGTAGTTGAAAGTAACGTTGTTGAGTATTATTCCGTCCGCATTCCAGGAATAGCCCTTGTTGTCTATCAGCATATTGTCGCGCGTGGGTGCCGAGCCTGCAAGGCCCGTGAGTATTATTCCCCAGCCTGTCGAGGAGTTCCCTGTGTTGCCTATCAGCGTGTTGTCATTGTTCCTAACCTCTATTCCGTGCGCAAAGCCCGAGCCGCGCAGCCCTATCGCAGTGTTGTTTATGAGGCGGTTCTCCCTGCCCGCGATCTTTATCGCTGAATCAGTGTTCGCTATCACGGTGTTGTTGATGAGGGTGAAATTCGTGCCCACAGATATTGCACTCACCCTGCTGTTGGTATCATTGCTCGTCGCATTGACAAAGTTTCCGGTGAGGTTGTGTGCGGCGCCTCCGCTGATTCCCTGGGAGATCACGAACGAATTGAACCTGACCGTAACGTTGTTGTTTCTAACTATCGTGTTATTGGCGCCTGCAAGCGATATGCCCTGGCCGCCGATGGTATTTATCGCATTGTTCTGGATCAGATGACCAGAGCCGCTGCCTATGCTTATTGCAGTCTGCGTACTGTTTATCCAGCAGTTGCGGATTTCCAGGTTGTTGAAAGGCTGTCCGGGAGAGCCTGTTTCCGTGCCTATTGCATTCGCCACGTTGTTTATCATGAACCCGACGCAGTCGATTATCACGTCGCTCGTATTGATGGTTATGCATGTGCCTCCGGCGGGCCCTAAGTTGCCGGTCAGGGTGTAGGTATCCGCCAAATTCAGAATAGTGCCGCAGCTGCTTATCGTGCCCTGCGCGCTGAATCCCTGCGCGCTGAAGCCTCCGCCGCCTGCAGAAGGAGCTGACAGCGCAACTTCAGGCGGCATCGGGGCTGTGGTTTCCACAATTACGACGCTTCCGTTGAGTCCCGGAGCTGCCGAAATTTCTGCTACAAAGTCTCCTTCCTGCAAAGGCGCTTCTGCCGGCGCAGAGCCTGAAACGCCTTCGCCGAACTCGAAGATTTCCGAAGCAGTCCCTATTTTCAGGGTGAAATTGGGTATCCTGCCTGATACAAGCGGCACAATCATGTCCACAATTTCATAAGGCACGGGCCTTGCGTTGCTGAGGGCGTAGCTCGATATTCCGCTGACGAAGACGCCCTGCTGCGACGCGGCGTCGTGGAAGAACTGCAGCCTGAATTCGTTGCTTTTTGTAATGGAAAGGAACCGCACGTCAAAGTTTGGGTCGTCCTGCGTCTTTGTTCCGACGCTCACGCCCGACGCGCTTATCGTCTGCCCTGTTGAATATGAAGAGGAGCTCGCAATGAGCTGCTCGGGCGAAGCCGCCAGCCCTGTAAGCAGCCCTGGCTGCTGGTAGAGCACGTATGCTCCCAAAAGCACCATCGCAGCAATTGCGAGATGAGCTTCACGTATAGTAACGACCATCAGGAGCCCACCAGTACGCCTCTTTTGGTGAAAGGACAGTTCCATTTCTGCAGGAATTCGTCGAATTTCGCTTCAGCATCTTCAGGAACTAGCAGGACGCAGGGCCCGAGCTGGTTTACTCTGAGTTTAGAAAACACTCCTTCCTTGCCGTTGCGGCCTTTCGCAGCATAGTGGAAGAGAATCTTGTCTTTAGGCAGCATGTGCCCTATCGAATACGTATACAGAACGTGCTTTCCCGTGATGTTTTCAAGCAAGCATCCGCACCTTGCTGCAGTCACTGTTACACTTTTGGCTCACTGCTAATCGCATTAACACCAACGGCTAAAGTAAGTGCTAACCCGATTAACATAGGAAAAGATGGATTTGCCTGATATATAAAGTTCGTTAATCCCATTAACTCGCTTTCAAAGAACTACTCGTGGAAAAATATGCCGACAGTATAGATTATCGCGACGCCGAGCAGGAACATTACAACGGTCCACGTATTCTTCTTGCGCGACTTATAAACTTCGGGGATCAGGTCAACGCCTGCAAGGTAGATGAAAGCGCCTGCTGCCAGTGCTACCAGCTGCGGAGCCAGGATTGTCTCAATTCCGCCTATATAATAGGCCAGCAGCGCGCCTGCGAAGGCCATGCAGGCCGAAAAGAAATTGTAGCCCAGGACTTTCATGCGCGACATCCCTCCATGCAGCATCGCGGAAAAGTCGCCTATTTCCTGCGGAAGCTCGTGAGCAAGAACAGCAATCGTGGTCACGACCCCGAGGCTTACGTCAACCAGGAAAGTCGCCGCTATTATCATCCCGTCTATGAAGTTATGGATGCTGTCCCCTATTACCAGAAGCTTCGTGAACGCGTGCTCTTCCGTATGCTTTCCGCGCGGGTGATGGTGGTGCCAGACAAGGAAGCGCTCTATCACCAGGAACAGGAATATTCCACCGAGAGACCACAGGAATATCCCGCCGCCCACTCCTGATTCAAGAAGCTCCGGTATCAGGTCAAAGAATACGCTCGCAAGCAGCGCTCCTGCTGCAAAGCTTACCAGGTGCACAGAAATCCTTCTTGTGAATTTCTCGTTGTAAAGCAGCAGCACTCCGCCTGTTATTCCCAGCACTCCTCCTACGAAAGTCCAGAGCAATATTGTCTCAAGCAACGCCATGACTAGAATTGACTGTTATTAATATATAAGCGTGATGTTAATAATTATCTAAGAAACAAATAGGAGGAATTAATAATGGCAATAATCAGCGTTTCAATAGACCCGCAGACCTTGCAGAAGCTTGACCAGCTTTCAAGCGAACTGCAGCTCAGCGGCAGGTCCGAGGCGATGCGCAGGGCCATAAATCACCTGGTCAGCGAGACTTCGCAGACCCAGAAGCTGAAGGGCCACACAGACTGCGTGCTTCTAGTCTTCCATAAGCACAGCGCAGAGAATGTAGTGACTTCGCTCAAGCACAAGTTTGAGGACGCGATCAAGACACAGCTCCATGCAAACATGCACGAAGGAAAATGCATGGAACTCTTCCTACTGGAGGGGCCTGCAGAAAGAATAAAGGAAATGGCACGCTCTTTCCATGGCAGCAAGAAAATTGATTACACAAAGCTCCTGCCCGTGTGATTAAAGTTAGGAAAATTAACCTAAATCTCTGCTTTTATCGGGGCCGCAACCTTTGGGGCCTTTACTGGCTTCTCTGAATAGGACGCTAGCTTGCCCTGGAGCTCTGCCAGAGCTGCCCGACCCATTTTCTGCTTGCACGCGAAGCATATCCATCTGCCGGCAACGTTATCAACAAGCCGTGCGCGGTTGCACCTTGAACACTTCGAGATGGAAAGCTTCATTGACCTCCTTCCTGACCAATGTTTAGTTGCACAGATGTAGTATATAAGCATTTTGTGAATTCGCGGCTAGAAAGTTTTTCTCGAAATGAAGAAATTTTCCACAAAATTGCAGAAAATTTCAGAAATCAATGCGTTCTGGTAGAGTGGCCGTGCCTGATTTCAGCGACGTCAAGGATTTCATGAGAATCAAGCAGGGAGAGCCCCGCTTCTTTTCCTATGATTTCGACTTTCACGACCTGCTGGGGGTTCTTGAGGTCGACTTTCGGCTTGTCTATCTCCTCGGTCAATGCGAGTATTATTTCCGGCGTCTTGTATTCGTCGTACTTGCGCTTGGAAACGGACAGCTTCCACGTGCGAGAAGGGTCGATTTTCTTGTTGTAGTCCTTCATTTTCTTCTTGAGCGTCTTCAAGTCGGAAGAAACCCACTCGTCAATGGGTATCCAGTGGTAAGTATAGGCAAACTGATCCGGGTCTTCCTTTGCGGCTTCGCGCAGCGCTTTGACAGCCTTGCGGCCGTCCTTCACCTTGAGCAGGAGCAGCCCGGCGACTTTTGACTTCAGTACTTTCGGCTTGTCCTTTATCACGCCGAGCAGCCCCTCCACTTCCTCGCGGGCCTTCTCGTCGTGCGCAGGGTCGAACGTCACTATAAGGTTTGCTTTGTCCGGCATGCTTCGTATTGTCAAATTGAGGATTTAAGAGCGGATTGGGCACTTGAAGGGCTTGTAGGCGTTGCCGGCATAGCTTGTTGCTGCCCCAGTCGCCCCAATCTGAGCCGTCGCCGAAGGCAGCTGGAACCCTAAAATCGCGATCCTCGCAGCATCGAGGACAGTCGCAGCCTCGAAGCTGGTCATGTTCCACTGCTCCGTATATTCGTCAAGGCTGATGATTTTCGGCACGTAGCGGACGCGCTGCACCACAAAGCCGTTGCGCGTTTCTCTCACCACTTCCCTCTCGTAGAAGCTCAGGTTGCCCTGGCCTGCGGGAACGATGAAAATCTTGATTCCTGCCTCGCCTGCAGCCTGCGCCTTCTCGAGTATTCCTCCAACCGGGCCTATGCTTCCATCCGCTTTGACGGTTCCCGTGAACGCCACGTCGCTGCGCACTGTCTTGCCCTGTATTGCCGCTATCATCGCCACAGCCAGCGCAGAGCCTGCGGAAGGCCCGCCGACAATTTGCGTGGCGTTGGGCTCCACGCCGTCAGGTCCCAGGATAAACGAAGCTATCACATCGCTCCTTTCAAGGGAAGCGCCAAGCACTTTCTCGACTGCGGCTTTTGCAGTCTTTATCGAGTCCTGGGTGTCAGGCTCGATAAAGGGGTTCGCGGAAATGAGCACGCGCCCGGTGCCGCTGCGGAGCTCAACAACGGCCTTTCCAAGTATCCCTTCGCCGCCGTCGTCCGTGATAGCCACAATAGTAGCCTCGGCGCTGGCTGTGCCTTCGGGAAGCTGCACGGGCTCCCTGCCGACTGAGGAGAATGGCCGAGGCGCAGCCGTGTAGACTACGGCTATGGAGGCGCCGATGAAAGCCCCAACGATTAATATTATAACCAGGACTATGGGCGGATGCTTTTCGTGCGGAGGGTGCTTTCGCTTTGGCATGAACTATCTTTAGAATTTGGGATTATAAAGAAAAGAAAATTTACTTCGCAATCCTTGCCTGCGGCGGCGCCACGATAAGCCATTCGTTGCTCGCAACGGCGACTATCTCGCCGTCTATTGCGCGCACCACGGTCTTTATCTTCGCGACCGTCCTCTTGAGCTCGTCTATGTTCGTGGTCCTGAACTGCCCTACCTTGCAAAACACGACGTTCCCGTCGCGCACTGCCTTCACTACCCTGTCGCTGTCTCCGAAAGACTCTATCTTGTCGACTACAACGCCGAGCTTGTTCGGGTATTCAGTCTCGTCAAGCACGAGCTCCGTATAAGCCTCGTCTTCAACGCCGTGCAGTATTGTCTTCAGGTTTCCTATCATCTGCTGCATTCTCTACACCTCAAATTTTCGGGCTATTCGTGTCTCCTGTTTTCCCTACAGCAGAATTCTCCAGCGCTTTAAAAGTGTTTTGCCGAATTCGAAACTTGCGAACAATCACCAGAATGCTTATTAAGGGGTAGAAAGTGGGCAAAAGTGGGATTTTAGTGGAAATAAAATAAAAGAGAAAGATATGATAGAATAACTTGCGCGAGCAAGCTATTCGTACCTTAAAGGTCAGCTGCGCGCACGGTCTTGCGGCCGTTCGCAGTGCAGCGCTTGCAAGCCTTGTCAAGCTCTGCCATCAGATGCCTCTCGAGGGCAGGGATCAAGTCGCCTGCAGTGTTCATCTTGTTCTTCTTGATGTGCGCCTTTACCTTGGACGCCACTACCATTGCACCCATTTGTATGCACCCCTTATTCTGACTGCCTGCGAAGCAGGCAGCAATTAGCCTATAACTGAAGATTATAGGACTTATAGCCAGAATTAAGGAGTATCAATATTTAAGCCTTATACGCCCAAACGGGCGTTTCTGGGAAGTAGTAAAGAATGCACTGACAAATCGGTTGCAGAATTTAAGCTTCTAGAATATATTTATTTCATGAAAACGTACACGTGCCCAATGCATCCGGAGATAAAGCAAAGCAGACCCGGCAGATGCCCGAAGTGCGGCATGAAGCTTGTCGTTGAAAGCGACAAAGCTGATATGCATGCCGACAAAAGCCTCGGCAGCGGAAAGCTGAAAGATTACGCGCCCCTTGGAATAATCATAGGCTTGATCCTGCTGGCAACAATTGTCCTGGCCTTCAGGGATTTCAATGGCGGACGATTTGCAGCCTCTGCAGCACTCTCTTATTTCATGATCGGGTTCTTCCTGGTTTTTGCCGGTTTCAAGCTGATTAATCTGAAAGGTTTTGCAGACGGTTATTCCACATATGACCTTTTGGCACAAAGAATTTTTGCTTACGGTTACGTCTACCCGCTCATAGAACTATTTTTCGGTCTTGCAATGATTCTAGCTCCAACTTCTAAGCCTTTGATTATTGCTGAATTTCTTGTCATGACATTCAGCGGCATAGGCGTTGTCATCAGGCTGATGAAAAGGGAGAAATTCCAGTGCGTCTGTTTGGGCACCATCCTGAAAGTTCCGCTGACAAAAGTAACCGTCATTGAGGATTTCGGGATGGCTGCCCTGGCGTTAGTAATGCTGCTTATTGTGTAAAATTAATTCACTTTCAGTCCGAATGCTGCATCGGGTGCATGCTCTTGGGGTAGTTGAAAATCCTTATCTTTATCACATCGCCGATTTCAGTTGAACTCTATTCGTATCTGGTCCTCGTCTCTGGGTATATAATCTTCGAACTCAAAATTCTCCTCTCCGTTCACATACATTTTCAGAGTGCCCTCGTCCCCATTGCATTTGTCGAGAATGCACGTGCCGTTGAATTGTTTTCTCCACACTTTCTCGAAGAAATACCTGAGCGGCATGTTTTCAGGCGTAGGGTTGCTTACCTCGTAATGAAGAGTCCCGTCCGTTGTGTGCGTATGAACATCAAAGTGAACCGATCCAGTAATCCCAAGATTCATTGGAATGAGATATTTCTGCCCCTTTATAAAAATCTCAAGCTTGGGATGCCAGTGTATTGCGTTTTTTGGGATATCGCTAAGTGAAACATCGGCCAGTGCGGGCGGCTGCGATACAAAGTACGCCGACAGCCCGATTATAAAAATCACAGGAACAGCAACAAGAACGCCTCTTTTCACGAGCCTGCGCCTTGCCTGGTTTTTCTTTTCGGCATTCTCTGCGCTTCTTTTTTCCTCCTTTTTGAGCTGTTTCATCTCATGTTTTGACTGCGCGCCGCCGATTCCATGCGTGTCCCTGTTATGCTGGTGCAAAGCTTCTTCAGAGCTGAAATTTCTTTCACATGATTCACATCGGAATTCGGCCATAATTAAAAGCTCACTTAACATTGTTCATGCCGAGGCTTGAAAAGCCTTTCATTTGGCTTTGCCTCCGGCAGATAAATATCTAGATTGTGTATAAACCGCGTAAGACAAAAGAATAATGCCCAGCTTCATTTTTTCTGCCCACGCATTCATCTAACAGCCTTTGTTAATAAATCTTTTTGAAGACATCTGAGTCTGCCAGCTCTATCAGCGGTAAAACAACTTTCCTCACCTTCTGGCCATTTCTTGTCAAAGAATATTCAACACGTGGCGGCTTCTCTGCAAATGCTCTACGTTCTATCAGATTGTGTTTTTCAAGCTCCCGTAGCCTTTCAGACAATGTCTTCTGCGTTATGCCTTCGATTCTTCTTAGCAAGTCATTAAAGCGCAGGCTTCCGAAATTGCCGACAGTCACAATTATGCTGAGCGTCCACTTTCTGCTGAGGAACTCAGTCTTCTCCAGAGGCCTCGGGCAATAACCATCGCCTTTCATACTGCAAGAGCTGCCAGATGCCTCTGTCGTCAATCTGCCTTTAGTTACTGGCCGTAAACTGGTTTCTGCCATGAAACTGCTCACCTTAAATTTCGCTTTTCATAATTAGTGTACAAAAGAAACTATTAAAGCGGAGGCGATGTTATGACAAGGAAAAAGCAATGTTGTGCCGGAGGCGTCTGTCCAGCGTGCGACTGCTGCATATGTATATGCACAAAGGACATGAGGAAAACATTGACGCCTGAGGCACGCAAGTTGCTGGTCAAGGCATTGGAATAGCGGACTATATTTTCCCTTTTTTAATTCATCGCGCAGTATTCCCGCGAAGCGAATAAAATTTCGCTTTTACAAACATCCACGCCGAGCTTGCAATAAGAATGCCGCCGATAAGCCAGAATGCAGCCTGATAGGACTTCAAAGCTACAAAAGGCACGCTGGCGATCACTATGCCTACATTAAACAAAATGAGCTTGTAAGACATGCACCTTCTGTTTTTCCAGTACATGACCAGCGTCGGTATCAATAACAGCACTGCTGCCGACCAAAAATAGGCGGCGTATTGATTCAAGAATAAAAGCGGCATGCCGACAACCGATATTCCAATTAATGAAAGCAATGCAATAATTCCGAGGCATAGATTATGGCAAACCTGCCACCCTCCCAGAAAGCTCAGGCTGCCGGATAAGCCGCTAAACAAGCTAAGGAATCTTTCCTTATGCGTTTTGCTAATTTTTTGCACTGGTTTCCTTTTCATAATGATCGCATTTCCCATTCTTGTTCATCGTAAACATCATTAAGCCCATCGATAGAGGGCAGGCCAATAAACCTATAAGCGAGAGGTAAGCAAACTGGGGGAAAAATAGACTTGCAGCCAAAAAAAGTATGACAGGAACGAAGCACAGGGCTATATGCCACGAATTATTTTTGCAAGATTTGCGGCCAGATTTTTTCATTATAAGCACCCGCTTGGGCATTTTTTGTCGGAGTACGAGCAGAATACGCACTTGCCCTTTCCCTGAATGAACTTCTTGCAACTCTCGCATTTATAGAAATGCACACACTTTTCCTTTGGAATTTCCATTTTCTGCTTATGATAGCACTTTGGGCACCTTAGCGTACCAATCATCCAATGCCTCCTTGCGTACCTGTACAATCCAAATGCGAAAAGAATTGTGCCTGCGATATATGCATGCACCTGCAGTTCTGACGTTACATCTTTTACTACATGGTAAAATGCATTAGCTGCCGCCTTTTCAATTCCTTCTAGCAGTGAAACAGTAAGCACTAATGCCGCCCCAGTTGAAACCATCGCTATGAATCTGACATCATTTCTCTTTTTCATACGCACCAGCCTATTTGGATGCAACAGAATCTACAGCTTTTTTAAGCTTGGCTTCTACCTGAACGGCAATTTCACTTAATTCTGGATTTCTTATTTTCTCGAGCTGCGCTGTCGGCCTTATCGCCGCGACAAACGTTTTGCCATTTTTGGAATAGATAATGACATTGCACGGCAGCATCAGGCCAAGGTCGTGCTCTGACTGAAGCGCCCTGTGAGCAAGCGGCGGGTTGCACGCCCCGAGAATAATGTAGTGCTCAAAATCCACGTTAAGCTTTTTCTTCAGGGTTTCTTTCACGTCTATTTCGGTAAGCACGCCAAACCCCTCTTTCTGCAGTTCTTCCCTCATCATTAAAAGTGCCTGCGCATAAGGCGCGCCGACTTCCTTTTTGTACTGGTATTCCATTTACATCCCCGTTAGTGGTTTCTTGCAATGTCCGTTATCGAACTTAGCTGCTGGCTCAGGTCGGTCTCGCTTCCATACGAAATCAAAATCTTGTCCAAATCCTTGAATACATAATTTTCCCATTCGCTGTTAGGCATGCCGTTTACATAAAACTTCAGCATTCTTTTTCCGTCACCGGAGAACTTCTGGCCGTCTGGCAAAGTCAGTCCGTCCTTGCTGAAGTCCATGCCTACGCTCTTGAAAAATATCCATAAAGGCACCCCCGTTGCGTGCATATGCAATAAGTCGCCTACTTTCTCAGGCGGATTTGCGTTTTCAGCGTGAACAAAGCTGCTTGTTATCTCGCTGTCAACCCTTTGAGTGTCCCTGGCAAATGAAGCGAAAAAGCTTTCATCCAGTTGCTTCCCGTTTACATAAATCTTAAGATCGGCGTGCGAGTGGTCCGATCCCAATACGCCTATCGCTGACTTGGAATCCATGTTGCACTGCATCTGGCCGCTGTCTATGCATAATTCTACAGGCATTCCGCACACGTCGCATTTGCCGTCGCCGTTCTTGTCCATGAAATCCTTTGCCAATTTAACATCGAATGGGGAGAGGCTCATCCTTGTAAGCCGCTGGCCCATTGCATTGCTTTGCAAATCGGGCGCCGGATTTGCGCTGAACGAAACCACGTTGAACGCAGAAAGGACTGCGTACAGCGCTATTACCATCGTAACGGCAAGGAACCCGAATGCAAATTTTTCTGTTTTGTCCATAACCACCACTTTAATTGCTCACCGTAAATGAGGCCATCATGCCGGCTTCAAGGTGCTCCGCTATGTGGCAGTGAATCATCCATTCTCCGGGGTTGGTAAAATCTACAAGTATGTCTACCGTGCTGCCGGAAGGCACGAGAACCGTATCTTTCCATACCATGTTGTCGTTTGGCTTTCCATCCTGGCTTAAAACGACAAACCGCTGGCCGTGAAGGTGTATTGGATGCTGCATAGGATGCATGCTGTTCGGGTCATTAAAAATGCGTATCTTTTTCCTGTCGCCTACCCTGACATTGTAATTAAGGTCCATGTTTTCCTTTCCGGTGCTTTTGTCGCGCATTATCCATTTCGTATTTTCGCTCGTCATCATGTTGTTCATCGCGGTCATGTCGTCTTCCCATTCTATAGACCCGCTTGTCATTGTCATGCCCATCATGCTATGCTCCGCGCCTTCCATGCTCGGCATTGTGCCGGACATGCCAGGCATTTCTATGTCCAGGTCTATCTCATAATCTGGCTGGGAAGAGGCATATTTTTTAAGCTGCTCTAATTCCGCCTTTACGTCACTATTTTCTTTGAGAGATGAGAATTGCACTGCCTTTTCAGCTGTCTGGGATTCTGAGACGCTTATTGTTCCAAGAACATACGTTTTTTCCGGCGTGTTGTGCAGGATTCTGTACGAGCCAGACTTGTCAAAATAAACCTCCAAAATGTAGCGCTCGGCGGGGGCTATTATTATAGAATCTACAAACGTTTCTTTTTCATACTTTCCCGAGTCTCCGCCGACCAGTTTCATCCTGTGCCCTTCGATTGAGAAATTAAATGTTCTTGTGTTGGCAGAATTTGTTACGTAAAACCGCACAATTTCATTTTTTCCTAAGTTAACATTGTAATTTGTTTCACCATTTACAAGAATTACGTTTCCAAAACGTCCCATCAAAGCCATTCTTGCATAGTCTTTGCTGAACACGTCGACATCGCCGTCTGCCATTCTTATGTCGTCAAGGAACAGCGCCAGTTCTTTATCTACCGGATTGTACCCTGCCAACGGCTCCACGAGTATGTTTCCGTACAAGCCAAGTTCCTGCTGCAGGTCTTCCCGAATATGAGGATGATACCAATATATGCCATCATCAGGAAAATCTAATTTGTACAGAAAACTTTCTCCGGGAATTACCGGTTTCTGCGTGACGTTAGGGACGCCGTCGAACTCGTTTTTCAGGCGAATGCCGTGCCAGTGTACAGTTGTGTCGGAATCTATATTGTTTGTGAAATTGACGTAAACGCTGCTGCCCTGCCTGACTTTTATGAGGGGACCAGGTATCTGGCCATTGTATCCGTACATTCTGATCGTATTTCCGTTTATGGTATTTGCAACAGGCCTGGCTTCCAGATTGAATGTTTCGCCGCTGGAAAGCTCGACAATCCGGGATTGCACCGCTGCTTCAAGCCCAGCGGTGCTCCTGTCTATTGTGTTTTGTTGCGTTTCCAGTTGCTCCATGCTTGTCATTTGCTTTATGTAATTTGTATATTCCTCAACAGAGCAGAAATGGCTTGCGTCTATCATGCAGCCTTCGCACTTCTGGCTGGAAACTACCTTCCCGTCCCTTATTGGCGGCATTTCCATCCACATATCGCCGTTCTTTGCGCATAGCTGCTTGTACGTTAAACCATCTATGTCCG
>Ga0187892_10009772_pt1 | contig 12448 bp, 10 predicted proteins | sample MA1701073metaG_FD_139345 | JGI IMG/M metagenome (GOLD analysis project Ga0187892, IMG submission 139345) | Bio-ooze microbial communities from a basaltic lava cave in the Kipuka Kanohina Cave System on the Island of Hawaii, USA - MA170107-3 metaG ...
ACTGGGCGCGACGTCCTTCATCGCGCAACGCCCCCATTGAATTGGTCAAATGCTGATCGGCCATCTCGTACTGCCGCAGATCGCGTGCGTAAATGATCCCCAGTAGCAGGCGTACGTCGCCGGCCTGCGACGAGTTCGGGTAGCAAACCAGAAACCGGTCGAATGCCGCGGCCGCTTGCGCGAATCGTCCCATCGCGTAGAGCTGTCGGCCGACTTCCAGTTGGGAGCGCTCTCCCAGGCATTGGCCCGGCTCAAGGGCCATCAGCCGCTCGAATTCCTCGACGGCGACCAATGGTTCCCCTCGGTCGATGGCCTCGGTGATGCGGGTCTTGAGCTCGGCGATCCGGTCAAGCCGCAGTTCCTCCGCCTCGCGCTCGCGCGGATCGACCGGGGCGGCCCGAGCGACGGCTCCGAACCTCGCCGCCGGATCGGCTGCACTTGCCGCGTATTCTCGCCGTTGGCGCCAGCGTTTCCACAACGAAAGGATATCGAATTGATCTCGTGGCACGGCCCGCACCAGCAACATGCCCAACGCGCCGATGAAGCCGAAGAAATAGCCCGAAAGGTGCGCCGCGTGGGCGACGTTTGCCGCCGCGCTGAATCGCGGGGCCACGATGTTGTCCCAGACCACGATCTTCAATCCGATCACGAGCATCGCCGGCAGTTCAAAAAAATGAAGAAAAAAGAAGAACCAGACCAGCAGCGTCACGTGACTCCTAGGAAAGAGCGCCAGATACGCGGTGGTGACTGCCGCAATCGCTCCTGAGGCGCCGACAAGTCGGAAGACCTCCGGTTCGATCATCGCATGTCCCCAGGCCGCAAACACGCCGCCCGCCAAATAGAACAACAGATACGGCCCCTGGCCCATCTTGCCGTTGACGCTGTTGCCAAAGACCCAGAGGAACAACAAGTTCCCGAACAAATGGCCCAGGTCGGCGTGAAGAAACTGGTAGGTGAAGAACTGATGGAGCGCCGGCTCATCGGACTGGAACGCAAGAAAGTCGTCCTGGAACGCATTCATCGTCCGCCCGGCAAGCGGCCCCGAGAACAGCAGAAAAGACACGGTATTGAGGGCGATGAGAAGATAATTGACGTACGGCGTCCGTCGGATCGCCGATTCGGTTCGGATGGGAAGGATGATCATGAGTTCAACGGCGATCGAGGAAGAACGATGTCCGGCCGGCCATTATTTCTTTTTCGTCGGATCGGGTGGCGGCGGCGCGCTGACCGACTGCACGTATTGGAGTCGCAGCTCATACAATATGCTATCCAAGGCACGTTTCTCCTCCTCCGTTAGATTTCCCTTGGTCTTCTGGTCCAGGACGTCCAGCAGGTCGATGTGGTGCTTGGCCGCCGCTGGGTTGGCCGGTATGCGTTCTCCGCCCGGCCCGCGATAGCCGCCCAGCGACACCGCGGCTTGAATCGCCAGCAAGTTCAGCAGTTCCAGAAAGTTGGGCGCGCCCACCCCGCCGGCACCCGCCGTTCCTGCGGAACGCCTCTCCTGCTCGGCGAGCCGCTCTTTCTCCTTGGCGGCTTCGGTCTTCCAATCCGAATCGATGTGCAGACCACCGCCTGATTCATTACCGGCCATAAAAGCCTCCTCCAACCCCTGGGACGGGGGTCGTCCCCGGACTATACCCGAAACGCCGACACGGCGGGAAGCGCGTCCAACAACCGTTGCAGGGCGGCGCGGGAGTGCAGCCCGAAGAAGTATTCACGTCCTGACGTCAGGCGGTCCCGCGCGAGGTCCTCTACCGCCACAGCCAGTTCCGCTTGCAGGCCATCGCGTGCGAAGGGGAAGGCCGCGAGAAGCTCCGCGTTGATTGCCCGGATTTCATCAAAGAGCCGCCGTCGCGCCAAACGGTGGCCCGGTTCTCGTTCCCGAAGGCTCACGGCGCGGCCGACGGCGAGGCGGCGCCGGTCGATCAACGCGCCCGCCTCGTCAGCAATCGCACTGTGCCGCTGCGGGTTCCATTCCAGGTCGCGAAGGCGGTATCGCAGGCGGCGGACCTTTTCGGGCGTTGTTTCGGTTCGCGGCAGGTCCATCAACAGAGTGGCTGAGACGCACGCCATCCGCGGCGGCGGGCAGCCGTAATAGTCTTGAATGATGGCATCGGTAATTCGGTCATATTGGGCGCCGCCGATGCCATGAACGAACATGTCCGCCAGCAGGAGTCTCGCCCATAAGGTCAAGGCCAGCACCCGCGGTCGCAGTCGCCAGCCTTCCCACTCAAACCCGCCTGTGGACCGCGCAACCCAGGCCGTTAGGTGAGCGCGAGACGCAACTCCCACCTCGACATCGTCGGCCCACAGCGACCAGGAGTCGCCCATTTCCGACGCGAAGACTCGGCGACGCGGTTCACCGGCACGATACGCCCAGACCGGAAGCTCGAGGGCATTGCCGCGACGGATGAGGTCGGGAAGGGGGCGGCCGACGCCGCGCACGCGGTAGGTTCGGCGGTACCAAGCCAGCGCCCGATTGTAGCTGGAGACAAACCGTTCCGCATGGGCCAGCATGTCGGCAAAGAGAGGGGCCCACCAGACTCGGCTGACTCGCACATTCGCCATTCTCATCGCAAACGTCGCCTCTATGGCGGAACGAGCCTCGACGATCTGATCGACCCAGTCATCCGTGCGAAAAGTCGTCGCGAAGAGGGCGCCTAAGAAGGTTGGCATGAGCGACGAGTCACATCGTGATCCCATCGCTTCGCGCACGGCGGCTGCGAAGCCGCCAGCCTGCGCGGCATTGGCGGCTTGAATCTGCTCGTATGCGTGATCCGTCGGCACGTCGGCAAAGGGGATTCTGCGCAACGCTACGTCATCTTCTTGCACCGCTGGAATCACCAGCGTCGTCTGTTGCGCGGCGTCACTGTCCACGATCAAATTGATGGACAACCCATCGAGGGCAACGGCCAGCCGCGTTGTGACGACATGTTTGGCCCAAACTCCGGCATGCATGAAGCCCGGCTGGTGCCCAGTGACAATCACAAACCGGTCATCGGCGCCGGCCACGGCCAACCGTACCGCCCGCCTGTATTCTCCCAACGTCGAATTCCAGACAGGGATTTTCGAGTCATGCAGCGCCTGGTGGTTGGCACGCGCTGCGGCGGCACACTCAATCGGGTCGGGCGCGATGAGCACGCCGCCGTCGTCGGAAGGCGGCGTCAATTGCGCATTTTCCAACATGAATCAAGCGGTCACCGGCAAGGTGCACAGGGCGCATGAACCGGGAGGGGCATCTCGCGCCCTTTGGCCACCTCGGCCTCAAAGACATCCACGTAATGCGCCAGCCGAAGTGCCGGATCGTCGAGCATCCCCCCGAAGTGGCGCGTGGGGTCATGATAGATGAGCCGCACCGGCAACTCCACCACGCGAAGCCCGGCGCGGGCCGCCTGAACCCATAGCTGCATCGGCATGGCGTATCCCGGTACCGTGATTTCCAACCGCCGCAGCGCCGACACGCGATACGCTTTGAACCCGCAGAAGGCGTCGGTGACGTTCAGGCCCAACCGGCGGTTCAGCATCGCCGTGATGCGCCGGTTGATCTCCCGCCGGTCGGGCGGAACCGAGGCGTCGCAGGAATAGCCGTCACCGTAACGCGTACCGCTGATGATGTCCGCGGCATCGGCGGCGGCCGCGTCCGCAAACTGCGGGATGTATGAGGGTTTATGCTGCTCATCACAGTCCATGGTGATGAGCCAACGGTACTCACGCCGTTCAGCAAAAGCGAACGCGTCCGCGAGGCTCTTGCCGTACCCTCGATTCTCGGCATGAGTGATCACGCGGATGTCCCCGTGGCCGGCGAGCAGCCGAGGCGTCCGATCGGTCGAGCCGTCGTCGATCACGAGAATCGAATCGACGAAGCGCCGCACTTCGGCCAGCACCCGGTCCACGTACCGCTCCTCGTTGAAGACCGGAATCGCCAAAAGGAGCCCGTCAGATGAGCCGAACCGATCCAAGACTTGGTTCCCAATTCGCCTCAGAAAGTGTTTCAGAAGGGTGCCACGCGACCCGACGATTCGACTCCCCCACTCCCGACGTACGTCGGGAATGAGCCACCCGCCTCAGACCGTGCGGACAACCCGCACGTTCATACCGATCTTAGTGCCGATCCTCCAAAAATCAAACTCCGGCGTTTCGGAAAGCCGCGGGTTGCGGCGGCAGGCGAACATGACGCTGAGGAGAACTTCGACTGTACGGCGTCCCGCCGGCAGGTCGATATCATCGCGGAGGGCGGAGTCAAACGACATGAGGCCGAGGCAAGAGCTCCAACGCCGGCGGGGGGAAAAGCATAACCTCCGCGTCACCCCCGCGAAAGCGGGGGACCAGTACCCCGGCAGTGTGGATTCCCGCTTGCGCGGGAATGACGAAGGGGCGGTGCCCCAGGCGGGAGGATGTGTTTCGCGCCGCCAAACACGGCCTCCCAACGAGTCGGGAGACCGTGCCACACAGGAGGAAGGCATGAACGGCCAACGAGGGGTTGCGGCGGAATGTGGAATCGGGACGAAGTGCGCGCACCGAAAGCCGCTGCTACCACGGTGGACGGCATGGCTGGTGCTCACCCTGGCGTGCGGCGGCTGCCCCTCGATTCGAGTCTATCGGGCCGACCGCCATATTAGCGCTGGCGAGGCGCTGGTCGCGGAGAACGATTTGGAGGCGGCGCTGGTTGAGTTTCAGGCCGCGGCCGCGCTCGCCCCGCAACTGGCCGTGCCGCACTCACGCATGGGCGCGGTCTACCGGCGAATGGGCGAATACGAGGATGCGATCAGAGCCTTCGTCGAAGCCATACGGCGCAATCCGTTTTCGTTCGACGATACGTACCATCTTGCCCAGCTCTATCAATTCACCAACCGACTCCGCGAGGCCATCCAGGCGTATCTTCAGGCCGTCGAACTGCGATCCGCTGACTTCGACGCTCAGCTCAATCTAGGAGCTTGTTACCAGCGTGCCGGCGATTTCAGTCAGGCCGCGGACCGGTTTGCAAAGGCGATCGAAATTGATCCGAATCGTCCTCACGCCTACGTCAATCTTGGCGTGGCCTTGGATGCACAACAGAAGTATTACGAAGCAATCCGCGCCTACAAGAACGCACTGGAGCGCGATCATCGCCAGCCGCTGGTGCTGGTAAACCTTGCCCAGACTTATATGAACCAGGACCGCCTCAAGCTCGCTCGCCTCGCCCTTCAGGAGGCGATCAACCTGGATTCCTCGCTGGCGGCGGCCCACGAAGCTCTGGGCTACTGTCTCTTTCGTTCGCGTGACTTCGGCGCGGCCGAGCGCAGCTATAGCCAAGCCCTCTCCTGTGACCCTAAACTTCCCCGGGCCCACGCCGGCTTGGGGGCCGTGTACATGTTGCGATACCGCGAGGAACAGACCCGCACCGACTTCCGCGACCGAGCGCTCGAACACTGGCATCGCTCCCTGGAAATCGATCCCGACCAACCAAGAATCCGCAAGCTCATCGCCGAATACACGCCGCCGCCTGAAAGCGATCCGGAAGAAGTGCTGCTCAGCGAACGCTCGCGCCGCTAGTGTGGTGTAGGAGTTCGGTGGCATGCGCCACCCGCGCTGCGCGATGGATCGCCGCCTTCGTCCCCAATGGTCATTCCCGCGCATGCGGGAATCCACGCCGCCTGGGAACTCTGGACCCCCGCTTTCGCGGGGGTGACGAAACCATTGACGCTACCCACTCTGAGTCTACACTGGCGACAGTTCCTTGGGCGGAGGTGACCGGTGCAATGTATTGTCTTGTGCTGATTCCAATGAGCCTGCTATTCGTCGGACCCGATGCCACCCCGCCGGGCCGGCCGCCGGTCCGAACCGGCCACTGGCGGGCGACGTTGGACACACCGGGCGGTGAGCTGCCCTTCGGCATGGAGCTGGTGAAAGATGAGACCGGACTGCGAGCATGGCTCATCAACGGTTCCGAACGCAGCGAAGTCAAGGTGACGCGGCAGGACGAGGATCTTGTCTTCGATATCGAGCATTACGATTCAAAGATCACCGCCCGGCCCGAAGCGAACGGAGCGGTATTGTCGGGACAATGGACGAAGCGCCGCGGCCCGGATCGTTGGGTGAAACTGCCTTTTCTTGCGACGGCAGGAGCGGCCAGGCGCTTTAACCCGAACGTGTCCGCGTCGACCACCAATCCGGCGCGCTTCACCGGCCGCTGGGACGCTCGCTTTTCCGGCAGTGACGAGCCGGCGATCGGGCTCTTCGAATGTCATCAAGATGGCACGTGCACAGGCACCTTCCTGACCACGACCGGTGACTATCGTTTTCTCGCCGGCAATTATGATGGGGACCGGATTGCTCTCTCCTGCTTTGACGGGGCCCATGCTTTCCTCTTCGACGCCCGCGTGGCGGCCGACGGAACGCTCCGCGGCGACTTCTGGTCGGGCGACACGTGGCACGAAACCTGGACCGCAACGCGCGATCCCAGCGCGGCTTTGCCGGACCCCTTCAGCCTGACGCAGGCGACGGGCAACTCCGGACTGGCCGATGTTGAATTCAAAGGTCTGGACGGAAAGAGCCGCCGGCTCACGGAACCGGCCTTTGCGGGCGCGGCCCAGATCCTGGAGGTATTTGGATCCTGGTGCCCGAACTGCAACGATGCGACGGCCTATCTTTCCGAACTCGATCGGCGTTATCGAGCACGCGGTCTTTCGATCGTGGGACTGGCCTTCGAACTGACCGGCGACTTCGATCGCGATGTGCGCCAAGTCCGAGCCTTCGCCCGACTTCATAAAGCGGAATATCCCATCCTGATGGCAGGCATGTCTGACAAGGAAAAGGCCTCCAAGGCTCTGCCGCTTGTGGATCGGATTCGTGCCTACCCGACGATCATCTTCCTTGATCGCACGGGTCGCGTGCGGGCGGTGTACACTGGCTTTTCCGGCCCCGCGACGGGGGAGGCCCATCGCGAGCTGCGCGACCGATTTGAGACCCTAATCGAGAGCCTGCTCGCCTCGCCCGGTCCAACGCCGACTCACGCGCCCTAGCTCTGCGGGAGCAGGGCTAGGATCAAGTAAGCCACCGAAGAGTGCACAGGACGAGGGGAAGTCGAAATGAGATCTCGAAATTGGGTGAATCGGCCGACATGGTGGGCCCTGGTCGCCGCACTCGGATGTGTGCCCGGCTGCCCTGATGAGCCGAAGGACGACAAACGGAACAACGAGGTCGCCGGTTTCTTCCGCGCCGATGAACCATGGCTGGTCCTCTGGGACAACTCTGCCATAGGCGGGCACGGCGGCACGCTGGAATTCGCCGCCCGCCTCGACGACACCGGATCTCCGATCTGCTTTGGCCGGGTGTCGGCCGGTGACATCATCTATGCCGAGCAGCGACTTTGTCTGACGGCCACCTTCAACGATACGGTGACGGATCGGCCATGCTCGGTCGAAATCGAGGCCGTGGCGACGCAGTGCGCTCGCGAATCGGGGGTCGAACCTGCGGAATCGTGTGAGCTGACCGACGAAACGGGCGAGGTCGTTGTGGACGCGGAGCGTTTCGCGGTGGGAGACGTACAGGTCCAACGGAGCCCGGCGTGCGATTCCGTGCCGAGCTCGCTCGATTCGGCGGACTTCTGGAACATCATCAACGTTCACCCCATTGCGACGGGTTTTTTCTTTGATCGCGCCGCGGTAGGTCCATTGGTCGAACTCAGTGGTTCCCGCGGGCAGCCGACCGAGGGCCTAGTGATCACCGGAGTGAATGATGAGGGGGCAATCGTGTGCGCGAGCTCAATGGTCGATGGCCCGGTGGAATTCGACGGCGAGGCGCTTTCGTTGGATGTGACTCTTAATGATCAATACAACAACGCTTCCTGTAGCGTTGTCTTTGAGGGCCAGCGCGTTTACTGCGCGATCCAAGGGGCTGGATCACTTTATGTGCTACGCTTCGCGGGCACGGGTCGATGGACACGGGACGGCGAGGAGGGATCTGTAGACGCGTTGTTCGTCTCGCTGCCCCGAGACCAACAGTAACGCGCTCTAACAAGAGCGATCCGCGGCGAGCCACTGCCGCGAACCGGCACTGTTTTAACAAAATGCGGAATAGACACGGGGCCGGAAGGTCATCCTCCCGGCCCCGTGTTTCACCCCTGATAGGGCGGTCCCCCCGATCCGCTTGTTCCGCTTGAGGCGGCGCTTCGCGGTCGCGGCTATTTTACAGCAGCGCCAGGATTTGCGCCGCCTGTTGATTGGCGATTCCCAGCAACTGGACGCTGCTTTGGATGAGCACCGTCTGCCGGTTCAGGTTGGCGGTGGCCACCGCAAAGTCCGTGTCCCCGATAACGCTGGCCGCCTCGGTCAGGCCCGTCGCCACCGCCTGCAGGGAGTTGATCGAGCTGCCGACCTGGTATTTCTGGAATCCACCCAGACGGCCCCGAACTCCCGCGACCTCCGAGATGGCCTCGCGGACGGCGGTCAACGCCCCGCCCACATCCTTCTTCAATTCGCTCGTTCCGCCCGACTTCAGCTCCGTCAGCCGCTTGCTGCCGTTGCCGCCGCCTAGGTTGTAGGTCGCAAGCGAATCGAGGCCGATCGTCGCGCGCGTAGCGGTCGTCGTGCCGAGCTGGAACGTCGCCCCACCGGACGCGTTCACCGTGAAGCTGGTCGACGTGACCGCGCCCGTATTTCCCTTGCCGAAGTTCTCCTCCAGGGTAAACTCGAGACTCAGCCCGTTGGCGCTGTAGGAAACGGTGAGGCCATCGGTGCCGGCAGTCTGCCCGTTAATCGTGACGTTGGTGTCGACGCCGGTCTGTTTCGACTGGTTGCGGACGTCGTTGGCGGTGTTGCCATCGGATGTGGCCGTGCCGTAACTGGCGTTGATCTTGCCTCCAGAAAGCACCTCAACGCTGACGTAGGCGTCGCGCCCGTACGTTGTGGAATTGAGCTTGATGTTGGTTGAGTTCTGGATGGCGGAAACGCCGGTCTGATCCTTAGCGGCATTGATCGTGGTGACGACTTGCGCTTGGGTCAGACCGCTGGTCAGGGTCAACGTGGCCGCGCCGAGCGTACCCTGGATTACGACTTGCGTCGTGCCCGAGGTGCGCGCCGTACCGCCGACAAACCCAAAGGACGCCGAAGCGACCTGGGCCGACGCCACACGATTGACCGTCAGCGTCGTGTCCGAGGTGGACTCGCTCCGCGAAAAGACGCGAAGGTTCTGAAGGTACTGATTTCCCGTAAAGCCCGTCGTGCGAATGCTGAATGCTCCGTCGAGCAGTTTCTTGCCATTGAAGTTGGTCGTCTTGACGATTCGGTCAATCGAGGCCAAGGCGTCGTCGACCTGCGACTGGTTGGCGGCAATTTCCGCGGACGAGAGGTTGGCCGAACTGGACGAGGCGGCCACCAGCGATTGGATCTCCGACAGGAGCGTGCCGATTTCCTCGACGGCCTGATCCGCCACGGTGAGGATCGAATCAGTCCGTTGATTGTTCGTTAGAGCGGTGTTGACGCCCGTCAACTCCGCGTTCAGCGACGACAGCGCGATCAATCCGGCCGGGTCATCCTTGCCGGCGTTGATGCGCTTCCCGGTCGTCAACTGTTTGAGGGTCGCCGACTGGGCGGCGGAGTTTTTGTTCAGAATGTTCAGCAACGAGATCGTGTTCGTGTTCGTTACGGTCAGAGCCATGATCGCACCCCTTTATTGTTCGCGCCGGTATTGGCGCTTTGGACCTCCGGCGACCCGAACCAACGGTAGGATATAAATTCGCCGACGCCAATTATTTTGTGAAATTTTTGTCGGAATGCCGCTGAACGCCGGGGTGGACGCGGCTTTTCGTCAAGTATTTTTTTGGGAGCAGTGGGTCCGCTTTGCGAGCCAACAGAGTCATGATGGGATGGTGCCAGATTATGACACGTTCGATTCCGAAATCATCCGCGCAGAATTTGCGGTGGATTTATCGGCCAGGGGCAGCGCGAGTCAGGCGGTCGCCGTCCGGCGGACCGCGGCCAGAAAATCCGCGCACGCCTGGGAGATGCAGCCCTTCCAATCGTTACCAATACGTTCTCGGTAGAGCGGTTCGTCATAAGCATAGATGACGCTTCGGGAGGCCGTGACGATTGCGCCGCTTCCATCGGACCTGAAACAGCGGGCGACCTCGTCTGCTGTTCGACCTTGCGCCCCAAAGCCAGGCACCAGAAAGAGACAGTTGGGCATCAACGTCCGAAGCTGCTCGGTCGACGGCAGATCGCGAGGCGAAACGACCGCTCCCATGCTGCTGTAACCGCTTTCCCCGACCAGCCCGTCCGCCGTCGCCCAGCCCTGAACCAACGCGCCAACGGCGTGACACAGAATGGTCCCATCCGATAACCGCAGCCCCTGCACTTCCTTCGCGGAGGCGTTGCTGGTCTGGACCAGCACAAACAGCCCCCGACCGCTCTTCCGGGCGACCTCCACAAAGGGGGCGACTCCGTCCCATCCGAAGTAAGGGTTCACCGTAACGGCGTCGGCTGCTTCCATCGAGGCCGGCCCGTTGTGGGGCTCGAGATGAGCATAGGCATATTGTGCCGCCGAGTGTCCGATATCCGCGCGCTTCACGTCCCCAATGACCACCAGCCCGGCGTCATGGGAAGCGGCCACCAGATCACCGTAAACGCGCAGTCCTTCCGGACCGTATCGCTCGAAGAAGGCGATGTTCAGCTTCACGGCAGGGACCAACTCCGCAACCACGCCAATCACCGCCAAGCAGTACTCGCGCAACGCCGCGATCGCCGGCGATCGGGCGGCGTTTGCCGCAACGTGGTCGCCCGAGAGCCGCACGCCATGCGCATGCAGCAAAGATGACGGAAGTCGCTCAATCAGCGGATCAAGGCCGACGCACACTGGGGCATCTTTCTCACGGATCGCATGCACCAAGCGATCGCCGAAGTGGTTGTTCAAGGCTTTTTGCACGGAAATGGGAGTCTAGTCGAAAAGCAGCGGTCCAACAACGGCTTGACAGAATCGGTCCGCGATCGGAACAATTGGAGTGCATGGCCTCTAGCCAAGACAATCCCAAAGGAAAAGCAGGAAAGAAGGTCCGCGTCGCCATGCGGCGTAATCGCGGCAAGCCGGGGCGGATCAGCGACTGGACCCGCCGGACGCGGGAATCCGACGGGTACGATCTGGAAAACAGCCGAAGCGAACAGGTGACGGGCAAGGGGGATGTGTCGCGGCGGCGGACGGTCACCCTCAAGGACAGTGATGAATCCGCCGAGGCCGGGCTGACTCGCGGGACCGTGATTGCCATGCGCGGCCTGTATGCCGAAGTCGACGACGGCCAATGCATTCGGCTTTGCACCGTCCGCCGCATGCTGCGTACCCGTCTCATCAAAGAACGGCATCCGGTCACGGTCGGTGACCACGTTCAGTTCAAAGCGGAGTCCGATCATCAGAAGACTGGTTCTGAGGAGGGCGCGATAGAGTCCGTCGACCCGCGCCGTGGCCAACTTGTGCGCCGCGTCGGCCGACGAATCCAGACCATCGTCGCCAATGTCGACCAGGCAATCATCGTTAGTTCCGCCGACGAGCCGCCGCCCCGGCCGAATCTGATTGACCGGTACGGGGTGGCCGCGCTCGCCGGCGGCATCACGCCGGTCATTTGCATGAACAAGATCGACCTGGACCGGGCCGGGCAGGCCAGGAGGCTGTTGGACCGGTATGCCGAGCTGGGTTGGGCCGTGGTTCGCACAAGCGTTCCATCCGGCGAGGGGATCGATGAGCTTCGAGGAATTTTACGCGGACGGGCCAGTGTGATCGCGGGTCAAAGCGGAGTAGGAAAGAGCTCGTTGTTGAACTCCGTACAGCCGGGATTGGACCTTCGGATCGGTGAGACGATCAAGGAAACCGGTAAGGGACGGCACACGACGACGACGGCCAGCCTCATCCGTCTGGAAGTCGGCGGGTATGTGGTCGACACGCCGGGCGTGCGATCCTTCGATATGGCCGTCGTCCCGCGGCACGAATTGGAAGCTCATTTTGTGGAATTCCTGCCACATATTCCGCACTGCAAGTTCCCGGACTGTTCGCACACGCATGAAGCCGGATGCGCAGTCAAGCGCGCACTCGAGGAGGGACGCATTCATCCGCAGCGGTACGAGAGCTATGTCCGGTTGTACGAGGAGCGGCCCGATGATCGGGGCTAGAGGCACGGATCCGGGCAGGCATTGATGTCCCCGACGGCGTCCAGGACGGCGAAGATGTCGCCGAGGTCGATGAGGCCGTCGCCGTCGCAGGGGAAGATGTCGGCATTGCCCGGGCAGGCGGCCGGATCGCAAAAGCCGTCAAGGACGCAGAAAACATCGTCCATGTCGACAGTTCCGTTGCCGCCGAGGGGCGTAATGTCCGCGTAAGGCCGCCGGGGGCAGCAGTCCCATCGGGCCAGGTAGGCGGAGACGCGGCCGCCGGCGGTAGTGAAGAATCCCCCGGCGTGCAGGGCCGGTCCGCCGCCATCGTCGAAGCC
>Ga0187892_10009773_pt1 | contig 12448 bp, 14 predicted proteins | sample MA1701073metaG_FD_139345 | JGI IMG/M metagenome (GOLD analysis project Ga0187892, IMG submission 139345) | Bio-ooze microbial communities from a basaltic lava cave in the Kipuka Kanohina Cave System on the Island of Hawaii, USA - MA170107-3 metaG ...
CCACGCGCTTCGAGAATGGCATTGCCACGCTCCCGCTCCGGCTCAGGAACATCGGCACGTCACCCATCCACGGACCGATCCAGCTCACGATTCGCGGCTTCGGCAGCGGGCTATCGGATGAGCTGAAGGAGCTGGCGCCCGAGATTCTGAACGCATCGAACGGCAGGACCGGCGCAGGCGCGATGCTCGATTTCACGGCTGCCGTCGGCACCACCGGCGTGCTCGAGCGCGGCGCGACAACGGGCGCCGTCGAGCTGCGGCTGCGCGTGCAGGACCCGCTTCGCGTGCCGGACTTCCATGTTGCGATCCGCGGCCGGCGTGGAACCGGGTAGCCGCACGCGTGATTGGCATCGCTGAGTCAACATCGTGCGAAGGAGCTGAGGACGAGTCATGGACCTTCCGATCCGGAGCCTGCACCACGTAACGGCCACGGTCAGCGACGCGCAGGAGGATCTCGATTTCTATGCGCGACTGCTCGGACTGCGGCTGGTCAAGAAGACGGTCAACTTCGACAACCACAACGTCTACCACTTCTACTACGGGGACAATCGCGGCTCGCCATCCACGATCATGACGACGTTTCCCTATCGCGACTGGGGCGTCGCGGTGGGGAAGAAGGGGGCCGGCCAGATCACGGTGACGTCGTTCGCGGTGCCGGCGGACAGCCTCGGCTTCTGGCGCGATCGGCTGGCGGCGCACTGGGTTGCGTGGCGCGAGGGCACGACGCTGTTCGGCGAGGCATCGCTCGAATTCGAGGATCCGTCGGGCCTGAACATCCGGCTGGTCGCGGCAAAGGCGGACGCACGCCAGCCGTGGGTTGCGCCCGGCATCGAGGCCGCGACCGCGATCCACGGCCTTCATTCCGTCACGCTCCAGATTCGCGAGCCCGCGAAGACGCTGGCGCTGCTGACAGACGTGCTGGGTTTCACGATCACGAACGAAGCCGAGCACGCCACGCGCGTGGCGATCAGCACGGATGAGCCGGGCAAACTCCTGGAAATTGCCGCAGCGCCGGACGCGCCCGCCGCCGTCAACGGCCTGGGCACTGTACACCACGTTGCCATGGCGATCACCGATGAGGATGAGCAGCTGCGCGTACGGAAGGAGCTGCTGCGCCTCGACTACAAGGTGACGGAGGTGCGTGACCGCCAGTACTTCAGGTCGATCTATTTCCGTGAGCCGGGCGGTGTGCTCTATGAAATTGCGACGGTGCGGCCGGGCTTCACAGTCGACGAGGACCTGGGCCGGCTCGGCCAGGACCTGAAGCTGCCGCCGTGGGAGGAGCCCCACCGCTCATCGATCGAGCAGCACCTGCCACGCGTGCAGACGCCATGAGCGCGGAAGGCCCGCACGCCGGCCAGCCTGTACTCGCGGCCGGCAAGCCACTCGGCCAGAGCCACGCTGTGATGGTCATGGTGCACGGACGCAACGCGGCACCGCAGAACATCCTCGATATCGTGCCCGTCCTCGCGCGTCCGGACTTCACGTACCTCGCGCCGGCCGCGGCGGGAAACACCTGGTATCCGTACAGCTTCATGGCGGAGCGCGAGCGAAACGAGCCGTGGCTGTCCTCGGCGCTGAGCGTTCTCGAGGCCCTGGTCGGCGGCCTGCTCGACCAGGGAATCCGCGACGAGCACATCATGCTGCTCGGCTTCTCGCAGGGCGCGTGTCTCACCGGCGAGTTCACCGTGCGCAACCCGCGCCGCTACGGCGGCGTTGTGCTCTACAGCGGCGGCTTGATCGGCCCGCCCGGCACGGCGTGGGAGATTCCCGGCCAGTTCGGCGGCGCTCCCGTGCTGCTGGGTTGCAGCGATATCGACCCGCACATTCCGAAGACGCGGGTCGAAGAGAGCACGGCCGTGTTCGAACGCATGGGCGCTCACGTGACGGAGCGCATCTACCCCGGCATGGGTCACACCGTGAACGCGGACGAGATCCGACTGACGCAGGCGATCATGGATCAGGTCCTCGCCGCAGCCCCGTGAGCGGCGGCGCCGGCAGGTAAACGCGTGACCCGTCTGCTGCCGCTCGCACAGGCCGTCGCCGAGCTGATACACGATGGCGACACGGTCGCCATGGAAGGATTCACCCACCTCGTGCCGCATGCCGCGGGGCACGAGCTGATCCGCCAGCGTCGGAGCAACCTCACGCTGCTCCGCATGACGCCCGACATCATCTACGATCAGCTGATCGGCGCCGGCGCCGTGCGATCGCTCGTGTTCTCGTGGGGCGGCAATCCGGGCATCGGCTCGCTGCATCGCTTTCGCGATGCGGTCGAGCGCGGCTGGCCGCACCCGATCGAGCTGGTCGAGCACACGCACGGCACCATGGCCGCCGCGTACGCCGCGGGCGCCGCAGCCCTGCCGCTCGCGCTGATGCGGCCGATCGCGGGATCGGACACGCCCGGCCGCAATCCGCACATGACGGAAATCCGCTGTCCGTTCACTGGCCAGCCGCTGCTTGCCGTGGCGGCCCATCGGCCGGACGTGGCCGTCATCCACGCGCAGCGCGCGGACAGGGACGGCAACGTCCAGTTGTGGGGGATCACGGGCGTGCAGAAGGATGCCGCGCTGGCCGCGACACGCGTGCTCGTCACCGTGGAAGAGATCGTGGACCGGCTGGAGCGCAAGCCAGGCGATGTGTTTCTGCCCGGCGCCGCCGTCACCGCCGTGTGTGCAGTCCCCAATGGCGCGCATCCCTCGTACGCGCAAGGGTACTCGCAGCGGGACAATGCGTTCTATCGCATGTGGGATGGGATCTCGCGGGACCGCGGCCGATTCCTCGCGTGGATCGACCAGCATGTTCGCGGAACAAGCAGCATGGAGGAGTTTCTTGGCAGCCTCGAGACCGAAGTGGGGCCCGCGTGATGGCGCCGGCCACGTCTTCGGAGATCATGACCATCGTCGCGGCCCGCGCGCTGCCTCAGCGCGGATTCTGCTTCGTCGGGATCGGTATTCCGAGCGCCGCCGCCAATCTTGCGCGCCGCCTGCACGCCGGCGATCTCGTGCTGGTCTACGAATCCGGCACGATCGGCGCAAAGCCCGCCATCCTGCCGCTGTCCGTCGGCGATGGTGAGCTGGCGGAAACGGCGGACACGGTCGTGTCCATGGCGGAGATCTTCGCGTGCTGGCTGCAGGCGGGGCGCATCGACATCGGATTCCTCGGCGCCGCGCAGATCGATCGCTTCGCCAACCTGAACAGCACCGTCATCGGCGATTATGATTCGCCTCGCGTCCGCCTGCCCGGCGCCGGCGGTGCGCCGGAAATCGCCGCGCACGCCCGCGACGTGATCATCGTATTGCCGCAGTCGGCGCGTACCTTCGTCGAATCCCTGGATTTCGTGACGAGTGCGGGGTTCCTGACCGGCCGGGATGCGCGCGCCCGTGCCGGACTTCGCGGCGGCGGGCCCAGCCGTGTGATCACGGACCTGGGCGTGCTCGAGCCGGATCCCGAGACCCGGGAGCTGGTCCTGACGTCCGTACACGACGGGATCCGCATCGATCAGGTCCACGCCAGCACGGCCTGGCCGCTCCGTGTCGCGTCCGCAGTCGCTGTCACCGCGCCGCCGTCCGCTGAGGAGCTCGGCACGCTGCGCGAGCTGCAGGAGCACACCGCGCGGGCGCACGCCATGCGCGTACGGCCAGTCAGCGGAGGCCGGCCGACTCCCTGAACAGAGCGAGCTCGGCGTCGCGCAGACTGCGGATCGCGAGAGCCACCGCCGTCTGCGCTACCAGTTCGGCCAGGAGTTGCTCCACGACTTGTCGATCAGGACGAAGGCGCCGAACCGGGCCATCGCGTTGGCGACCGCGCACGAATCGTAAAGGTAGGTCTTCGTGCCGTTGCCCACATCGCTTTCGGGGACGTTGATGCCGAGGATTTCGTTGAGTCCGCTGACCACGGCACCCTGAACGTTGTTGTTCCCGTTGGCGTAGAGCGTGCCACCGACAAGCAGGACGCCGCGCCAGACCTCGGATCCGTTGATGGTGAGATTGCCGGTCACGATGAGCGTGCCCTGGCCGTCGGCCGGCAGCGTGAAGTTGCCGTTGGTACCGACGTTCACGAAAACGAGTGGCCAGTTCGGTCCACCCAGTGTGCCCGTGGGGAACGCCTGGCCGGGGATCACATAGTCCGGCGTCAGCGCAGTGCCGTTCACGATCGAGGCCCAATCGATGCCGACGGCCGTATTCGCCTGTGCCTGCGTTCCGAGCGAGTCCACGGGCGGATTGCCGGACGGCACGCTGGCGCCGCCGTTCTGGATGTAGCCGGGCACGTCCGGCACGGCGACGCCGGCAACGGGCGGCACGACGCCGCAGTTGTCGGCACCGTCGATCGTGCCGGCGCCGCCGTTCTTGAGCAACCCGCTCAGGCTGGTCCAGGCGGCCAGCACCTTCATGCTGCCTTCGCGATAGCGTGCGTACTGCGAAACGATGTAGTTGGCGCGCGGCATCCAGCTCATGCTGCCGGTCTGATACGCGCTTTTCGCCTTGAGCAGATAAATCGCTGCGTCGTTAGCCGTCTTCGGCCGAACGCGCCGGGCCACCACGTCCACATAGCCCTGAGGCAAGACGATCCGTGTCGACTCCACGACGGCGGGCGGATTGGAAGTGAAACCGAGAGTGCGCCGCTCGACCGCAAAACGCTCGAGACCGGTTTGCGCGTACAGATACGCCTCCGTGTCCGCCTCGCGGTCCTGCGTCCCGCGCAGCTCGGACTGCACGCGCGCAAAGGCTGCGGTCACGCCTACCGTGATCACTGTAAGGACCAGCAGCGCCAGTGGCATGGCAAAGCCGGGGCGTTTGGCAAAGCTGCGCATGAGGCGGCTCCGTCGATTCATCGGTTTCTGAAGAAGATCGTGGTCAGATACGGCGCGCTCTGCGTCTTGCCCGAAGTGATCCCCAGCCGATCGTTCAGACCGGTCAGGCTCAGGTCCACGCCGATGATCTCGACGCCCCCGCCCGGGTTCGCCACCGGCGTGCCGTTGCCCGCCACCCAGTACTGAAACTTCGCGAGCGTATCCAGCGGCGCCGCGATCTCTTCCGTGCCCACACCGTTCGTTACCGTGCGATACAGCCCCTGGGACCCGGGGAAGGCGCTGGACGCTGCGAAGTAGTACGTCACCTGCTCATAGCTGTAGACCGGAACGCCCACGTTGGCGCCGATCAGCTCCGGCGTGATGGACACGACGCGGCCACCCGGAATCGTATCGACACCCACGGCCGTGCACACCGAACCCGCGATGATCGTGCGATTGCCGCCCGGCACGTAGTGCGGCTCACCGGTCGAATCGACCCACGCGTATCCCGTGAAGCCCGCGTCCGCGCGCAGAATCGAGTCGATCGGCTGCTGCGCCACGTACGTGCGACTGTTGCCCATGTCGGGCCCGCACGATATGCCCATCCGGTAGGGCAGGTTCAGCGTGAGCGATGCCGGCGATGCCGCGACGATGCCGCTGTCGCTTTCGGCCATGCGCAGGTCGGAAAGCAGCAGGTTCAATCCGATGCGCGCCGCGCGCCGTGCGTTCGCCTGGCCTTCCTGATCATTGAAAAACCGCGACTGCGAGCTGAGCAGCCGCGCCAGACCCGCGCCCACGATGCCCATCACGAAGACGGCTATCATCAGCTCGACCAGCGTCGCGCCGCGCCGACTCATGATTTCGCTTCTCCCATCACATGTTCAGCGGATTGACGGTCGGCGCCTTTGCCCGCGTGAAGACTGTGGTGTCCGGGCGCACATCGGGCTGCGACGGCGTCACAATGACTCGAACCTGTTTCGAGTACAGTCCGCTCGTACTGATGCTCACGCAGAGCGTGTGGGGAAAAACCCCCGCGGAGGTTGTCTGACACGTGGTGCCCGCGGCCAGCGAGGAATAGGGCGCCGTCGTGTACCGATTGACCATCGCCAGCATCGTGGCCTGACGGTATTGCTCGGCCGCACCGACAATCGACGTTCTTGCGGCCTCGAACGTGAGCGCCGCGACCGACGTCAGCATCACCGCCAGCAACACCATGGCCACGAGCAGCTCGACCAGCGTCAGGCCCGCCCGGGCTCGACCGCACAGCTTCATGGCGTGATCCGGGCCAGCCCGGTCCGCGTAACGACTACACGCCGCTGCTCGGCCCCGCTGTTCAGCCGGATCGTCAACGCGTTCGCGGCCAGTCCGTGCGGGAAGATGGTGACGCTGCTCACGGATCCCGTGAGACCGGTGACACCGTATTCCGGTGAGCTGCCGCCCAGCACTCGTTCGTGCAGAACCGCCGACGTCGCCCGATCACGGATCACATAACTCCTCGCCGAGGAATTCAGGACCAGCTCGACGGGCTTGCGCTGCCGGGTGGCCAGCGAAAAGGCGCCTTGCACATCGTTCATCACCACCAGCGCCGCTCGGTCCGCCCTCGATTTCGCTGTCGCGCTCGTGATCCCGGGCATCGCGAAGGCCGCGAGAATGCCCAGCACTACCATCACGACAAGCAGCTCGATCGCGCTCAAGCCAGAGCGCCCGCCGATCGGCACAAATCGCCCGATTTCGGCTCTCACGATCAACTCCTTTGGGATGGGACGTACCTTCGAACCCATCCAGAAGCGTGCCGCCACGTAAGAAGTTGTGAATGAACGATTTGGCATTCCTGGGACCGGCGGGGGCCCGAAACTTTTGCAGATTGCGGCGATCCTTGTATTCGGCAAACCCCGCCGGCGCGATCACGCAAGTCGAGGCTCGTACGCGGGATCGAGCCGATGCCATCAGCGCTGCATGTCCGCCACTCCCGCCAGCAACGCCGGCAGCTCGCCGAGATGCTCGATCAAATGCGTGTGCGGTTCACACTCCAGTTGCGCGCGCGTGTGCGCGCCCGAGAGAGCGCCGATGTTCAGACGGACGCCGGCATTCCCGCCGGCACGGAGATCCGCAGCTGTATCTCCGACGACCGCCACGCTGTTCACGCTGAACACCCGCGTGGTTTCCATGGCGCGGAAGATCAGATCGGGCGCCGGCCGCGACTCTGCGACGTCGTCGCCCGTCACGACTGCATCGATGGCCCGGCGGAACCCCGCGAGCAGCAGGCCGGCGAGGTCCCGGTCCAGCCCGGTGTTCACCGCTACCTTGACTCCGCGCTCCGCCGCCCACTCGAGGAATTCGGCGGCACCCGGGAGCATGCGCGGCGGCCGCTCGCGATACGCGAGGGAGAGCCGCGCCTTGAATCCTTCGTAGACCTGCTCGGCGAGAGCGGGCGCGCGCTCCCCCGATGATTCCGTCAGCCGTCGAATGGCATCCCGCTTCCGCAGCCCCCGCACGTCCGTGAGACGCTCCCCGTCCATCGCAAGACCGTGTGCGCTCAGAGCGCTCTCGAACGCCTGCTCCACCTGCCCGTCATCCGCCACGAGCGTGCCCACCAGGTCCAGCACCACCAGCTCGATCATCCGCTCCTCCGCAACATCGCCCATCAACCCGACAAGACCGTCCATGCGAACCGCTCCCATTCCACAGCGAAGTTAACGGACCCGCGCATGACGCGTATCGCTCGCCAGACTCGCGCGGCCGCTGCCCGCCCTCTACACTCCGCGGCATGCCCGTTCGAACGATGCAGCCCGATGACGTTGCTGCCGTAACCGCCATGATGCAGTCCCTCTGGCCCCAGGCCGCCGACTACGACTTCACCGGCGAGTCCGTCCTGGTCTGGGAAGATGACCAGCACCGCCTCGCCGGCTTCATCTCCTTCTCGCTCCGACCCTGGGCTGAAGGCTGCGACGCCATGCCTGTTCCCTACATCGAAGGCTGGTGGGTCGCGCCTGAGCTCCGTCGCCGCGGCATCGGCCGCGAACTCGTCCGCGCCGTCGAGCAATGGGCCCGCGACCACGGCTTCGCCGAACTCGGCTCCGATGTCGAGTTCGACAACCAGATCAGCCTCAGCGCCCACGCCGCGCTCGGCTTCCAGCCCACCGTCCGCCTCCAGTTCTTCAGGAAGCGGCTCTAGCGGCAGCCCGCCGCGATATCCAGCGCCTCTTGCGGATTTCGGGCATCTACTCTAGAGTGTAGAGTACTCTAGAAGCGGAGGCACCGTGAGCGCCACCCTGCAGAACCTGGCCCGTGACCTCGCGTTCCTGCGGCAGGCCGTGGACCGGACGGCGCGGATGCCGCCGGCGATCTATTTCCTGTGGGCGGTGATTGTGGGGGTGGGCGGGGTGGTGGTGGAGCAGCGGACGTGGGCGGTGTGGTACTGGCTGGGCGCATCGGTGGTGGGGTTGTTGGCGAGCGCGTATCTGGGGTGGCGCCACGGCGTGCGCATGGGCGCGGTTTCGCGGGAGCGCGGTGTGCGGGCGGTGCTGCACTGGGGCGGGATCGTAGCGGCGGTATTTGCGGCGACGGCGCTGGTGTGGCGGGGTCAGCTGGCGGTGGAGGCGGTGAGCGGTGTGGCGCTGCTGCTGGTGTCGCTGGGCTACTACCTGATGGGCGTGCACGAGGACCGCTGGTCCTACGTGCCGGCGGTGCTGGCGCTGGGCGCAGCGGTGAGCGTGACGATGATTCCGGGATCGTGGGCGGTGGCGGGGGTGGCGTGCGCGGCGGGGCTGGCGTTGATGGGCGTCCTGGAGTGGACGCGCGAGCGGCGGCGGCATGTCTGAGGTGGCGGGCCTGTCGGATCTGGATCGGCTTCTGGAACATCGAACGCGACTCGGGATCTGCGTGCTGCTGTCGCGCAACGATGCGATGACGTTCCGGCTGCTGCGCGATCTGCTGGACGAGACGGACGGCAACCTGGGCGCGAATCTGAGCAAGCTGGAGGAAGCGGGCTATGTGGTGGCGCGCAAGGAATACGAGGACCGGAAGCCGGTGACGTGGTACTCGCTGGGGGCACGGGGTCGCCAGCAGGTTCGCGCGCATCTGGCGGCGCTTGCGGCGCTGGTGCGTGAAGCGCAGCAGGAACCGAGGTGAGGTAGATATGCGCGGCGTACGCGGGGTTTTCGTGCTGCTTGCGGCGGCGTGTGCAGGTGGCGAGGAGGTGGTGGAGTGGGCGGGCGTGGAGCGGGACAGTGCAGGCGTGAGCATTGTCGAGAATCCGGCGAATGACCTGTGGCGCGAGGGAGAGTCGTGGACGGCGGAGCCGACGCTCGAGATCGGCGTGGCCGCGGGTGATGCCGCGTACGAGTTCGGCGATGTGCGGGGCGTGGCACTGCTGTCGGGAGGCCGCATTGCCGTGCTGGATGCGCAAACGGCGCAGGTTCGGTTGTTCGGCGCGGACGGCACGGCGCTCGGGTCGTTCGGCCGGCAGGGCAGTGGACCGGGCGAGCTGAGCCGGTACGCGGACGCGCTCTGGTCGGAGCCCGCGGACACGCTGGTGGTTGTGGACATGGGGAACCGTGCGGTCTACCGCTACACGGCGGATGGCGTCTTCGCGCGTGCCGTGCGCATGCCCATGGAGGGTGGCTTCACATACTACTGGATGGGAGACGGCGCGGGCCTTGCCTATCACAACGCACGCGCGTTCGCGGGACAGCAGGCCGACTCGCAGGAGCGGCTCGAGGTTCGGGCCGCGGACGGCACGCTCGTCCGGACCGTGGCGACGTACCCGGCGCGCGAGTCGATGACGGGGGACCGGTCGGGCGTCCGTCTGCAGCTGTTCTCACCGGAAACGCGCTGGGCTATCGGCGACAGCGGTGCGGTCTGGATGGGCGACACGCACGCGTACCGCATCTGGCGCTATGACGCGCAGGGCCGCATCGACCGGATCGTCAACGCGCCGTTCACCGCCCGGCCCGTCACGGACGCGGACAGGCTGTTCTACATCGACGCGATGGTACGACTCTGGGAAGGCCGCGTCAGTCCCGCCATGCGGCCGCAGCTGCGATCCGCCACCACGTTTCACTCGACGTTCCCGGTATTTGTGAGCCTGCGCGGCGGACCCGATGGGACACTCTGGGTCCAGCCGTTCCGCGGCCCGGACGAGATGCCGGCCGATGAGCGGAGCACGCTCGATCCGGAGCGCGATCTCGGTTCGCCGGACTGGCACGTGTTCGACCGCCGCGGCCGCCGGCTCGGAACCGTGCGCTTTCCGCCTCGCTTCACGCCCTACGTCTTCGCCGGGGAAACGATCCTGGGTGTGGCGCGTGACGCGGACAACGTGCAGCGCGTGATCCGTCTGGCGCTCCGCCGAAGCGTGCCGCGGTAGACGGCCCTCCGGGGGCTCACCGCTGACTGCGGCGATGACACCCTTCGCCGCCCGGCGCGACCCCCCGCTGCACGCGCATGGTCCCGACCGCCACGCCGCACGTAGCGTGTTCACCGGAGCGCAGCCGCAGCTACGCGCCTGCGCCGCACGAAACCGGGGAATCCTATGCGAATATGCTACCTTCTGCTAACTGTTGCGTTAGCGACACCGACGCTGCCGGCCGCGGCCCAGGTGCGCTCCATGGCGCAGGACTCGACGCTGAACAACCTGGAACATGCGGCCGGCACGGCAACGGTCCCGTTCGGCACACTCGGGCGCGTGCGAAAGGTGGGCGAGGGCCGGCGCGTACTGCTCCTGATCCCGGGCTTCGGCTTCAGCGACAACGTGTGGGCGGAGTTCATGGAGCGGCATCGCGCGCACTACACCATGTACGCCATCACCTTGCCCGGGTTCGGCGGCACGGCGCCGCTGCCCATGCCATCACCGGCCCCCTCGTATGCCGAAGCGCCCTGGGCCCGATCGGCCATCGCCGCCGTTGTCGATCTCCTGGACCGCGAGCGCGTCGAACGGGTCACGCTGGTCGCACACTGGGCACTCGCCACGCAGATCGCCCTCGAGCTGGCGCTCGATCGGCCGGATCGCGTCGAATCCGTAATCCTCATCGGCGGCGTGCTCAAGGCTTACTACGCCAGCTCCCCTGAATCCATGCACTGGACCGCCGAACAGCGCGGCCGCGTCGCCGATGCCATGGCCACAAGATGGTTCCGCACCGTGACGCGCCAGACCTGGGATGACAACAACTTCATGCCCTATGACTACGCCACGCACCCGCTGCGCGGCCTCTTCCTCTGGCGCGAAGCGCAATCGCCCGCTCTCCCCGTGTGGGTCCGCTACCTCCTCGAGTTCAACGCCGTCGATCTGACACCACGCCTCCCGTCACTGCGCGTCCCCGTGCTCGTGCTTCAGCCCGGCTTCGACGATCCCGGCTTCTTCGTCGATGCCGGCCGGAACTATATGCGCGATCTCACCGTCGACAGCTGGACCGGCGCCGCCGCACTCTCGAACCGGCTCTCCTTCGTCCGAATCCCCAACTCCCGCCTGTTCATCATGTACGACAACCCCGACGCACTGGACCGCGAGATCGCGCGCTTCCTCTCATCAACGCCCTGATCCCCTCCCGCCGCGCCTCTTCCGCTCGGCCCGCTCCCCCTTGACGGGCGGGTTCCGGCGGCGCAGCTTTGTGGCACAAAGTGCCGCCGCAGCCAGCCAGCTGGCCCGCCGCGGCGCGGCACGCAGCGCGAACGTGGCAGGACGGGCACGGGGATGATGAAGAACGGAGCGTCAGGCACGTCACACGGAAAGAACCCGATCGACTCGCTGCGATTCTCGTGGCTGGACTTCAAGCTCGGTTTTCGCATGCTGGCGCGGTACCCGGGGCTGACGGTGGTGGGCACGCTGGCGATCGCGGTGGGCATCTCGCTGGGCACGATCTACTTCGAGGCGGTGAACAAGTTTTTGAACCCGCGCTTGCCGATCCGGGACGGCGAGCGTGTGGTTTCGATTCGGACCTGGGACATGAGCGAGCTGACGCCGGAGGAGCGAACGCTGTACGACTTTGCGCTCTGGCGGGAGCAGGTGAAGACGTTGACGGACCTGGGTGCAGCGATTGTGTTCCAGCGCAACCTGGTGACGGAGGACCGGCATGTGGAGCCGGTGGCCGGGGCGGAAGTGACGGCCAGCGCCTTCCGTCTGATGGGAACGGCCCCCCTGCTGGGCCGGGTGCTCACGGAGCAGGATGAGCAAGCGGCCGCACCGCCTGTGGTGGTTCTCGGTCACACGCTGTGGAAGACACGGTTTTCGAGTGATGCGGGAGTGGTGGGCCGCACGGTGAAGCTGGGCACGGTAGCGGCGACGATTGTCGGGGTGATGCCGGCGGGATTCGGATTCCCGGTGAGCCATCGCATCTGGGCGCCGCTTCGTGCGGATGGTGCGCTGCTCGCGCCGCGCACGGGGCCGGCGGTTCAGGTGTTTGGCCGGGTTGCGGCGGGCGCGTCGAGGCGGGAAGCGCAGGCGGAGCTGGAGGGACTGTCAGCGCGCATGGCGGCGACGCATCCCGAGACGCACGAGCATCTGCGCGCGCGTGTCACGCCGTATGGCAAGCCGCCCGATGACATCGGTGAGGGTCGGCTGATCCGGACCATCCTGAGCGTGGTGAACGGCATATTCCTAATGCTGCTGGCGGTGATGTGCGCGAACGTCGCCACGCTGGTGTTCGCGAGGACGGCCACGCG
>Ga0187892_10009774_pt1 | contig 12448 bp, 9 predicted proteins | sample MA1701073metaG_FD_139345 | JGI IMG/M metagenome (GOLD analysis project Ga0187892, IMG submission 139345) | Bio-ooze microbial communities from a basaltic lava cave in the Kipuka Kanohina Cave System on the Island of Hawaii, USA - MA170107-3 metaG ...
CGGTCGTCGCAGATTCCGCCGTGCCGACGCCGGTCGGCACGGAGATTAGTCGACCCAGGGCGTCATAGCGGAACTCGGTGCGCCGGGTGGTTTGCGTGACTTCCGCGACCTTGCGGCCCATCACGTCGTATTCGGCCTTGATCAAGGTTCCGTCCGACATGACGGTCTCGCGCAGCAAGCCGGCGTCGTCGAGTCGGAACTCGGTGCGACGTCCTTCCGCATCGACGACCGCGGTGCGGCGTCCCGCGCGGTCGTACTCGGTGCGGGTCGTGTTGCCCTTGGGATCGATAGCTTCCGTGCGACGATTCGCATCGTCATAGCCGTAGGTCGTGCGCGCGCCTCCCGGATCGATCGTGGCAACGAGTCGCCCCGCCTTGTCGTACTCGTTGCGGGAGCTTGGGTTGTCAGCGTCGCTGTCGAGCGTGTCGTCCGGGAGAATCGTCGCGGTCAGCCGATCGGCTGCGTCGTAGATGAACTTCGTGGTCCGGCCGGCGCGATCGGTCTCGCTCGCGAGGTTGCTGTTGGGGTCGTAGGTTCTGCTGGTCCGGGTCCCGTCGGGGTAGCGCGTCTCGTACTCGCGGCCGGGACCGTCGTACAGCCGCTCGATGCAGCGTGCGAGCGCGTCGCACTCCTTGATCGGTTTGTCGATGCCGTTGTACTCGACGGTTGCGAAGCTACCGTCGGGGTAGTCGGTGCGGGTGACACGACCCTTGGCGTCGCGCGTGTAGGTCGTGACCAGATCGACTCGCGTGCCATCAGCGGTGACGCCCGGCTGTCTCGGGTCGCGCGGGGCGCTGGACGACGCCGGCAGTCGATGCTTACCGAGCTCGTCGACGCCACGAGCGGACACGCCGAAAGACGCCAGCAGAGCCAGCGCGGCAATGGTGATTCGCAACACAGGATTCCCCGGAAAGCAGACTCGCTCGACAGTATACGGCGCGGTCTGCGCGCGACGCATACGCCGAGAACGGGAGAGAAACCATCACGCTAAGCCGAGCGGGGGGCGCTCGCTCACCTCCCAGATCGAGATTCCTCGAGCGCCGCGACCCAGCGGCCGATCGCGGCACGGTCTTCGTCGCTCAGCCCCGTGAGGTTGCCCGGCGGCATGATTTTCAGCACCACGGTCTGCTGGAGGATCAGTGCGGCGCTGCGCTCGATCTGCGACTCGGTTTCGAGGATCGCGCCCTTCGGCGCGATCGGCAGCAGCGTCGGGCGCGTTGCGTGGCAGGCGAGCGCGCAGTGCTTGACGATCAGTGGCCGGATCGCCGCCGTCGTCGGACGTTCGCCGTAGGGATCGGGTGCGCCGATCGGAACCGTGCCGGCTGGCGTCGTCACGTCGGACGCGGTCGCGGGCGGCGCAAGCTCTTTCGGCGCAAGCCACGCGAGCACCGCGACGATCACGACGCCGCCGGCCCCGAGCAGCCACCACGCACGCTGCCCGCCGTGCCAGAGCACGAAGAACTGCCGGATCAGCGCACCGGCGGCCATGAAGGCGAACAGGACGAGCCACGACTGCGGGTGCGCGTGCGCGTTCGCGAAGTGGATCGAGAGCATCGCGAACACGACCGGGAGCGTGAAGTACGTGTTGTGGACCGAGCGCTGCTTGCCACGCTGGCCGGGCAGGGGATCGGGCGATTCGCCGCGCGCGAGCGCCGCGACCATGCGCTTCTGGCCGGGGATGACCACGAAGAACACGTTCGCGGACATGATCGTCGCAAGCGCCGCGCCGACGATCAGGAACGCGGCGCGTCCGGCGAAGAGGTGTGTCGCCGCGTACGCGAGCGCGAGCGTCAGCAACGCGACGAGCGCCCCGAGCAGCCCGTCGCGGAAGCCGACGACGCGACAGAGCGCGTCGTAGACGAGCCAGCCCGCGAGCGGGAACGCGAGCGCGAGCAGCACCGCCTGCGTCGGCGTGAGCGCCGCGATCGCGGGATCGACGAGCCACACCGCGGGCGACGTGAGGTAGAGCAGCGCAAACAGCGCAAAGCCCGAAAGCCACGTCGTGTACGACTTCCACTTCGACCAATGCAGCTCGTCCGGCAGCTCGGCAGGGGCGGGCAGGTATTTCTGCTTGTGGTAGAAGCCGCCGCCGTGCACCGACCAGAGCTCACCGTAGAGACCGGGCGACGCGAGCTTGGGCGGCTTCAGCGCGCGGTCGAGCATCACGAAATAGAACGACTCGCCGATCCACGCGATCGCAGCGACGATGTGGAGCCAGCGCAGGAGGAAGCCGGCGCTCTCGAGCAGGAAGCCCTCCATCTCAGCTCCCGCGGTAGGTCGAGTACGCGTACGGGGACGCGAGCAGCGGCACGTGATAGTGCTGCGTCGCGTCTGCGATACCGAAGCGCAGCGTCACGACGTCGAGAAAGCGCGGCTCGGAAAGCGCCACGCCGCGTGCCGCGAAGTAGTCACCGACGTGGAAGTCGAGCTCGTAGGTGCCCGCGACGAGCGCGGCGCCCTCGAGCAGCGGTGCGTCGCAGCGGCCGTCGTCGTTCGTGACACGGCGTCCGAGCGATTCGCGTCCGCGCGCGCCGACGCGGTAGAGACCGATTGCGATGCCGGCACCTGGGCGGCCGTGTGCGGTGTCGAGGACGTGTGTGGTGAGTTTGCCCATGGGCGGCGATAGTACGGGAATGGGTGGTCTGCGCGAGGAGCCGTCGGGGCTTCCGCCCCTCCCACAGTGACCCCGTCCGCCAGCTTCGAACTACGAGGCGGTCGTTGTCGCACGCTCACGGGTGGAATCACTGTGGGAGGGGCGGAAGCCCCGACGGCGCGCAGCCATCAGTCGAAACGCCACGGCCCGTCGCTGCTGCGATAATGCAGCGGATGAATGACCCCGCAACATTCCGCCTCAACGGTCGCGAGGTCTCGCTCGAGGGCGCCGAGCCGACCGAATCGCTGCTGCGCTGGTTGAAGCGCCAGCGCCTGACCGGCACGAAGGAAGGTTGCGCCGACGGCGACTGCGGCGCGTGCACGGTCGCGCTCGTCGCGGCGAACGAGAACGGCACCGCGCGTTTCGAGGCGATCAACTCGTGCCTCGTACCGATCGGCCAGATGCCCGGTCGCGAGATCGTCACGGTCGAGGCGCTCGCCGACGGCGAGACGCTCCATCCGGTGCAGCAGGCGATGGTCGACTGCGCGGGCTCGCAGTGCGGCTACTGCACACCGGGCTTCGTGATGAGCCTGTTCGCGGCGTACTACACGCATGCGCTCGATGATGGCGCGACCGAGGGCAACCTCTGTCGCTGTACCGGCTACCGCCCGATTCGCGAGGCAACCGCGTTGCTCGAAGCCGCGCCGCTCGCGTCCGACCGCTTCCGCGACGCGCTTGCGATGCCGCACGCGGCGCCGGAATCGGCTTCGCTCGGCACGTTCTTCAATCCCGCGACGGTCGCGGACGCGCTCGCGCTGAAGGCGCAGCATCCCGAAGCCGTCTGGGTCACCGGTGCGACCGATCTCGGCGTCGCGCTGAGCCACGGCCGTCGCGTCGCGCCGGCGTTCATCGCGCTCGACCGCGTGGCCGAGCTCCACGTGCTCGAAGTCCGCGACGACGCGGTGCGCATCGGCGCGTCGGTGCCGCTTTCGACGATCGAGTCGCAGCTCGCCGGCGTGTTTCCTGCGCTCGACCAGATGCTGCCGTGGTTCGCGGCACGCCAGGTCCGCAACCGCTCGACCTTCGGCGGCAACCTCGGCACCGCCTCGCCGATCGGCGATCTCCTGCCGGTGCTGCTCGCGTACGACGCGACGGTCGAGCTGCGCGGGCCCGGCGGCATACGCAGCGTTGTGGTTGATCACTACTTCCTCGACTACCGCAAGACCGCACGCGCCGACGACGAGCTGATCGTCGCGGTGTCGATCCCGCGCAGGCCGGCGACGGTCAGCGCGTCGTACAAAGTCGCGAAGCGTCAGAGCGACGACATCAGTATCGTCGCGGCGTCGTACGCGCTTGCGCTCGATGATGAACGTCGCGTGGCGCATGTGCGGCTCGCGTATGGCGGCGTCGCCGCGACGCCGCGCCGCGCGACGTCGACCGAAGCGTTCCTCGCGGGCAAGCGTCTCGCCTCCGACGTGGTCGACGCGGCGCGGACGATGCTCGAGCGCGAGTTCGCGCCGATCGACGACCACCGCGCGGGCGCGGCGTACCGCCGGGCACTCGCGGGCAGCCTGTTCGCGAAGTTCGTCGCCGAGCACGCGCGATGAGCCTCAAGCACGAGAGCGCGGTCGGTCACGTCACGGGTCGGGCGATCTACACCGACGAGCAGCACGAACCGGTCGGGATGCTGAGCCTCTGGCCGGTGCAGGCGCCGCACGCGCATGCGCGCATCGTCTCGATCGACGCGGACGCCGCGCGCGCGATGCCGGGTGTCCACGCGGTGTTGACGGCACGCGACGTTCCCGGCGAGAACGACACCGGGCCGATCCGCCACGACGAGCCGCTGATTCCGGCGACGACCGTCGAGTTCCACGGCCAGGCGGTCGCGTGGGTCGTCGCGGTCGACGAAACGTGCGCGCGCGCAGCCGCGGCCGCGGTGCGCGTCGCGTACCAGCCGCTCGCTGCGCGGCTTACGGTCGACGACGCGATCCGCGAGAGCGCGTACCACCTGCCGCCGGCACGCGTCGCGCGCGGAGACGCGCCGCTCGCGCTCGGCGAAGCGCCACATCGGCTGAGCGGAGAGGTCCGTATCGGCGGCCAGGACCACTTCTACCTCGAGACGCAGACGAGCTGGACCAACCTCGACGCCGACGGCGCGCTCGAAGTCGTCTCGTCGACGCAGCACCCGACCGAGACGCAGATCATCGTCGCGCGCGTGCTCGGGATTACCGCGAATCGCGTCGTCTGCCGCTCGCTCCGCATGGGCGGCGGCTTCGGCGGCAAAGAGACGCAGGCGAATCCGTACGCGGCGATCGCCGCGCTCGCGACGTGGGTCACGCGTCGACCGGTGCGCATCAAGCTGCAGCGCTCGCTCGACATGCAGATGACCGGCAAGCGCCATCCGTTCGTCGCGCGCTACGACGTCGGCTTCGCGAGCGACGGGACGCTCGCCGCGCTCGCGGTCGAGCTCTATGCCGACGCGGGCTGGAGCACCGACCTGTCGCCACCGGTGCTGATGCGCGCGATGGTCCACGTCGACAACGCGTACTTCATCCCGCACGTCGCGGTGACGGGCTGGCTCTGCAAGACCCATCTCGCGTCGAATACCGCGTTCCGCGGCTTCGGCGGACCGCAGGGCATGCTCGTCGGCGAGGAGGTCATCGATCGCGTCGCGCGGCATCTCGCACTGCCGGTCGACGTCGTGCGCGAGCGTAACTTCTATCGGCCCGGCGAGACGCCCGATCGCAACACCACGCACTACGGTCAGCCGGTCGTCGACAATCACATCGTTGAGCTGTGGTCGCAGCTCAAGCGCGACAGCGAGTACGCGAAGCGCCGAACCGCGATCGACGAGTTCAACGCGACGCGCACCGAGGCGAAGCGCGGCCTCGCGATCACACCGGTGAAGTTCGGGATCTCGTTCAACAAGACCGAATACAACCAGGCCGGCGCGCTGCTCCACCTCTATACCGACGGCAGCTTCCAGCTCAATCACGGCGGCACCGAGATGGGGCAGGGGCTGCACACGAAGATGCTCGGTGTCGCGTCGCGCGTGCTCGGCGCTTCGCCGACGCGCATCCGCGTCATGACGACGAGTACCGACAAAGTCCCCAATACCTCGGCGACCGCCGCGAGCAGCGGCTCCGATCTCAACGGCCAGGCCGTGAAGCAGGCCTGCGAGACGCTGCTCGCGCGCCTCGCGCCGGTTGCGGCGCCGCTGCTCGGCGGTGATCCGCGCGAGGTCGAGTTCGTGAACGATGTGGTGCGCTCACGCGCGAGCTCGGACAAGACGCTGAGCTGGGGTGAGCTCGCGTGCGCCGCACACGGCGCGCGCGTGAGCCTCTCGGCGACGGGCTACTACCGCACGCCGGTGATCCACTGGGACCCGAAGGCCGCGCGCGGGCATCCGTTCTACTACTTCGCGTACGGCGCGGCCGTCAGCGAGGTCGAGGTCGACGGCTACACGGGCGTGCACGTGCTGCGCCGCGTCGATCTCCTGCACGACGTCGGCGATTCGATCAACGAGACGATCGACCGCGGCCAGATCGAAGGCGGCTTCGTGCAGGGCATGGGGTGGCTGACTTGCGAGGAGCTGCGCTGGAACGCGGACGGCAAGCTCCTGACCGACGCGCCGAGCACGTACAAGATCCCGACCAACGGCGAGGTCCCGAAGGATTTCCGCGTCGCGCTGTTCCGTCGCACCGAGCCCGCGACCACCGACGTCATCTTCGGCAGCAAGGGCGTCGGTGAGCCGCCGCTGATGCTGGCGCTATCGGTGCGCGAAGCGATCCGCGATGCGGTCGCCGCATTTGGGGACGCGCGCGAGGTCGCGCTCGGCGCTCCTGCGACGCCCGAGGCAGTCCATGCAGCCATCGCGGCGGTCCGTGGCGCGAGCTCGCACACGCCACCGCCACCTGCACCGCGAACCGTAGGCCGGAGTGAGCCGGGCGCCAGCCGAGCGAAGTCCGGCAACCCGCTCGCAACGGCGCCCCGACAGAAGTAGCAAACCTTGGACGAGCGCCTCTTCACGCGGCTCGCGTCGCTCGTCGAGACGCAACCGGTCGTCCTCGCAAGCATCGTCGCGACGCGCGGCGCCGTTCCGCGCCGCGCCGGCGCGCGGATGCTCGTGACGCGTGAAGCGACGGAGCTCAGCGTCGGCGGCGGCCTGCTCGAATCGCGCGTGGTCGACGCGGCGCGCGAGCTCCTCGCGAACCCTGATGCAACCGTGACGGCGCTCTCGATCGACCTGACCGGCCGCGCCGGCTCGGCCGGCGTCTGCGGCGGCACGGTGTCGCTCGCGCTACGCCGCTGGCACGGCGACGGCGACTGCGCACGCGCCCGCGAGCTCGCGCGCACGCTGCAGACGGGACAGCGCGCCGTCCTGGCGGCGCACGAATCCGGCCACGACGTGGCGGCGACGCTCGTGCCCGACGAACGTCTGCTCATCGTCGGTGCCGGCCATTGCGCGCACGCGCTGTACGAGCTCGCGCGCCATCTCGAGTACGAGATCGTCGTCTACGACCGGCGCCAGGAGTGCTTCGCCGAAGCGCAGTTCGCATCGGCGATTCGTCTCGTCGGCCCGCCGAGCGAGCTCGCGCGCGCGCTCGACACGCCGCGCGAGGTCCACGCCGTTCTGCTCAATCGCGACTTCGCGAGCGACATCGCCGCGCTCGAAGTGCTGTGCACGCGCCCGCCCGCGCTGATGACGATGATGGGCAGCCGCAAGCGCATCGCCGAAGTCACCGCGGCGCTACCGCACCACGCCGCTGCGCTCGAGCGGTTGGTGGCGCCCTGCGGGATCGAGATCGACGCCGAGACGCCGCACGAGATCGCCGTGAGCATCCTGGCCCAGCTCGTTGCGTTCCGGCGCTCGCGGGTCGGTTCAGGCTGAGCCCAGCGAAGCCCGGCCAGAGCTGCAGCTTCGCGTACTTTCCCCGATCCCTGCACGCTCGCTCCACATTCCGGCGCCAATCTCGTCGCCAGCAACGGAAAGGGACGCCGAGATGTTCGACGAAAAGGCCACGCTCAAGCTCGCCGACACGATCCTCGACTGGCTCGCGCCGACGGCAGCCGCCGACGCGCTCGCGACGCACGGTCTCGCGTTCCACACCGATCCCGTCGCCACCGAAACGGGGACGGAGGGGATTAAGGCGACTTAACCCCCGTCGTCGTTTTCAGCGTGCGCTGACGCCGGCTTCGATCGGCGTCCCCGAGTCGTCGACGAAGCGGGCGAAGGCGTCGTCGAGGGTCGGGGTGATCGTCGCGTCGGCGCGGTCCTTGCGGAACCTCTCGGCCGCGCCGAAAACCGCCTTGATCAACGCTTCGTCACCGGTCGGATACGCGAGCCGCGCCGCGTGGTCGGCGAGCACCGCCGTCCAGCGTGCGCGGAGCTCCGCCCAGAACGGGGCGGTCGCGCGCCAGTACGCGTATGCCGGCTCGAAGTCGTGCGCGGCGATACGGCGGTAGTCGTTGAAGCCGAACTCCCGCACGAGCGTCGCGTCGCGGCCGTCGCGCTGCACGACCTTGGTGTTGTCCTGCTCGTGCGTGAAGCCGTGCGGCGTGATCGTGTGGCGATTCTCCGCGTTGAGGATGTCGTAGTCCTGCCGCTTCGTGTACTCGCGTCGGGGCAGCGGCCGCCAGGTGCGGTCGGAGGTCCAGGTCGAGACGCCGTATTTGTGGTTCCAGCGACCGCTGCCGGCATAGCGCGGTGCGTCGCTGACCTCGTACACGAGCTGCGTCCAGGTGCCCGCGACCGAGGCGGGGTCGCGCGTCTTCGGCGCGAAACGCTGGTCGCCGGCATACTCCCAGTGCACCGGGAGCTCGAAAACCCAATCCTGGCGCCAGTGCTTGGTGACGTGACCGCCCTCGCCGACGAGCAGGTGCTGCAACGCGATCCGGTCGCCGGTGTCCTCGACCAGCACGACCGTCTCGAACCCGCCGCTGCGCTGCGGCGCCTCGCGGACATAGTCGCGCCCGAGCACGACGGTTTCGTCGAACGCGAACGTGACCTCGTACTCACCGACCATGGCCAGGATCGCGCGACGATCGCAATCGAAGGCGGTTTCGTCGACGCCGCACGGCGTCACGGCTTTCGTCACGGTCGGATGCGCCGCCGCTGCAACGGCGGCCACCGAGCGTCCGGCGGTGCGGTACGGGGCGTGGGCGCAGCCGGCGAGGGACAGCAGAGCGAGCGCGAGCAGGATTGGTTTCATGACGGACAAGCTCCTCAGAACTCGTAGACGAAGTTGACCGAGACCGAGCGGCCGGGACGGGTGTAGCGCTCGATCGCTAAGTCGTTCGCGGGGCGACCGCGCACGTCGGACCACGCGTAGACGGCGCGGTCGGCCAGGTTGAACACGCCGGCGTCGATTCGCAGCGCGTCGTTCACGCGGTACTGGCCGTAGAGGTCGAGCAGCGCGTGGCCCGGCGGCACGAACGGTGCGGTCGTGGCCGGCGCGACGCGGTCCTTGCGGCGCGCGGCCGAGAGCACGAGCTCGAGGTTCCAGCGCTCGTCCGGCGCGACGTAGCCGAGGCCGAGCACGCCTCGCGCGGGGTCGATCGAATCGAGCGGGACGCCTTCGCTCTCGACGTCGCCGCGCGCCCATGCGAGCGCCGCGTCGAGCGTGAAGCCGTCGAGCGCCGCGCTCACCGTCGAGAGCGCCAGTGTGCCGCGAAACTCCGCGCCCTCGATTGCGACCTCGTCGCGGTTCCGCGACTGGAAGACCTGGAGCCCGGTGGCAGGATCGCGGCCGAGGCTCACAAGCGAGTCGATGAAGTCGTCGTACTCGTTGCGATAAAGCGCGAGCGCGGCGGAGCCGCCGTCGCCCGCGTACCGCAACGACGCCTCGACGCCGCGACTGCGCTCCTCGCGCAACTCCGGGTTCGGAATCGCCGTGTAGCCGAACTGCAGATTCGTGAAGCCGATATTGGCGTCGTTGTACGGCGGCGCACGAAAGCCCTCGGCGTAGCTCGCGTGCGCGGACCACACCTCGTCGAAGCGCCAGCTCGCCCCGAGCTTCGGCGAAACGCGCGACGTGTCGATCGATACCGGCACGATCCCCGTGTTGTCGCCCGCGAACACCGAATCGACCTCGGGCTCGAGCTCGAAGCGGTCGTAGCGCAAGGCGGGCGTGACGGTGAGCCGCGCATCGAGGAGCTCGATCTCGTCCTGCGCGAACACGCCGAGCTCGCGCGTCGTGGAGTTCGGGAAATCGCGCACGGGGAACGCATCGGGGCCGACGACCGTCGTCGTGGTTCCGGTCAGGAGGTTGCGCTGCAGGCCGTCGCGCATCTGCGTCGTGTCGGTTTCGATCGCGTCGAATCCGTAGACGAGCCGGTGCCCGACCGGACCGGTACCGAAGTCGCTGCGTAGCACGAGCTCCGCTCCCGTCAGCGCCTGTTCGAAGCGGAACACGCGCTCGCGCTCGGCCGGCGCTCGTGCACCGTTCGCGGCGATCGTCGTGCGGCGCTCCGTCGTGCGCTGCCCGACTTCGCTGCGCTGAACGTAGAACTGTGCCCGGCCTTCGTCGACGATGCCGCCCGACCAGGTGTGGTCGAGCGCGATGCGATGACGCTGCTGCGTGTCGTCGCCGCGCAGCCGCTCGGTCACGACGCGTGACGTCCCGACCTGCGACTCGCCGGGCGCCGACAGCACCTCGGTCGCGACGTCGCCGCGTGTGCCTTCGAGCGTGAGGCGGGTGCGGCCCGCGTCGCCGCCGTCGCGCACGAGCTTCGCGAGCAGGGCGTCGCGCTCGACGTCCTGCGGATTCGGCGCGGTACGGCGCGCGTTCCGCGAGACGTCGTCGCCCTGATTGCCGAGCTCTTCACCGGTGCGGCGCGTGGCGTTCACGAACGTCGACCATTCGCGCGTGCCGAGCGCCGTCGTGAGGCTCGTGAAAGTCGAGGCGTCGGCACCTGCGTATCCGGCCCGCACGCGCGCGTAGCCGTCGCGACCGAGCTCGTCGAGCTCGAGATAGTCGCCGGGGTCCTTCGTGACGTAGCTCACGACGCCGCCGAGCGCGTCGCTGCCGTACAGCGAAGAGGCTGGCCCGCGCAGGATCTCGACCCGCCTGAGCGTGTCGAGATCGACCGCGTCGCGACCGGCGTTCGAGAAGCTGCCGATCGAGAAGGCGTCGCTGACGCGCGCGCCGTCGATCTCGATCAGCACGCGGTTGCCGTCGAGCCCGCGGATGTTGAATCCCGCCAGGCCGAAGCGTGCGGCGTCGTTGCGAACGGAAACGCCCGGCTCGTAGCGAACGAGATCGTCGATGTCTTGCGCAAGGCGGCGCTCGATCTCGGCGGCCTCGATCACGGACACCGTGGCGGGTACGTCCTCGACCGGCTGCGGTGTCAGCGTTGCCGTGACGGTCACGACGCCGAGCGCCGCGGACGGCTCGGCGACATCGTCCGCGGCTGCCGCGACGGAGAGGGAGAGGGAGAGCGCCAGAATTCTTGTGGCCGGATCCATCGTCTACTGCCCTGCGTCCGTGGCGTCAGTGCAAAAGCATATGCGAATCGTTCGCATTTGCAAATGGCCCAACGTAACTAATGGCACATTCGCACTAGTACTGATGTCGTAATAGTGCCGGCCCATGGATACCGAGCCGCATCTCAAGAAGTTCCAGAAGGAGCTGTCCGCGGGCACGGTCGCACTCGTCCTGCTCGCGGTGCTCGACCATGCGCGTGAGCCCATGTACGGCTACTCGATCGCGAAGCAGCTCGAGCAGGCCGGCGAGGGCGCGATCGCGGGCAAGCAGAGCGCGCTCTATCCCGTCCTGCGCAATCTCCATGCCGCCGGCTTGCTCGACAGCCACGTCGAACCCTCGGTCGCCGGTCCCCCGCGTCGCTACTACTCGATCACCCGCGACGGCCGCGCCGTGCTCGAAGCGTGGGTCGCCGAATGGTCGGCGACGCGCAAGTTCGTCGAAGCCGTCCTGAGAGGAAGAACGAAATGAGCCGCGCGACCCCGACCAGCATCGAGCAGTACCTCGCGCAGGTTGCCGAGGCCCTCGGCGAAGCCGACCCCGCGCTGATCCAGGACGCCCTTTACGACGCGGAGGAGTACCTGCGCTCGGAGCTCGCCGAGAACCCGAGCGTCGACGAAGCTGCGATCGTCGCGCGCGTCGCACGATCGTACGGCGCGCCCGATGAAGTCGCCGACATCTACCGCAGCACGGAAGTGCAGGTCGCGAAGGCCCTGCGCACACCGCCTGCGCCGCCGCGGCGTTCTGCGCTCGGTCGCTTCTTCGGCGTCGCGGCCGACCCGCGTGCGTACGCCGGGCTGTTCTACATGGTGCTCGCGCTCGCGACCGGCATCGCGTACTTCACGGTCGCCGTGACCGGCGTGAGCCTGTCGATCGGTCTTTCGATCCTCATCATCGGCGTGCCGATCGTGATCCTCTTCATCGGTATCGTGCGGCTGCTCTCGCTGGTCGAGGGACGCATCGTCGAGACGCTGCTCGGCGTGCGCATGCCGCGGCGGCCGCTGTACTCGGATCGCGGCAAGCCGATGCTGCAGCGGATCGGCGCGATGTTCACGGACGCGCGCACCTGGTCGACGCTGCTCTACATGGTGCTGATGCTGCCGCTCGGGATCGGCTACTTCACGCTCGCGGTCACGGGGCTCGCGCTCGCGATCGGCTTCACGACCGCGCCGATCGCGTACTTGCTGTTCGACCACGGCCTGATCTACGTCGACGGCGTCGACGTGAACTTCGGCATTCCCGGCGTCCACCCGGTCATCGGCCTGCCGCTCGTGTTCGTCCTCGGCATCGGCGTGCTGTTCGGCATGCTGCATCTCGCGCGCGGCATCGCGACGATGCACGGCGCGATCGCGAAACACCTTTTGGTGAAGTC